>SXGS01344278.1_pt1 | contig 11229 bp, 8 predicted proteins | sample 3174681 | NCBI WGS metagenome assembly SXGS01 (sample SAMN11356861, study PRJNA531348) | freshwater metagenome | isolation source: freshwater sample F1-80 | place: China: Fuxian Lake, Yuxi | collected 2017-12-25 | reverse complement strand
CCAACGCTCGACGCGCACGCCAACCATCCCGGCCTCTTCACGCGTGAAGAACTTTCTCCGTTCCAGTCAGCCATCACGCCGTCCAGCCAGATAGCATCGCAGCAACGCCACCGCATCATGGCGAAAAGTCGCTCAAAAAAACGCGAATGAGGCTGCTGAAAGAACTAGAATCCAGAATCCTCAAACCCAGCAGTTAAGCGGGACATTGCTTTTTATCGAGACTGCTTGGTTTCAATGAAACCGAGCAAGTCAATTCATAATTAGCAACCGCCGCAACCGCTGGTGCAACCACCGCAGCTACTTCCACAACCGCCACAGCTACTTCCACAACCGCCTGCGCTGCCACAACCGCCTGCGCTGCCACAGCCACCTGCGCTGCCACAGCCACCTGCGCTGCCACAGCCGTCTGCGCTTCCGCAACCACCAGCCGATGCACCGCAAGCTCCGCCGACGCTTACTGCGCCGCCGCAACCATTGCTAACCGGCACGGTAACAGTTTGAGGAACCATCACGCACTTCTGAACTTGAACTTCCTTCTGAACTTGAACAGGTACGCTGACGTTGTAGGTTTCGGTTTTCTGTTCTTGAACCTGATCCATCACCGTTACATTGTAAGTATCGGTCTTAGTCTCAGGAACATTGTCGTAAACCGTTACGGTGTAGGTGCGAGTCTTCTGTGTTGGGACCATGTCCGTCACAGTTCGCTCGCGCGTTTGTTGCTGCATCGAGCATTGAGCAACTTGGCGAGTACGAGTTTCGTTGACGTAGTTGCAAACTTGTACTGTGCGAGTACGTTGTTCGGTCGTGTAGGAAACGCGAGTTTCTTGACGAGTACGTTGTTCGGATCGGCACTTGGTAACGGTTACCGGACGAGTACGTGTCTCGGTACGGCAACGTTGAACGGAGCTTTGACGAGTTTGGGTCTCGGTGCGGTAACGAGTAACAGTTACAGGACGCGTACGAGTTTCAGTGCGGCAAGTAGTTACGTTGTAGGTATACTCTTGAGTCGACATCTGATTCTGGTAAGTGGTTACCGGAACTTGTTCGGTAACAACATTGGGTACCCAAACTTGTCGAGAAACGGTCGTAGTCGCTGGAGCACAGCCGCCACAGCCAGCAGCCGAAGCAGCACCACATCCACCACAAGCACTTGATCCACCACAAGCACTTTCGGAACCGCAGCCACCGCAGGATCCACACGAGCTACCGCAACCGCCGCACGAAGCGACAGCGCCGCAGCCACCGCAACCTGCACTAGCGCCACAGCCACCGCAACCTGCACTAGCGCCACAGCCTGCACTAGCGCCACAGCCAGCGCTAACGCCACAGCCGCTCGCCACAGGAACTTCGACGGTTTGGCACTGATAGCTGCCCATGTCTCGGCTACGAGTTTGGTACGTAGTTACCGGCACGCGCGAGCAAACCTGACGAGTTGCCGTGCGAGTTTCAGTCTGAGGAACTTGAACAGTGTAGCTCTGTTCAATCGTTTCGGTATATGGAACCGTTACGTTGACGTTATGGCTGACCATCTCGGTGTAAGGAACTTGCACTGTGTAGCTCTGTTCCTGAGTCTCGGTGTAGGGAACCATAACTGTGTAAGGAACGTCCACTGTGTTGTGCACAGGAACTTGCACCGTGTACGGAACTTCACGAGTTTCCATCTTCGGTACGCGAACCGTGTAGGTCTGGTCGACCATGACGGTAACTGGTACGCTTACTGTGTAAGTTTCAGTACGAGGCGTGGCAACACATTCAGTGTAATTCTGAGTTCGTTCCTCTTGTCGAGCAACGCTCCTGTTGACCGTATAGGTACGAGTCTTGGTCTCGGTTCGTGGCACGCATTTGGTTACTGTGTAGTTTCGAGTGCGAGCTTCCGTCTGGTACTGGGTAACCGTAACCATTTGAGTTTCGGTCACGTACTGAGGAACCATTACGGTCTTTTCCATATAGGAAACGCCGCAGCCAGCACTTGCACCACCACAGCCACCAGCAACCGAACCGCATTCACCGCATGCGCTACTTCCACCACAACCGGCAGAAACTACCGCGCTACCGCAACCGCCGCAGCTACCACAGCCGCCGCAATCCGCGTTAACGCTGGCCGAACTCATTAATCCAGCCAGGCCCATCAGAGCAAAAAATGGGCGAAACTTCATGGAGAATCTCCTCTCAAGGAACCTTGGCCAAAACGGCCAGACAGAAACACAATATTGCCAACACCACACGTTGTGGCGAGGATATTTAAAATACGCTTTTGGAGAGTAAATAGCGCAGATTATTCACAACGCCAACCGTGCAAATTGCGCACACTCAGCAGAGTGCGCATTTACTACGCTAGCAATCTTCCCCAAAGTGATATAAGAGTCTAGCCGAAGTTTTCTTCTCTGCGAGATGGCGCGTCAAATTTTCTGTATTTTTTCCTAACCTCCCAATCGACAAAGTCTGAATAGTGCGGCAACTTGGTTATTTTCTCGTAACAACCACACTTTTCCCAGCAATCGCAATACTCGACGAGGCACATTTCTTGCCACGGTTTTGAAAGTAAGTTGAGAAAACGCCACTAGCACATTTGTCGTGCACGAGTCAAAGCACTTTCACTTCGCGAGAACTGGCTTACAAGGCGAAGGACAACAATATCGGGCCTACTTGAGCGAACTGTTTTGAATCCCCTTCGATCGAATACCGCGTTAGGACTTGTGAGGATATTTGACGACTCGTATCATTGATCCGCTCAAATGTTGCGCATTGCAGCCCCTCTGTGGGTGGTGTTCGGTTTGCGCGGTTCAGGGGCAGTTCAGTGGGAGCGAAAAAAGCGTGAATTCATTTGTCGGCAGTCTGCTCGATGGCATGCTCGTTCTTGCGCAGGCACCAGCGGGCGCTAAGCCCGCACCGGATGCATTTACGATGTTCCTGCAAAGTCCACTGAATTTGATGTTAATAATTTTTATGCTGTTTTTCTTTCTGGTCCTTTGGCCGCAGCAGCGTCAACAGAGAGCTCAACAGCGTGCCATGGCAGAGGCCTTGGCCAACATGAAGAAGAACGACCGTGTTATGACTTCCTCAGGAATTTATGGGACCGTCATCCAAGCGTCGGCGGATAGCCCGGTGGTTATATTGCGGATCGATGAATCCACCGGTGCGAAAATGACCGTGAATCGTGACTCAATCGCGCGTTTTCTCGCCACTGAGTCAAAGGCTGACAAGGAATCGTAGTCGCTCGTCTTTTTTGTCCCTTTAACAGGTTTGATGGAATTCGAAGTTATGTTTGAGACATTGATCACAGCCATGCTGTTTGCGCAAGCGCCTGGCACCACGACCAAACCGTCGAGTGAATGGATCGCATGGGCATTTGGCATGTTCTGTGTTTTCTTGATTTTTGTCCTGCCGTTCTTGGTCAGCGGCGCGATTGGACGATTTTTGCGCATGCCGACCCATGCGAACAAGATCGGAGTCATGCTGGCGACGATCATTGCCGGAGGGTTGGTGTCCCTGACCGGTGAACTCAAATACGGAATCGATATTCGCGGCGGAACGATATTGGTGTACGACATCGTCAAACCAATCGTGGATGGGGTCAAACAAACTATCGACGCGTCCGCTCTGGCGAGCGCGCTAAGTACTCGATTGAATCCGTCCGGAACCAAGGAAATGTCGATTCGTCCCAGCGGCGATTCTGCCATTGAGATTGTGATACCGATGGTCGACGAATATGAAGTTGCGGAAGTAAAGCGGTTAGTATCACAGGCGGGGCAGTTACAATTCAAGATCGTCGCCAACACGCGCGACCATGTTGACATCATCGAATTCGCCCGACAGCAATCGGCTAGTGAAGACCCGAATACGCGCATCAGTAGCGACGTAAAAAACAAAGAAGGAAAAATTGTCGGCCGGTGGTTTACAGTCGGACGAGACGACAAAGAGAAGTCGGGAGTATATCCGTTGCACACGCCTGTTTATGGCGATGTTGTGCGCAATTCGCAAACGGGTGTCATCGTAATGGACCCACCCCGTATCCAGCCTCCGCTGGGCGAAGGCGAATTGGCCCTGGAACAGTGGCTAAAAAAGGAGAGCATTGCGGAAATCGATATGCTAATGGCGCAGGAAAGAGCGAGTGAAGCATTTGAAGATGTTTCCGGTGACGATCTTTCCAACGCAACTTTTGTCTACGACAAACAAGGCACACCGGCGGTCGATTTTAATCTGACCGCCCAAGGTGCAAGCAAAATGATGAAATTGACCAGCGCCAACCAACCCACTGGCGGATTTCATCGCCGCATGGCAATCATATTGGACGGAAACGTTCTGTCCGCTCCGCAATTGAACTCTCCAATTAGCAGCAGCGGCCAGATTACAGGCAACTTTACTCGCGAAGAAGCCGATTTTCTGGTTACCATCTTGCGCGCAGGACGATTGCCCGCGACGCTCAGTGCCCAACCAGTCGGCGAAAATCGAGTTGGTGCGGGGTTGGGCGAAGACACGATTAGCAAAGGTTACTACGCATCGCTGTTGTCGGTGATCCTCACCTTTTTGACGATTCTTGCGTACTACCGTTTCTCGGGCATTATCGCCTCCATTGCCTTGCTTATCTCGGGGCTTCTCGTATATGGTTCGATGGTGCTAATTCATCAACCACTGACACTGCCAGGTTTGGCAGGTTTGGTTTTGACGGTAGGTATGTCCGTGGATGCGAACGTGCTGATCTACGAACGCATACGCGAAGAGGTGGCTCGTGGTGCCGCACCGAGAATGGCAATTCGCAATGGATTTGAGCGAGCCCTGTCGGCGATCGTGGACTCGAACCTGACAACCATTATTTCGGCAGTAGTGCTGTACTGGATCGGTACCGACACCGTACGCGGTTTCGCGGTTGCATTGATCATCGGCATTGTCATCAGTATGTTCACAGCCATCTTCTGCTCGCGCATCATTTTTGACGTCTGTGAAAAGACGCGTTTCATTAATTTGGGTATGGCGGACTTTTTCAATTGGCTGCGCAAAAACTTTTTGGGTGACAAAGACATCGATTTCATGGGGATGCAAAGACCCTTCGTCACTGCTTCTGCGGTTTTGGTTGGCATCGGAATTCTTTTGGTCGCGCTTCGCGGCAGTGACATTTTGGATATCGATTTTACTGGCGGAACCAGTGTTACACTCGAATTGGCCAAACCGGTATCGGCCGACAATGTGCGCAATTTGGCCCAACAATTCCTTGCACAAAATGAGGATGGTACCCCTGTACAAGTCACAGTGCAGCACGTTGAGTTCAAAGAAAAACAGGCCAACACGGTTTACAAATTGGATACTTCGCTTCCTACAGTCGATTTGCTGAAGGATCGGCTCACCACGGGCTTCTCTCAGAGCGAAGTCGAATTGGTAACTTATCGATTGAAGATTCTCAAACAGTCGGGGACAGACAAAACTGGTGCCCAAAGAGCCAATTTGAATCGCGCTAGCAAGCTGGTCGCCCTGCAGGATAATTCAGCTAAGCCAGAACCGGCCAAGGCTGAGACCGCTGTCGATACACCGGCGCAGCCAATTCCAGCCGCATCTACCGCAGGTGCCACAACAGTTGCCGGTCAAGAATCAGCAACAGCGCAATCGCCCGCGTCGACGCCCTCACCTGCGTCATCGCCTGCTGCCGCTGCTGTTGCAGCATCCAAAGTCGAGGGCGAGATTAATGATAACCCAGTCGAACCAGCAGCGCCGACCAATGTGCCTACTCAGAAAACTAAGTTGCAAGTTCAGTTCGCTGCCAGTAGCGGAGCGAGCCAGACCGCCAAGTTTAGTGCACCCGCACTGACCGATTCAATCATCGGTTCAGCTAAGGCAGTTGGATTGACATTGGTACCATCGCAAATTGATGTGCGACCGGTCAGTGCACCCCAGGATTGGAACCGAGATGCAACCGAAGGGTATAGTGATTGGAACATTGAAGTTCCTTTGGACCAAGCTCAGGCTCAATCGGTGGTGGCTCAACTGGAATCGCAGATTAGCAAGCAACCGGTATGGCTTTCGGTAAATAGTATCGGTGGCCGTGTCGCAAAGGACATGCAACAAAAGGGTATTGGTTCGGTGTTGATTAGCTTGATCTTTATCGGGGCATATATTTGGTTTCGCTTTCAGAAAGTTTCGTATGGCTTGGCTGCGGTTTTGGCGTTGGTCCACGACGTGCTAATTACGTTGGGAGCAATTGCAGTTTCCCACTGGTTAGCTCCGATGATGGGATTCCTGCTGCTAGAAGATTTCAAAGTCAGTCTGACGATCGTAGCTGCGCTGCTCACAGTCATCGGTTACTCGCTGAACGATACGATCGTAATTTTTGACCGCATTCGCGAGGTGCGCGGCAAGAGTGCTCGATTGACGAAAGACATCATCAACAAGAGTGTCAATCAAACGCTCAGCCGAACTGTTTTGACCGGTGGAACTACGCTTGCCACTATCGTGATTTTGTACATCTTTGGTGGCGAAGGCATTCACGGATTCGCCTATGCATTGTTCATCGGTATTCTCGTTGGCAGCTACAGTTCGATTTTCATCGCGTCACCGATCTTGTTGTGGCTGGCGGAACGTGAACTTCAGAACGAACAACGCCGAGCAACCCAGTCCTGAGTCGCAGAGTAAGGCGAGCGGCAGATAGTTTCTTACCAATACAAGCCCGAAGCGCAAGCGAGTGTATGCCAGGATTGACGCACTCGCTTGCGCATCGGGCTTGTATTCGCTGAGGCCTTGGTAAATTCCCATCTGCCGCTCGCCTAAAACGGTTGTCCCCAATCGTTTCAAGCAATGTCCACAATGGTTTCGACAAATGTCCACAATGGTTTCGAGCAATGTCAGCAAGTCGTTTGCTGAGCAATTGAGGACAATTGCTCTACTCTCCAACACTTGTCGCGTCTCGATTCAAGTCGGCTAAATAGATGGCGGTAATGAGTTTTCCGGAATGGTCCAGCTCGTGGCTGGAATACCACGAAACGACGCCTGCTCGTTCATTCAACGCTACAAATCCTGGGTAGGAATTATCGCCGCCTGAAGGGAGCTGAGCAAACTCAATCAGCTTGTTATCGCGCAGCCAGCATAACGATGTGTAGGGTTTGCTTCGGTCGACCATGTTGCGTCCGCCAACCAAAATCTCTTTTCCCCAATGTGTGATTAACGGACCTCCGATATAACGATCCAAACGTACTCGTTCCCAACGATCGTAAGGTGGAAACGCGCGGCACACTTCGGCCGGTCCTGCATCACGTCGAGCGACCGCGACGACTTGCCCGTTGGGTTCGAATAAAAATGCCGTCTCGTTCCCAACAGTCTCTTGGAACAGTGACCGTTTCCGCCAGACGAATCCGTCGTGGCTCTCGAGCATCACCGATTCGAACAGCGATCGATCGCCATTCTTGCCCACAGCAAACTCGCGAATTCGCCGCCCGCACAGGTAAGCCGTATCGCCGTGCGCAGCAGCGCGCCAAACGTAATGCCCGAACGTGCCGTCCAGCATCTTCGGTACCGACCAATGGACTCCGTCAGCAGTGTTGACACCATAACCAAGATGCAGATTCAATTCCGTCTTGGGAGTAACTTGATCGCCACAATACCACGTACCAGAAATTACCAACAACTGGCCTTTGAACGACAAAAAATGCGGATCACGCACGTCGCGATCAGGCACTCGAAACTGGGTAACTTTCGACCAATGATTGAGATCGGTGCTCCGTAACACAATGATCGACGATGAGGCATGCAAGCCATGTCCGTCCGGACACGCACGAAATGCCAAGTAGAACGCATCTGCAAAACGGATTAGATCCGTAAACGCATTGTGCTCGCCGTTATGAAATGCTCGGCGAACGTTGGTGAGCTTTACCATTGGCAGATCCTGGGAATGTACCGAAAATGCCGGCATGAAAATGGTCAGTGCCAACGCAAGCGAGCGAAGTTGTCGGTAGTTCATGGCTTGGTCCTATTGTGCTACGATTCGAAAATTCATCCTCAGCGTACCACTTGATACGGCAAATCGCCAGACTTACTAAAGTACGATGAAACGTCCGTTACAATCCTTCGGATAGCAATAGGTTGAAACCTGCCGAGGTGCTCCTTCGAAGCTTGCAAAGAAAGAAACGTGGCTGTGCCTGAGTTACCAGAAGTCGAGACGATGTGCCGAGGAATTCGGCCTATTGTTGGAGGCGTAGTGCAATCCGTCTCAACAGCTCGATGTAAATTTCGACCGATTCGAATCGAACCCTCTGTGCATGTGATCGCTCGGCGGCTGCGTGGGAAACCGATCGATGGTATTTCGCGATTGGGAAAGAGAGTAGTTATCCACTCGGGAGATTGGCGACTGGTGCTACAACCAAAGATGACCGGACTGGTATCGATCGACCTACCACCCGATCCCGATCACGTGCGATTGAGGATCGAACTATCCAATGCACCGGTGAAGCATGTTTTGTTTTGGGATAGGCGAGGATTGGGGACGGTGCAGTTGGTCAGTGCCGACGAACTGCTGAGCAAACTTGCAGACGGAAAATTGGGACCCGACGCGCTAGTAATCTCATTGGAAGAGTTTATTGAGCGACTGCGATCGACGCAGCGAGCCGTTAAGGTGGCATTACTCGACCAGGCAATCGTCGCTGGAATCGGGAACTTGTACGCATCCGAGATGCTGCACTCTGCCAAAATCCATCCCGCTCGCTCCGCCAGCAAATTATCGGTGCGCAGAGTTGGGTTACTCTACGCAGCGATGCTGGAAACGCTGAACACCGCCATCGCCTACGAGGGTTCAACGCTGAGCGACGGTGCATATCGCAACGCACTAAACCATCCTGGTTCCTACCAAAACGCCCACCGAGTATACGATCGCGAGCATGATCGCTGCCCAAGCTGTCAAAAATCTACGATCAAACGCATCGTGCAATCCCAACGCTCGACCTTCTTTTGTCCTCAATGCCAGAAAAGATGAGTCCAGCCTCAAGCACTAGTTTCGATAACGAGCGCCGTAGCATTGTCGCGACCACTTTCATTCACAGCGGACCTGACAATGCGCTGTGCAGCGGCGAGTTCGCGCATCGATGCGATGGGTTGGCGGATTAACTCCTCAATACCACGATCCCAGAGCCCATCGGTGACTCCATCTGTGCACAATACAATTTGGTCTCCGGGATCGTACTCGAGCGACCCGATGTGCGGCTTCAGGAATTGATGCCCCGCACCGAGGGCTTGTGCAAGCACACTCTTGCGAGGATGAGTGCGAGCTTCGCGTTCGTTCAATTGGCCACTTCGGCGCAGCCAACCGACATGCGTATGATCTTCAGTGATCTGTTCGATGCCACCTGCCTTAGGCAATCGATAGATGCGACTATCGCCGATATGGGCAAAATACACGCGACCATCCCTGAACCAAACCAGGCTGAGTGTCGCTCCCATGTTGCTGCAATTGGCATCGTAGTTCCCAAGTCGAGTCATTTCTCCATGAATACAAGCGAATAATTCAATGAGTACGTCGTGGCAGTGCGCAGCAAATCGCTCGTCGGCGATACCAAATTGCTTGGGCAGCAACAACGTAATTTTGTCCATGGCGATCTTGCTGGCGAATTCACCAGATCGTTCGCCACCCATCCCGTCACTGACTGCGAAGATGAACTCCTTTTTTTCCAATGCTGCATCACCAACCCAGCCGAGATAGCGAATTCCAAGATCGTCCAGCATCGCCGCAAGATACGCATCTTCGTTGTTGGGACGAAACTTACCTGGATGAGTCATACCTGACCACCGCAGCGATCGCGCCTGCGATACGTGTGTGGTATCGAATTGCTGAATTCCGAGCGATTCTAGACTGGGACCAGTGATCGTGGCAAATTCAAAGTCGATGATGCAAAATCTGCCATCCGTTGCGCGGTAGGTAATATTTCTCAAGAATGGGTCGTCGTGTTGGACTCCAAAAGTTCCAAGTTCCGTAAATAACTCTTTCATGCGCGATTCGCTGATCTGCTGCACGCGGGCACCACAATTCGTGGTGACGATTTTCAGGGTCTGTGTTTCGAAGTCCAGCAACCGCGGCACGAAATCGCATCGGCGCGCTTCAAGGTAGCGCAGCACGCGAATCTCATTTTCGAATCGCTTTTGTGCTTCAGGCCCCAAGAAAGTCTTGTGGACACTTCCATCGAATCCAATTCGCACGATGGCTCGCTGGGTGTTCTTAGCTTCAAGCATCTCGACGATCCTGTTCTAGTGCGAGCAAAAATGCCGAGGCGGCTCTGCGTTGGGCTGATAAGGCGAGCGGCAGATAGTTTCTTACCAATACAAGCCCGAAGCGCAAGCGAGTGTATGCCAGGATTGACGCACTCGCTTGCGCATCGGGCTTGTATTCGCTGAGGCCTTGGTAAACTCCCATCTGCCGCTCGCCTAACAAGTAAACCGATGGCGCTAACTACGGGCGTCGAAGGTGTAGCGACGCAATAAGCCCAAGACGTTCCAACATCTAATGATTTCGTCCATCGAATTGCAATTTTCACACAACAACTTCGACGCCCGCGGCTAGAAAATCGCCATCGGTTTACTCGTTCTCAGGCCAGCTCTGTGCTTACCGCTAGGTCGAGCTCTCGCCAATTTTCGAATTTGAACGCGCGATTCCCGCTCCTCAATGCCCGCAAAAGAACAACGCCGCCCGAATTGAGGCGGCGTTGTTTGGGTTCGACTTGGGGCGCGTCGCAAATTCGAGCTCCGACTATTCGCTCAGCCTACCGACTTGATCGTCTTCAGCAGGCGAGAAATGATCTTGTACGGATCGGCTTGCGAGTTTGGCCGACGATCTTCCAAATAGCCCTTGTAGTTGCTGTTTACAAAGCTGTGCGGAATTCGAATCGACGCGCCGCGATTGGCGACGCCGTAATTGAACTTGTCAATCGATTGCGTTTCGTGCAAGCCCGTCAAACGCAAATGGTTATCCGGACCATAGGCAGCGATGTGCTCGTCACGATATTTGTCGAAAGCTCCCATCAACTTCTCGAAATACTCCTTGCCACCTTGCTCGCGCAGGAACTTGGTGGAGAAATTACAATGCATGCCCGATCCGTTCCAGTCGCCATGAATTGGTTTGCAGTGCAGTTCGACATCGATGCCGTACTTTTCGCATAACCGCATTATCAAATAACGCGACATCCACAAATCGTCGCCGATTTTCTTGGACCCCTTGGCGAAAATCTGAAATTCCCACTGACCTTTGGCACCTTCCGCGTTGAT
>SXGS01229010.1_pt1 | contig 11230 bp, 10 predicted proteins | sample 3174681 | NCBI WGS metagenome assembly SXGS01 (sample SAMN11356861, study PRJNA531348) | freshwater metagenome | isolation source: freshwater sample F1-80 | place: China: Fuxian Lake, Yuxi | collected 2017-12-25 | reverse complement strand
TCCGGAGCGCCAGAAGGTGATCCGACGCGTCGCCCGGAGGTCGAGATTCCGCACCGTCGCGCGGGCGGCGCCGATCGCTTCGGACGCGTGGCCGGAGCCGTTCGGCCGTTGCGGGGTGACGGCGTCGCCGGAGAGCGAGACGTCCCATTCATAGTTCTTGCTGACCTCGATCAGGATGTCGTCGGCCATGACGACGGCCCGGCGGTCGATCTGCGCTTCGATCGCGCGGACGGCGGCGGGAGTCGCCTCCTCCGACGGTCGCAGGACCGACGGTCCTTCGGTGTTCTCGGTCGGGGCGGCGTTCCCCGTCGCGGCGACAGGGGATTCCGCTCGGACTTGGCCGGCGGTCTCGCCTTGCTTGGCGGAGTGCGTTTCGGTCGACGTGGTCGTGCAGGCCGCGCCGGACAGCGAGACGACGGCGGCGGCGGCGGCGATGAAGTTTCGGGTGCGCATAGGCCTTCTCCGCCGAAGCTATCGGCCGGCGCGCCTTTCGGCCTTAAGGCGGGCCGATCCCCGAAGTCTCAGCGGAATCGCGGGTCGAGCCGCGGATCCCTGAGGGCGCAGAGCGCCAAAGCCAAGGCGTCCGCGGCGTCGTGAGGTTCCGGGAATTCGGTCAAGCCGAGATCGGCGGCGACCATCTGCTGCACCAGGCCTTTGTCGGCGGAACCCGTCCCTGTCACGGCTCGTTTCGCGACTTTGGTCGGGTACTGGAGGACCGGGATCTTTCGTTCGCCCGCCGCCAGCAGGACGACCGCACGCGCTGCGCCGATGCGGAGCGTGGACTGCGCGTTCTTCGCGAAGAACGACTCTTCCAATGCGATCAGGTCCGGTGCGTGATGAAGCAAGAGGGCGCGGAGCCGCTCGAACAGAAAGAAGAGGCGTTCCCCGATCTCGGCTTTGTCGGGCGGACGGAACGCGCCGTGGTCGACGCGCATTACGCGGCCCCGGACGCGGCCGACGACGCCGAAGCCCATGCTGCGCGTCCCCGGGTCGATGCCGACGACGACGAGCGGATCGCGGGCGGCGAGGTCGAGCTCCATCGTGCGGGGAGGTTAGCCCCGCTTCCGGCGGAGGGCTACGGCTGCAACGTCAGCACGGCGAGATACTGGCCCCAAGAACCCCAATAGGCGGACGAAAACTTCACCCGGTAAAGGCCGGACGCCGTCGCCGTGAACACCGGGGTGCTTCCGCCGTTCCCGATCATCGCGTTGACGCCCGGCCCTGCGTTCCACTCCCAGACGTAGAGCGGCCAAGCTTGCGTCGGGTGCATGATCCGGATCTCCGGATCGAGAATCGGGCTGTAGTAAGTCGGTGAGTTCTCGATATCCCCTGAAGCGATGTCTCCGCCGTAGGCCTCGACCGAGAGTTTCTGGCCGGCTTCGAGCGCCACGAGCACGTCGTCTTGGTCGTAGCCCGCGAACAGCGTTCCCACGTAGGTGGCCGGGAGGGCGAGCGTCGGAAGGTCGCCCTCGATCTCGAGTGTCGCCGCCGAAGGCGCGACGACCAGCCACGTTTCGACGTCTTCGAACGTCGGCGTCACGATCGCGCCCGGGCCGAGCAGTCCGAGCGGCCCCGACCTCGCGAGGGCGGGGACGACGAACGACATACGGGTCGGCGTCATGGCGAAAGGCTCGATCGCGAGCGGTCCGAGCAACACGGCGAAGCCTTCGGATACCGGGATGAAGCCCGTGCCGTAGACCGTGACGACATCGCCCGGAGACGCGATCTCGGGATAGACCGCGGTCAAGGAGAGGGGCGGCGCCGGCGCCGATTCGACGGCGATCACGACGACGAATTCTCCGGCGGCCAGATGGTTACGGAACGAAGCGCGGATGATCACGTCTTCCGCCTCTTCGGCCACGTACCAAGCGCCTTCGCTCGTTGCGCCGATCGCAGCGCAGGCGCCGGGGCCGTCGTTGTCGTCGATGTAGAGCTTCCAAGGCGCAGCCGGATTTTTCAGCAGCGTGAGCATCGGATCGGCGTACGGCGAGCCCGGTCCGGGGATCGGGAAGCCGATCGCGCCGAGGGACTGATCCCACGGGTACATTTCGGCGCGGACTTTTTGTCCGGGCTCCAAGTGCACGAGGAAGTCCTGCGTCTGGCTCTGCAGCAGCGTGCCGGAATGCGTCAGTCCGGCGCCGAGCGTCGTCGGGACGACGCCTCCGGGAAGCAAGGGAAGGAGCGGCGCCGGGGGCGACACCGCAAGCCATGCGCCCATCGCGTCGTTGTAGCCGGAGGTCCCGCCGGCATGGGTGACCAGAATCGGGCCGGAGACGGCGTCCGGCGGCAGGATCACGGTCGCGACCGTCGCGGAGCTCCCCACCACCTGACACGTCTTGCCGCCGACGGTCACGCTCATCGCGGAAGGATCGGCGAGGAAGTTGAGTCCGGCGATCTGAACCGCATCGCCCGGTACGGCGAGCGACGGAGTCGTTCCGAGCACTTCGGGGACGGGCGGCATGAAGATCAGCTCCGTATGTCCCGAAAGCGAGTGCCCGAAGGGAGAAGTCGGATCGGCGGCGACGGCCTGGATCCGGTACGAAGCGAAGTATCCGCCGCCGTAGGCGAACGGCACGACGTTCTGCACGAAAGTCCCGCCGAGGGAGAACTCCGACCACGCGAACGTCGGATGCAGAGGGTCGTAGCCGTCGTAGACGAGGGCCGCGGCCGGGTGGAACGGATCCGCGCAGAGCACGCCGTACGGGGTCGCCGCGGTGAGCGGTCCGGGGCTCGCCAAGAGCGCGAAGTGCGCGCCGGCGGGACCGGCCCGCGTCAGGGCGACGGGCTGCCCCGCCGCGCAGACGAACGACGCGGACGTAGATCCGTTGAAGGCGACGACCGGTGATTGCCCGCCCGCCGTCCCTCCGCAAATCGCCACCAGAATCGCCGATCCGGCGACACGAATGTCCGATCCGACCATGGGCGTCCCTCCTTGCTCGGAGCTTCCCTCGGTCGTCCGATCGACGCCTCTACTGCGGCGATCGGGCGTGCCGGCCCTCGGTCGCCGGCGCTTGTCCCCTTCGTCTTTTCGGAATAAACCCCGTTTGAAATGCAATCCGCCAAGGCACGCGCGCAAGCACTTTTGTTTCGAGTCGGAGGAAGTTCATGACCGCGGCGTTGGTCGTCGTCGGTGCGGGCGAGGGCGCGAGACTCGGCCTCGGTCGCAACAAGGCGTTGGTGGAGATCGACGGCGTCACGCTGCTCGAACGGTCGGCGGCGGCGTTTGCGGACGTGCCTGGAATCGTCGAACGCGTCGCCGTCGTGCATCCGGTCGACCTCGCGACGATCATCGACGGTCCGATCGGCGCCGCGCTTCGGCGTGCGGGCTTCGGTGCGATCGTCCCCGGATCCTCGACGCGGCAGGCTTCGACGTTGGCGGGCGTCCGCGCGACGACGTCGGCCGTCCGCGACGTCCTCGTACACGACGCGGCGCGACCCTTCGTGCGGTCGCCGCGGATCGCGGCATTGCTCGCCGCGCTAGACCGCGTGCAGGCGGCGTTCCTCGCGGCGAAGGTCGTCGCCACCGTGAAGCGTGTGAACGACGAAGGCGACGTCGTTTCGACCGAGCCGCGCGATCGACTGCGTCTCGCCGCTACGCCTCAAGGCGGGCGGCGGGAGCTCTTGCTCCGCCTCCTGGAGGAGGCCGAGCGCGACGGATTTTCAGGGACGGACGAGGCCGCTTTGTTCGAGCGCGCGGGGATCCGGCCTAGGGCCGTGGAGGACGACGTGACCAACGTGAAGATCACGGTGCCCGGGGATTTGGAACTCGTCCGCGGACTCGTGCCGTCGCCGACGCCGCGTGTCGGCCACGGCTACGACATCCATCGGCTGGTCGACGGCAGACGCCTCGTTCTCGGAGGCGTCGAACTCCCGTCCGATTTCGGTCTCCTCGGCCACAGCGACGCCGACGCGCTGCTGCACGCGGTGATCGAGGCCTTGCTTGGAGCGGCGGGTTTGCCCGACATCGGCGAGCATTTTCCGGATACGGATCCTCGCTACAAGGACGTCGATTCGCGCAAGCTTTTGGCGGCGACGCTCGAAGCGCTGCGGTCACGTGGTTTGAAGCCGCTGCAGGTCGACGCGTCGATCATCGCCGAGCGTCCGCGGTTGAAGGCGCACAAGTCCGCGATCAAGGCGTCGCTTTGCACGTTGCTCGGTCTCCCCGAAGATCGCGTCGCCGTGAAGGCCCGCACCAACGAAGGCTTGGATGCGATCGGCCGGGGCGAGGCGATCGCCGTCCACTGCGTCGCCATGGTGGGCTGACGCACGGACGGGAGGCGGCTATGGCTTCAGGCCTTCCGCTTCGCATCTACGAGATCGCAGATTTCGCCTTCGACCGGGAACCGGCCGACCTTCTTCTTCGAGAAGACGGTTTCGCCGTTCAAAGTCACTTCGAAAACGCCTCCGGCGCCGCGGATCAGTTCGGCTTGCACTCGGTACTCGCCCATGATTTCAGCGGCCGCACGGGTCGCCATGGGGAGGTAGTTTCACTGCGTGCAGTAGGTGATGACGAATTTCATGGGCTGAAGCTATCGCCGTCCTGCCGTGACCTGAAGCACCCGCGGTCGAGTCGCGTCCTCCGCCCGGTCGCAGGCCTCGGAGTTCCGCGTCGCGAATCCGGCCCCCTCCTTGACGCGGCGACGCGCATCCATCAAACTCCTCCCACTCTGCGGGTGTAACTCAGCTGGTAGAGTATCAGCTTCCCAAGCTGACTGTCGTGGGTTCGAATCCCATCACCCGCTCTCGCGCGGGTCGCCGTTCTTCGGCGGCCCGCGCGTTTCGATTTTTGCGACGACCGCCTCGCGATCGCGGCGGTCGACGGGGACGGAGCCGCGGCGTCCGAACGCCGTAGACGAGGCGCGAGCTTCGGCTCCGGGAGATCGTCGATGAAAGCTCAGACACGCCGGGACTTCGTGCGGACCGCCGCCGCCGCGATGGCGACCGCCGCCGTCGGATTCGCATCGCCCGTCTTCGGTTCGTCGCGAGTGCTCGTCGCTCCGATCGCCGCGCCCCAGGATTCGCGCGCCAAGAAGGCGTTGTCGGTGCTGGTCCTCGGCGGGACCAACTTCCTCGGCCCGCAAACGGTCGACCGCGCACTATCGCGGGGCCACAAGGTGACGATCTTCAGTCGCGGCCGGCGGAAGGCGGCGTTCGCCGGGGAGGTCGAACAACTCGTCGGCGACCGCGATCCTCGGAAGGGCGAAGGCTTGAAGGCGCTCGCCGGACGATCGTTCGACGTCGTCCTTGATCATTCGGGCTACTACCCGCGGCACGTCAAAGCGTCGGCGGAGCTGCTCGCGCCCCGCGCGGGCCGCTACGTCTTCGTGTCGTCGATCTCCGCCTATGCCGAGACCAAGACGGAGAACGCCGACGAAACGGCGCCGCTCGCGAAACTCGTCGATCCGAGCGTCGAGACGATGGGAGAGAACTATGCGCACTACGGCGGTCTCAAAGCCCTGTGCGAAGCCGCGGTCCATGCCGCGTTCCCGCAGCGCGCGACGATCGTCCGGCCCACCTACATCTGCGGTCCGGGGGATCCGACCGATCGCTTCACGTATTGGCCCGTCCGCTTCGCCCGAGGCGGCGACATCGTCGTGCCCGGCGCCGTCGATGATCCGATCCAACTGATCGACGTGCGCGACCTGGCCGAATGGCTGGTCGCCTTGGCGGAAGCCGGGACCGTCGGCGATTTCAACGCCGTCGGACCGACGCCGCCGCACCGTTGGGGCGCGGTGATCGATGCCTGCGAACGCGCGTCGAAGGCCGACGATCGGACCGCAAACTGGATCCCCGCCGACTTCATCGAGCGGTTCATCAAGGCGGACGACGACGTCGGCATCCCCATCTGGATCGCCCCGCGCGGCGCCTTCAAAGGCATGCATCGTTGGAACAACGCCCGCGCAGTCGCGAAGGGCCTCGCCATGCGATCGCTCGCGACCACCGTGACCGATACGCTCGCTTGGTGGAACAGGCTTCCGGCGGAGCGCCGCGCGAAACTCAATGCGGGGCTCTCGGCCGAGAAGGAGGCCGAGATCCTTGCCGCCTGGCGGAAGAAGTAGTCCGGTCCGGCGACCGCGAGGACTACGGCTTCTTGACGAGACGGATCGTCGCGAGTTCGAAGTAGGCGGCGCCCTTGGCGGCGCGGAATTCGAGGTAGAGGTCGACGAGGCGGGACTCTTCGAGCACCTCGAACTCAACCGACGCGGGTTTGAAATCGGCGGCGTCGACGACCCCGGGTTTGATTTCGCCCGAAGCGCGGAGGATCGCACCGGACGGCTGGTCGCCTTCGAGCGGCGCGAAATCCGAGACCTTGACCGCCGCTTCGAGCGCGTACCTGCCTTTCGGCAGCATGACCTTCTTGCGCCATTGCGCGACGACGGGTTCCTTGCCGTCCGCGACGATCCCGAGCGCGCGTTTGCGGCCGATCGTCGTCTGTTCGAGCTTCGGTTGCCCGGCCTCGGTCGCGGGCGAGAAACCCTGCAGCTTCGCCACGCCGTTCGGGCCGAACGGCAGGGACTTGGGCTCCGGTTGCTTCGCTTGCTCCTTCAGGCTCTTCTCGCGCGCGAAGAGCCGGTCCTTCAGGCCGCGTATCGCTCCGCCGTGCTGGCCGGGGGAGGCCGGATCCATCGCCTTCAGGACGGGCTCCAAGCGTTCCTTGATTTGTTCGATGCGGGGGACGAGCTTTTCTTTGGCGCCGAAGAGCGGCAGAAGATCGGTGATCTTCTTGCGAAAGCGCGCGCGCCATTCCGGGTTGCGTAAGACCGCTTCCGTGACGGTCGCCGCCGGGTATTCGAGCACGGACGCGTCAGGGTCGCCGAAGAGCTGATCCATGCCGTGCGGCAGGAACCAGGCCTTCTTCGTCGTCGGCTCGATGTAGATGCGATAGTTGTTGCGATTTTGCCCGTACCCGTCCCAATGACCGAGCATGAGTTCGAGGGCCGTGAACGTCAGGAAGCCGTCGATATCCAAACGCGCTTCGAGGTTCTTGAAGCGCTGCGCCGGGTCGGGATCGCGGGCCGCTTCGATCAGCGCTTTGAGATCGGAGCGATCGTTCTTTTTCGGGCCGGAGAGCTTCTCCAGCTCGCCGTCGATGTCTTGGCAGAACCCGCCGTCGAAGAAACTGCCGTTCGTCTTCACGAAATGGCGGCCGAGGAACTGCGGATCAAACGTCTCTTTCAAGACGTAGAGCCCGAGGTCCTTGTCGTTCAGCCAGACGCGCGCGTGGGTCACGCGGACCGCCGGATACTTGGCGGCAAAGTAGATCTCCGATCCGAGGAGATCGTGGCAATAGCTGTCGTCCTGCACCGCGTTGTTCAAGTGGAACTTCTTCAGGTCGCGGAACGTTTTGTCGCCGCCGAATTTGTCGAGATCGACGGTGAACGCGGGGCGGTCGTCGATCTCTCGGAAGCTTCCCGCGGCGCCCTTCAATTTGATTCCGACGCCCTCGAATACGACCTTGTCGTTCTCCTTCAGCACGGCTTCCACGTACTCGCGGGGGGCTTCCTTCAGCTTGGCGAGCTCCTCCGGCGCGATCACGATTTTGAAGCGCGGGACCTCGCCCTTGGCGAAGAAGGGGTCGCTCAGATTGGGCTTCCGTTTCGCAGGTTCGAGCCGTCCGTTCGGCGCCTGCGCGAAGACGGCGTGAGCGAGCACCAGTCCGATCAAAAGGCGGGGAACGACGTTCATGCGCTTCATCAGACGGCCTCGATCTCGACGTGCTGCACGCCGTCGAGAGCGTTGAGTTCTTGGGCGAGTTGCGCGGTCTTCGAAGGGTCCGTCAAACGGATGTCGTAGCGGACTTCGAGCGCCGCGCCCTGTCGCGACGTTGCGGCGCCGACGCATGTCCAAGTCGAGACGCGCTCGGTGAACACCGGGCCGACGAGGGCCTCCGGATCGCGTCCGACCGCCGTTCGTACGACGACGCGGAACCGGACGCCGTTCTTCGCAGACGGCGAAGGACGGTTCCCCCGCGAGAGATAGAGCGCCCCGGCGCCGACCACCGTCAGCGCGGCCCCCGCGACGCGGAAGTCGAGCGATCCGCAGGCCATGCCGACCACGACGGCGAAGACGACGAAGGCCGTGTCGCGCGTGTCGTCGACCACGGTGCGGAAGCGGACGATCGACAGCGCACCGAGGAGGCCGAAGGCCCGCGCCATGCTGTCGCCGATCATCAACGCCGCTCCGGCCGTGAGCATCGCAAGGAGCACGAGGGTCGTGGCGAAGGGGCGGGCCTCTTCCTTCGTCTTATGCAGCGTCGGACCGTAGACGGCCGCGACGCCGAGGCCCCCGAAGAAGGCGGCGACGAACGCTCCGACGATCGGAAGGAGAATCGTCAACTCGTGCGGGATGTTCAAGCGGTCGTCTCCGGGCGGGGCGTCCCGCCCATCAAACGGCGGTATTTGGAGACCGCGGACGGCGACAGTCCGAACTCGGCGACGAGGTTCTTGAACAGCGCTGGCATCGCGCCTCGAAACTTCATTTCGCAAACGACCTGTCCCGGCAAGAGCGGCGTCGCGCCGTCGACCGGGAGCGGCTCGTGGGAGTTCGTCGGCAGCCCGACGATGTCGCGATCGAACGTGAGCCGGACGCCGCCGCCGTCCGCAGTGCCGTTGAATGCCGTGCGTCGGTAGGACATCCGACAGACGGGGTGAAGTTCGCGGTCGGCGACCTCCGTCGCGAACCATGCCGCGTCGACCGAGTCCGACTTAAGCGCCGATGAGAGACCGCCGAGCGGAACCGAATCGCGGCGCTTGCGGACACGGTCTTCACGTCGCGTCTTTCTTTCGAGGAACACGACCTGTTCCTGTCCGTAGCGACGCACGCGGTACTTGCGGCGACGGAATCCCGGCGTGCGGTGGAGGACGTCGAACCCGGGCGTATCGAAGTAGACCGTGGTCGTCCGATAGGAGCCGCCCGCCGTCGGATCGGAGAACGCGTCGCGCTCTAAAAATTCGGCGGCCCTTTGTTCGAGGCGGGCGGCCAACGCTTCGGAGAGCAGGAATTTCACCTCGAACGCGGAACCTGAATCGCCGTCGCCGTCGAGCGACGGAGAGGGTCGTTGGGAGGGGGGGGAGGCGGGGTCTTTGTCCGCGTCTCTTGGAGAATTCATCAAAGCGGGATTTGGTGCGGAGTCCGGTGCGGGCGGGCAGGCCCGGAGACAGCCTTGTGTATATCCCAAGAACGACTCTAAGTGCAAGGGAAAACGAAAGTTCCGGGCTCGAATCACGGTGCGATTTCGCTTTCGACGTGCGGACTCGCACGGCGACCCGTTCGGCCCCTATGATGCCGGTCATGTCGATCCGAATTGTTCCCGCCTTGTTTTTCTCGGCGGTGTCCGTCACGACTTCCGCCCAATCTCCTGTCACGCTGACCGCCGTTCACGGGGTCGTCGCCGCGGAGCAATCCGGCTCGCAGAACGCGACGGCGTCGTTAGGGGATGTGAACGGCGACGGCCTCGCCGACTTTGCGGTCGGCTCGCCCGGTTGGCCCATGCCGCACCCGACGATCCCCGGCGCGACCATCGCTCAAGTCGGTAAAGCCCGCGTTTACAGCGGGGCGACACAGGCCGTGCTCTTCGAGGTCGCAGGCACCTACAACCTGCAGGCGCTCGGCCGCTCCGTCGCGGACGCGGGCGATGTCGACTTGGACGGCGTGCATGATCTGGCGGTGGGCGCGCCGAGGTTCGGTCCGACCGTGCCGGGTGCGGTTCCGCCGCCTCCGCAGGTTCAAGTGTGGTCGGGCGCCGGCGGGACTCTGCTCTATACGATCGTGTCCGGATCGGGCGGTTTCGCGTCCACCAATTTCGGCTTCTCGATCGCGGGCGCAGGCGACGTCGGCTCTTTGGTCGGCGGTGTTTACGCGCCGACGCCCGACGGGTATCCGGATCTCGTCGTCGGCGCCAATAGCGGCGGATCGGCGGGGGTCTATTCGGGCCAAAACGGAGCGCTCCTCTACGCCTTGACGCCGCTGACGGTGAATCCGCCGCTCCCGTCGCCCGCGCTGCTGACCGGGACGGATGATTTCGGCGGCACGGTCGCGGCGCTAGGCGACGTCAATGCGGACGGCCTCGCCGACTTTCTCGTCGCCGCGCGGAACAGCGCACTCGGCGGCTCGCTGGTTTCGGGAGCGAGCACCTTTCACGCGGGCGCAGTCTTCATCTTCAGCGGCACGGGCGCCTTGCTCGGACAGGTTCTCGGACTTCCGGGCGACGTCCTCGGCCAAGGCGCCGCAGGCGTCGGCGACGTGAACGGGGACGGCGTCCCGGACTTCGCGGTCGGCGCGGTCCGCTCGGACGTCGGCGGTGCGGACGCGGGCGCCGTGACCGCGTACTCCGGTGCGACCTTTGCCCCTCTCTGGACGACGTCCGGGCTCGTCGCCGCCGACCTGTTCGGCTATTCACTTTCGTCCGCAGGCGATGTGGACGGCGACGGCGTGCCTGACGTCGCCGTCGGTACGCCCACGACCGATATCGGCGCGACGAACACCGGCAGCCTTGCCGTCCTTTCGGGCGCGTCGGGGCTCCGCCTCGGCGGAGTCGACGGCCTGCTCGCCTCGGACCTGCTCGGCCGTTCGGTGTCCGGCTACGCCGACGTGAACGGAGACGGATTCCCCGAGGTGCTGGTCGGGGCGCCTTCCGCCGACGTGGGCGGCAGCTCGACGGGTACGGTCTCCGTCGTGTCGTACGGACCGTTCCTGCGCGCATGCGCCGGCGGCGAGGTTCCGGCGGCGGGCGGGGGCTTTCATGACGTCCTGTTGCTGAACGGCGTCGGCGGCGGTCTGCCGCGACGCGTCGACGTCGGAATCGGACAATCGTTCACGCTGGCCGCATCGCCGCCGGCCGCCTTGAGCGGCGCTCCGCTCTATGCCTTCGGGATCTTCGCGGTCCCGGGTGCTGCGGAAGAGACGTCGGCCCCTTTCTTCTCGGGGAGTCTCTGTTTCCCGCCTCCGTTGCTCGCGCCCGCCGATCCGCGCCTGTTTCTCTTGGCGAACAGCTTCGTCGGTTTCGATCCGACGGCCGTGATTCCGGTCGTGCCGGCCGGGAGTTGGAGCGTCGTTTTGCCGGCCGGACTGCCGGTCGCGGTGCGCATCGCGATCCAAGGCGTGTTGTTCGACGGAACTTCGCTCGTCCGGACGAACGCAGTGCTTCTCGACGTCCAGTAGCGGCGGGCGTCGCGGGCGAGCTGGCTCGCCCGCGACTTCGAATCGCGCTTAGTAGCGGTAGGTGTCGGGC
>SXGS01468944.1_pt1 | contig 11231 bp, 9 predicted proteins | sample 3174681 | NCBI WGS metagenome assembly SXGS01 (sample SAMN11356861, study PRJNA531348) | freshwater metagenome | isolation source: freshwater sample F1-80 | place: China: Fuxian Lake, Yuxi | collected 2017-12-25 | reverse complement strand
GGTTGTTGTAATAGGGGACCACAAGCATGGCGCCGTCTACGCCGCACGCTTTGGCCTCGCGCGTGAGTTCAATGGACTCGCGTGTGCAGTAGTTGCCTGTGCCCGCGATGACACTGGCCCGACCCTCTACCGCGCTGCACACCGTGCGATAGAGCGCGAGTTTCTCATCCGTGGTCAGTGTGGGGGATTCGCCAGTTGTACCGGTCACGACAATGGCATCGCTGCCTGTGTCGGCGAGATGCTGCGCCAGGCGGGCCGCTCCCGGCAGATCCACCTCGCCATCGGGTCGCAGCGGAGTGAGCATGGCGGTGATCAGGCGTCCGAAGTCCATAGTCGTCGCTCGCTTTCCGTAGGGCCGCACACCAGACGCGGGCCCATTGCCGATTCCCGCCCGACGGCTGAAATGCCTCCGCGATTTCCGGTTAGCGCAGCAAACAGTTGCGCCTGACCACCTCTTCTGCGATCTGCACCGCATTTTGCGCGGCGCCCTTACGCAGGTTGTCGGCTACCACCCACAGAAGCAGGCCGCGCGGGGCCGTGGGGTCCTCGCGCACCCGGCCCACGTACGTGTCCGACCGGCCCGCCGCATCGAGCGGCGTGGGGTACGTACGAGCGTGCGGGTTCTTCTCCGTGGGCGCCGGCTCATCCATCAGGCAGATGCCCGGAAACGCCGCCAGGGCCCGCCGAGCCTCGTCCGCCGTGACCTTGCGCTCGGTTTCCAGGTAGACGCTCTCTGCATGCCCGGCCACTACCGGCACGCGGACCGTGGTGGGAGTGATGCGGATTGCATCATCGTGGAGGATCTTGTGCGTTTCACACACCATCTTCCACTCCTCATCCTGGTACCCGTTTTCCAGAAATGTCCAGCACCCAGCCAGCACATTTTGCACCAACTGTGCGGGGATCTGCTCGTACGGGGGCATTGCGTCACCGCGGGCGGCGGCCTGCAACTGCTGATCGAATTCTCTCACGGCGGGGGCTCCCGACCCGCTGATGGATTGGTAGGTACTCACGACGATCCGCTCCACGCGTGAAAGGTCGTAAATCGGTTTGAGGGCGTGGACCAGTTGTACGGTTGAGCAATTCGGATTGGCGATGATCCCCCGGTGTCGCTCTACGTCCGCGCCATTCACTTCAGGCACCACCAGCGGCACTTCCGGGTCCATCCGAAAGTCCTTGCCGTTATCAATGACGACGGCGCCGCGCCGGACTGCGTCCGGACCGAAGGTGACGGCGGCGCCCTTTTCCCCCTCGGTCCCCGCAAACAGAGCGAGTTGCACTCCCTCGAAAGCCTCGGGTGTGGTGGCGCGCACTTCGTACGTTTCGCCATCCACCGTCATCTGGCGATCCGAGCGGGCGAGCACGCGCAGGTGTTTCAGGGGGAAGTTGCGCTCGCGCAGCACGCGGAGCATCTCCACGCCCACCGCGCCCGCACCGACCACCGCCACCGAATACCCGCTGGACATTTGCCTCCTCCGCTTCGCTGCGTCCACGCTTCCGGCCCTAACCATACCTCATGAGGGGGCGGATTGGCGAGTGACGTACGGCCGGGGTGCCCGGTTGTGACCGGGAGGGCCGGCGGGACTGCGGCGTTCCCGGGGAGCGGGCCGGCGGACTGCATCCCTCCTTTGTCCGGATCGGGACGCGGGATTGTACGTCTGCTGTGCTTTCGGCGGCGGGTTGTGGGAGGGATTGTGCCGGTGCAGTGCCGAATGAAAACAGGGCACGGTTTGTGCTGAGCCGGACAGACGGGACCGCTGATCCGCCCCCGGCACAGCGAGTGCCGCGATGAGCGCTTCCATCCCAAAGCATGCACCAACTCGGCGATCTCCAATTCCACGTTGTCAGCGGCGGCCCGTTTTTCCTGGACGGGGGCGCGATGTTCGGCATCATCCCGCGTCCGCTCTGGACGCGCCTGTACGCGCCCGACGACCGCGGGCGCATTCGGCTGGATACCAACTGCCTGCTGGTGCGTACCGGCAGGGAGTGCCTGCTGATAGACACCGGGAATGGCCCCAAGATGGATGAGAAGGAACGGAGCATCTTCGGCTTGGCGCCCGGCGCACCGCTGCTGACAAATCTTGCGGAACTCGGCGTATCCCCCGCGGACGTGACGATGGTTCTGTTCAGCCACCTGCACATGGATCACTGCGGCGGAGCTTCCCATTGGGACGCCGACCGGTTGGTGCCCACGTTCCCCAACGCCCGCTTCGTTGCGCAGCGGCGCGAATGGGAGGATGCCCTTACAAATCGCAGCCACATGCGGACCAGCTATCGGCGCGAAAACCTGAACCCGCTGGCTGTCTCCGGCCGCCTCGAATTACTTGACGGTGATGCGGCAATCGCTCCGGGGGTTTCCGTGCAGGTCACCGGCGGCCACACGCCGGGGCACCAGGTGGTGCTGTTGCGGGGCGGCGGCCGGACCGCCGTGTTTCTGGGCGACATCTGTCCCACTCCGGCGCATTTCCGCCCGCCCTGCAACATGGCCTACGACATGGACCCGTACGCCACCATGCTGGCCAAAGCCGAACTCCTGGCCCGCGCTGCCGACGAAGACTGGCTCGTGCTTTTCGACCACGAACCGGACCGGAAAGCCGTTCGCATCCGGCGCGACGGAGAGGAGTTTGTTGCCCTCCCGGTCGAGTGACGCAGAGATGGCCGCGGCCCGCCGGGCTCCCGTCAGGCCGTACGGCGGAAGTTGGACGGGCTTGCCCGTTCCTGATGTGCCCTTATTCGGATGACGGGAGGGTGGGATCCGGCCTGCCCTCCGCGAGGTGTGCGAGGAACAGTGTGGCCAGGGCGGCGTCCTCCGGGCCGGCACCGAAGGGGAGAACATCACTGTCTTTGCCGAATTCCATAGATCCGGTCCCCTGAGCGGCATCGCTGTCGTGTGGGTGCAGTGTCCCGAGATCCTCCGCAGCGGACCGTGGGTCGAAGCTCGCTTCCTGACACAGCAGGCCCGCACGTCCGGTGCCGGGTGACGGCTCGATCCCAGTCTCGCTGGCCTGCCGGCATTGCTCCGGGACATCACCGGTCGCAGGATGGTCATCGCCCTGACAAGCAGCTTGTGCGGGGTGAACGCCCGGAGATCCGATCAGGGCAATTCCCGTGCTTGCGCCTGCCGGCTCTTGTAGTCGTCGAGCTCCGCGTGGAGGTCGTTATGCCGGCTCTGGATCGCGTCCGCCTGGGCCTTCATCAGTAATGGGTAGGTGTCAGCCCGTGCGGGCGCCGGGGGCAGGTCGTCCAACACAGCCTGGAACTTGCCCGCCTGCGTCTTCGTGCGGTGATACTGTGGTTCGTTGATGATCCCGCCGGGGTCCGCAGATCACCAGCAGTCCTTCGGCGACGAGGCGTGCTCCCGAACCGAGAGACTACCTCGTCCCAGGCTGCCCACTGCACGCCGGTTGGCAGCAGCCCAATAGAGTCCCAGGCGGTATCATTCGCTTTCTCCTGTGCCTCGCGTGCCGGTGGATTTCGGAACTGCAGGCACCACACTGCTCCGTCGAAACCAAGCACCGTTCCCCACCCAATGCGGTCCCGCTGAGAACTGAGCGGATTGGTGCATTCCGGCGGGCGGCGGGCGCGGCGGCCGCCCGCCGGAACGGTCTCCTGTCCAGGTGCAGGGCCACCGGGTCAGTCGGCCGGGGTGAGGATTACCTTGACGGCCTCGCGTTCTTCCACCAGGTGATAGGCCTCCAGCCAGTGGTCAATGGTGAAGCGGTGGGTAATCATCGCGTCCAGGTTGAGGGAACCGGCGGACATCATTTTCAGCACGGCCTCCCAGGTGCGCCAGTTGTGGCTGTAGGAGCCCTGGAGGCTGGCGGCTTTCGCGACGATGGGGTCGAGGGAGAGTTCGAGTGGTTTCGGACCCCAGGCAATCTTCGTAATCTGCCCGTTCCGGGCGACCACGTCCATCGCCAACTTCACCGCAGGCGTGGGGCCGGCGGCGTCCACCACCAGGGGCGCCCCGTACCCGTCCGTGGCCTCCAGGATCACCTTTGCCGCATCGGTTTCCTGCACATTGAGGAGCACGTCGGCGCCGATCTGCTTGCCCACCTCGAAGCGGCGCCGATCAGCATTCGTGCCGACGAGGAAGACCTGTCCCGCGCCCTGCACCTTGGCCATCTGCACCGCGAAGAGGCCGATGGGGCCCGGGCCGATCACCACCACCGGTTCGCCCGGACGGATCCGGCTCTTGACCACGAGCGCGTTGTAGGTCACGCAGGCCGGTTCGGTGAGGGCCGCGTGCTCGAAGGAAACGTTCGCGGGGAGGCGATGCAGGCAGCGGACGGGGACCCGTACAAAGCGGGTGAACGCGCCGTTCAGCCCGTAGCCGAAGCCGAGTCGCGTGGGGCAAAGGTTGTATTCACCCGTCAGGCAGTAGGGGCACTGCCCGCAGATGTACGCCGCGGTCTCACTGGCCACCCGGTCTCCCGGCTGGAAGCCCTTCACGCCCGATCCGACCTCCCGGATGATGCCGCAGAACTCGTGCCCCATCACCACCGGCGTGTTCACGTGGTAGGTGACGAAGTGGCGCCACTGCTCCACATCCGACCCGCACACACCCGCTGCCGTCGTTTCCAGCAGCACATCGGTGGGCCCGATCTCCGGCGCGGGCACATCCCGCAGTTCGACCTCTCCGTCGCGGGTTCCGTACTTGACGACTGCTTTCATACTGCCCTCCCGGCGGCTTTCACTTCGATCACGATCCTGTGCAGCAGGTCATAGAGACGAGTGTCGTCGTGGCTCGGTTTGAACTCTTCATTCTCGACCACGAGCGGTGCGCCGATCACCACCAGCGGCGCGCCGCGCTTCGGCATTTCGATCGCCTGCTCCAGGCTCAGGCCGCCCACTGCCTGGACAGGAATGGTTACTGCGGCGACCACTGACGCCAGATCGTCCAGCGGGCTCTTTCCCTTCTCGGCGTTGCGTTCGTCCAGCCCGGTGTGGACGATTACGTAGTCCACACCCAATTCCTGCATCATCCGGGCGCAGGCCGGCTTGTCGGGATGCAGCATGATGTCGCCCATCACCTTAGCGCCGTAATCGCGACCGGCGCGCACGGCGTTTGCGATCGTAGAAGGATGTGCTACGCCCATGACCACGACGTGTGTGGCGCCGGCTTTGAACATCATCTCCGCTTCCAGATACCCGGCGTCCATCGTCTTCAGGTCGGCGATGATCGGGTGCTGGGGGACTGCCTGGCGCAAGGCACGGACCGCGTGCAGTCCTTCGCCCAGGATCAGCGGCGTTCCGGCCTCAAGCCAGTCCACGCCGGCGCGTACCGCAGTCTCGGCCACTGGCATCGCGTCTTCGATGGTCATCAAGTCCAGCGATACCTGGACGATTGGTTCTGTCATTGGTTTCAGGTCTTGGAAGTGGACTTGTCCCCGGGTGCTCCGGCACTCCGCCGGCGGCGGGGAGGGGGCGCGGATCGGTTGTCTCGGTGTCGAAGCACGCGGAATGTCACGTGGCTTTGAGGGCACAGACACTGTGTCCTGCCCGTCGAGGAGTGTCTTCGAGTTCGGCCCGACCCGCCCTGGTTCCTGCTGAACGTACAGGTGTGACAACGACGAACGAGTTCCGTTGGCCTGGGGCCGAACCATGTTCTCACTTTAGCCACCTATCCCCGGTTCACACCGGAACGCGCCTCCGTTCCCAGCGCATCCATTTCCCGAGACCCACCACGCCCCCTGGCGTTCCCCACGTACCCGAGCCACGCGCGTAAGCAAGTGGACCACCTCGCGCCCTCCACCACCGCAACGGCCACCCGCCTCCGTACCCAGGCCACGCGCGGAGGCGAGGCGACCACCGTTACCGTTCCCGCTGCCGCGCCCCCCGTACCTGGACCACGCGCGGAGGCAAGTCGTCCCCTCACTGGCAAACAACCCTGCAGCCTGTCGGAAAAGTGCTCATCGGCCCTATCTCCGGGCCCCCAGGGGCGCGGAAACACTCGAAAACGGGGGGCTTTCGCCCGTTTTCTGTGGCTCTGGTCGCACCGAAGCGGGTTCTCCGACGGGTTGCTAGGCGCGACACTGGGCAGGTGTCACAGCTTCACTTTCACGACCTGCGGATACTGCCATCCTCTATGCGCCTCCCAGGTCCTGCGTCGCGCTGCCTTTCCGATATCGGAAGGGAAACAGGGTGAGCGCATGGCGGATACGCCACCGGAGGAAGAGCGCGCTGACCGCCACAAGCGCCACCTGGTAAGCGCGCGCGTGCCAGACCGTGATTTCCTGCCCCGCTGCAAACGTGATGAAATTGAACGCCCCATGCACTACCGATGCCAGCACCAACCCCACTCCGACATGCAGCAGGCGTTCCGGCCAGCGCTTCAGATGCCCGGCAAAGCCGAGCGCGCCGCCCCAGATGACACTGAACAGCACGTGCGCGCCGGTGGCAATCGGCCCCCGCGCCAGGATCACGCTGCCACCCTCGGCCGACATAAAGGCGAAGTTCTCCCACAGGGCGAACCCGGCACCCGCGGCGGCGGCGTACACGATCCCGTCTACTGTTTCGTCAAAGTGCGTCCAGGGCCAGATGAGGATCAGGATCGCAAGGAACTTTGCTAATTCCTCCACCGGTCCGGCAATCAGGAACGCCAGCCGGGCCCGCTCCAGCAGAGAGGCATCCGTGTTGACCCCGAATGGGAGCAGCCGGCTTTCCACCCGGTCGGCCAGGAAGAACGCGCCAATCCCCCCGCCCATCGCCAGCAGCACCATCCAGAATGGTTCCGGCCGTTTCCGATCTTCGCGGTAGAGGGCGTAGACCCACACGCCGGCGAACACGATCGCCAGGACCGTCCAACCCAGACTCCGCTCCAGCGCCGCAGGCACATCGCCCTCCCAGCCCGGCGACACGGCGCCGATGGGCAACAGTTGCCCGCGGCGCGCGCAATTCCTGCACCCGGCGGGTCGCACAGGACACGCCGGGACGCCGCCTTCTGTTCGTAAGAAATAATGTTGCACCGGGAAGGAGGAATGTGCATCTGCAGTGGCGTAAAATGAACCGGTTCAATCGAGCGCGTCGAGGGAGACGGAGGAAAGAGTGAATAGGGCAAACAAGCGACGACTGGTGCCGGTGCTGGTTCTGGCGTGTGTCGTCGGGACGATGACCCTGGTGGGTTGCGGGGGCGAAGGCCCGACGGAAGCAACCAACCAGAGTTCGAGTCAGCAGGCGCAGGATGTGAACCGAACCCTGCAACAGTCCGGGTCAGCGCAGCCCGGCACGACAGCTCCGCCGCCCACGCGGTGATTTCCATACCGAGGCAGGTACTCCGGCTACCGGCGTATCGAACAATCATTTCAACAGGAGTCGAACAATACCTATGAGACGACGAGGTTTCACCCTCATCGAGCTGTTAGTCGTCATTGCAATCATCGCCATTTTGGCTGCAATCCTGTTCCCGGTCTTCGCTCAGGCCCGGGAAACCGCACGCACGGCGTCCTGTCTGTCTAACCAGAAGCAGATAGGGCTGGCCCTGCGGATGTACACGCAGGACTATGACGAGGAATTCCCGCTGGGAACGTACCCGGCGCCGCGTAACTGGGAAGTGAACCCGGACGCGAACGGTCCGGACTGCAATTTGTCTGGGGGACGGGGCGGCTGGCAGGGTTTCAACCCTGGCGATGGTGGTCCGAACTATACGGGTTGCTCCTATGGACGAGAGTTTTACCGGACTCTCATGCACGTCCAGTTGGGGCCCTACATCAAGAACAAGAACATCTGGTACTGCCCATCTGACAAGCTGCGCGCGCCGTCGGCCGCCAACATGTCGAATGGTCTCCAATCCTACCAGTGGTTCCCGAACTGGATTTGGAACCATCGAAATGGTGGTTTCGTTCTGGTCCGATACTCCGACGGTAGGACGCTCGATCTGGCTGATGACAACCCGAGCGAGAAGTCCGATCGCGTATCCGAGCGTATGATCTTCATCGAGCGCGGCGCGTTCGGCTGGGACGGCCCGGACGCCCGAAACGGTTCCGGCAACCCTGCGCCGAACACGAACTTCAACCACTCCCGCGGTTACAATGCGCTCTACTTCGACGGGCACGCCAAGATGGTGACGTACGGTAAGAAGTGGACGACGATTCCCGCCACGGGCTGGCCGATTGCCCTGGCTCCTCGCTAAGCAGAGAGCCCAATTCCCCCCGCACCCAGGGGACCTTCGGGGAGGCGCGTACGCGTCTCCCCTTTTTGCATAGCCTCATTGTCAGGAAGGGACCGGGGGCGGACTTTGCGAATTACCCTGCAAGTCCCCACACGCTCCGGAGGAGCCCCGCATGAGCCAGCCCACCACGCGCACTGCCTACCCCATGGACGAAGGCGTCCGGAGCCGGGCGATGCGGCTCGCCATCTGGCAGGGCGTGCTCGAGACGATCGGCGGCTGGATGATCGGCGGGTGGTTCCTGAACTACTTTGCGATGGAACTCGGCGCGCGGGGCACCATGATGGGTCTCGTGCTGGCCGTGGGGAACGTGGTCGGGATCCTGCGCCTGTTCGCCCCGTACTTCGTCAACCGCTCGAACAACCGCAAAGGGGTCTGGCTCTGCGCGATCGTGGCCTCACGGATCATCTCGATCGGGTTTCCGCTGCTCGCGTTTCCGCAGTTCCGACCGGCGGGGATTGACCCGGTCTGGCTGCTGGTCGGGATTCTCTGCTCCACCACAATCGCGAATGCCGTCTCGGCCATCGCGTGGCTGTCGTGGTACGCCGACATTGTGCCCGAAGCCATCTGGGGACGCTACTTCGGGCGCCGCAACATCTATACCGCGGTCGCAGTGGCGGTGGTGACCATCTTCGGCGGTTGGGCCGTGGATGCCTACACACGGGCACATCCGGAGGCCAAGTTCTTTGCCTATGCCCTGATCTACGGCGTCGGCATCGCGTTCAACATCGCAGCCATCTTTCCGATGCTCCTGGTCCCCAACTTGCCCCTGCGCGAAGCCCCACCGAACCGCTCACTGTGGCAGGACATACGCGCGCCGTTCAAGGATGCCAACTTCCGGCGCTATGCACTCTTTCACTGCTGGTTGATGCTCGGCAGCGGCATCCCGCACGCCTCGTTCCAACTCTATGTCAAGGAGTATCTCGGTCTGGGACTGCTGGCAGTCGGCACCTTCCAGTTGACCAATCAGATCTTCAGCGTGTGGGGCTTCCGCGTGTTCGGGGGGCTCACGGACCGCTACGGGAACAAGCCCTTCATCATCCTCGGGCTGATTGGCGCGGCGCTCGGACCCTTCTTCTGGATTCCCTCCGAAGCGCCCCCGCCGGCGCTGGCGGTGGCTGTCACTGCCGGTGGCCCGCCGGGCTGGGTGCGCGACCTGATGGCGTCGTTTCACGGCATCGAGTACTTCGGCTGGATCTACGCTGCCTATGTCGTGTGGGGCCTTGGGTGGGCCGGGGTGAACCTGGGCAAGCAGAACCTGATGCTGAAAGTCGCGCCACAGGAAAACAACGTCGCCTACATCGCAGCGGCGGAGGGATTGGGGGGCGTCTGCCTGGCGATCTTCCAGGTGCTGGGCGGGATGTGGCTGGAAGGTCTGCTGAAGGCGGACTTCAGTTGGCAGGTGGGGGCACTGAAACTGAACGCATACCACCTGTTCTTCCTGGCATCGTTCGTCGGCCGTTCGTCCGCGGCCCTCTGGGTGTTCGGCATCCGCGAACCGGGGGCCAGTACCATTCGCCAGGTACTCACCCGCCAGAAACCAAAGGAGAGTCCGGAACTGGAGCCCGCGCCGGCCGGAGGACCTGCCGCACCGGGGTAGCCGCGGCGCGCCCCTAGCGCATCTCCGCGCGTCGATCGGGGAGGGGGCGCTCAGTGCAACCGGAGTGAACTATTCGGCGTGAGGAGCTTGCCGTTGCGCGGGGCCGGAGCAGAAGCTTCCCCCAATCCGGTTTGATTGACATGGCTCCGCAGGGCATTCATGCCGTGTCGCAACAGTGATCGCACCGTCGCAGGCTGGACCTGGAGCGTTTCGGCAATTTCCTCGTAGGATTTCCCTTCGTAATAACGGGAAATCACGACCGTGCGCTGCCGGGGCGGGAGGTGGCTGATGAGCTGGGGTAAAATCGCGAGGACCTGGTCGGTGAGCTAGCTCTGGTCCCATTCCTCCCTCGGATCCGCGCCATCACTCAGGTCGGCCCGGCTCTCCCAGTCCAGACTCACCTCGCGTTTTTGTCGCCGCCATTGGCTGCGCGCGAGCGTGTACACGGAGGTCGTGAGGTTTCGGACCAGATAGGGGCGGAGTGGGATACCGCGCTTCGGGTCATACGCGTCCAGCAGGGAGGCGAAGATGACGTAGATCTCACCTTCGAGGTCTTTCCGCGCTTCGGTATCTCCTCCGTAGCGCTTGATCAGCCCCCGCACCAGCGGTTGGAATTCCTTGTACAGAGAGTCCCGGCGGGGATCGGGGGGCATCGCCGACACCCCGGCAGCGCGGGCCGCCGCCAGAGCGCGTTGGCGCTGTTCGGCCCCGCGAATCTCTTCCCGGCGGATGACACACAGACCTAACTGCTCAACCAGGTCGCGGGGGGTGATCGGTTTGGCCGCGAAGTGATCTGCACCGGCATCCAGCGCCTGCATCCGCGCATCCGGCGCATCCTTGGCGGTAATGACCATCAGCGCCGGGGGCTGGGCGAAGTCGGCGCGCACGCGCCCGACCAGCTCCAGCCCGTCCATGCGGGGCATCATCCAATCAGCGACAATCGCGTCGTAGGGCGTCCGCTCCAGAGCCGCGAGCGCGTCAACCCCGTCTTCCACATGCATCACCCGGTGTCCCTGGCGGTGCAGCGCGCGGGCGTACACGAGGGCGGTCGCCGGGTCATCCTCCGCCAGGAGGACTTGCAGGGAATCTCGGGTTCGATTGACCGGATCAGCAGCCATTGGGTAGAGCACCTCGAAGAACAGGCTACGGGCAGGCCGGAATGGGGATGTTTCCCCGGCATGCGCGCGCCGGTCCTCCGCGGATCGGAACGCATGCACCATGTACCGCCGGGAAAACAGTCCTCACGAAGAGCGAGGCGCCCGAGGCCCGTGGGAATTCTCCACTGCTGGTTCTCATGATGGCGTACCTGGTGCGAAATCGTTACTAGGGAACCGCGCAGAATTAATCCTCCCGTCAGGCGGGGACCACTCCCGGGATGGTCACGAACCACTTCCCCAGTGCCGGGAGACGCTCGATCTGCGTTTCCAGGGCGGCCATCTCGGGTGCGAGGAGCCGCACGCCGGT
>SXGS01650556.1_pt1 | contig 11232 bp, 8 predicted proteins | sample 3174681 | NCBI WGS metagenome assembly SXGS01 (sample SAMN11356861, study PRJNA531348) | freshwater metagenome | isolation source: freshwater sample F1-80 | place: China: Fuxian Lake, Yuxi | collected 2017-12-25 | reverse complement strand
GTCCAGGTCGCGCTGATCGTGCCGGTCCCTGCGGTGGTGAACGCCAGATAGCGGCCCGTGTTTCGTGCCAGCGCCTCAATGGGCACCGTCACCGTGCACGGCGGCAGCCTGCGCAAACCTGAAGCGGTGGGGCTTGGCGCACTGTTTATTGCCCTGCCCGAACCGCGCCTGCCGACCTTGCAGCGGCCGTGGAACATTCTGTTGCCCGGTGTGGGTGGCAGCGGTGTGACCACGGTTGGCGCGTTGCTCGGCATCGCCGCGCACAGTGAAGGCAAAGGCTGCACGGTGCTTGACCAAGCCGGGCTGGCGCAGAAGTTCGGCCCGGTTATAACCCACATCCGCATTGCCGCCACGCAGGACGACATCTTTGCCGTACGCATTGCCGCCGGTGAAGCGGACCTACTGCTGGGCTGCGATCTGGTGGTGGCGGCCAGTGAAGAAGCACTGGCCAAACTCAATGACAAAATCGCTCATGCGGTGGTCAACAGCCATGAATCGGCCACGGCCGAATTCACCCGCAATCCGGATGCGCAAGTGCCCGGTGCGGCCATGCGCGAAGCGTTGATCGAAGCCGTGGGCGCAAGCAAAACCCACTTTGTCGATGCCACGCGTCTGGCCACGCGCCTGCTCGGCGACAGCATCGCCACCAACCTGTTTATGCTGGGTTTCGCGTATCAGAAGGGCCTGGTGCCGGTTTCTGCCGAAGCCATCAATAAAGCCATCGAGCTGAATGGCGTGGGCGTGACGCTCAATCAACAGGCGTTTCTTTGGGGGCGGCGTGCCGCACACGATGCAGCGGCGGTGGAACGTCTGGCCAAGCCAGAAGTGATCGAAGCGCCGCATTGCCAGACGCTGGAAGAGATCATCGCGGACCGTATGCAACGCCTGACGGCCTACCAGAGCGCCGCCTACGCCGAGCGTTACCGTGAACTGGTGGAGCGGGTGCAACAGGCCGACAAGGGTGCCGACCAAGCGCTGAGCAAGGCGGTGGCGCGTTACTACTTCAAACTGCTGGCCTATAAAGACGAGTACGAAGTGGCGCGGCTCTACAGCGACGGCAGTTTTATCCGCCAGCTAGAGGCGCAGTTTGAGGGCGACTACCGCCTGCAATTTCACCTGGCCCCCACTTGGCTGAGCAAGCCGGATGCGCTCACGGGGGGGGTCCGCAAACGTCAGTTCGGCCCCTGGATGCTCAAGGCTTTCGGCCTGCTGGCCAAGTTCAAGTTCCTGCGTGGCACGCCGTTGGATGTGTTTGGCTACAGCGCCGAACGCAAGTTGGAGCTGGACCTGATCGATGACTACGAGCACGATCTGGAATACCTGCTCAAGGAACTCAACGCCGACAACTACCGCACCGCGCTGGCGCTGGCCGAACTGCCGGAGCAGATTCGCGGTTACGGTCACGTCAAAGAAGCCGCCGTGGCGAAAAGCCGTGAAAGCAGTCAGCAACTCAGGGCGCGGATGCTCGTCAGTGAGATTCAGGCCGTGCGCTTGTTTGAGCCCGCAGCCTGAGGGCGATCACGCAAGGAGTGGCCGGCGGTGAGGCGCCGGCTTACTCCAGCTGCAGCGCCAGGCTGATGCCGTGGGGTTTGAAGCCCAGGTTGGCGTAAAACCCATGGGCGGCTTCACGGCTCTGGCTGCTGGACAGCGCCACCTTGTAGCAGCCCCAGGCGCGGGCGCGTTCGATGGCTTTGCCCATCAACGCCTGGCCAACGCCTAAGCCGCGCGCGTCCTCATCCACCACCACGTCTTCCACAATCGCCGAACGGGCGAAGTTATGCGCCAGGTGCTCGATCAGGTGCAGGGCGCAGGTGCCGAGCAGAGTGCCTTCGCGCTCAGCCACCAACACCACGCGGCTCATCGGCAGTTCACTCAAACGCAAAGCCAGTAACTTGGCGTCGCAGCGCGGCTCATCGGGGGCCAGTTGTTGCAGCAAAGCCGCCAGCGCTGGCGCATCGGTTACGCTGGCAGCACGCAGGTGGAAATCGGCAAAGGGCGAATCCGGTAGGTTGAGCGAAGCAGCAGGGCGCATGGCATTCTCCTTGAGCAATGAGTACACAGTATCGCGCCCGCTTAATGGCAGCGGCATGACAAAACGCCTCGGCCTCGCTAAGATGCCGCCCGCAAGTCATCTTGCCTATCCCGTTGCGTTCCCATAGTTCAATGGATAGAACAAGCCCCTCCTAAGGGCTAGATACTGGTTCGAATCCAGTTGGGAACGCCATCTTACGAATTGCCCTGCCTGTCAGACGACCAAACCCATGTCCCTTTGATGCCTGCCAGCGCAATTGCATGGTGGGGGATTCCCAGCAAAAAGCCCTGAAGCTTGTGGCTGCAGGGCTTTGATGCGAGGCGTTGACGCTGTGCCGAGACAAGGCAGGGTTTGCAAGGGCGAGGATTCAGTCAAAAACACTGCTCAAGACTTCGTAGATGATGCTTGTGGCGGCCGCCACGAGAATCAAATCCCGGCCCGTTTGCATCCATTCATAGCCTTCATAATGCGGCAGTTGTTGCACCAGACGACCGTCCAGTCGCTTGGCAATACCGGGCGGCAGAGGTTTACCCCGAGCCAGGTTCTTCTGAATGCCCGGAGGTAACGCCGGCCCAGGGGACCAATAATTGCGGTTATCACCCAGAATCACGCGAATCGAGCCGATATCGAGTTGCGGGGCAGCGCCTCTGAGGTTAATCGACACGCCACTGTCATCATGGCGCTCTTTTTTGCCATGCCCTTGGCCTTTCCCGTTGCCGGGGTCGGCCATTACCAATGATGCAGAGGTCAGTAGAAGAAGACTGCCTGCAATCGTCGCGCGTACCATTTGAATCGCCTGCATGGGGGTTACCTGTGAACACTGTGTCGTTATGTTCCGACAGTGTAGGCGTTGGATATGTTCCCAGTTCGATCCCGCACAACCATTACGGGGCGTCGTGACCCGTGCTGGCGTTAAGCATCGCCATGAGTCAAAAAGCAAAAAGCCCCGAAATCTTTAGAGAAATCGGGGCTTTAGAAACTGCATTTTGGAGCGGGCGATGGGAATCGAACCCACAGCTCTAGCTTGGGAAGCTAGGGTATTACCACTATACGACGCCCGCAGCGGGTGCCTTTATACCGGAAGTCTTGGCTGAAATGAAGCCTGCAGCGCGGCTATCTGGGTTTGCGCGCTGCAGGCTTGTGCCGTGGTGGTGTTTCATACGGCGATAGCGTGGTGCAGGTCTTCGCTTGGGCGGTAGCTGGAGTGGGCGCGGGGCGTGGCTTGCAGGAAGTTGAGCAAGGCCGCTTGGCTTTGTAGCCATGCCTTTTTGTGCTCCATGTCGAGAAAGTGCCCGGCGTTGTTGATTGTGGCGAACTGGCAGTCGTTGAGGTACTTGGCGAACAGGCGCACGTCGGTCGGTGAGGTGTATTCGTCATGCTCGCCGTTGATAAACAGCAGCGGGATGTCGATGGCCGACAGGCATTCCATCTGGCAGTGGTTCTCCATATGCACCACTTGGTTGATGTGGGCGTACATCTGCAGGTACTCGTGGTTATCCAGGCTGCTGATATGCCGATGGTTGTAGCGTTTGAACAGTGAGGGCAGGTATTTGCCGATGGTGCTGTTGACCAGTTGACCGACGTTTTCACCGTCGATGGCTTTCAGGTGGGTCATGCCTTTGCTTAGGTAGTCGAGCATAGGCTCGTTGAGCAAGGGCGAGAAGGAAGTGATTACGGCCTTTTCAATACGTGCTGGGCGCTGCGCCAAGGCGAGCATGGCGGCAACGCCACCCCAGGAGAACGACAACAGATAGTTGGCCTGAAAGTGCTCAATCAGCTCGAGCAGAATGCTCGCTTCATCTTCTTTGCTGATCGGTTTGTTGTGGCTGTTGTGGGCTTTTGACTGGCCAGCATAGGGCTGATCGTAGAGCACCACATTGAACTGCGGTTGCAGGTATTTGAGGGTTTGCGCAAAGGCAGCGGTGGTGGCCAGCGAGCCATTGATCAGGATGATGGTCTTGCGCGCGCTGGGGTTGGCGTAGAACTCCGTGTGAACCTTAAACGTCCTGTGTATATCGACGACCGCGATGGCTGGCTTCATGTCGTTTCCTCCTGGCGCAAAAATGGGCATGGCTAAACGGCGATGCCGTTAAACCGGGCTAAGTAGGACAGTCAGGAAAGCGCCTGGACGTGACAGCACGATGTCAGGCTGGAGGATTTTATAAGTTATTTATTTTCAATCAGTTAGGGCTGAAATAGAGCATTCGTCCACGACCCTTGATTAGGTGTGGAGCGACGTCTTTGACCAGGCAGGAACCCATTTCGCGCAGTGCGCAAACAACCGATGAAGCGCTTAGATGGCTTTAGTGACTGTTAAGTCACGTTAAGACCTTATGGTTCGATTTAAGCAGCGAAGGCGGGTGCTGACAAGCCTTAATTTATTTTTCTGCACAAAACCTGTGCGGCGATTCTGAGCGGTGTTGTTGTCATTTTGTGCGGACAATTGATCGATAAGATTCCGCGCGTTTTGTTGACGCGCTGCCCCGCAACGCACAGGCACTTGCTCCGGCCCAAGGTTGCAGAGCATGAGTAAGCGCTGCAAAAACGGCGAAACTTTAAGCGCGCCTTGAGCAAGTCATGCATCGCAGATACGAGGTAGGGAGGATGGCGCTTTACCCATCTTCCAGCGGGGGCTAACTGTTGCGTTTGCTTTCGCGAAATTCGCCCGGTGTTTGCCCGGTCCAGGTTTTGAAGCTGCGGTGAAAGGAGCGCGATTCGGTAAAGCCCAAGTAGCTGGCGATATCCTGTATCGCCAAGTCGCTGCGCAGCAGGTAGTGCTCAGCCAGTTCTTGACGCAGCTCATCGAGAATCTGCTGGTAACTGGTGCCAGCCAGTTGCAGATGACGCTGCAGGGTACGCACCGTCACGTTGAATTTCTCGGCTACGCGTTCTTTGCGCGGCAGGCCATCTTTGAGCAGCAGGCGCAGGGCGTTTTTCACCCGTTGCGGCAGCGGCTCGTTGTCGTCCAGCCCGGCCATCAGGGTCAGGGCGTGTTCTTCCAGGGTGCGCAGCAGGTTGGCGTCGGCCTGGCGCAGCGGCACGCTGAGGTATTCCAGCGGCACGATCAGCGCATTGCAGCTTTGCTCAAAACGAATTGGGCAGCCGAAAATTGCTTCGTACTCAGCCACATTCACGCCCTGCGGTAGGGCATGCTCGAACCAGGCTTCTGTGGGTGAGCGGTCCATGTCGGCGATCCAGCGCGCATAGAGCAGCCAGGAGGCCAAGACGTTTTCCACCATGTGCCGGCGAATCGGCTCGGCCTGATGGCGACAGGTCCAGATCATCTTGACGTGATCACTGGCCGCCTCGACCCGGCTGACACCCATATCTCCCACCAGTTTTTCATAGGGCATGATGCGGCTCATGGCTTCGCCGAGGGTGGCGCAGTTCATGGTGATATAGCCCAGCACGCTCCAGGAGCCCGGCTGCACAAAACGCGCACAGTGCAGGCCAAACAGTGAGTCATCGGAAACCTGTAGCAGATGGCCGAGTAGGCGCTCGTGGGTTTCACTGGGGATGCGTTTGCTGTTGTCGGTCAGTTCAGCGGCGTTAATGCCGGCTGCCGCCAAGGCCTGATCGGTATCCAGACCCAGTTGCTCGGCATGGCGCAGGTATTTGAGCAGGGAGGGCACAGAGGTGTAGCCGAGGTTTTCCATGGGCCTGTTCTTATTCTGAGTGCATATTCTGAATGGCTTGATTGGCGATATCGGCTGGCTCGATACGACAGTGACGCCCACGTGTGGCCCGCTAGTATAGGCAGCCATTGCAGGTGACTGAAATATCCGGGAGACACAGATGCGACGTTGGAACGGCTGGGGTGATGACGCAACGGTGGTGGAGCTGCCTGCCCATGGTGAGGCTTTTCTGGCCGAGCTGATTGGCGCAGGGCAGACGCTGGCTGATGCCAGCCTGGAGCAGGTGCTGGCGACAGTGCCTGCCTCGCGTCTGCAGGCTCATCCACTGATCTGCCTGAATACCGAAGACCGCGTGCGTCACGCCCGTGGCCAAAGTCTGCCGGACTGGTTGGCGATGCGCTCCGGCGATTTCGGTGTGTTCCCCGATGGTGTGGCTTACCCGGAAAGCGCCGCGCAGATCCGCGAATTACTGGCCTGGGTCAGTCAGCAGGATCTGATCGTTATCCCTTACGGCGGTGGCACCTCGGTGGCCGGGCATATCAACCCGCAGGCCAGCAGCAAGCCGGTGCTGACGTTATCGCTTGAGCGCATGGGCAAGCTGATCGAGATCGATCACGACAGCCTGATCGCTACCTTCGGCCCCGGTGCCACTGGCCCGCAAGTGGAAAGCCAGTTGCGCGCGCAGGGCTATACCCTCGGCCATTTCCCGCAGTCGTGGGAGCTGTCGACTTTGGGCGGTTGGGTGGCCAGCCGTTCCAGTGGCCAGCAGTCGCTGCGCTACGGGCGCATTGAGCAATTGTTTGCTGGCGGCAAGGTCGAGACCTTTGCCGGCACTCTGGAAATTCCTACCTTCCCGGCGTCTGCCGCGGGGCCTGATCTGCGCGAAATCCTCATGGGTTCGGAAGGGCGCTTCGGCATCATTTCCGAGGTCAAGGTGCGCATCACCCGCCTGGCCGAGCAGGAGAATTTCTACGCGGTGTTTTTGCCCAACTGGCAGCAGGCGCTGAGCGCCATTCGTAGCTTGGCTCAGGCTCGCGTGCCGCTGTCGATGCTGCGCCTGTCCAACGCCATCGAGACTAAAACTCAGCTTGCATTGGCCGGTCACCCGCAGCAGATCGCCTGGCTGGAGAAATACCTGGCCCTGCGTGGCGCGCGTGAGGGTAAGTGCATGCTGACCTTCGGCGTCACCGGTAGCCGCACACAAAATGCCGCGTCACTGAAGCAGGCGAAAAAGCTACTCAAGGGGTTTGGTGGCATCTTCACAGGCACTCTGCTGGGCAAGAAATGGGCAGAAAACCGCTTCCGCTTCCCCTACCTGCGCCATGGTCTTTGGGCCGCCGGTTACGCGGTGGACACCCTGGAAACCGCCACCGACTGGAGCAATGTCGACAACCTGCTGAACAAGGTTGAGACCAGCTTGCGCAACGGCCTGAGCGAAGAGGGCGAACAGGTGCATGTGTTTACTCACCTATCTCACGTCTATAACGAAGGCTCGAGCATCTATACCACCTACGTGTTCCGCCCCGGCAGCAACTATGCCGAGGCCATGGTGCGTTGGCAGAAGCTCAAGCATGCCGCCAGCCTGACCATCGCCGAGAACCGCGGCACCCTCTGCCACCAACACGGCGTCGGCCGCGACCACGCGCCTTATCTGCCGGTGGAGAAGGGCGAGTTGGGCATGGCCACGCTCAAGGCATTGGCTGGGCATTTCGACCCTGAGCAGCGCCTGGCTCCTGGCGTGTTGATTCAGGATTGATGATGAACAACTGGAACGCCGCCTGGCGCGAGCGAGCACTGCCTGAACTGGCCTCTCGCGATTGGGACCTGATCGTCGTCGGAGGCGGCATCAGCGGTGCCGGGATTCTGCGTGAAGCAGCGCGGCGCGGCTGGACGTGCCTGCTGCTGGAGCAGCGCGACTTCGCCTGGGGCACGTCCAGTCGCTCCTCGAAAATGGTGCATGGCGGGTTGCGTTACATCGCCAAAGGTCAGTTTGGCCTGACCCGCGACTCGGTGCATGAGCGCCAGCGTTTGTTGCAGGAAGCGCCGGGTTTGGTCGATCCCTTGAGTTTTATCATGGCCCACTACCAGGGCGGCTTTCCCGGCCCCAAGGTATTCGGCGGCCTGCTGGCGGTGTATGACGCTTTGGCCGGCAAGCGTAATCATCTGTACTACCCGTTGCAGCAACTGCGCTACCTGGCACCCGGCATCAAGGAAGATGGCCTGCTCGGCGGCACGCGCTTCTTCGATGCGGTGACCGACGATGCACGGCTGGTACAGCGCGTACTGGGCGAGGCGCGTGCCGAGGGCGCTGAAGCGCTCAACGGCATGCGCGTGGTCGAGTTGCTGCGCGAGGACGGGCGCGTCACCGGCCTGCTCGCCGAAGACAGTCAGACTGGCCTGCGCTACGGTTTCAAGACCCGCGCCGTGGCGCAGGCTACTGGGGCATGGGCCGATCAGCTGCGGCAGAAAACCGGGCTGGAACACATCCGCCCGCTGCGCGGCAGCCATCTGCTGATCCCGGCCTGGCGCTTGCCAGTGGCTCATGCGTTCAGCTTTATGCACGCCGCCGATAAACGCCCGGTGTTTGTCTTCCCGTGGGAAGGCACGACGGTGATCGGCACCACTGATCTGGATCACCCGGCTCCGCTGGCTGAAGAAGCGCGCATCAGCCCTGATGAAGTGGATTACCTGCTGGCCGCCTGCGCCCAGCAGTTCCCTGCTGCCGGAATCGGTGCGGCCGATGTGCTGTCGACCTGGGCCGGGGTTCGCCCGGTGGTCAGCGATGGCGCGCCGGGACGCAAACCCTCGGATGAAAAACGCGAGCATGCGCTCTGGGTGGAGCCTGGTTGCGTGACCCTGGCGGGCGGCAAGCTGACCACCTTCCGTTTGTTGGCGTTGGAAGTCTTGCAGGCCTGCGCGCCATTTGTTGGCCGTGCTGTGCATGATCATGGCGCGCAGACATTTGCAGCGCTCGCCCCTCAACCGATGCCCGCGCTCAGTCCGGCTCAACAACGGCGTCTGATCGGTCGTTATGGCCGCGCGTTGCCGCAGTTGCTAGCGCTGGTTGACGAACTGGGTGCCGAACAGGTGGTCGGCACCGATACGCTCTGGGCCGAACTGGCTTGGGCTGCCGAACAGGAACTGGTGCTGCATCTGGATGACCTGTTGCTGCGCCGTACCCGTTTGGGCCTGTTGTTGGCGCGTGGAGCGGCGGCTGAATTGCCGCGTATTAGGGCGTTGTGCCAGGCGCGGCTGGGCTGGAGCGATACGCGCTGGCAACAGGAAGAAGCAGATTACCTGGCGCTATGGCAGGGCTGTTACAGCTTGCCGGCAGAGGCCTGAATAACAGTAGCCCGGATGCAATCCGGGAGCGGTTTTCCCGGAGTGGATCCGGAATACGGCGCGCATTTATAGAAAGGGTTGTGTCTTGAGCGATAAAAACTACCTGCTGGCCATCGACAACGGCACCCAGAGCATCCGGGCGCTGCTGTTCGATCTTCAGGGCAACCTGCTCGCCAAGGGCAAGGTGGAGCTTGAGGCCTACTACTCCAAACAGCCCGGTTGGGCTGAGCAAGACCCCGAGTATTACTGGGCCAGCCTGGGCGAGGCGTGCGCGCAGTTGTGGCAGCAGGTGGACATCGACCGCAACCTGATCAAGGGTGTATCGCTGACCACCCAGCGCGGCACCCTGATCAATGTTGACGCGCACGGCCAGCCACTGCGCCCGGCGATGCTCTGGCTCGATCAGCGTCAGGCTGAAGTGCGCGAGCCAATCAAAGGGCCTTGGGGCTGGTTATTCAAGATCGTCAGAGCGCAGGCCACCGTGGATTATTTTCGCGCTCAAGCCGAGGTCAATTGGATTGCGCAGAACCAGCCGGACATCTGGGCCAATACCCACAAGGTACTGCTGCTCTCGGGTTTTCTCACTCACCGGCTGTGCGGTCAGTTTGTCGATTCCCTGACCAGCTGCGTGGCCTACCTGCCGTTTGACTACAAACGCTTGCAGTGGGCCAAACCGGGTGACTGGAAATGGCAGGCACTGCCGGTGCGACGCGAGCAGCTGTCTGAGTTACGTAAACCGGGTGAGTTGCTGGGCCATATCACGGCGGCGGCCAGCCGCCATACCGGGATTCCCGAAGGGTTGCCGCTGATTGCCGCCGGTGCCGACAAAGCTTGCGAGGTGCTCGGCGCTGGCGGGGTGGAGGCGAGCACGGCCTGTTTGTCTTATGGCACCACGGCGACCATCAACACCACGCGCAGCACCTACCTGGAAACCATCCCGCTGATTCCGCCATACCCCTCGGCGATTCCTGATCACTTCAACACCGAGGTGATGATTTATCGCGGCTTCTGGATGGTCAGCTGGTTCAAAAAGGAATTTGGTCTGCGCGAAATGCAGCGAGCTAAAGAGCTGGACGTCGAGCCCGAGGCGTTGTTCGATGAACTGGTCAACAGCGTGCCGGCTGGTTCTATGGGTTTGATGCTGCAGCCGTACTGGTCGCCGGGGATTCGTGAGCCGGGGCTGGAGGCCAAAGGCTCGATTATCGGCTTTGGCGACGTGCATACCCGCGCGCACATCTACCGGGCGATTCTCGAAGGGCTGGCCTATGCCCTGCGTCAGGGCAAAGAAAAAATCGAGCAACGTTCTGGCACGCGCATCACCCGTTTGCGGGTGTCTGGTGGCGGCTCGCAGAGCGATGCGGCCATGCAGCTGACGGCGGATATTTTCGGTTTGCCGGCCGAGCGCCCGCATCTCTATGAAACCAGCGGGCTGGGTGCGGCGATCAACTGTGCGGTCGGGCTGGGCTTGTACCCGGATTACCCCACGGCGATTGCCGCCATGACGCGGGTGGGGCAGGTTTTTACGCCTAACCCTGAAGCCCAGCGCACCTATGAGCAGCTGTACACGCAGGTTTATCAGCGCATGTACAAGCAGCTTAAGCCGCTGTATCAGGCTATCCGCAAGATCACTGGCTACCCGGCGTAGGATGGGTTGAACACAGCGATACCCATCGGCATATCGATGGGTATCGCCTTCGGCTAACCTGCGCGGCCCGACCCCTCCAACGGGCTCTAGCTCGCGAGCCTTTGGACGGGTTCTCAGTGGCGCTTTAGGCCACATCCACCAAGATGATTTCGCTGTCTTCGATAGCGGTCACCCGGATCACCTCGACATCGCTGACCGCTACCCCATCGCGGGCCTGGGCGCTTACGCCGTTGACCTCAATGCTCCCGCTGGCGGCCACCAGATATGCCTTGCGCGCAACTCCCAACGGATATTCGGTGCTTTGGCCAGCTTGCAGGGTGGCAGCAGCCATGCGCGCGGGAGTGCGGATCGACAGGGCGTCCTGGTCTTCGGCAAAACCGCTGGCCAAGGTGACAAAGGTGCCAGCGCGTTCGCCTCTGGGGAACGGCTTGCTGCCCCAAGACGGCGGTAGCCCTGATTGATTGGGCTCAATCCAGATCTGGAAAATCTTTGTCGTGCTGTCTTCCAGGTTGTATTCGCTGTGGGCAATCCCGGTGCCGGCACTCATAACCTGCACGTCACCCGCTTCGGTACGGCCC
>SXGS01139235.1_pt1 | contig 11233 bp, 5 predicted proteins | sample 3174681 | NCBI WGS metagenome assembly SXGS01 (sample SAMN11356861, study PRJNA531348) | freshwater metagenome | isolation source: freshwater sample F1-80 | place: China: Fuxian Lake, Yuxi | collected 2017-12-25 | reverse complement strand
TGGTCGGAAGTTGGGCGGTGAAACGCACATCCGCGAGGCATGTAACCTCGGGCGGCCGGCGCGAAACGGAAACTATCGCAGTGTGGACCGGATCCGGCTTGACGCCAGCGGCTCGAACCTGATATACAACCATATGGTTGTAGAAGATTCCGATCCCCTGAATCGGCTGTTTCGCGCGTTGGCTGACGCCACACGTCGGGACATCCTGCGCCGTACCCTCGTGGGTGCGGTGTCCGTTTCTACCCTGGCCGCGGACTACGACATGTCGTTTGCGGCCGTGCAAAAGCACGTTGCGGTGCTGGAATCCGCCGGGCTGGTTTCAAAGCTCCACCACGGTCGCGAGCGGTTGGTTCAGGCGGAGCCCGACGGCCTTGCCCGGGCCCGCGCGGCCCTCGACCAGTTGGAGGAACTCTGGCGCCACCGGATCACCGCCCTCGATGAACTCTTTTCCAAGGAGCCGTAACCATGCCGATCACCTCGATCACTACCGATCCAAGCCAACTTACCCTCACTGCGATCGGCGACTTCCCTGTTTCCGTCGAGCGTCTATGGGCCGCGTGGGCCGATCCTCGCCAGTTGGAGCGCTTTTGGGGCCCGCCGACGTGGCCCGCCACCTTCACCCGGCACGAGCTTCGGCCGGGGGGCCAGAGCCACTACCACATGACCGGGCCCAAGGGGGAAACTTCGCGTGGATACTGGTTCATTGACGAGGCCGAGGCGCCTCGCCGGTTTGCGCTTCGCGATGGCTTTGCCAACGAGGATGGCCGTCCCAATAAAGATTTTCCCGAGACACGCATGGAGGTGGTGTTCTTAGCCACCCCGACCGGTTCGCGATTTGTGAGCACCAGCACATTCCCTAATTTGGCCGCCCTCGAACAGCTGGTCGCCATGGGGATGGTCGAAGGCCTCACCGCGGCCATGGGCCAGCTCGACGGAGTTCTCGCCGATCTGCGCGATCTTTCTCGCGAATTTGCGACGGAAGCCACGGTGCTCGACGACACCCACGTTCAGATCACCCGCGTTCTTCGCGCTTCTCTGCAGCAAGTGTGGCGGGCGCACCAGGAGGCGGCGCTGATCCGGCGGTGGATGCTCGGCCCCGACGGATGGACGATGCCGGAGTGCGAGACCGCGAACCATGTCGGAGAAACCTACCGTTATCTCTGGGAAAACGCTGCGGACGGAAGCCGGTTTGGGTTCACCGGCGAGCTGCTGGAGCAGGAGGCGCCATGGCGCGCCGTGACCACCGAACGCATGATCGGCACTGACGGGCCAGGCACGGTCAATGAGCTCACGCTAACGCCGCTTCCAGGCGGGAAGACCCGGCTCACGTTGGTGATCACCTACCCGTCGAAGGAGCTGCGCGATCTGATCCTCGGGACGGGAATGGTGGGTGGCATGGAAACATCGTATGCCCGGTTGGAAGCCACGACCTGAGTTTCACCGGTGAACGGGGGTCCTGTTCATGGTGTGGGTTCCGTGAACAGGGCATCGGCGGACTCGATCGTCCAGGTTTCCGCTTCTGCGCCGGCTTCCCAGGCACGGAAGTCGGGATCCCCAAACAATGCCTGGGAATAGCTCGCGCACACCTCCGGCAGATCGATCCCGTACGAACGAAACCGAGTGACCACCGGTGCATAAAAGGCATCGGCCAAACTCCGTTGTCCAAACAGCCATGGGCCCGACCCACCGTACTTTTCGCGTAGATCGGACCACAGTTCGGTGATCCGGTGGATGTCGGTGAGGGTGTCGGCGGGGAGGCCGGTCGCTCGGGTGCGTCGCCGGAGGTTCATCGATAGATCCCGACGAACGGCGGGAAATCCTGAGTGCATTTCGGCCACCGCTGAACGGCACACCGCGCGGGCGAGGGGATCGGAAGGACGCAGGCCTGCATTGGGCTGCTCGGCGGCCCACTCGGCGATCGCGAGCGAGTCCCAGATGGTGGTTCCGTGGAGTTCCAACGCCGGAACCCGGCCGCTGGGGCTGACCGCGAGGATCTCCGGGATTTGCGATTTGCCGTACCCGGGTCCACCGAGAGGGATCACCACCTCATCAAACGGAACTTTGGCCCATTTGAGCGCCAACCACGGCCGCAGCGACCAGGAAGAGTAGTTCCGATTTCCGATGTACAGCGTGGGCATTCGGCCTCCCGCGCGGAGCATAATCGCTCGGTGGGGCCGCGTATAAATCGTCAAGCACGTTGACTATCGGACGCTATTTTCCGGGCGGCAGATCGTGGGAATATCCGCCAAAGAAGTTGTATTTAAGCTCGGGGTCCTTCAGAACATTGCGGCGAATGCTCTGGTATTGTTCCTCGCCCAAGTGGAAGGCACTCTTGGCCAACCGGAAAAACTGGTTTGCAGCGGTGAACTTCGCCGATACTGCGCTTTCTATCGTACCCGCGAGTGACGCTGGGTTGCGGATCGCGGCGATGCGCGCGGTGTCGAGGGCGTTTTGGGCCTCTCGACGAAGCGTCTCGGCGCGCTCCCAGTGGCCTTTGCCGATGCTGAAGAAGCTCTCCGCCTGCTGATAGTCGCCGATGAACTTGCCGTCCCCATACCAGTGGGTATCGCCGTAGTAGTGGAAGACTGGATCGGGGGATTCCGAGTATGCACCGTCCAGGTGAACCCAACGGCTGAGGCGGATTTTTCGGTAGTTGGCTTCGGCGTCGGTCCGCGTTGCCTCGGTGGTGGCGGAAAGGCCCTCGGCCTTGGTCAGATCGCTTTGAACTTGTCCAATTTTTGGATCGACCGCCGCGGCAACATTGGTGGGTGCGGATTTCGCCGCTTTGGAGTGGCTGGTGGCGTCCCCAGCGGCTGCCGTGCCGGTGGCGTTCGTTGGGGCGGGAGCCGCCGTTCCCGAACGAGCGGAGGAAATGAGGCTGTTCAAGCTAGAAATCGCGCTGTCGACGCGTGACAGCTCCGTTGCTCGCAATTGTGGGGGCAGGTCTTGGTATTTGGCGGGGTTGGCCACATTGTCCCGCTTTTCCCGCAGGTAGGCGAGGGTGGTGGCCGCTTCATTGAGGGCGTTTCCACGCGCGGTGGCGTCGCCGGTGAGCCCGACCCGGCAGCGCTCGATCGTGTTCTCGATGCTCTTGCGGCCCGCGGCGCCGGTGAAGTATTTGTCGCCTTCGAGCGCCAAATCGTGTTGGTAGGAGCCGCCTCCGACCTGCCGCATCAGCGCCAACCCGTCGGCGCCGGTTTGGGCGACGAAGGTGCTGAGCGCCTTGCGAATGACGTCGGGATCCTTCGTCGTCTGCAGGGTGGTGACCAGATCTTTGCCGTCTCCCGCGTCTGAGAGCGATAGTACATTGTAGTTGAACTGCCCCGCTTGGGCGGTTTGAACGACCTTGTCGATCTGTGCCTCGGAAAACGCCGTCGAGACGGACCATTTGCCGCTCGCTTTGGCGTTTCGATTCTGGGCGTCCCAGTGGGTGTCGGTGGCCTGAGCCAAATCCACGGATGCAGAGCCTTTTTCGTCGGTGTCGACCGCGGCGGTGGCGATGAAGCTGCGCGATTTGTCGTTGGTTTCGGTCGCCTGCAGGCTGCTGGAGGTATTGTAATGGCCGAGAAGCGGCGCGGAAACGGACACACTCTCGGTGCCCGTGGACGTTTCCAGTTTGGTGCCGTCCGCGGTGCGGGTGGTGGCGTTTTGAACATCGCTCCGGCGTGCGTAACTGGCGCTGCCCACCGCCACTTTGACGCTGTCCGCGGAGCCCTCGCGTTCGGTCTCGGCGAGCACCGTGGCGTCCTTCGGAGGCACTTTTCCGGTCGCGCGGAAGGACTCGTAGGCGGCTTTTCCGGCTTCGGTGCCCAGATCGAATTGCACCTGAACATCGCGCCCGGAATTGGCCTCCAGCTCGCCCCCCAAGCTGATTCCCGCGGCTCCAAGGCTTCCATTCGCCTTGTCGAAGCTGGTGGACTTCACGGTGGCGACCACGGTGGTGCCCGGCCCGCGCACGACCTCGGTGCTGTCGGTCTTTCCCTTGGCCAACCCTGCGCTCGCGGTAGCGCCGGCGATCACAGCGGTTCCGCCGACGTTCCCCTTATATCCGCTGGCTTCGCCGACTTTGTCGCCCTCGGACAGTTTCAACAGGTCCGCGGCAGTCGGCAGGCCGGCTACATCGGTGGGTCCGGTCGTGCGGAAAGCCTCCGCCTCCGCCTGGGTAGCGAAACTGCGGACCTCGGTATGGGCGTCGCTGCCCTCCAAGCCAATGGATCCCTTGCCCGCGCTACCGGCGACACCGCCCGCGAAGGAGCGTTCGACCGTGACCACCCAGCGTTTGCCGACCAACTTCGGTTCGGAGAGGGCGTATTTGTAAGCTCCCTTGACTACTACGTTCTTGTCGCCCTTTCCGGCGGACAAAGCACCATCCAGACCCTCAAGCTCGCCCTTGGAGTTGAGATCGATCCCGCCGGAGGCGCCGAACGAGCTGGTGGCCTTGCCCTCAGCGTCCGTTTTCTTGACGGAATAACTGGCTCCGGCCTGACCTTCGGAGATGTTGCCGGTGTAGCCCACCCCGGTGGCAGTGGCGCTTTTGTCCGCGTTGGTGATCGTCTGAGTGTCGGTCCGGCCGATCGTCAGACCTTTTTCGCCGATGCCGACCGTGTTCGACGAGCTGGTGACGTTTTTGGCGCCGGCGTCATCGATGTGACTGCCACCGGTCCCCAGCGAAACAACGGCTTGACCGTCCTTATACCCGATCCCGCTCGTATTGCTGATGTAGTGGTCGTCGTCGACGAACACCCGACGTTCGGATTGCACGTTGGCGTTGAACTTCCCATCTGCAAAGCCCACATCCACGGATTGGGTCTTTTTGGACACGTCGTCGCCGACCGATTGAACGCCGCCGAATCCGATCGCGTACTCGCCTTTGTCGGAAAGCGAGGCTGTAGCGGAGGTTTTTTCACTACGTGTATCTACACCATTTTTCACATCGAAGGTCGAACTCAGCGCGCCCGAGGCTTTGCCTTCGGCGAGTTCAAGGGATTTGGAGCTGGTGGTGGTGCGAACAAAATCATCGTCGATCTTGAGCACGGTGTTTTCGGAACTTCCGACCGCCGCGGCCAGCCCCTTCTCCGCGCTGTATGAGCCTGACACACTAGCGAGGCGCTCGACGGCGGTGCCGTCGTCCAGAGTCTTGGTTTCACCGTGCTTGCCGCCGACGGCGGCGGAGAATCCCTTGGCGGAGTCGTACGACATCATGGAGGACAGGTCTTGCGTCTGCATCCAACCGCCGTCTTTGATTTCGCCGTCGGAGAGCACTTTCATCACATCTTCGGTTTTGTGCGAACTTCCGGCGAGGGTGACCCCGTACGCGCCCTTGTCGTCCATAAAGCCGGTAAGCGACTGCTCTTGCGACTTCTTTTGGTTTTCGTCGACGACCGAGAAGCTGCTCGCGAGGCTCCCGGACGCTTTGCCGCCTTCGAGGGAGAGGTTCTTCGAGTTTGTGGTGTTGCGAACCCAGTCGTCTCCGAGCTTCAATTCGGTGGTTTCCGAGGATCCGACGGCAGCGGCCAAGCCCTTTTCTTGGCTGTACGAGCCGGAAACACTGGTCTGCTTGTTGGAGGCGGCCCCGTCGTCCAACGTCTTGGTTTCGCCTTGTTTTGCGCCCACCGCGGCTGAGAATCCCTTGGCGGAATCGTACGACATGGTGGAGGACAGATCTTGCGTCTGCATCCAACCACCGTCTTTGATTTCGCCGTCGGAAAGCACCTTCATCACATCTTCGGTTTTGTGCGAACTGCCGGCGAGGGTGACCCCGTATGCGCCCTTGTCGTCCATAAAGCCGGTAAGCGACTGTTCTTGCGACTTCTTTTGGTTTTCGTCGACGACCGAGAAGCTGCTCGCGACACTTCCGGACGCCTTGCCGCCCTCGAGGGCGAGGTTTTTGGAGTTGGTGGTATTACGAACCCAGTCGTCTCCGAGCTTCAATTCGGTGTTTTCCGACGAAGCGACCGATGCCGCCAAGCCCTTTTCTTTGTCGTAGGAACCCGAAGCGCTGGCCGACTTCACAACAGCGGTCCCATCGTCGAGGGTCTTGGTTTCCCCTTGCGTACCGCTCACCGCGGCCGAAAATCCTTTGACCGAGTCGTAGCCCATCGACGACGCCAGATCTTGCGTCTGCATCCAGCCGCCGTCTTTGATCTCGCCGTCCGACAGGACGCTCATCACATCCTCGGTCTTGTGCGAGCTGCCCGACATCGAAATGCCGTATTCTCCTTTGTTGTCCAGGTGTCCCGTCAGCGCTTGCTGCTGAGATTTCTTTTGATTTCCTTCCTCGACCGAATGCCCGCTGGCGAGACTGGCGGAGGCTTTTCCGCCAGCCAACGAAAGCTTCTTAGAAGCGTCGGTTTTCACCGTCTGTCCGTCGAAGGTGAGCTCGGTGTTTCGCGAACTTCCGGCGGCGGCCGCCAAGCCGTTTTTGGCGTCGTAGGAGCCGGACACCGTTGATTCCTCGGCGACCTTGGCGCCTTCGAAATTCTCACCGGTCCAAGAACTTTTTCCCGCCGCCCCGACGGACGGCCCGTCGGGGCCCAGGCCTAGCCAACCGCTGACTGTGGACAAAACCCCTAGGTTGTCCGTGGATTCTTTGGAAGCGGTGACTTTCGGCCCTTCCGCTTCCCCGCCAATCCCGATCAGGTCCAGGATCCACGAACTCTCGGTGGGCACAATGGGAGTTTCTGCGGCCTCATTCAGGGCCACTTCGTTCGACGCCGGCGTCATCGAAGGAGGTTTGGTGGACGTCTCAACAGGAGGAGCTTCGACCGCGGCCGTATTCGTGGGAGCGGCGGTTGATTGGACTTTTCCACTCATCGTGAACCCAGGGGTGATGCTAAAGGATTGCGCGCATTCGGAGGGCTGTCAAGGTCGCTACGGTGGATCCACGCCGAACCCAGCGCACAGCCTCGGCGGCGCTCATCGTTCGCGTGCAGGCTATCGGAATTCGATGTCATCGGTGGCCCAGAGGGCTTGCCCGGGAACGGACTGAAGGCGCCCCCCCTTGACGGTGCCAACCACGGCGATCGTCGTGCCGATTTCAAGTATCGCCTCCGTCATTCGCACCGTTCGGTGGGGCCGGGAGGGGATTCGAATGCCCTTCGTGGCCTGCCGTTCAAGAAACGCATGCATCGAGGCTTCGTTTACGTGAAAGCCGCCGGATTGTGCCGAGCGAAAAAGGGCGCCTGCGACCGCGTCGGTGGTGAGCACGTGCAGTTGGCCGCTGGGATCGGTCAGCAAGAAGTCGGTCCATTGTGCTTCGGAGGCGGTTTTCACCCAGTAGTTTCGCGTTTGACCGACCACCTCCTCCTCCACCACCACCGCGTAGTACACGCAAGAACGACCGGAAAGAGGAGCAAGGAGCGGCGTTCCGGAAGGGACCCCGTGAACGCGCGCGCGCTGGCCTTCTTGGATGTCCGCAATGCCAACCAGAGGAACGGACCGCATCTTTCGGCGAATGGTGGTCCCTCGATCGAAGTACAGCGCGGCCGCGAACAGGGCGAGCCCGATCGCGGCGATCACCGCCAATGCTGCGTACATCAGGCCTCGGGCGCGGTGCGAAGGACTCCGGCTTGCAGGGCTGCCCGAAGTCGCTGGTGCGATGGGCCGTCTCCGAGCCGAGCCAACAGTTGTTCTTCCACTTGGGTTTGCCCGGCTTCGATCTGAGCACGTCCGAGGCCGATAAACGCTTGCTCTACCAGATGTTCGGCGTTCAGTTGTACGGCCGTGTGGGCTGCGATTCGGTAAGCCGCCAGTTCCTCCGCGGAGTTTCCGGAGGCTCGCGCGGTTCGGGCGATCGCCAGGGCGGCGCGGCAGGTTCCGGAGGGGGTGGGCGTTTGTGCGTGTTTTCGGAGAATTCCTCCCCAAGTCTTGAGCGCGCGATCCCGTTCCCCGGCCATCCACTCTACCTCACCCGATACAAACGCCGCATGGGAGGCAAGATCGGGCTCGTTGGCGAGGGTGAGCGCCTGATTCGCCTTGGCTCGAGCGCCGGTGTGATCCCCGGCTCGCGCGCAAAACAGTGCCTCCTCCAGACGAGCCAAAATCCTCTGACGAGGGTCAGGATCCGCCGTTTGCAGTTGCTGGCTGATCCACGCCGCCATGTCCAGATCGCCCGTGTGAAGGGCGTCCAATTGAAGCACGCGCGCCGTCAAACGCAAGAGGTGAGGATCGCCGCCGTCGATCAGCCGAGCGAAAGCCTGATGCCACAAACGGCGGGCTTCAGGATCCAGGGGGACGGCGCTCCCGGACCGAGCCAAGGCGCGCAAGCATAACGAAGGCGCACTATCGTCGGAAAACGCTTGATCGAAGTCGTGTTGGGCTGAGGCGATGAGGGCCTGCGCGGTCGGCTGTTCGAGCTCGTGGAGGCGGCGCTGAAGAAGTGTCGCCTGTTCGGGGCTCCAGGCCTTCGGCAGCGCCTCGGTGAGGGCCTGGAGACGGTGTGCCAGGTCGCGGAGGGTCTGCGTGGTCGACTGCGCTCCAGGGCCCTCTGGCGAAGCCGGCGAGGCCAGGCTGCTGAGCTGCTGCTGGAGGTGAGCCATGGTCGCCTGGAACGGCCCAGCCCCGAGCAATCGCGCGAGGCGGTGCCGCACCGTGGGGCGTTGATGGGCAAGCGCCAAGAGGGATTTTCGCTCGTCGTCGGAGAGATGTTTCAGGCGAGATCCCGCCGCCAGCCAATCCGCGCGATCGATTTCGGTCATCAGGGCTTGGAGCTCGATTTCCGCGGATGTCATTCGGCGGAACTCGTGAGGGCTTTCACTTTGGCGCTATGTTCCTGCAGTTTTTGGATTCCTTCCATCGCGGCGGCAGCCGAGGCGTCGGCTTCCAGGAGTTTGCTGTCGGCTTCGGCGCTCGCGGACTCCCTGATTCCGGAAACTTCCTGTCGAGAGGCGTCCAACGCCGCTTTGTCGGTCTGTAAGCTGGTTTCGTGGGTGCCCAATTCGGTGGCTACGCTGTCCACTCTGGATTTCTGGTCTACCAAATCGGTCTTTTGCTCGGTGAGGGCCGTCTTGGTTTCCGCGGACGCGGTCGCCGCTTCGGTGGCCAGCGCGACAGGATCGCCGGCGGGAGCGGAAAGATCCGCGTCGGGTTGCGAGGTGTAGTCGCCATGCTCTGCAAACAAGGCTTTCCCCTCCTCCAGGCTGGTCAGAATCCCGTCGGGAAGGGACGGTGCAGCCTCGCTGGCGCTCATTTTGGAGGTCGCTTCTTCATTTTGGGTGATGGTCTCACCCAACTTGGTGCTAAACGTCTCAGCGCCGGTCTTGAGCGGTGCGATCGATTCCGTATCCGGATAAATCTCGCCGGAAGCTTCCATCAAACCCTCGATGGCGCCGACCGCGTACGCGCCTGCGCGCGGGTTGAGGTGCTCCTCCTGTTGACCCACTGCGGTCGTCGCTGCTTCTCCCACAGTGGCCGGATCGACGTCGGGTGCAGTGGTGAGGACTCGCGCATCTTCGGGGATTTCACGCCCGATGGTGTCCATGGCCTCGTCGATTTCGGCACCGTGGGTTTCAATGAACGCGGCCACGTCGATGTTGGGGTCGACCCCCTCCTCGGTGCTGCACTCGTTGACTTCCTCCTCCACCGGGCACACGCAAGTAGCAAGGCTGGTTTGTACAATACCCAGGCCTTCTTCGGCCTCACCGAAGGCGAAGGCATAGAGGTCGGAAAGCACGTCGGCGTAGACCGAACCGACGTCTCCTGTGGCATTTCCTGAGGATTGACCTCCGAAGTCGTCGGATGTCATGGTCTCGCCCACCGGCGAGGTTTGGGCGGCCACAGCTTCTGTAGCGATTCGTGCAACGTCGGTGTTTGGACTACTCTGTAGCTCGGCGTACGTGTATTCGACGGTCATTCCTGCCATCTCGCCGTCGACGATTCGGGCGGTGACCCCGGTGGCGTGGGTGTGGATGATCTCAGCTTCCACCGTCGATCTCCCCGATGAGGAATAGGGGACAGTCTGGCCTTTCATGGGTTCTGCGGCGGTGGCGGCGGCGGTAGGGCCGACCTCGGTGCTACCTGCGGCGACGGCGTCGGCGCTGCGAAGGTCGGCCTCGAGTTGGTCGACGGTCTGTTTTGCGGTGGTCAGGTCGTACACTGCCGCAACCCGGGCATCGATGGCGGCTCTCACCTTGTCTTGAGCGCCGCGCAGTTCGGTTTCCTTTTGGTCGAGTTGCGACTGAACGCTCGCCGCGTCTGGATGGCTTGGATCCATCCGGAGAACTTCACTTCTCAGCGACTCTACCTGGGTTTTCAACGACTGCGATTCCGCGGTAACAGTGGCGAGCTCGCGGTTGATTTGCTCGGCTTCCCATTGCATTTGCTGGACGGAAGCTCCCGCTTCCGTGAGGTTTTTGGCGGCCGTGACTCCGCGCGCGAGCGTTGAGATTTGATCGCAGTGCGTTTGGATGTTGCTGAGCGACTCCGCAACGGTGGAAATTTGAGTAATTGTGCCGAGAATTTGCATGGCGGTCTGCACAGCGGCTTGCCCGTTCGTGAGATCTTCGCCATTGGCTCCCTTCTTGAATTCCGGCAGTTTTGTCTTTATCAATTCTCCGATGAGACCGATCTTGGCTTCCATTTCAGCGGCACGTTGCTGGTAGAGCGCCTCGGCGTCGAGTTGCGGGTCGCCAGTGGGCTCAAGGACCAACGAAGATGGGGGTTCGGTGAGGAGCTTTCCGGCTTCCCATGCGGTCGTCGCAGCGGCCACCCCAACTTTTCCAGCGGTTTGTGCGGCTTGGTCGCCTGCAAATTCACCTGCTTTCTCGCCGAAATCCTTGGAAGTGGTCTCCACTTCGATCAGGGCTTCATCGTACTCGTCGGTGGGTGCCCAAGCGGCTGCAACGGCGGCCATCACTGCCGCTTCAGTGTGAGCCCAAAGGCATGCTACCCCGAGGATCGTTCCAATTTCTGCCAGGGTTTTTGCGGCCGCAAAACAGAAGGGTGCAAAAGGGGCGCCCGCCGCTGTAAACGGTAGCGCAAAGGCGGCAACAAACAAGATCGCGGACAACAGCCCGCACACGCCCGCCAATGCGCCGGTCAACAACGCCATCGACTGCAGTTGATCGGTGCGGCCCTGCAAAACCGCAAATGCGGCGTCATTAAAATTGCCATTGAACAGCGCTTCCGAGGCCTCTTTGTAGTGCCCCATCGCGCTGCTGAATTCCGCCCCGCCTTCCTTTAAGTCCTTGAATTCATCAAACGCCTCCAACAAGCCAGTTTCCGGATTGTCGTCCAT
>SXGS01269792.1_pt1 | contig 11234 bp, 10 predicted proteins | sample 3174681 | NCBI WGS metagenome assembly SXGS01 (sample SAMN11356861, study PRJNA531348) | freshwater metagenome | isolation source: freshwater sample F1-80 | place: China: Fuxian Lake, Yuxi | collected 2017-12-25 | reverse complement strand
GACGTGAGCAGTAAGCCGCCGGCTACGATTGAGTGGGAGTAATGTCGGGCGGTTCCGCCGCCTGCAGCGCGGGCGTATGTGAATCGCAGGTGGCAGGCGAGCGCCGATGATCCCGCTACATGAGCTGCGCCTGACGCGCGCTGAGCTGTCCGAGATGGTGCGGCTCGCGTCACCTGTGGTGTTCGCGCAGGTCGGCATCATGGCCATGGGTGTCGTCGACACGGCGATGGTAGGCCGAATCGGCCCCGAGGCCGTCGCCGCCGTCGCGCTCGGTCATATCTACTGGATCAATCTCACGATCCTTGGGATCGGCGTGCTCATGGCGCTCGATCCCGTGGTGTCTCAGGCCTTCGGGGCGGGAGACACGGTCGGTGTCCGCCGCGGCATCCAGCGCGGCGTTGTGCTCGCGACGCTGCTCACCGTGCCGACGGTGTTGCTCCTGCTGCCAGGGGAATCGCTGTTCGCCTTGCTGCGCCAACCTGACTCCGTTGCCCCAGTCGCCGCGAGCTGGGCGAGGTGGTCGGCGCTCGGGATACTGCCGTTCTATCTGTTCGTCGCGCTTCGGCAGTCATTACAGGCGCTGGCATCTGTTCGCCCGGTCGTCACCGCGATCGTGCTGGGCAACGTCGTGAACGTCGTGCTCAACTGGTTGCTGATCTATGGTCGCCTCGGCTTCCCAGAACTCGGGGCCGTGGGGTCATCGATTTCCACCGTCATTGGGCGATGGGTGATGCTTGGCGTGCTGCTCTGGTCAGGCCGCGCCCTTCTCCTGCCGGCGCTCCGTCCGTGGTGGGCCGATTCGTGGCGGATACCGCCACTCATGCGGATGGTCAGCATCGGCGCGCCGGTGGCATTTCAGCAGTGGCTCGAGATCGCCGTATTTGGCGGCGGAGCCATCGTGCTCGGTTGGTTTGGCCCGACGGCACTCGCGGCCCACGAAATCGCTATCAGTCTCGCGGCATTGACGTTCATGGTGCCGCTCGGACTTTCTGCTGCCGCTGCGGCGATGGTCGGTCGCGCGATCGGCCGTGGCGACATGCCCGCTGCGAGGCGTGAAGCGGTTGCAGCCATCGCCGTTGGGCTCGGGTTCATGGTCTGCTCGGCGCTCGTATTCTGGGCCATTCCCCAAACGCTCGCCGGCCTCTTCATTACCGATCCTGACACCCTCGCGCTCGCGGCCTCGCTTATCGTGATCGGCGCGATCTTTCAGGTGTTCGATGGAATCCAGGGCGTGGCGACTGGCGTACTACGCGGCACAGCCGATACGCGCGTGCCGATGCTCATCCATCTTGCCGGGTTCTGGTTCGTGGGCGCTCCGGCTGGCCTCTGGCTGGCCCTGCGAACTCCGCTCGGGCCACGCGGTGTCTGGTGGGGCTATGTGGCCGGACTCGTGGTCGTCGCTGTGCTGCAGCTCTGGCGCGTACGCTGGCGCCTCGCACGCCATCTGCCGCGACTTCAGGTGGAAGAGACCAGCGAGTTCGGCGTTGTGACCGAATGACCCGAAGCGCGGAGGGGCGCTAGACGCCCTTTTCCTTAAGGAGATCCATAAACTCGAACGGCTGCGTGAGCTGCAGCAGTCGTTCCGGCAGATCTGGCTCCTTCGAGAACTGCGCAATCTTTCCCAGTACCGGGAGGTACTGGTTGGAGACTTCCAGTGGCGGCGCGACGATGAGAAAAAAGAAGTGGACCGGCTTGTCGTCAATTGCCTTGAAGTCGAGCCCGGGTTGCTTGCGACCGAACGCCACGCGAAGCTTGCTCACGACAAGCGAACGGCAATGCGGGATCGCAATGCTACGCCCGATGCCTGTGGAACCAAGATTTTCGCGGCGCTTGAGCATCTTGAACAGCATGGCCTCGTTCTTCTCTTCGAGACCGAGCAGGCCAATGAGTTCCTTCAAGACATCGTCCTTCGTCGTCCCTTCGATGTCGAGCTTGATCGCGTCTTCTGTAAAGAACTCGCGGAGTTCCATACCACTCCCTCAGGCCAGGTCAACAAGTCGCCAATCCATCGGGCCCCAAGGATTGGACACAATCCTAAACTAACTTCTGGCAGAAACCGAGTCAAATCCTGATATTGCAAGCAGTTGACTGCTGGGATAGCTTGCAATGATGAAGCGCTTTCCCTATCCGACTGGGCACGACGTGCCCCTGTTCCTGGCCCCCATGGCCGGGGTGTCGGAGTCGCCATTCAGGCGGCTGTGCCGTGGTCATGGCGCTGATGTTGTGGTCACGGAGTTCTTGTCAGCTGAGGGGATCCGTCGAGAAAACGAGGCGACGCTGAGCAAGCTGCGCTTCAGCGCGGACGAACGTACCATCGGCGTGCAGATCTTTGGCGCCGATCCGATGGCGATGCAGGAAGCGTCGGCGCTGGTGACGGATCTATTCCAGCCCGAGTTCATCGACATCAACTTTGGCTGCCCGGTCAAAAAGGTCGTCCGGCGAAATGGTGGTTCCGGTTGCCTGAAGGATCTCGACCTCGTGCAGGCAGTGATCCGCTCGGTGATCCGCGGCACGCACCTTCCGGTCACCTGCAAGATTCGAAGTGGCTGGAGCGAGGAGATGCGTGATCCCGTGGCGATCGGTCTCCGCTGTCAAGATGCCGGCGTGAAAGCGATCGCACTGCATCCGCGCACACGCACGCAGATGTATAGTGGCAGAGCCTGGTGGGAAGAGATCGGCGCGCTCGCGGCGGCCCTCGAGATCCCGGTCATTGGGAACGGCGATATCAAGACGGCCGAGGATGCCTACCGGATGTGGCGCGAAACGCAGTGCGCCGGCGTGATGATTGCCCGCGGATCGTACGGCCAGCCCTGGGTGTTCGCACAGGCACGCGCGCTCATCGAAGGGCGCGTGCCGCTACCAACGCCGCCGGTGGCCGAGCGGTTCGTTGTGGCGCTGGACCATGCCCGCATGGTGCAGGCGTATGAGATCGATCCTCAGGGCGCAGCCATCGAGTTCCGGAAACACCTCGGCTGGTACGTTCGTGGGTTACCGCACTCAGCCGACCTGCGCCGCAGACTGCATCAGGTGAACGGCTTCAGTGAAGTCGAAGGGATTTTCGGCGATTATCTCGCTGCTGCAGCTCGCGGCGATTTCGCTGAGGACGGGCTACTGGCGGCCGCCTGTTCCGCGACGACTTCGGTGGACGCTGAGCGCCCCCGCATCGCCCACGAATGATCAGGGCGCGCGTTCGCGCTCTCTTGGCGGAAGTCGCCGCGGGAACCTCGAGCATCGATGACGCGCTCTCGCGCCTCGATTCGGAGCCGATCGAGACGCTGGCGCACACGACGATAGACCACCACCGCGCGCTTCGCTCTGGCTATCCCGAAGTGGTCTACGGTTCGGGCAAGACGGTGGAGCAGGTGATCGAGATTTGCGCGAGTATCAGTGAGCGGTCGGCACATTTCCTGGTCACCAGGACCACGGCCGAACAGCGCGAGGCCCTGGTGTCGCGGTTCGCAGCCGCCATTGCAAGTGACATCGCCAGGACGGTGCGTTGGTCGGCAAGCGGGCGGCCTGATGTCGATTCGTGCGGCGATCGGCCTCGCGGCCGGGTCCTGATTGTCACGGCTGGAACAAGCGACCTCGCGGTGGCTGAGGAGGCGTCCGAGACGCTCGCCGCGCTCGGGATTAGCGCGGATCGCCTCGTCGATGTCGGCGTGGCAGGTATCCATCGGCTCCTCGCGAAGACCGAAGCGCTGCAACAGGCTGCGGCGGTCATCGTCGTAGCGGGAATGGACGGCGCGCTCCCGTCGGTTGTCGGCGGGTTGGTCCGAGTGCCCGTGATCGCGGTGCCCACCAGCGTAGGGTATGGGGCAAGCTTTGGCGGACTGGCCGCGCTGCTGACCATGCTGAATGGTTGTGCGGCAGGCGTGGTTGTATGCAACATCGACAACGGTTTCGGAGCCGCGATGGCAGCGGCGCGCGCGATTGGTGCGTAAAGTAGATGTCAACCTTACTCGCCTGGGGTGTCTGATGACTGATGACGTTCGTTTTACGCGACGTAGTGTGCTCAAGTTGGGCGTCGGCGCTGGCGTCGCGCTCTCCATGAACCGCCTTCCGGCCTTTGCGGCCGAGCCGAGTTTCGTCGTACCGCCGCAGGTTGGCGGGTTGATTCAACGGGCGATCCCCTCGAGTGGCGAACGGTTGCCGATCGTCGGGATGGGTACAGCGCGCAACTACGAGAATCCGACACCGGAACAGGTGCCACCGCTTCGCGATGTGATCCGCCAGTTCCCGGAGATGGGTGGACGGGTGCTCGATACGGCGCCTTCATACGGACGGGCTGAGGTTGTGGTCGGCGACCTGATGAAGGAGCTGGGCAATCGCGACAAGTATTTCATCGCTACCAAGGTGTCGCTGGGCGGTCGCGGTGGTGGTGGCGGTGGTCCGGAAGCCGCCACGGCATCTCTGGATCGCTCGCTCTCACGATTCGGAACCGACCACATCGACCTGATGCAGGTCTGGAATCTGTCGCAACCCGACGTGCTGCTGCCTATGCTCGACGAGTGGAAGGCTGTGAAGAAGATTCGCTATACCGGCGTCACCACGAGCAGTGACCAGCAGTACGGTCAGCTCGAGGCGCTGATGCTGGCGCGGAAGTTCGACTTTATCCAGCTCGACTTTGCAATCGATAACCGCAACGTGCAGGACCGGCTGCTTCCACTTGCCGCCGAACGGGGCATCGCCGTGCTGGTGAACCTGCCGTTTGGCAGGGGGCGGCCGTTCCAGAAGGTGCAGGGCAAGCCGTTGCCAGGCTGGGCCACGGAGATCGACTGCACCGACTGGTCCCAGGTCTTTCTCAAATACGTTGTCAGCCACCCCACCGTGACCTGCGCGATTCCAGGCACGGAGAAAGTGGATTATCTCCAACTCAACCTCGGTGCGGCTCATGGGCGGCTGCCGGATGCGGCGCTGCGGAAGCGGATCGAGACCGATTTCGACGCGATGTAAGCCGTAGGAGCGCAGGGAACTGAGCCGTACGCGGACGTGGCGGCTCGGTTATATTGATTGGACAGGGGGCGACCGGTTTCGATTGTGCAGGTGGCCTCGTGGTTGCGTGCCCAGGTCCTCGGGTTCCTGGTAAAACACTCGGGAAACTTTCAACTGCGAACCAAAACTTCGCCCTGGCTGCGTAACTCCGGCTAACGCCGAGCTACACCAGCAGTGCTCCACAGGAAGCCCTCCCGGGGCGGCCCATGGAGTATCGCAAATCTGGGATAGTGTTGCGGTCCGTCGTCGGCCGAAACGCGAAACTCTAGACGGCTCATCTGTCCGTGGGCGGCCTGTCGGCCAGCGGACGGAAACATCAATCGACGGGCTACGCACGTAGGCGCTGCGGGAGATCCTACGCAAGACGGGAGTTCGATTCTCCCCGCCTCCACTCCCTGAGGTGAACGATACGAAGGAAGGGGCGTTCGAAAGGGCGCCCCTTTCTCGTTTTCGATCCGGTAAGCCCCGGCTACGGCGGCGCACGACGGTTTGGCGACTTGCGGGGGCGAGGCAGCTTGACTTACTCAATAAACAGTTGAGCCTTAGCGTGCGCGGCGATTTTCCGATTTGACGGGCCGCGTACGGAGTTCGCCCCGAAGACATCCGTCTAAGTACCGTGCCAAACGGCCCGCGACGATTGTCGGGGCCGTTCTGTTTTTCACAACTGATTGGCCCGGTCACCTGCGCCTCGGTGGCCAACATGAAGAGAGACGGCGAGAGCATAGGCTCGTTGCCCCGTCCGCCAGACCGTAGTCCTGCCCATTCCGGGCACAACGGTGGCCCAGCCGACCGGCGTCGATCTAGACGCTGGACCCATGTGCGAGCGAGGCGCGACCTCTTTCGAAAGGACCGCGTTACGGAGTTCCAGCCTTCGCGTTACGTTGGCGAAAAAATCACCAAGTCCGGCGAAATACTCCTTTCGCACCACCACATTTCGCTGTTGCACGGCCTGATGGATCGACCAGAGGGCATTGCCCTGTCCGTCGGTGACTGGCTGTTGGCATCTCTGCCCTACGGCAGGCGCTATCTCTGGACTACGTGTCAGTCGGGATGCTCCAGAAGGCCATTCGTACTATCCACCCATCGTGGGTTCACCGACAAAAGACTGGGCGCTGCATTCAGGCGACACTGCTCTCGCGTGGCCGCGCTATCATCGATCGTGATCTGGCGGCGCGCATCCGAGGGCATGGCACGTATGACGGGTTGCCAAAGATCAGGCGGTGAGGATGCCCACGTTGAAGCGGACGATACAGACGCATGATTCGTAAGGTGGCGGAGGGTATGATCATTCGCCTCGACAGCGGGCTGATTTATACACTCAAGCCGTCGGTCAGTATCGATGCCGCTATCATCGCCTACACGGTGAAGTCTGACCAGGCGGACATGGCGCGATCGATCCTGTTAGGCCTCATGCACGAAGACGGTCAATTCCAAGTGCTCGGTCGATGCGGCGGCCCGTCCATCCGTGTGTTAGCATCTCCGCTCCTCATAAATGACTTGAAGCAGCTAGGCTAAACCTATGCGAAATAACGACGTACGGCGCACAGGAAGGCTGCGCTGGACGCGGCATTACCATCTGCACCACTTCCACGCCGTACCAAAATCTCACAAACGCCTCTGTGGTAGCGGTGAAAGCAATCCACGGGGGGTCTACATTATTTTTTACAGATGATCTCATCAGTGCTAATTCTTTTGGTTGGCGGAGTGCTGCTAGGGCACTTGGCGAGTCGGCTCTTTCAAGTTCTGGCAATCCTCCCTACGAGCATTGTCGGAGTCGGAGGGCGCGAGGAGGGCCGGTGGAGTCAGGTAGCTCAACTCATCAAAGAAGACATTCCCCTATTCGCTGCAGTTGTGGTGATGATTATCGCGTTTTTCGCGTTGCTATTCGTGCCAACGTGGATGATCGCATTTGGGATCTCTCTCTACCCAATTGCCAACATTTTGATTTCTAGTGAGTCCACTAAAGAAGCCATTCCCCTATTCGCTGCAGCTGTGGTGACGATTATCGCGTTTTTCGTGTTCGTACCAACTCTGTGGTAGCTGTGAAAGCAATCCGCCGGGGGAGCTATCGTGTGACGTCGGCAACTAGTGCCGTCACACCTGCGCTGCTGCTCGCCTTAGCGGCCTGCCAACGCGGCCAGCCGATCCCACAGCCAATCCCGCAGCCAGCAGCGGTTGTTCTCGCGGTCAGCACCCCAGGCCCGCAGGGACCACGCCCTCTCATTCGGGTGCTCGGAACCGGTGGTACGATCGGCTCAGCCGGAGCCTACTGGACCGGGGGCTCTACTCGTGTGGCGATTGATCAGCTCCTGCGCGTCCCTGGTATCGATTCGATCGCGACGGTCGAGACGGAACAGTTCCTCAACGTGGCGTCGAGCGCGATCGGGCCAGCTCGCTGGCTTGAGCTGTCACGGCGTATTGCACAGCTATTTGCCGAACGCAGCGACCTGCGCGGAATCGTCGTGACGCACGGCACCGACACGATGGAAGAGACGGCGTACTTTCTCGATCTCACGGTCGGTGGGATCCGCCCGGTCGTTGTCACTGGATCGATGCGGCCATCGGACATGGCTGGCGCAGACGGGCCGGCGAACCTGACGAGTGCCGCGCGCGTCGCGGTCGACACCAATGCGCGTGGCCGTGGCACGGTGGTCGTGATGGATGACCGGCTGTTCGCCGCGCGCGATGTGACCAAGTCGAACAGCACACGGGTGGAGGCATTCCAGGCGCCAGAGCGTGGGCCGCTCGCGATCATTGACCCCGAGGGCGTGGTCTACCGGCGGAAGTCCGACCACCGGAACGCGCCGCAGTTCGACATCAGCGCGGTGACGGAGTTGCCGCGTGTGGACGTCATTTACGCGTATGCGGGCGCCGACGGCGCCGCTATCGACGCCGTGGTCGCCGCCGGAGCCAAGGGTATCGTCGTGGCGGGAGTGGGTCGCGGCGGATCGATCCAACTGCAGAGTGCCGCGCTCGCGCGTGCGCGGGAGCGTGGCGTCGTCATCGTCACATCGACCCGCACCGGATCTGGCGCCGTGCCAGTGGGGACGGGAGCCAACATTGGTGCCGGCGATCTCAATCCGCAAAAGGCGCGTGTGCTGCTCATGCTGGCGCTCACTCGCACGAGCGACGTGGTGCAGCTGCGAAAAGTCTTCGCCGAGAATCAGTAGGGCCGAACGTCCGCGCTGCTGACGACTCGGTTGGCGAGCTGCCAGCGCGTCGCCGGCACCGTTACCCCATTCGCTGTTTCGACGCGATAGTTGGCGCCGCGGTCGGGTAGTTGCCGCTGAAGCAGGAATCGCAGAATCCGGTCGGTCCATCGGGCACAGCGCCAAGCATACCGTCGAGCGAGATGTAGCCGAGTGAATCCACGCCGATGTGCTGCGCCACTTGATCGATGGACATGTTCGCCGCGATGAGTTCCTTCTTGTCGGGCGTATCGATGCCATACCAGCAGGGCCCGATGATCGGCGGCGAACTCACACGCATGTGCACTTCGCGCGCTCCAGCGGCGCGCACCAAGGCCACCAGCCCCCGAGTTGTCGTGCCACGAACGATCGAGTCGTCCACCATCACGACGCTCTTCCCGGCAAGAATTTCCCGGACCGGGTTGTACTTGACCTTGACCTTCGCGTTGCGTCCTTGCTGGGTGGGCTGGATAAATGTCCGGCCGACGGAGTGATTGCGGATCAGCGCGTGTTCGAGTGGCAGCCCCGACTGGACGGAGAACCCCAGTGCGGCGGCGTTCGACGAATCGGGGACGGCAAAGACAAATTCCGCCCCAGGGGCAGGGTGTTCGATCGCGAGCTGACGCCCAAGTGCACGTCGTGCGCCGTCCACCGATCCGCCGAACACGCGGCTGTCAGGGCGGGCGAAGTAGACATGCTCGAACACGCATCGGTGGAGTGGCGTCGCGCGCTCGAGCTGGAGGGTGCGGATCCCTGTGGCGTCCACGGCAATGATCTCACCGGGTTCGACGTCTCGCACATAGGTGGCGCCGACGATATCGAGGGCGCAGGTCTCCGACGCGAAGACCGTCGCGCCGTTGAGCGTTCCCATGGCGAGCGGGCGCCAGCCATTCGGGTCGCGGGCTGCCAGCAGCGTGTCATTGATCAGTACGAGCAACGAATAGGCACCTTCGATTCCCTGGAGTGCTTCGGCGAGCTGCCGCTCCGGCTGCTTGGAATGAGCGCGGGCGAGGCGGTGGACGATGACCTCGGAGTCCATCGTGGAGCTGAAAATCGAACCGCTGCCTTCAAGCGCCTGTCGTAGTTCGGTCGCGTTGGTCAGGTTCCCGTTGTGGGCCAGCCCGATGTGGCCACCGCGGAACTGCACCAGCGACGGTTGCGCGTTCTCGATCGTAGACGCGCCCGCGGTGGAATATCGGGTGTGGCCAAGGGCGGTACGGCCCGCTAGGCCCTTGAGCGGTTCAGGGGAAAAGGCGTCGCCGAGCAGGCCCATCGCTCGGAGACTGGTTCCGCGCCCGTTGTCGCTGGCGATGATGCCGGCTGATTCCTGTCCGCGGTGCTGGAGCGAGTAAAGTCCCAGATGCGTGAGGACGGCCGCCGAGTCATGTCCGCTGATTCCAAAAATACCGCACATCAGGCCGTTACCTCGGCAACAGGAAGTTCTGACGACACCGTGCGGCTGAGTGCTCGTTCGAGCGCGCCGTGGTACGCGTACGCAAGGTCTTCCAGCGACGCCCGCAGTTCGCGGCCTGCACCTGTGATCACGAGGCCGCTCACCGCTGGCGACGTTGACCCGATGACCTGTGCCGGTACCCCGTGCTTTGCGGCGACCGCCAGCAACGCGGGGAGGTCCGACGCAGTGGCAATGATGCGTCCTTGCGCTTCTCCAAAGAAGAGCGCACGGTCTGGCAGCGCATCCCACGGCGACAGTGAGACCGTTGCGCCAATCGGCGCGAGCGTGTCGGCGATGCAGCATTCGCTCAGCGCGACGGCGATGCCACCTTCACTACAATCGTGGGCGGAGTTTACGTAGCCTCCTTGGATTGCTTCGACAATCGCGTCGATCAGCGCGCGCTCTCGGGTCAGGTCGCACGCCGGCGGTGCGCCGGCCACAACGCCATGAATCCACGAGAGATACTCGCTCGCGCCGAGCTCGGCGGTCGGCTCGCCAAGGAGAACGATCGGGTGGCCCGCCGCCTTGAAGGCCATGCCAGTGGCGTGCGCCACGTCGTCGAGCACGCCGACCATCCCGATCGTCGGCGTCGGGTAGATCACACCGCGCGGGTTCTCGTTATAGAGCGACACGTTGCCGCCGGTGACTGGTGTATCGAGCGCGACACAGGCTTCGCCCATACCGCCGACGGCTTCCTTGAACTGCCAGAACACGTCCGGCTTCTTTGGGTTGCCGAAGTTGAGGCAGTTGGTGATCGCGCGTGGACGTGCACCGGTGCAGGCGACGTTTCGAGCCGCTTCAGCTACGGCAATGCGTCCGCCGACTCGTGGTTCGAGGTAGACGTAGCGGCCGTTACAGTCGGTCTTCACCGCCAGTCCGCGTGTGGTGCCCCGAATCCGCAGCACCGCCGCGTCAGCCGCCCCAGGGCCGAGCACCGTGCTGGTGCGCACGGTGGAATCATACTGGCGGTAAACCCACTGTTTGGACGCGATCGTCGGCGAGGAGAGCAGGCGCGTGAGCGTCCATGCAAGATCCCGTTCCTCAGCCTTGGGAGGAATGGCGTGCACGTCACGAGCACGAAGGGCGATGACCGCGGCGCCTTCTTTTGCCTCAGGCGTATACATCGGGCAGTCGGTGACGAGCCGCGTGCCGGGGAACTCGGCCACCACGTGGTCGCCTTCTACAACACGGTACACGGGTTCGGCGATCACCTCGCCGATCACTTCAGCGTGCAAGTCCCACTTAGCCAGAATGGCGCGCACCGCCTCTTCGCGGCCTTTGTGCGCCACTACCAGCATCCGTTCCTGCGATTCGCTGAGCAGGATCTCGTACGGTGTCATCCCCTGTTCGCGCACCGGAACCTTGAGGGTATCGATGACCACGCCCACATCACCGCGCTCCGCCATCTCCGCGCTCGACGACGTGAGTCCTGCAGCGCCCATGTCCTGTACGGCCACCACGTTGCCGCTTGCAATCATTTCGAGCGTCGCTTCGAGAAGCAACTTTTCTGTGAAGGGATCACCGACCTGGACGCGCGGCCGCTTGGCGTCGCTGTCGTGCGAGAGGTCTTCGGACGCAAATGAGGCGCCGTGAATGCCGTC
>SXGS01238742.1_pt1 | contig 11236 bp, 8 predicted proteins | sample 3174681 | NCBI WGS metagenome assembly SXGS01 (sample SAMN11356861, study PRJNA531348) | freshwater metagenome | isolation source: freshwater sample F1-80 | place: China: Fuxian Lake, Yuxi | collected 2017-12-25 | reverse complement strand
AGCCCGAACCCCCATCGGCAAACTGAGTGGCGCGCTCGCATCGTTTAGTGCCGCTGAACTCGGTGGCGTTGCAATCGCAGAAGCACTAAAGCGTGCTGGTGTCGCCCCACACGAAGTTGAACACGTGATCATGGGGCAAGTTTTGATGGCAGGACAAGGTCAGGTGCCGTCGCGACAAGCCGCCGCCAAGGCCGGCATTCCGATGAATGTGCCGAGTGTCAACATCAACAAAGTTTGTTTGTCGGGCTTGAATTCGATTTATCTGGCCGACCAAATGATTGCTAACGGCGAGGCGGACATCGTCGTCGCGGGTGGAATGGAAAGCATGACGAATGCGCCGTATCTGGCAATGGGCGCACGCGGTGGTTTTCGATTCGGTGACGTGCAACTACTCGATGCAATTCAACGCGACGGTTTGTGGTGCGCATTCGATGCTTGCCTGATGGGCCTTGGCACCGAGCGCTATGCCGCTGGCGAAATTAGTCGCGACGCACAAGACGATTTAGCGATGAAGAGCAATCAACGCGCTGCGGCTGCAATCGCTGCAGGACGACTCGCAGACGAGATTGTGCCGATCAGTATTCCCCAACGCAAGGGCGACCCGATTGTGATTAGCAACGACGAAGGAGTTCGTGCTTCAACAACAATGGAGTCACTCGCGTCGTTGAAGCCAGCGTTTGATAAAACCGGCACGGTCACGGCCGGCAATGCAAGTCAAATTAGTGACGCTGGATCGGCAATTGTCATGATGTCAAAACGTGCCGCCGAAAAGCGTGGCGTCAAACCACTTGGAGAATTTGTTTCATACGGCATGGTTGCCGGCCCCGATAACGCTTCGTTGTTGCACCAACCAAGTCGCAGCATCATCAAAGCGCTCGAGCGAGTCGGTAAAAAAGTTTCTGATGTTGATCTCTTTGAAATCAACGAAGCGTTTGCCGCCGTCGGCATCGCCTCGATGCGCGACCTTGGGATTACCGACGAAATCGTCAACGTCAACGGTGGTGCAATAGCACTTGGCCATCCGATTGGTATGAGTGGCAACCGTCTGGCTTTGACTCTGCTTCATGAACTGCGCCGCCGTGGTGGTGGCTTGGGTGCCGCTGCGTTATGTGGTGGCGGCGGTCAAGGCGACGCACTGATTTTGCGCGTCGGTTAATTTTTAACAGTAATCAACCAGTAACTTCGCGTCGACCTTCGAGCGCACGACCCAAAGTAAGTTCGTCGGCATATTCAAGATCGCCACCCACAGGCAAACCACTGGCGAGTCTCGTGACTTTCACACCGAGTGGCCGCAACACGCGTGCCAAATACATTGATGTGACATCACCTTCGGTGTTCGGATTGAGACACAAAATGACTTCTTTGACGCCTTGAGGCTCGATTCGCGCCAGAAGTTCACGAATTTTCAGTTGTTCAGGGCCAACACCATCAAGCGGACTAATGGCGCCCAATAAAACATGATATTGCCCGGAAAACTCGCGAGTCTTCTCGATCGCCACGACATCTCGTGACTCTTCGACGACGCAAATTGTTGTTGCGTCACGGCGGTCGTCACTGCAAAACTGGCACAAATCGACCTCAGAAAAATTGGAGCATCGCTGACAGAACTTGACCGTGGCTTTTGCCTTCGTAATCGACATTGAAAGTTGTTCAACATCGCGATCATCGCTCTTGATCAAATGAAAAGCGATTCGCTGTGCTGACTTTGGGCCGATGCCGGGCAAACGAGACAGCGCATCGATTAGCGCCTGCATCGGTTGGGTGTATGCAGAAGCCATTGCTAACTGCTACTTCTTGTCATCAATAATTTGCGACCCGGGAAACGCCTTGGCGAGTTCGTCGATTGGCGATGAGTGCGAACCATTCGGTGCTTTGGTCGTCTGGGAGACGTCTTCAATAATCTCACTGTCGTCCAATGGTGCGAAAGACTTGTCGGATTTGCCACGTTTTGACTCGGCAACAACAAATTTGATCTCAACTTTTTTGCCTGAAACCCTTTTCAGCGAATCAAGCAGAGTTTGCAGGTGTTCGTTCGATTTAGAAATATGCATCTCGCTTGGGGCAGCGAGAGTAAGCACGCCGTCTGTGCAATCTTTGACATTGACCGCACTGAAGAGCGCCCGAATAATCGGTTTTTGCGCCGCGACAACTTCTGGCCAATTCAACTTGATCTCGCTGTCAGCCATGACAGTAGAACTTGTCTCAACCGCTGATGTAGATGGTTTCTCGGCGACCTCACTTGTTGACGTTTTCAATGGCTGCACAGTTGGCGCGGCAGTAGGCATCGCCGAAGATGCACGACCACCAAGCTTGGCCCGACCCGTGCTCGGGTCAACAAGTGGTGGTCGGGCGATTGGCCCAGTTGCGTCACGCGCGGCGATTGCCCCAGATTCAAGACGCTCAATTCGCGACATCAGCGCGGCGATATCTGTGTTTGAATTTTGGCGCGTGAGTTTGACAAGTGCAACCTCAACCAACAACCGTGCATCGGGTGCATGGCGAATTTCAATCAAAACATCACCAAGAATCTCTATTGCTCGCACCACGCTTGCCGCACCCATGCGCCGGGCTTGATCGCCAACAACTTCGGCGCGTTCTTTGGGCAGTTGCACTAGTTCTGGTGCCATCAACGACAAGAATGCATCGCGCAAATATCGCACGACGTCTTCTGTCAGCGCGCGCGGATCGGCACCAAACTGCACGGCGGAACTCACCGCAGCGAGTGCCCGACCTGGATCGTGATCGATAAATGATTCAATAAATTCATCCAATGCGATTTGTTCTTCCACGTCGCCGCCAGACGCAACAACAAGTTCGAGAGCCGACAAGGTATCGCGCACCGAACCTGCACCGAGTTGCACGACACGGTCAATCGCCTCTTCGCTGACGACAAGTTTGGCGTCGGCAACCACCCAACGAATATGTTCTTTCAATTCTTTAAGAGGCAAAAGATGAAACTGCAAGTGTTGTGTTCGACTGCGAATTGTTTCGCTGACTTTTTGCGGATCGGTCGTTGCCAAAACGAACACCACATGATCGGGTGGCTCTTCGAGCGTCTTGAGTAATGCTGCCTCGGCGGGCTTCGACAGCATGTGCACTTCGTCCAAAATAAAAACACGATGTCGACCCGGGTTACCGAGTGCCGCCCGTTCGATTAGGTCGCGCATGTTGTCGACACCGTTGTTGCTCGCAGCATCGAGTTCGAGCACGTCATAGCTTGAGCCGGCATCAATCGACACGCATGATCCGCACTTACCGCACGGTTCACCATCTTTCAATTTTTCGCAATTCAGAACTTTCGCCAAAATTCTCGCGGTAGATGTTTTGCCTGTGCCTCGTGGTCCAGAAAATAAATAGGCCTGACCTTCGCGATTGTTGATCACCGCATTGCGCAAAGCCCGCACTACATGGTCTTGACCTTTGAGTTCATCAAAGCGACGAGGCCGATATCGGCGATACAGGGACTGGGTTGCCATTTCGTAGCGAGCCTACCTATGGGGTGGTTCACAGCGAGTCAGCCCCATAATTAACTACTCTTTATATACGTAGATGCCTATTTCACAAAACAAGCGACCCGCTAAGTTCTCGGTTCTATTCGGGCTAATTGGCCTGTTGCTGACCTTCGGCTTTTTTGACACCTTGGTCAATGCGGCGGCAGCGGGCACAAACCAACTCAGTTCATCAAACCCATCGCCCGGCCAAGTTGTTTCAGTGCCACCAACTCAGTTGCAATTGGTTTTTCGTGATCCTCTGGCAAACCCCGAAGTCGCCACTTCGATGGGTTTGTCGCTCGCCTGCAACGGCACGCTTGTTGGACTCGGAGTGCCACAACTTGGTACTGATTTTAAAACCGTATCGGTCGCACTGACGCAAATTCCGCCGGCGGGATCGTGTGTTGTCAGTTGGGCATTGCCTGATCGAAGCCTGGGTTCGTTTCAATTCACTTCGGCAGTTGCAATTCAGTCAACCGTGCCAGGGGCGACAGATGGCGCGGGAACACCCGCAGCCCCGACGATCATCGGCGAAACGATTGAACAGCAAGAATCTGGGCCTCGCGTCGGTGGCATTCTCGCGTTGCTGCGAATCTTTGAATACCTGTTGATGTCGGCGTTGTTTGGTGGCCTTGCGCTGATCGTGACTGCGTGGCCTGAAGGCCCAACATACGGAGTCATGATTCGCTACATGCGACTCGCGTGGATTTCTTGTGTCGCCACGATGTTTTTTGTTCTCGTGCTAACGACGATGCGCGAAGAGTCGCAGGGTTTCATCGCGTCATTGAACCTGTTTGGCTGGTTTGGTGCATTGAACACTGGAACCGGCGCCATTTTGATTCTGCGTTTCGTTTTAATTTGTGCTTGCGGTTGGGTTGCATTGTTCCCTTATCGAATCAACGACCCGGCATCACAGTTGATTGCCGGCGCGATCATTGTTTCGATGATTGCCACGCTTGGTTTGTCGCGACTCGGACAAGATGTCGCGATTTTTAGTTATGTCCTCGGCGTCATCCATGCCATCGCCATGGCTTATTGGATTGGTGGTCTGTTGCTGCTCTCGCGCGTTGTGCTGATTGGCCCTGGGTCTTCAGATCTGGTGAGTGCGATGCGAGCATTTTCGCAGCACGCGGTTATCGCCTTCGGTGTAACGATTTTTACCGGTGTGCTGCAGGTTTATCTGCTCGACGGCTCGTCCATATTCACTAGCGGTCACGGTCGGCTCGGAGTTCTGAAGGTGATCTTCGTTTCGGTGATGATCTTCATCACCCTGGTGTTGAAAAATTTCGTGCTCGACCGACTCAAAGATGGCAGTCGACTAAGTGGCGCCATGGCGTGGCGACTTCGCCGTGCCGTAACAGTTGAACTTTGCTTTGCTCTAGTCGCACTGATCTTCACATCATGGCTGGTTTCAACGACACCGCCCAAAGCAAAAGCAGATGTACGAGTGACGACGGCGACCTATGCGTTCAGGGAAGAACTAAAAAATGACAGGTTTCATGTCGTAATTTCGCTGACACCTGGCGTCACTGGCACGAATGCGATGCGCATCGAACTTGTTCAGCCGCGTCGAATCAATAACTTCGCGGTCAAGTTGATTCCACAAGCAATCGGATTTTCGGGAATTCAAATCAATGTTCCGTTGTCGCGCCCGGGCGCGGCGATTGTCGCGGGCGACGGGTCGTTTATCCTCAATGCACCCGGCATTTGGAACATCGAAATTTCTGGTACGACGACAACTGGCGACTTGACGCCGTTGGCCACGACGCTGGCGGTTACGCAAGCACCAGATGCTCTAACTGCGACAACTCTGCCAACCGCAACGACAATTGGCGGTTAGACCACAAGATGAGCCGTCGGCCTGGTGGCAAGTATCGTGAGTTCTGTGAATAGCAATTCAATGGATGAGAAACTTGCCGACCTAAAGGCTCGCAAAGCGGCGGCTTTTACGGCAGGTTCGCCAAGATCGATTGAACGCCAACACGAAAAAGGCAAGTTGCTCGCGCGCGAGCGAATAGATGCGCTGCTGGACGAAGGAAGTTTTCACGAACTTGATTTGCTGGCGCGACATCGTGCCCATGCTGCTGGTCTGGAAGAACACCCATATACGGACGGCGTTATCACTGGCTGGGGCACGATTGGCGGACGCAAAATTTTCGTGTTCAGCCAAGACTTCACCGTGTTCGGCGGTGCGCTGGGTGAAGTATTCGCCGAAAAGATTCACAAGTTGATGGATCTTGCGCTCAAAGTTGGCGCTCCGTTAATTGGTTTGAACGACGGAGCGGGCGCCCGAATTCAAGAAGGCGTCGTTTCGTTGGCGAGTTACGGCGGCATTTTTCACCGCAACGTGCAATCCTCGGGCGTGATTCCACAAATCAGCGTCGTGCTCGGGCCGTGTGCGGGTGGTGCCGTTTATTCGCCGGCAATGACCGACTTTATTTTCATGGTGCGCGAGTCCAGCCACATGTTCATTACTGGTCCAGATGTTGTCAAGACGGTTACTGGAGAAGATGTCACGCTCGAAGAACTGGGCGGCGCAATGAGCCACGCGTCAAAGAGTGGTGTTGCAACTTTTGTTTCGGCTGACGAGAAGGCGTGTCTTGAAGACGTGCGCTATCTGCTGAGTTTCTTGCCACAAAACAACATGGCCGATGCGCCATCTATCAACGCGAGTGATGACCCATTGCGCCAATGTGATTTGTTGCGCACGATTTTGCCGCCGTCGGCAAGCCAGCCATACGACATGAAAAAAGTGATCGCTGAAGTCGTGGACGATGGCGAATTTTTCGAATACTTTCCTCATTGGGCAAAGAGCATCGTCTGTGGTTTTTCGCGTCTCGACGGCAGGACGGTTGGCATCGTCGGCAACCAGCCGATGGTTTTGGCTGGCGTGCTGGACATCGAGTCGAGCGAGAAAGCTGCGCGCTTTGTGCGCACCTGCGACGCATTCAATATCCCATTGATAACTTTCGTGGATGTGCCCGGTTTCTTGCCGGGCGTCGATCAAGAATACGGCGGCATCATTCGTCACGGCGCAAAACTGCTTTATGCATATTGCGAGGCAACCGTGCCACGAATTCAAGTGATCACACGCAAGGCTTACGGCGGTGCCTATGTCGTGATGAATTCAAAATCGATAGGTGCAGACCTTGCATACGCGTGGCCGACGGCCGAACTTGCAGTGATGGGGCCACAAGGTGCGGTTGAAATTGTTTATCGACGCGAGCTGCAACAAGCCGCCAACCCTGCTGAGCGACGCAAAGAACTTGTGGCTGAATACGCGAAGAAATATGCGAACCCATATGCGGCGGCCGAGCGCGGATACATCGACGATGTAATTGATCCCGCGGAAACTCGCGCAAAACTTATCGCGGGACTGAAGATGTTGCAGTCAAAGCGCGAAGAGTTGCCACGGCGCAAACACGGAAACATGCCATTGTGACGATTGAGAATACAGTTTCGCCGACGCCATCTGCAGACGAGGCCGTTGCAATCACGACCGCGCTCGAGATGTTGTGGCCAAAACCGCGACCAAACACGTCGACAACGGTGCAAACTTCTTGGAGATTCAGCGGCCGATCATGGACTGATTCAGTTCTGGCACGTCGCAGCCGACCAAACTAAAAATGTCCGGTCCGCTAAGTGATTTGCGGGTCATCGACCTGTCGACAGTCTTGGCTGGCCCAAATTGTGCGCGTTACTTCGCTGACTTCGGGGCCGATGTAATCAAAATTGAAAAACCCGGCGTTGGCGACAGCCTGCGCGGCATGGCATGGAGAGATCCGCGCGACGGCACGGGTTTGTGGTGGAAGTTGGTCAATCGCAACAAACGGAATATTGCGCTCGACTTGAAACTCGATGATGACCGCGAAGTTTTTTTGAAACTAGTTGACGATGCCGATGTCTTAGTTGAAAATTTTCGACCGGGCACTCTCGAGCGACTCGGAGTCGGGCCAGATGTTTTGCTGAAACGCAACCCGAGTTTGGTGATCACACGCGTTTCAGGTTTCGGGCAAACTGGCCCATATAAAGATCGACCGGGTTTTGCATCGATTGCCGAGTCAATGTCTGGGCTGGCAGCAATTAGTGGCGACCCAGATGGCCCACCGATGTTGCCACCAATTGCTTTGACCGATGAAGTCACTGGCGTCGTTGCAGCGTTTGCGACGATGGTCGCACTACACAGCAAAGTCGGCCAAGTAGTCGATGTCAACTTGCTTGAAACGATGTTTCAAATCATGGGGCCATTGATCTCGTTGTTTGTCTTGACTGGCGAAGAACAACCACGACTTGGTTCGCAACTGCCATATACGGTGCCACGCGGTGTTTATCAATGTAAAGACGGTAAATGGGTCGGCATTTCAGCAAGTTCAGACACGGTTGCAGCGCGAGTTGTCGAAGTTTTGGGGTTTGCAGGTGATGAAAGATTTCTGACTTTCTCTGGTCGAGTTAAAAATCGTGCAGTGTTGCACGACCTGATGACGAAATACTGTGCGAGTCGCGAAAGCGAGACAGTTCTAAAAGTGTTCACCGAGGCGGAAGCCGCGATTGGGCCGGTGCTGTCAATGGCTGATATCGCAGTTGATCCACATTTTGCGGCGCGCCAAGCGATCAAAGTCGTTGGTGCTACGCCAATGCAAGGTCTGTTCGCCTCGTTATCGGGCACACCTGGCGAACTACGGTGGGAAGGTCGCACGCTAGACGCCGATGGCGAGGAGATTCGCAAAAATCTCTGGAGTAAATGGTAGAAAGCAGAATCTTTTGAAGAATTGGTCGAGGGGTACAAAAGTTCTGGCGCTCACTTCTATTGGTGTGATGCTGGTTTCTCTCGACATCAGCATCGTCAACGTCGCATTTGGGTCGTTTGTTGCCGAGTGGCCAGAGAGTCGACGCACATTGACGTGGATTTTTTCTGCTTACAACATTGCCTACGCTGCAGGTCTGTTGACCGCGGGTCGCCTCGCCGATGCATTCGGACGCAAGCGAGCCTTTCTTTCAGGTTTGATGATTTTTATGCTCGGCTCAATTCTCTGTGCTGTTTCACCAACTGCGATCTTTATGGTTATTGCGAGAGTCATTCAGGCAGTCGGTGGGGCAATCCTCACACCTGCTTCATTGGCACTCGTATTGCCCGAGTTCGCAATTGAAAAGAGATCTGCAGCAATCGGTGTTTGGGGCGCGGTCGGCGGAATCTCCGCGGCGAGCGGACCAATGGTTGGTGGTTTTTTGGTCGACACTTTCGGATGGCACTCGGTTTTCTTGGTAAACGTGCCGTTTTGTTTGTTGGCTTTTGTCATCGGTTTGAAGTTGCTACGTGAGTCGCACGATGAAACAGCGCCGCGAACAGTCGATTATTTCGGAGCACTTCTGGTGGTTATGGGTGTTGGACTACTCACATTGATGATTGTGCAAAGTGACGAATGGGGTTGGATTTCGAATCGCTCATTGATTATTTTCGCAATTTCTTTTTTACTTCTCGGCGCATTCATTTGGCGGTGCAATCAAGTTGCACACCCGGTGCTCGACTTGCGTTTGTTTAAATTGCCTTTCGTCACCGCCGCGGCGATCGGTGGCTTTGCATTTTCGATGGGTTTCTTTTCGATGATTTTTGTGAACACTCAATGGCTGCAAGTGGTCTGGGGTTACAGCCCTTCTTTGTCGGGTCTTGCCGGTTCGCCTGGTCCATTGGCGGCAGCGATCGTCGCAGCACCCGCAGGAAAACTCGCCAATCGCATCGGACACGGCAAAGTTGTTGCAACAGGAGCATTGATCATGTCATTTGGTATCGGATGGATGAATTTTTTCATCTCGCCCGAAATTCATTATTGGGATTTCTACTTTCCGACCATGGTCGTTACCGGCCTTGGCGTTGGTCTTTGTATCTCGACAATTTCGAGTTCAGCAACGGCATTTTTGCCGCAACCCAGATTTGCGATGGGTTCGGCACTCAACAACACTTCACGACAAATAGGTGCTGCACTTGGCATCGCGCTAGTTAGTTCATTGCTAGTTGCTGCAACAAAAACCGATGATCCAACGCGCGGCTTTCATACGGCATGGCTATTAATCAGTGGCGTAATTCTGCTCTCAGGTCTGGCGATGCTGACGCTATTTCGTCGGCCGACTGCCGAGCAACTCGCCCAAGCGACTTAAATCGCCACGCCAACCGGGCAAGTTACGCCTGTGCCACCGATGCCGCAATAACCGCTCGGGTTTTTGGCGAGATACTGCTGGTGATACTCCTCGGCGTAATAAAACTCGGCTGACTTTTTGATCTCGGTTGTAATCTTGCCGAAGCCTACTTGTGTCAGACGTTGCTGAAAGATATCGCGGGTGGCAAGTGCAGCAGTTTGTTGACCATCGTTCGTGAAATAAATCGTGCTCCGGTATTGGGTGCCGATGTCGTTGCCCTGACGCATGCCTTGCGTCGGATCGTGCGACTCCCAAAACATCTGCAACAACTTCTCATACGAAATTTTCGCTGGGTCAAAAACCACTAGCACCACTTCTGCGTGCATCGTGTCGCCGTTGCAAACCTCGCGATACGTCGGGTTCAGTTTGGTGCCCCCGCTGTAGCCGACAGCAGTTGTATAGACCCCATCTAATTGCCAAAATTTGCGTTCGGCCCCCCAAAAACAACCCAAACCAAACACGGCTGTCTGCATCGACCCAGGCCACGGTTCAACCATTGAATTACCAAGGACAAAATGTGAAGTGTTCATTGTGTCAGGCTATTAGATAACTATGCAATCAAGTGAACTCGAACCACGGCTATTTTTGCCGTCAGATTTTGACGCAGCACTCAAACTTAACAACATCAACGCCCCGGCCGTGGGCGAAATTGATCGCGCAACTCTTGAGTTTCTGATTGAACACTCGCTCTACTCGTTTGCGATTGGTGCAAAAACTCTGCACGCTTTTTGCATCACATTTGCCCCGGGTGCGCCATATACGAGTGTCAACTATCAATGGTTCTCGAGGAAATATTCTGATTTTGTATATCTCGACCGTATTGTTGTCAGCGAAAAAATGCGCAATCAATCTCTTGGCGCCAAACTTTACTCGGCTGTCGAACAAAGAATGCTCAAGGATCGCTGTGCGCCGTTATTGACTTGTGAGGTCAACTTAAACCCGCCAAATCTCGGTTCGATTCGGTTTCATGACCGCATCGGCTTTCGTGAAGTCGGTCAACAAGACTCAAAACCAGGGTTAACAGTAAGCATGCTGGCCAAGACAATCGCCTAACTAATGCGTGGTTTAGTTAACTACTTCAGACAGCGAACAATTGCAGTCGGTTTGGCGCTTGCATCTGGCTTGCTCGTAGCCGTAGCCAACTGGTCAGGAGTTGGTTGGAGTTGGGATACAAGCGACTATGTCGCGGTCGGAAAGAACTTTGCCAACGGCAACGGCCTGCTCGATGCCACCGGCACACCGATGACAGTGAGACCGCCAGGGCTCTCTATCTTGATTGGCGTTGGCGACTTGCTCGGACTCAGCGTAAATCTAAGCGCACAAATTTTGAATGTGATTTGTGCTGGCGTGACGGTTCTCGGCACATTTCATTTATTGAAACTTGCAAAAGTCAAGAACCCCGTTGCGTTTATCGCAACAGCATTTGTCGCATCTAGCCCCGCACTTTTGTGGCAGTACTCAATGATTTGGTCAGAACCTCCGTTCATTGCGCTTGTCGTAGTTGCGATGATCATCAGTTTGCGACCTGTGAACATGAGCAAGTTTGTATCTTT
>SXGS01569438.1_pt1 | contig 11238 bp, 12 predicted proteins | sample 3174681 | NCBI WGS metagenome assembly SXGS01 (sample SAMN11356861, study PRJNA531348) | freshwater metagenome | isolation source: freshwater sample F1-80 | place: China: Fuxian Lake, Yuxi | collected 2017-12-25 | reverse complement strand
TTATGGTATTTTTAATTCTACTGACTGATTAACAAATTGTTCCTTGTAATCCAAGAATCTTTCTTCCTCTGGCTTCATCGTGAAAAGAACTTGTCTACATTTTGGTAGACTCTCTGCTAAACGGGAAATTGCACCTTTCATTCCCTTGCTAATTTGTTCATCCATTTGAAGAACAATAAATAGTTTTAACTTTCCAACATTAAATCCATTTTGAAAATAAAGTTCGCAGATACGTTTAGTAGTTCCAACAATTACCTCTGTACCGTCAAAAAGGTCATTTCGTTGTTTCAACTTACTTCCTTTGTCAAAGACCAAGTCAATTGTTAAGTCGATTTCTTTTGTTGCTTTTGCCATAGCTTCATGAATTGCTTTTGCCTCATCGTCGCTTAAACATAATATCAAAGCTCTTGGCGAACCTTCTTCTGCCATTGGAACAAATGCTTTAACTAAACTAGGAAGAAAGCCCAAATAAGATTCTTGTTTTCCAATTCCAATAACTGAAACCCCAGATTTTAATTTCTTGATCAGCTCTTCTGCAATAGATTCCATTTCGCTGGCCTTAAAAATTTAATTTTGGATTCTCCTTGTGTCTCTTTGAATCTCGATTTGTTTTCTTCTGAATATTTTTTTCAAAAGCCGAACTTAGATCAATTCCCGTTTGATTTGCTAAACAAATAAGTACAAATAAAACATCTGCCATCTCATCTCCTAAATCTTGGTTTCCATCATTGGGCTTCTCACTTTGTTCGCCATAGCGGCGGGCAATAATTCTTGCAAGTTCGCCAACTTCCTCCATTAATAGAGCAGTATTTGTAAGCTCATTAAAATAACGAACTCCGACTTTTTGAATCCAATCATCAACAACTTTTTGAGCCTGCTTTATTGTAAGTTCTGACATACAATTTAATTTTTTTCGAATTTAAAGTTAAGGAAATAAGTCTGATAATTTTAAAATGAGTACTCTTTAACAAGGGCGAAGATAAAAATCAAAGTTCTTCCATTATCCATTTCTTTTATCGAAATTTGTTTCCAATACAAGCGATGGAAAAACTTCAAAATTTTATTAATGGGAAATATGTGTCTCCCACCAACGAGCTTTATTTAGATAACTATGAACCTGGAACAGGAGAAGTTTATTCCTTAATCCCAGATTCAGACATCGAAGATATCGAACTAGCAGTTAAAGCTTCTGAAAAAGCGTTTCCTATATGGTCATCGTTGAAAATAGAGGAAAGAAGTAAAATTCTTATCCGCATTGCTGAGGGCATTGAAAAGCGACTGGATGAATTTGCTGCAGCAGAAAGTAGAGATAATGGTAAACCATTAAATTTAGCAACACAAGTTGATATTCCGCGATCGGCATCTAATTTTCATTTTTTTGCAACAGCAATTCTGCATTTCGCATCAGAATCACATTACATGGAAGGCACAGGAATTAACTATACAACTAGAAAACCTATTGGAATTGTAGCTTGTATTTCACCATGGAATTTACCACTGTATCTATTTTCCTGGAAAATAGCTCCTGCATTAGCAGCTGGAAATTGCGTCATTGCAAAACCCTCTGAAATCACGCCATATACTGCATTTCTTCTGGGAAAAGTTGCCCAAGAGGCTGGACTTCCCGCCGGAGTTTTAAATATTATACACGGAACTGGAACAAAAGCTGGCGATGCAATTGTAAAGCATCCGAAAATTAAAGCTATTTCTTTCACTGGTGGAACCCAAACGGGGTCATTTATCTCACAAACTGCAGCGCCGCTGTTTAAAAAACTTTCGCTTGAATTGGGAGGAAAAAATCCAAATGTAATTTTCGCAGATTGCGATTTTGAAAATATGTTGAGTACAACCGTTCGCTCCTCTTTTTCAAATCAAGGTCAAATTTGTTTGTGTGGCTCGCGAATTTTTATTGAAAGATCCATTTATACGAAATTTAAAGATGCATTTGTTGCTAAAGTTGCAAAAACAGTAGTTTCATTTCCGACTGATCCGCAAGCAAAATTGGGAGCAATTGTTTCGGAGGGACACTTACAAAAAATTCTAGCCTACATAGAGCTAGCAAAAGAAGAAGGGGGAATAATTCTAACAGGTGGAAATCGTGTAAACTTACCCTCTCCTTATGATAAAGGCTTTTATTTAGAACCAACAATTATTGAAGGTTTAGATTATTCCTGCCGAACAAACCAAGAAGAAATATTCGGTCCGGTGGTAACTTTAACTCCCTTTGATTCGGAAGAAGAGGTACTTATGATGGCAAATTCTACACAATACGGATTAGCTGCAACTATTTGGACGAACGATTTAAAAAGAGCACATCGGGTAGCAGATTTACTTCAAGTAGGAATTGTTTGGGTTAACGACTGGATGGTTCGTGATTTGAGAACACCATTTGGTGGAGTTAAATCTTCAGGAGTTGGTCGCGAAGGAGGATGGGAAGCATTGCGATTTTTTACCGAAGCAAAAAATATTTTTATCAAATATTAACGATCTAATTTATTTCGTAATTCCTTCTAATCCTAAAATAAAAGAGTAGACCTTAGCAACTTCCAATCTCTCATTTGATCTTCCTGATCCACCACCATGCCCAGCGTCCATATTACAGTCAAAAATAAGTGGATTTGTAGAAGTTTTGTATTCTCTTAATTTTGCGATGTACTTCATCGGTTCCCAATATTGTACTTGCGAATCATGGTAGCCAGTTGTAACAAACATAGCGGGATAGTCCATTTTTTGAATATTGTCATAAGGTGAATATTTCAACATATAGTAATATGCATCTAGTTCATTTGGATTTCCCCATTCTTCAAATTCTCCAGTTGTCAATGGAATTGATTCATCCAACATCGTTGTAACAACATCAACAAAAGGGACTTGAGAAACAATACCTTTCCATAAATACGGAGCTAAATTGGCAACTGCACCCATCAATAAACCTCCAGCACTTCCACCCTGAGCGTAAATCCGGGCTTTATCACAATATCCCATATGGCCAATATATTCTGCAGCATTAATGAAATCTGTAAAAGTGTTCATCTTCTTCTGCAATTTTCCATCTTGATACCAAGTTTCGCCCATGTATTTGCCTCCCCTGATGTGTGCAGATGCGAAAACGAAACCTCTATTCAATAAACTAATCCTCAAAGCACTAAAACCATCTGGAATCGTAAAGCCATAGGAACCATAACCAAAAAGAAGACAAGGTGCAGTTTTTAAGTCAATTCCTTTTTTATAAACAATAGAAACTGGGATTTTTGTTCCATCATTGGCAGTTGCCCAAATCCTTTGAGACTCGTAGTCTGAAGACTTAAAATTCGGATCTAAAAGTGCTTTTTGGAACCAAACTGTTTTAGTGGAAGAAGCCATATTGTATTGAAAAATGGTAGCAGGCGTGGTCATTGAATTATAGGAATAAAAAAGCTCTTCGCTTTCGTAATCATCATTTAATCCTAAATTTAAAGAGTATGTTTCTTCGTCAACAGAAATATATGAATCTAAACCGCTTGATAAATTATGCAATTTAATTTTCCTTAATCCATTATTGCGTTCTTCAATGACAAGGAAATTTTTGAAAGTTGAAATCCCTTCAATCAAAGTTTTAGAATCTACAGGAATAAATTCTGTGCATTGCTCTAAATTTCTAGGAAAGGACTTTGAAAATAAGACCTTTCGATTTGGTGCACCTTGATTTGAGAGGATATAAAATCCATTTTGATGGTGCGAAACTTGATACAAATGGTCTTTTTGTCTTGGAAGAAAAACATTTGCTACTTCCTTAGAATTATTTGCATCAATAAATCGTGTTTCAGAACTTGTAGAGCTATAAGATGTAATAAAAATATAGCTGTCTGTTATTGTCTTCTCTAAACCTACAGAAAATTTTTCATCATCTTCCTGATACATTAAAACATCTGACTTGCTTTCAGCACCTAATGTATGTCTGTAAACTTGGAATTCACGCAAAGTTTGAGGATCTTTTTTAATGTAATAAACTGTTTTATTGTCATTTGCCCAAACTACACCTCCGCTTGTTTCCTCAATTTTATCCGCTAAGTATTTTCCTGTTTTATTATCTCGAAATGTAATTGCGTACTTTCGTCGACCAATAAAATCCTCGCTCACTGCTAGAATTTGATTATTTGGTGAAGGAGACCAATCTGCTAGGTCATAATAATCTTTATCCTTTGCTCTTTCATTTTCATCAAAGAAAACAACCTCTTTGTTTTTCTCTATGAGGATAATTTGTTGGTAATCTTTGCCATCCGTATTTTTCATTTGGTATTTTTTACCATTTAAAATAAAGGGAGCAGAAACTTCATTTGGATTAATGCGCTTGTCAAATTCAGTGAGCAAAGAATTTATTAAAGGTTGTAATGGTTTAAAATAATCGCTAGCGTATTCGTTTTCTTGCTGTAGATTTTCCAAAACTTCTTTGCTATCGCGTTCATTCATCCAATAATAATCATCCGAACGATTATGCCCATGTATGGATAGTATTTTTGATTTTTTGGTGGCAGTAAAATTTGGAGTTTGAGCAAACATAAAGAGAGGAATGAATGTTAGATTTAAAATAAGTAACTTGAACATAACTAGAGTTTAGTTACAAAAGTAAAAAATATCTTGAACGAATGTCTTAACTTTATGGCGTGAAGAAAATTTACAAATATTTACTGAACTCTTTGCCACGCCCATTGCTCATTCGCTTGAGTTATGTTTTTAAATTTTTTGCTCCTATTCTTTATCGCGGAACGAATGTAGAGTGCCCTGTTTGCGAAAGAAAATTTTCTAAGTTTTTGTCTTACGGTTCGAATGTTGCACACCGCGAAAATGTTCTTTGTCCTTATGATTTAACACTAGAACGACATCGGTTAATGTACTTATATTTGAAGCAAGAAAGCAATTTTTTTACCGCTGAAAATCTTGCTGTTTTACATATGGCTCCAGAACAATGTTTCATTGGTATTTTTAAAAAACAAAGCAATCTAGAATATGTAACCGCTGATATTGAATCTCCCATTGCGGAGCTTCATTTTGATTTACATAATATTCCTTTGGAAGAAAACCGTTTTGATGTTGTATTCTGTAATCATGTTATGGAACACGTTGAAGATCCTATTCAATGCATGAAAGAACTTTACCGCGTAATGAAAAAAGGAGCTTGGGCTATTATGCAAGTTCCCCAAGATTTTACGAGAGATAAAACCTATGAAGATGCTAACATTATTGATCCGAAAGAACGCGAACAACATTTTTGGCAAAAAGATCATCTGCGGTTATTCGGCAAAGATTATCCTCAATGGCTTGAAAAAGCAGGGTTTATAGTTGATGAATTTGATTTAACGAAACACTTTGACATTAATGAAATAAATCGATTTCGCCTAATGCAAGGAGAAATTTTATACATTGCAAAAAAATAAAAATTATGAAAACTGCCCTCAACTTATTTTTTCTATTAATTGCTTTTTACAGCTTTGAACAAAAAAATCTATTTGTAAATTTCAATCCTCAATTTAATGGCGCCGACTTACAAATGAATACACTTTACACTGCCGCTGACGGTAAAGTACTGAAATTAGATCATTTTGACTATTATGTTTCTAATATTATCATAACTCACGACGGCGGGCAAACTACAACTATTGAAACACCAGTCTTTTTAGTTGAACCGCAAAATCATGTGTTGTATTTAGGATATAGAAATTGGTTAGATATTGAAAAAATAAAATTTTTAGTAGGTGTTCCAAAACCAATGAATACGCAAAACGGTTCTGAAGCTGCAGATATTTCAACTTATTCCGAAACAGACCCCTTAAGTTACCAATCTCCATCTATGTATTGGGGCTGGCTGGCAGGATATATGCATATGATTATTGGAGGTTATTCCGATGGAAATCAAGATGGAAACCCAGAATCGTATTTTGAACTCCATAATTTAGGAAATGAAAATCAACAAGAAGTTGAAATGATCATTACAGAAACTAATACTTCCTCAGAACAAATAGATCTTAATATCATTTGTAATGTAAACCGATGGGTAGAAAATATTCCACTCAGTAGCATTAGCGTTCAACATGGAGAAAACGGTCAAAATGCTGCAATTTTACAAAATGTTATCTCTAAAACAGTATTTACTCAGAATCCAGATGCATCTATTCAAGATATAAATCCACTTGTATTCAATTGCTCCAGCAAACAAAATGCCCTTTCTATTAATTGGACTAACAGTGCAAGCCCTAGCATAATTAGATTAATTGATCAAACAGGAAAAATACAAAGAACTACTTCTTTTGAAGAAAATGACGGTTCAATTACATGGAATAATTTAAGTGCTGGGTTTTATTTTGTGGAACTCAGAAATAGTAATAACCAAATTATTACATCCAAAAAAGTAATTGTAAACTAATATAGTTTGAATTAAAGCTATGAAATCGTCCGCTTTCTTTGTGTTTTTATTCTTAGTAAGCGGTTTTTTTCTCATTCAATGCAATACAATTAAAATAATTGATCCTAATTTAATTGTAGTAGTTCCTACTCCAGTAGATAATTTGCAAACAGAAGCAAAAATTGCTTTAGGTAGAAGTTTATTTTTTGACAAGCGCTTATCGCGAGATGGGACAATTTCTTGTGCTACATGTCATAACCCAGCAAAAGTTTTTAGCGATCAATTACCGAAAAGTATTGGCATTAATGGGCAAGAAACAGAACGCAATTCCCCAAGTATTTTAAATTCTGGATTTTTAAAAACTGCTATGTTCGACGCACATTTAGCAACATTGGAAATGCAAGTAATTGTTCCCATTCAAGAAAAAACAGAAATGGGACACAATATGAAAGAGCTTATTCCTCAACTTAGAAAAATAAAGGAATACCAAGATGCTGCAAAGAAAATTTTTAACCGCGATTTCGATGCTTACGTATTAACTCGGAGTATTTCTGCATTTGAGCGTTCTCTTGTTTCTATGAACAGTCGCTTTGACCAATATCAAAATGGGAATAAAAATAGTTTGTCAAAAGATGAACTTGCAGGATGGAAATTGTTTTCTGAAAAATTATATTGTACTCAATGTCACCCAAAACCTTATTTTACGACATTTGTCGCTGAAAATAACGGTCTGTACACTAGCTATGAAGGTAAAGAAGACCAAGGAAGATTCCGTATTCACAACGATTCATCTGATATAGGAAAATTTAAAGTTCCGTCATTGAGAAATAGCGCCTTGAGTTTTCCCTACATGCATGATGGGAGTATTAAATCATTGGATGAAGTTATTGAACATTATGCTAAGGGCGGAAGTAAACATAGACTTCAAAATCCGAGTATTGTTGGATTTAAAATTAGTGCAAAAGAAAAGGAGCAACTAATTTATTTTCTGAAATCTTTAACAGATACAAGTTATATTCAGAGAATGAATTTCTAGAAACTTATTGCTTAATAAAGCGACTTGAATGGGTTTTTCCACTTTCGTCTTTTATTTCAATAAAATATAAACCCGGCTGAAGCTGTGAAACACCAATTTCGTTGTTGAAATCTATAGTTGATACAACTTCTATTCCATTTAATCCTGTTATTTTAATTTCTCTTTCTAAGTTTATATTTGGTGCATTTAAGGTCAATTTGTTAGTCGCAGGATTTGGAAAAATGTTTATTTTATTTTCTTGATTTTCATTTAAACTTAGCTCAGAGGCATCTTTGTAAACGCGAATGTAATCAATTTGTAATTCGGCTGGAAAAGCAGTTGATAAATTTGGTGGTCCAGGCCAATTTCCTCCAACGGCAACATTTAATAATATAAAAAAAGGCAAATGAAACTCTTCTTTTTATGTTTGGGATTGGAAAGAAAATAAGCTGGCAGAGAAAGTGAAGTTTAAACTCACAAAAACTACAGATGGTTATTTTCTTAAGCTTGCTATTCCAATAACAGAATTGTATAAATCTAACTTAGTTTCGGGGACCTCTTATGGTTTTGAGATAGCTATAGATTTAAGTGGTCCCGACGGAAAGCGCATTCGTCAAGACAGATGGAATAGCATACACGCAGAGGGATTTAACCTTTCACCAAGCAAATGGGGAAATCTCATCATCAAATAATTTGTAATTTTCTTCCCCTACTTTTTAGTTATAAAATCTGATCTTTTATTTCTTATAAATTAAGTAACTTTCCAAAAAGAATTCAAATAAAGAAAATGCCTAAAATATGATTCTTGTTACTGGAAGTTCGGGCCACATAGGAAATGTTTTGGTAAGGAAATTGGTGGAGAGGAAAGAAAATATCCGTATCATGACCAAAGACGGTCAAATTCCAGCTTGCTTATCGGATTTACCACTTGAGGTTATAAAAGGAGATTTAAAAGATAAGGAAGCTGTTGATAATGCAGTGAAAGGAATGGAATATGTATTTCACTTAGGAGGAATTATTTCAATTTCCACTTACAACTCTTCAGAGTTAACTGCAGTAAATGTAGGTGGCACCCAAAACATCGTTACTTCCTGTATACAGCACGGCATAAAAAGACTCGTTTATACCAGCTCTGTTCACGCACTTCCCGAGGGAGAATTTGGAAAACCCATTACTGAAGACAATGATTTTGAGAAGCATAAATTGTTTGGAGCTTATGCTAGAACTAAAGCTGTGGCAACATTAAAAGTGCTCGAGGGAATTGCAAATGGACTAGATGCTGTCATCTGCTTTCCTTCTGGAGTTATTGGCCCTTTTGATTTTAGAGGATCTGAAGCAGGAAGATTGATAAGAGATTATGCAAAAAATAAATTGCCTTTTTACATCGATGGAGAATATAATTTTGTTGATGTAAGGGATGTCGCTGATGGCTTAATAAGTGCGCTTTACAAAGGGCGGAAAGGTCAAGGTTATATTTTAGCTGGACATCGCATGTCTCTCGATCAATTTTTTTCTATTCTTTCAGGATTTGAAGCAAAAATGAAGAAGCCAAAACATAAAATACCAGTTAGTATTGCAATCCCAGTTGCATGGATAGCAGAATCTTTTTGCTTAGTTTTTAGAATAAAGCCATTGTTTACGGTTTATGCAATAAAAGTTTTGCAATCTAATTGTGAAATATCAAGCGAAAAAGCAAAAACAGAATTAAACTTCCAGGCCCGCTCAATAAATGAAAGTATTAGAGACGGACTTTCGTGGCTTAAAGACAATAATAAAATCTGATGAAAGAAAAGGTTTTAGTAATTGGAGGAGCTGGATTTATTGGCTATCACATCGTTCAGGAACTCGGTAAAAACAGCTATGAAGTCTGGTCAAGTACAAGAAATCCTGGTCTTATACAAGATAAAAATACGGTATATATTCACCTGAAAGATATGTCTGATAGTGAGTTAGCAGCAATTTTAAAGGATTTCGATTTTATTGTTTTTGCAGGGGGAGTTGACGATCGTACAATGCCAACCGAGGAAGTTGCAAAAACTTTTTTCTACAACGGCAATGTACTTCCCTGTGTTCGTTTGGCGACAGTTTGTAAAGATTTAAAACTTCAGAAATTGATTATCCTGGGGTCTTATTTCTCACATTTTAACAGGATAAGGCCAGAATGGAAAATGGCGAAGAGACACCCATATGTTAGAAGTAGAAAATTGCAACAAGAGGAAACTGTTACTGCTTCGGGTGGAAAACCAAAAATCATCACCCTCGACTTGCCCTATATCTTTGGTTCTTGTCCGGATAAAATCCCACTTTGGAAGCCCTTGATTCAATACATTCGGAAATCTCCTATTATTTTTTATACGAAAGGGGGCACTAATATTATTTCTGTAGAACAAGTTGCAAAGGCAACTTTGGGAGCGATCAAAAATGCTGAGCACGATGAAAATTGGCAAGTTGGTGGTCAGAATGTGACTTGGAAAGAATTAATAAGCCTAATAGCAAATGCCCTTGGCAAAAAAAAAGGTGTTGTCAGTATTCCGAATTTTATTGTGCGGTTTTTTGCACTTTTAGCTTGGGCTTACTTTTCATTACGAAAAAAAGAATCTGGGTTAAATCCATTTTACTTTGTCACAACGCAATGTGCTGAGACGTTTTTAGATACAAAAACAGCAATGAAAGAATTAAACTATGCTCCCGTTAACATGCAAGATTCTATCAACGAGACTGTAAAAGCATGTAAATTTTAGAAGAATTAACTCTGCGCCTTAATTTGCAAAAACCACATACGCATTCAAAGAAATTGCTATGCACAGCCAAAGAAGGTAGGGCGCGATAAGCAAAAAACGCACTGATTTTTTTTCATGAACTAAATGCTTATTAATTATTAAAAGTGTAGAAAATAGGAATAGCAGTAAGATAAGCCCAATAATTACAAAGTGAAAATTAAAAAAAATAGGATTCCACGCAATATTTAAAACCCATTGAAGTAAAAAAAGCCCTTGTATTTTCCTAGAATTTAGTATTGCTGAAATAGAAAGTGTACAGTAAATGGAAAATAAAATCATAATACAGGTCCAAGCAATGCCAAAGACATATCCTGGCGGCGTCCAAGGGGCTTTTTCAAGATTTATGTACCATGTATTTCCTCCGGGACTTCAACCCATTAAAATCCCACCTAAGTACAAACCACCGAAATTTATTAATAAGAAAATAAAAAATACAAGCGCTTTTTTCATCGGAGTAAAATTCCTTTAAGTCCTATAATTTGAATCATTTTCATATTTTTTTCAATAATTGATTGCGCGGCAAATACAAATCGTTTATCATATAGCACCTCATCAACCCAAAAACTAACCCAATATTCATTTGCTATCTCAAACAATTCAGGTAAAATCGGCTCAATTTTGGCAGCTTCATTTGGCAATAAAACCTCGATCTTGTGTCTGATAGTGCTTGTTTTTATTTTTTCTCCTGTATTGGGATTTTCCCCAAATCCGGAGCAAGCAACAATAATGCCTTCCATTATGTCATCTCGCAGATTGATGAGGTAAACATTGTATTCTTTTTCTCCGTTTTCTAAATCGTTTTGGGTTAGAGCAATTGCAACATTTTCAACTTTAGGGACTAACAATTCTTTTTTCATATTCCTGCATCTTTTATGTTGATGCTACTACTTTTCTCCAATTCATCACTTGGAAGAAAATCAAATAACACAGATAAATGAACTAATAACTTTTGAGCAACTTCGTCCATATTTAGCTTTATGCCCAATTCTTTGCTCATGGAACTAACTGCTTTATCTTGAATTCCACAGGGAATAATATTAGAAAAATAACTTAGATCAGTATTT
>SXGS01218849.1_pt1 | contig 11238 bp, 7 predicted proteins | sample 3174681 | NCBI WGS metagenome assembly SXGS01 (sample SAMN11356861, study PRJNA531348) | freshwater metagenome | isolation source: freshwater sample F1-80 | place: China: Fuxian Lake, Yuxi | collected 2017-12-25 | reverse complement strand
GCTGACCTTGCTGACCTTGCTGACCTTGTTGACCTTGTTGACCTTGTTGACCTTGTTGACCTTGTTGACCTTGTTGACCTTGTTGACCTTGTTGACCTTGTTGACCTTGTTGACCTTGCTGACCTTGCTGACCTTGTTGACCTTGCTGACCTTGTTGACCTTGTTGACCTTGCTGACCTTGTTGACCTTGTTGAACTTGTTGACCTTGTTGACCTTGTTGAACGCCGGGCTGTGAGGCTTGTGCTAACTGTAATTCTCCATTTCGGCCAGGCCGGGTGCCTTGCCCATCTTGACCCTGTCCGGCCTCACCCAGTGATTTTTTCATCTCCTGCTCCAACTGGGAGGAAAGACTATCAAGTTCGCGCTGGGCCTGACGCAGTGCTGACTCTTCATCACCAAGGATTTTTTCAGCTGCCTGCTCAACTCCCTTTTTCAAATCTTCAATGCCGCTGCGAGCCTTTTGTTCAACTCGGGCAGCCTGGGGAGCAAAACCTCGTTTGAGCAGTTCTCCGGTCATGTCAAGTGATTCATCGATCTTCCCCTGATCAGATTTTCGCAAAGTGTCGTAGAGTTGCTTTGATACGATTGGCTCGCTCGCCTCGGCTTGCTCTGAAACTCTCCGCATGTTTTTCACGAGATTCGTCAGGGTGCTTTTCTGCTGTTGAAACTGTGAAGCCAGTTCTTTTCGATCGTCGGAATCACTGAGCGTGCGGCGCTTGGATTCGTTGGCCGCCTGCATACGCTTTGCAAGTTCATCCTGCTTCTCGGCCAGTTGCCTGGCCTCATTGCGCATCTGCCGCATGTCTTCGGCGAATTGGTTCGACGCCTTCTTCCTGAACTCGTCGCGCAGACTTTCCAGGTCACGCTGGGTGCGCGCTCCAGAACTCAGCGCCTGTGATACCGCTTCCCGGTCCAATTGCTCCTCGGTCTGCATGGCCTGGGAGCGTGTCTGCTCCAGCTTGTCGCGCGCCTCGGCCATCTGGGACTGGTTTTCGGAACGCCCCATCTGCTGGCGCAGTTGATCCATGTCGCGGACAATCTCCTGCTGCTCCTCACGCAGTCGCTTCAACTGCCGTCGGACCTCATCGCGCTCCTTCTCAGACCTGGCTTCCTGAAGCGCTGTCTGAAGCTCCTTGAGCCGTTCGTTCATGTCCTGCTGGCGTTGGGCAAGATCCTTCAGGCGGTTGAGAACCTCTTGTTGTTCCTTCTGCTCGGGAGTCTGCTGTTGCGCCGCCTGTCGTTGATCCTGATAGCGGTTCTCACTCTGCTTGAGGTCAAGCTCCTGCAACTGGCGGTCCATGCTCTCGGAATTCTGTGACTGGCCCTGCCCCCTGCTGCGGACGATATTTCGCTCGTTGCCTTCCAGTTTGAGCAACGCTTGATACGCGCTTTGCTCGGAGGAAATCGCCTTGGGCAATGGCTCGACGGCATTCTTGCTTTCGGCGCGGGCCAGCTCCTCGATCGCCTTGTTCATGTGCTTTTCCACATCATCGAGAATTGCACCGACACGCTGGTCTTCACCCGCACGGTCCCGCAACTCGCCCACCTGCTCCAGCGCCTTCTGCTGGGACTCATGGACCACAGCGATGTCCTTCTTGTAATCTGGCGAAGGCTTGGAAGGCGGTTCGCGACGCTTCAATTTCCAGGTGGCGTTGATGATCTGCTTCTGCAATTCCGCCAGTTTGGTCGCCGGACTCCCCTGCCCTTGTCCCTGTTCGCCGCTCTCAGATTCACCTGACTGCTGCCCCTCGCGGAAGATCTCCTCAAACTGCCGCACTTCGGCGAAGTACATGTCCCCCGTTGTCCGGCGTATCACGCCATCCGGGCCAATGTCGTCGGCCCAGAGGAAATAGGACACCATGTCCTGCGGCTTCACACCGAGTTTCTCCAGCGACAGCAAATGACGGAGCTGTTGCTTCTCATTTGCCACCGTCACCTTGCCAAGGTCGATAAACTTCGGGTCTTCACCGCCCATGCTGTAGGCGATCCCGGCCGCCTTCACCCCAAAGTCGTCCCACACTTCCGCCTGAAAATTCATTTCCTCCAGGGGCGACACTTTCTGGTCGCCACGAGGTGATGCGAGCTTGAGATCCGGCGCGCGGTTCTTCAGAACATCGATCACTAAATCAGCCGGAACCTTATTCGTTCGACCGGCATCATCGACCAGTTGAAGATCATAGCGCTGACTCTGTGCGAGGGTGAGGTTGAAGTGAAAAACGTTCGAACGCGCCGGATCGATCACGAGCGGAACCACCGTCTTGTCCTTGTCCTTGGCAACAAGCTTCGCAGTGGTGACCGGCTTGTTCAGCGTAAACACGTAATCCAGCTTTGATCCCTCGACGGCGCTGACTCGATGAATGTCATCGAAGGTTTTCGGAGGAAGTCCTGTGTACTCCGGATAGGTCAAATTGGCGTCGGCCCGCAAGAGTGATGGATATTCAAAAACCTTGATCCTGAAGTCGCGTGTCTTCCTGCCATCGTATTCGATCCGATAGAGCGTTTCACCCGAGACTTCCGGCAGGCTTCCACCGAACACAGGATCATTAAGTGTCTTGGCAAGCCGCACGCTCTGATTTGTCTGCATGGTCGAAGTGCTCACAAGAGTCACTTCGGACGGAAGCTTTCCACCAAAGCGCGCGAGAATCACCACTCCCGAGCCTCGTTCCACCAGTGCGTCTCCTGGTGTGACCGATATGTCACCCGAAAGCTGAATGACACCCGGTGCCGGAGCGCTGCTGCCGAGGTACGACAAGGCCACAACCAGCGTCGTGAGCATCGTCAGTTGAGCGAGCCCAAAGAAGAAGGTTTTATCAGAAAACTTCTGATGCCATGGGTTGCGACGGTTTTCCTCGATGGCTTCCTGAATGACTCGCTCCTGAAGATAGCCGAGCTGGCCCGTTGCGGGATCGGGTTGCTGCTCGACGGCGGCCAGCAACAACGTCCGCAGTCGCGGATTCCCTGCCTCGATCTGCTCCGCCACCCAGTGGTAATCGATCTTCAGTCTCCGGTTCCAAATCCACGCAACAACCCCCGCAGCCACCGTCAGACCGATCATGATTTGCCCGAACCCCGCGCCCTGTCCAAAGCCTGCGCGCCCCGTCAGCGCAGTCAGAAGGAGAACAATCCAGCAGATGGTGAGCACTCGCCAGAGCTGGTAACGGCGGTAAGTCGCGACGATGGGTTCGAGTTTCGATCGAAGTATGGGTGCGATCATCATGCAGCCTTGGTTGTCATGGCGCCGCGGCGCATCACGCGTCCGGCCAGCCAGGTTTCGCTCATCAATACCACCAACGCGGCGACAATCAACCATCGCCACAGTTTCTGCCGGTTCTCAATTTCCGACGCCTTGAGCAGCACTTCGCGCTTTTTGGTCTGCTCCACGTTGCTCGTTTTGCTCTGCGTTCCCAGAACATTTAGCGGCACCGCCAGTTTCTCCAGGGTCTCCATTGGAATTTGAGCCGTGCGACTTTCATCCGGCGAAATGTTCACGGCGAAACGATGCGGAGGCGTCGCCGATGCCACGGTGTAAATTCCCGGCATCGTCGTCTGGTTGAACTTCTCACCCACCGCCAGGATGGCTTCCGTTCCGTCCGGCTTTGTCACTGACACGGCCTGCGTCAACTTGAGCGCGGAAAGATCAACTGGATCGCCAACGGCGAATTGCGACGACTGTCCCCGAACCGCCCCCGCCTGCTCAAGGATGGAGTGCAGCAATGGTACGAACTTCGACGAGAGTGCGAACTGGCTGTCAGTGGGAAACCACCCAAAGGTCAGCACAAGGAGACTCCCTTTTCCGACCGGCGTCTGGAACATCGCGGGATCAGCCTCCTTGTTATCGAATCGAATCAGGGCGCGGGAACCTTTCAGTTGGGCGATATCCACGCGTCGGTACTTCCAAATATGAATTTTGGTGAAGTCGCTGAAACGAGGATCCGCGAAAGGCGCAAACAATGGATGCTGAAAATCTATCTGCCCGAACATGGCGTAGTTGCCCACTTTCGCCTCCTCAATTGGAACCGAGTCAACGCCGCCGAACTTCGCGAGAGTCTGGCCAAGTTCCACACCTTTCATCGCCAGCAATGCGACGTTGCCATCGCGAACGAAGTCTTGAACGACTTTCAACTGGTCCGCCGGAAGCGCGCCAACGATCACGGCCACCTTCACTCCAACGAAATCCGCCGTGGTCAGACCTGTCGTTGAGCTCCGTGGAAGGACCTCGATCTTCTGCCTCACAGTCTCGGGAAATGCGCGCTTCAGATAATACAGCGATTGGGTGGGATCCTTTTCGGCATCATCCCCCAGAAACAAAACGCGGATCTGCTCGGTCACTCTCGGAATGAGGTAAAGAGAATTGTCAAAATCCGAGTCATCCCCGGAGAGCGTCAGTTGCCCGGACTGGTTCCTGGCGTCAGCTTTGACAGAAACCGTGCGGGATTGCCCCGGCGGGACGTAAACCTCCCCAACCTTTTCCCCATCCTTCCACTGCAACTGAAACTGCTCCCGCGATGCATCCGACGAATTCGTCACCCTGACGCGCATTTCACCGCCGCCCTGCTGGCTTGCGTCTTCCGACGCGTCTGTGACCTGAAAACCCGCGTTTGTGCCACGGCGAGGCCCCACCTGCTCGGTCACCACTTCGACGCCCTTTGGCCACTCGTATCCCTGCAACCCCTCCAGACGGGCTCCTTCCTGAAAATCCGAAATCAACACAATCCGGCGAAGTCCCGTGGCATGTTCGCGCTTGTCGGATTCCTCGAAGGATTCCACAGCCCCGATCAACGCGCTTCCAAGCGCGGTCATTCCCCATGAAGGCTCGGCCTCGCGGAGCTTGGTCGCGCCGAGCGCGGCACGCTCGCCCACGCCAGCCGATGCCCATTGCGCAAAGTTCACAACGGATCTCAAACGCTGGTCAAATACCATGACCGCCGCCTGGTCCGCGGAATTTAACTTTCTCAGAATCTCCTCGGCTTTGTCCGTCGCTGCCCGCCAGAGGCCCTGCCGCCGCATGCTTGCGCTGGCATCCACGAGCACAATCACCTTGCTCCCGCCTTCCTGGGCCGGGGTGGCATCGACCGGTCGCTTCAAAAACGGCCTCGCAAAACCAAGGGCGAGGAGCCCAAGCACAAGGCAGCGCAGGATCAGCAGAAGCAGGTGATCCAGCTTGCTGCGCCGAGTCACTCTCGGAGGCGTCGGCTGGAGGAACATCAACGAACTGAAGATCATCTCCTCCTTCGTCGTGCGCCGGATCATGTGAAAGATGATCGGAAGCGCCACTGCTGCGGCACCCGCCAGGAACAATGGCGCGATGAAATTCATGCGGCGGTGGCAGCCTGCCGCATGATGGCGCGGCTGTGTTTGTTCCGCTGCATTCTCGCGCGTAGAAAATCAAACAGAGCCAGCTCCAGGGGACGATCTGTCGTCAACCGCATGCACACGATGCCAAGCTTGCTGCACGACTTCTCAACCGACTCGAGATGCTGCCCGAGTCTGAGTTTGTACTCGGCGCGAGCAACGGAGGGATCGATGTACAGAGTGCGTCCGCTTTCGACATCACGGAACATGGAGGCGTTCTGAAAATCCAGACTGACTTCAGCCGGATCCATCACTTGAAAAACAATCACGTCGTGTCCCGCCGCGCGAAGGTTGGAAAGCCCCCTCTCCAGCGCATCGACAGGCGCGAAGAGATCCGAAATCACGATGAGCAATCCCCGCTTCTTGATCACTTCCACAATCCGCTTCAAGGGAGCCGTCAGGTCGGTGCTGTGCCCGCCGGCCGGTTTCTCCAAGGCCAGCATCAGAAGCCGCAAGTGACCTGGCCGATGCCTCGCTGGCAGATAATCGCGGATGTCCTCATCGAACGTCAGCAAGCCCGTGGCATCCCCCTGCGAGTTCAGAAAATACGCCAGAGTCGCAGCAAGCGTATTGGCATAGGATGCCTTTGAAAAACCACCCGAACCGAACGTCATCGACTGGCTGTTATCGACAATGAGATGGCAGCGGAGATTCGTCTCATCCTCGAACTTCTTGATGTAGTAACGGTCCGTCCGCGCGTAGAGCTTCCAATCGAGGTATCGCAAGTCATCCCCGGGCGTGTAGTCGCGATACTCCGTGAACTCGACTGAAAAACCGTGGTAGGGGCTTCGATGAAGGCCGTTCCAAAATCCTTCGACAACGATTCTGGCGCGCACCTCAAGGTTCTTGATGGCCATCAACGCCTGCGGATTGATGAACGCGCCCGATTTTGTGTTGTCGTTGCGATGCATGGCCTCTGGCGATGCGCTTTGTCTTTAACACTGCGGAAGCTATGCGGTTCCGCTCACATGGGAAGACTCTTTTTCCGAAACGAAGGTTACGATGAAGTCATGAAGTATCCGTCGCTTTGATCTTACCAAGTGGCTGGCACTGTTTGGTGACTGAACCAGCGACAGAACCACCCATCGGAATCTTCTCGGTCCAAGGGACGTTCATGCTTTCCGGCGGAATGAATTCCGCGCTCCTGTTGCATAGTCACGGTTCAGGCGGATCCATGCACTGTAACCTGAACGAGAGGACTCCGTGCTGAGTTACTGGGGAATAGGAAATGAAGAATTGAAATGTTCACACGAACAGAACCGAACATCCATTTGACTTGGCTTGCGGAAATGCTAAACACGCTCACAACAACTGCCGGATGGACCGGCGCAAGAAACAAAATACCATGAAGAAACTCATCGTTTGTCTCACAGTGACCGCCATTGCAGCCCTGTCTCTCCAGGCGGGTGAATCCACCAAGGCCACGGCCGCGTGCTGCGATTCCAAGGCCAAGACCACTTCCACCTCTTCCTGCAGCTCCAAGGCTGGCTCGAAGACGGTCAAGAAGGCTCCCGCAACCGCCAAAGGTGGCCGGCTCGCGATGCGCTAAGTCGCACTCTGAAAATTATCAAGCACGCCGCGCCAGGAATTTGTTCCGGGCGCGGTTTTGTTTTTGGGTTCCGACTGCAGGGCGGTGCATCCACAAGTCGGTGGAGCGCGACTGTGCTGAAAGCCAGTCGCAGCAGTATCGGTGGCTCGCCCTCATGCCAAACCTGCAGCGGCTGGTACTGCGCACACAACCGCGCTCCTTGCTGACAGCCAAGTTCACCGACAACTTGTGGATGCGCTGCCGCAGGGAGATTTCGGGATTTTCCGTTGACCGCAGTTTTCCATGCCCGATACATTGCGCGTGTGATCCTGAAGACCTTTCTTAGTTCAACGAGCCTTGTTTTCTTATTTGCCACAGGCTGCGCGACCACATCTTCCGATTCGCTTTCCAAGGGGGTTTCTATCCGTGACACGGGCAAGAAGCTGGTCATTGAAATAGCCGGTCAGCCCTTCAGCGAGTACCATTACAAAGACGTCCCACGTCCGTTCCTCTATCCGATCTCCGGGCCGGGCGCTGCGCCGATGACTCGCAACTGGCCCATGGCGGAGGCTCCGAACGAGGAAAAGGATCATCCGCATCACCGTTCACTTTGGTTTACACATGGCGACGTGAACGGCCAGGATTTCTGGTCTGAAGCGCCGAAAGCCGGGAAGATCGTCCACCAGGATTTTGTGAAGCTTCAGTCCGGAGCTGAATCAGGGACAATCACGGAGCGGAACAACTGGGTGGCAAAAGACGGAACCGTGACGTGCTCGGATGTTCGCACGATGCGTTTCCATGCCCGCCCTGGGAACGAACGCTTGTTTGACCTGGATGTGACCATTCAAGCTGGCAAGTCCGATGTCGTGCTCGGCGATACGAAGGAAGGATCAATGGCGATCCGGCTCAATGAAGCCATGCGACTAAAGGGGAAGATCGGCACTGGCCACATCGTGAACAGCGAAGGTGTCCGGGATGGCGACACATGGGGCAAACGCGCCAAGTGGTGTGATTACTACGGCGTGGTAGATGGCAAGACAGTCGGCGTCGCGATTTTCGATCACCCATCCAATCCACGTCATCCGACGTGGTGGCACGTGCGTGACTACGGCCTCTTCGCCGCAAATCCATTCGGCCTTCACGACTTTGAGAAGAAGCCGGCAGGCGCGGGCAACCTCACCATTCCCGCGGGTAGATCCTTCACTTTCCGCTACCGGTTTTATCTCCACGAAGGAAATGAGCAACAGGCAAAAGTGGAGGAACGCTACCGCAACTACGCAAACGGCAAACTCTGACCTGTCTCTCTTCGTCACAAACCCACACGTCCCATGAACTCACAGATCAATCGCCGCAGTTTCATCCGCAACTCCATCTTCACCGCTGCCGCGCTCAGCATCCCGGCCCGCTCGTGGGGGCAGGTGCGTGGTGCAAATGGGGACATCCGCATCGCAATCGTCGGCTTCAACGGCCAGGGCAAATCGCACATTGAAACCTTTCGCAAGATTGCCGGCGTCCGTGTTGTCGCCCTGTGTGATGTGGACAAGGAAGTTCTCGAACGCGAAGCCTCGAAGTTCCGCGAACGCGGCGAGCCGATCGACACCTACACCGATGTCCGCAAACTGCTCGACAGCGGCACCATTGACGCCATCAGCACCGCGACACCGAATCACTGGCACGCGCTGATTTCGATCTGGGCCTGCCAGGCGGGCAAGGACGTTTACGTTGAGAAACCGGTTTCCCACAATGTCTGGGAGGGGCGCCAGATCGTGAACGCCGCGCGAAAATACAAACGCATCGTCCAGACCGGCACTCAAAGCCGGTCCAGCCATGGCATCAAGGAAGCCGTCGCGTGGGTCAACCAGGGCAATCTCGGAAAGATCATCGTCTCACGCGGCCTCTGTTACAAACCGCGAGCCAGCATCGGCAAGGTTTCCGCCCCGCAAGCACCACCATCGAGTGTCGATTATGACCTGTGGTGCGGCCCAGCACCGAAGACGCCTCTCATGCGATCGAAGCTTCACTACGACTGGCATTGGGTCTGGCCGAGCGGCAATGGCGACCTCGGAAACCAGGGCATTCACCAGATGGACATTGCCCGCTGGTTCCTCGGTGAAAAGGAACTTTCACCCCGCGTGTTCAGTGTCGGCGGACGGCTCGGATACATCGACGACGGCACCACTCCAAACACCCAGGTCATTGTTCACCACTACGCCAAGGCTCCGCTGATTTTCGAAGTGCGAGGCCTCCCGAAGGACAAGGCTTCCCAAGCCCCCACCCTTTGGAAGGGCGAGAACATGGATAAGTACAAGGGCGGCACCATCGCCGTCGTCGTCGAATGCGAAGGCGGCTACATCCTCGTGCCCGATTACAACAAGTCCATCGCCTACGACAAAGCCGGCAAGGAAATCAAACGATTCGAGGGCAGTTCCAGCCATCACGCCAACTTCATCGATGCCGTCCGGAGCCGGAAGATCTCCGACCTCAACGCCGACATCCTCGAAGGCCATCTCTCCAGCGCGCTTTGCCACACGGGCAACATTTCCTATCGCCTCGGTAAACAGTCCAATCCCGATAAAATCCGCAAGCAGATCAAGAGCGACAAGCAAGCGCAGGAAACCTACGAGCGTTTCCGGGAACATCTCACCGCCAACGGTGTGGATCTCCGTTCGTCGAAAGCCACCATCGGCCCGGTGCTGACAATGGACCCGGCCACCGAACGTTTCAAAGGCAACTCGGCTGCGAATGCTCTGCTGACTCGCGAATATCGCAGCCCGTTCATCGTGCCTGCAAAGGTTTGATCGCTTTTTGAAAGACACATGCCCGAACCCGGCACGGTTCAACGCCGCCAGGAGAATCTCTGGCTCAATCTCCTGTGCAGTGCGATCCTCCCAGGATTCCTGCTTTCCTTCCTGAGCACGGATCAGCGGCTCGGGCCGGTGTGGGGATTGGTCGTCTCACTCAGCATCCCATTGGGCTACGGCGTCTGGGATTTGTGGACCTTCCGGCGGCTCAACGTCATCGGGATCATCGGCATCGTCAGCACGTTGCTGACAGGCGTGCTCGGCCTCTTAAAGACTGACGGCTTCTGGATCGCCGTGAAGGAGGCGGCTCTGCCTGCGATTCTCGGATTGGCCATTCCTCTCAGCCTTCGGACGCGACAGCCACTCGTGAGAACATTGCTCTACAATGACCAGGTGCTGGACACAAAACGCATCCACGTGGCGCTGGAGGAAAAGGGCAACCTTGACCCGTTCGAGAAACTTCTCGCGTGGGCATCCTGGGTGTTGGCCGCTTCGTTCCTTCTGAGTTCGATCCTGAACTTCAGCCTCGCACGCTGGCTCATCACCGCACTTCCAGGAACGGCAGCGTTCAATGACCAGCTCGGAAAGATGAACTGGCTCAGTTGGCCCGTGGTGATGATTCCGAGCACCGCCATCATGTTTTACGCGTTGATCAAACTCCTCAAAGGAGTCGAGGCGCTCACCGGGCTCAAGGGAGACGAACTTTTTCATCACCGCGAGGGCAGGCGGCCATGAGCTCCGGTCGATTCCGACACAACACCACGGCGCTGACCGTGGCCGGAGGTTGGGTTTGTGGCGGCAGATCTGGAATCTTACAAAAGCCCCGTGAGCGACGTTACCCGCATCCTCGAACGCGTTCAGAACGGTGATCCCCGCGCCGCCAGCGAACTGCTGCCGCTGGTCTATGATGAGTTGCGCAGGATTGCCGCGAACCGCATGGCACAGGAAGCACCCGGCCACACCCTCCAGCCCACCGCCCTCGTTCATGAAGCCTGGCTGAAGCTCGCCGGCTCGGACGCGGATGTGCGGTTCGAAAATCGCGCTCATTTCTTTGGCGCCGCCGCCGAGGCCATGCGCCGCATCCTGGTGGAAAGCGCCCGGCGCAAATGCCGCCTCAAACGCGGCGGCCAGCTCGAACGCGTGGACCTGGACTCCCTCCAACTTCCAAGTCCCCTGCCCGATGAAGAGCTGCTGGAATTGGATGCCGCCCTCGACCGTCTCGCCGCTTTCCAATCGCAGGCAGCCGAGGTGGTGAAACTTCGTTTCTTCGTTGGGCTCACCCAGGAACAGGCGGCTCGCGAGTTGGGCGTGTCTCTCGCCACTGTCGAGCGCACTTGGTCTTTTGCCAAAGCCTGGCTGTTTCGTGAAATACGGTGTGGCCAGGACAAGTAATCGTTTCAAGGTAGTTTTGGCAGCGTGTCGCGGTAGGGACGCCGGTTGCCCGGCGCCCCCCGCACAGATCCCGGCGGGCGGTTTTCCCGCACCGGGCTCTTCAGATCAACTCGCTCTCGCATGGGCCAGAGGGGACTTCGGGGGGGAACAGGAATCCCATGATTC
>SXGS01386693.1_pt1 | contig 11245 bp, 5 predicted proteins | sample 3174681 | NCBI WGS metagenome assembly SXGS01 (sample SAMN11356861, study PRJNA531348) | freshwater metagenome | isolation source: freshwater sample F1-80 | place: China: Fuxian Lake, Yuxi | collected 2017-12-25 | reverse complement strand
TGCGACGACTGTAAACGTCACGGTCTGCCCTGGCTCGTTCGTTCCGGCACTTATGTCCGTTGCCCAGCCAGGCACGATTTGTTCTCCGGCATCTTCCAACACCGTTTCATTCGGGCCTTTGGTGAAGCTGGGTGCGTCGTTCACCGCGTTGACCGTGATAGCGATGGTCTGTGCCGCACTCGTGTCGAGACCACCGTTTGCAGTGCCGCCATCATCAGTCGCAGTCACGCTGAATGTGGCCGTACCACTGGAATTCGGCGCGGCTTGGTATGACAGAACACCACTCACAACGTCGATGCTGGGGGGCGTGATGAAAGTCAGTCCGCCTGTTGTTCCATTCGCAATTGCCGTCAATGTGTACTTCGTAATTTTTTGCGTGAGTTCGTCCGGCAAGGTATTACCGCTCGCGGCAAAGGGGCCGGGCGTTGAAATCAACCCGTCGTCTTCGGCGGAGGTCAGCAGACTGCCGAAAAGTGTCAAGCTGGGTGGGTCGTTCACGGCGGTGACTGCGACGCTGGCGGTTGCGGTCTCGGTCGCGCCGCCAGAGGTCACGGTGTAAGTGAAGCTATCGGGGCCGTTGAAATTCGCGTTGGGCGTGTATGTGACCGACCCCATCGTTGTGAACGTCACGGCCCCGTTGGTGCCTTGAGTCACACTCATGAGAGTCGGTGTGCCTTCAAAGTCGTCGGCACTGGCTCCGTTCGTACCAGTGATGACATTCGCCGTCACCGGCATGTCTTCATTGGTCGTCAACGAGTCGTTGACCACGTCGGCCAGCGCTACGACGGTGACGGTGACGGTGGCAGTTTCGGTGAGACCTCCCGACGTCACCGTGTAGGTGAAACTGTCAGAGCCATTGAAGTCGGCGTTGGGTGTGTAGGTCACGACTCCGACAGAAGTGAACGTGACTGATCCCTTAGCCCCCTGTGTCACGCTGGTGATGGCCGGTGTCCCTTCAAAACTATCGGCACTAGCTCCGTTCGTACCGGTGATGACATTGGCCGAGACAACCGCGTCTTCGTTCGTCGTCAGGGAATCGGCAACGATGTCCGCGACGGTGGCAACTGTGACCGTCACCGTGGTTGTCTCAGTCACTCCACCGGAAGTCACCGTGTAGTTGAAACTGTCCGAGCCGTTGAAGTCGGCATTCGGCGTGTAGGTGACGGAACCGGCTGCGGTGAAGGTTACGGCTCCGTTTGCTCCTTGCGTCACGCCAGTCAGCGCGGCTGGTCCTTCAAAACTGTCGATGCTGGCTCCGTTTGTGCCAGTGATAACATTGGCCGTGACGGCCGAGTCTTCGTCGGTCGTCAATGAATCAGCCTCGATGTCAACAACCGCATTGATCGTCACGCTCACGGTGGCGGTTTCAGAAACGCCCCCGGAAGTCACCGTGTAGATGAAGCTGTCCGATCCGTTGAAATCCGCATTCGGTGTGTAAGTCACAGTACCGTCCGCCATCAGTGTCACGGAGCCGTTGGCTCCTTGTGTCACACTTGTCAGCATCGCGGTTCCTTCAAAATCGTCGGCGCTGGCCCCGTTAGTGCCGGTAATCACGTTTGCCGTGACTGCGGTGTCTTCGGTCGTGGTCAGCGAATCGGCGACGATGTCAGTTATCGCGTTGACCGAAATCTTGAAGGTGCGCGAGATGCTCGCATCGTCTCCGCCGCCGGTCGTGCCTCCATTATCCAGAAGTCTGAACGTCACTAACGCTGTACCGTTGGCGTCTGCTGCCGGGGCGTAGGTCAACGTACCTGACGGCGAGATCGCCGGTTGAGTGCTAAAGAGCGCGGAATTTGTGACGCTCACCAGATCGAACGTCACAGTCTGTCCGGTTTCGTTTGTGCCGGCGCTGATGCTCGTCGCGAAGTTGGCGACGGTCACGGGTTGCGGGCTGACGTCTTCATTAGCCGCCGCCGGATCGGCTGCGATCGTGAAGCTCGGCTTCGCATTGGGTTGAACTGTGATCCTAAACGTGTCTTGAGCCATTCCGTCGCCCGCAGTGGCGGTGACGATGATGTCGGTGAATCCAACATCCGTGGCTGCCGGCGTTCCGAAAAACTTATTTGTCGCCGGCAAAAAAGTAAGCCACGCCGGCAAAGCTGACTCCGAAAGCGTCAATGTGTCTCCGTCTGCATCGGTAAACGTGCCGGTCAGCAATGTGGTCGGTGACACGGTGGGGACCGTGAACTCGAACGCCGCTCCCACGAACGCCGATTGATCGACGATAGGGTTGGCTAACTGCGGGGCAGCCAGCAGGCAGCGATCTTCCAGCCGTTCCAGAGTGGACTGGCACGACGAGATCCACCGGGCTTGGCGGCGGCGGGCTTGTTTCGGGCGGAATTTCACGAAGGACTTCATGGGGGAACTCCCAACGGTTCGGAGGTCAGAGCCGTGGTGTGGAAGTGGACTGGAGCAACGGCGATGGCGTGGGCGGCGAGTCCTGCCGGAGTGAATCCACGCTAAGTCACTCGGGGTTGATTGAGACATTCCGCCACTGGGCTTGTCCCGGTGGTTCCCGCGCTTCTGCGATACGACGGCATCGTAGTGCAAAAGCGCGGGAGCCACCCCGACGAGCGGGGTGGCGTGAATGCCTCAGTCATAGTCGTGCGTGGTTTAGAACTGAATCGTCAACGGCGATTGATGAGCACGATGGTCCGTCGGTGGGATGGCATCGCTCGGTGAACTGTCCGCGGCGGCGGCGACAGATTCCGCATAACTGTCAGAATCGGCGACCCTGGCGTGCGGCCGCTCGACACCGCCCTCCATTCGGTCGCGGGGGCAAACGGCTCGATCGCTCAAAGGCATCGCGGTGAGCGTCGAACCTTTGTTACGCAAATTGATGGAGGGCTGTGCCGAGCCACAGCACTCCAGGGTTATTCAAACGCGAAGAGCGTGGCGAAGAGTTCGTTGATGATGTTGGCGTTGATCGCGTCGACGACCAGCACGTCACCGGCATCGGCCGCACCATTGCCGAAGCGCTGAGCGCCCATCGCTCCTTGGCCGCCGAGGATGGTGTCGGTGCCACCTTCGCCGTCGAGCGAATCGACTCCGAAGCCGCCGATCAGGAAGTCATCGCCGAGGCCACCCTTCAGCGTGTCGGTGCCGAGGCCGCCGATCAGTGTGTCGGCTCCGGCTCCGCCCACGAGGCTGTCTTTGCCATCGCCGCCCAGCAGCGCGTCGGCACCGCTGCCGCCCAGGAGCGTGTCGTTGCCGGCTCCGCCTGACAGAGTCACGGCACCCAGGGTGAAGGTGGACGCATCCAGTTTGTTGTTGCCGGCTCCGCCTGTCAGCGCGGCTTCCTCGATGTTCGCGAGCCGGTCGGTGCCGACGCCGGTCAGGCTGGTGTTGGTGAGCTTGAACGAAACATTTGCGGACTCAACCACACGGTCGGTGCCACCCAGGCCGTTGAGCGAATCGTTGCCCGTGCCGCCCGTGAGGGTGTCGTTGAGGTCCGAGCCGAAGATCGTGTCGTGGTCCGCTCCGCCGTTGAGCTGCAGCGTGGTGATCGCGGGAAGCAACGACGTCGGCACGCCGGTCAGGTTGATGAGATCGTTGCCGGCACCGCCGTTGATCGACAGGGTCGTGAGGTTGTCGAAGGCATCCGTGGAGATCGAGTTGAATGTGATCGCGTCTTTGCCGTTGCCGCCATTGATGACGATGCTTCGCAGATTCGGATACAGCAACGGGTCCAGGCCGGAGAGGTTGATCAAGTCGTCGCCCGTGCCACCGTTGAGCGTCAGTGTCTCGATGAAGGCCGGGAGGTAGCCGGATTGCGCGATGCCTCCGGTCTGCACATTCAAGAGACCGTTGACGACGACAGCTCGGAGTCGTTTGCTGCCGATGGCGGTGTAAGTCACGTCGGCCAAATAGGTGGTGATCGTGATGGTCTGCGTCGCGCTGGTGTTTGTCCCCGTTCCGTTATCGCTGAGTCTCACCGTGATGTTCGCCGTGCCGCCGAAGCCGGCCAGCGGTGTGAAGGTCAGTGTCGCGGTTCCATTCGGTTGAACCACGATTCTCGGCAGGACTCGGAACAGGCCGGGGTTGTCGATCGAGACCACCGTGAAGGTCAATACCTGGCCGACTTCGTTTACCGAGCCAGGGCTGGTCGTCGCCCAGTTGGCAATCGACTGCGGCCCGGCGGTCAGCAGCACTTTCGGATTGGCGATGTCTGTGTCGGAATTGAGTGTGAACGTTGGAGGGTCATTGACGGCGTTGATGTTCACGGTCACGGTCGCGGTTTCCGTGACACCACCGGACGTGACGGTGTAATCGAAGCTGTCAGTGCCGTTGAAGTTGGCGTTGGGCGTGTAGGTGACGTCTCCGGCGGCGGTGAAGGTCACAGTTCCGTTGGTCCCTTGAGTCACGCTGGTCAGCACCGCAGTTCCCTCAAAGGTATCGGCGTGGCTCCGTTGGTGCCTGTGATGACGTTGGCGGTGATCGCCGTGTCTTCGTCCGTGGTCAACGTGTCGGGCGTGATATCGACGGCGGCGCTGATGTTGACCGTGACCGTGGCGGTCTCGGTGACACCACCAGAAGTAACGGTGTAGGTGAAACTGTCAGCGCCGTTGAAGTCAGCATTCGGCGTGTAGGTGACGGAACCAGCGGCGGCGAAGGTCACAGTCCCGTTCGTCCCTTGAGTGACGCTGGTGAGTGATTCCGTTGCTTCAAAGCTATCGGCATTGGCTCCGTTGGTTCCCGTGATCACGTTGGCGGTGACCGGCGTGTCCTCGGCCGTCGTCAGCGTGTCGGCGACGATATCCGCGAACGCGCTGATGGTGACGGTGACGGTGCCGGTCTCGGTAACGCCTCCGGAAGTGACGGTGTAGGTGAAGCTGTCAACTCCGTTGAAGTCCGCGTTGGGCGTGTAGGTGACGGAACCGGCAGCGGTGAAGGTTACCGTCCCGTTCGCCCCTTGAGTGACGCTGGTGATTGATTCCGTACCTTCAAAGTTGTCGGCACTGGCTCCGCTCGTCCCCGCGATGACATCGGCCGTGACAGCGTTGTCTTCCGTCGTCGTCAGCGAATCGGCCGCGATGTCCGCTACGGCGTTGACGGTGACGGTGACCGTGCTCGTCTCCGTGCTGCCGCCAGCCGTAACGGTGTAGGTAAAACTGTCCGTGCCGTTGAAGTCGGCATTGGGCGTGTAAGTGACCGTTCCATCGGCGGCAAACATCACGGTGCCGTTTGCGCCATTAGTCGCGTTCATGAGCACCGCCGCACCTCCAAAGTTGTCGGCGCTGGCTCCGTTGGTTCCCGTGATGACGTTGGCGGAGACCGCAGTGTCTTCATTCGTCGTCAGCGAATCGGCCACGACATCCGTCGCCGCGTTGATGGTGATCGTGATGGTTTGCGTCGTGCTGGTATCCGTTCCGCCTCCGTCGTCCATCAACGTGACATCAAACGTGGCCGTGCCACTGGAATCCGCGTCGGCCTGGTAAGTCAAAGTGCCGGTCGTCGGATCAATGCTCGGAAGTGGTATCGTCAGGCCGCCCGTTGTGCCCATCGGGACCAGGGTAAAAGTCAGCGTCTGGCCAGATTCGCTGGCGGGACCAGCGCTGATGTTCGTGGCGAAGTTCACGACCGTTTGCAATCCGGCATCTTCGGTCGATGCGGGAGGATTGCCAGCGAGCGTGAAGCTCGGCGGATCGTTCACTTCTATGATGGTGATGGTAAAGGATTGCGGGTCGCTGGTATCGACTCCGCCAAGAGCGTTACCGCCGTTGTCCATCAACCGCACCGTGACGGTGGCGACTCCCACGGCATCGGGAGCCAGCGTGTATGTCAGAGTTCCGGTTGCGGAAACCGCCGGCTGGATGCTGAACAACTCGGGTTTGTCGGCGACCACCAGGAAGGTCAACGTCTGGCCGTCTTCGTAGGGGGGGGCCTTTCACGATGTTCGTTGCCCAGCCCACAGCCGGGGCGACCACGTCCCCCTCATTGACTGATTGATCCGCGCCTTTGGTGAATTGCGGCGTGTGGTTGAGCGGCACGCTGATCGTGAAAAGCTGAATGGCCGTCGCGCCCGTGACCGTGTCAAACGCCGTCAGTTTGACGTTCGTGGCAGACACATCCGCATCGACCGGCGTTCCGGTGAAGGTTCCAGTCGGAGTTGTGGCCGCCGCTCCTGGTGTGAAGGTGAGCCATGCGGGCAGGGCGTCCCCCAGGTCTGTGGTTGCGGAGAGCGTCAGCGCGTTCCCGTTGCTCGTGAAGGCGTTGGCCGGCACTGGAAACGTCAACGCCGTGTGAACGCCAACTTCCAAGTCGGGGATTTCCACGTCTTCCATCAACACGCCATCGGTCGCCAGGATCGTAAACGTGTCAGTGCCCGACTCGCCGTTCTCGTCAGTTACCGTGACTCGCACGTCAAGCGAACCAACAGTGCCGGTGCTCGTGAACGTCCCGGTTCCAGAGCCGAGCGGCCCCGGCGTGAAAGTCAGCCAAGACGGGAAGACACCTCCGTTGGCCAAAGATGCCGAGAGGTTGATTTCATCGCTATCGGCATCCGCCGAAGTGACCGGCAGAGTGAATCCCATCCCCACGGTGACGACTTGATCGGGAATCGGCTTGACGAGCGGAGCCGCCAACAGAGTCCGATCCTCCAATCGTTCCAAGACGGCCTGCAACGGGGAGCGTGTCCGTCGGACCTTGGGCCGTTGTTTTGTTCGAGTCCAGAATCTCATCGCGGGAACTCCCGGCCGCTGTTCCGCTCGTAGAGACCCGATTCATGGGGTCGAACGAACTCGACCCGATGAATCGGGTCACTACGAGCGAACGTGCGCAGTTGTGTTATGGCAGGCCCGACATTCCAACCTAGGTCATGCTTCGGCAAAGACTGCCGGAACAATCGCGCGATTCGGAATGCCGTGATCTTTCTGCCATGAATCGTCTAATTCGCTCCATCCACACGATGATCCGAGTGGCCTGAAGCACCGCTATTCGGATCGGACCAGCACACAATCGAAACACGTCGCAGAATTGGCACAGCCGATACACCGTTTTCTGAGCGGCACCGCGCTAGCCGCCGGTAAGGCAAGCCGTGCAAGGCTTCGTAGCCGAAGTCGTCAAACCCGTTCTTCACCCAACCGACGGCTTTTGCTATCACGCCGCCCCGCCGAACCTCAGGGAAGAGGTTTCGCACGCCGAGAAAGGATGCTCGATGCTCTATCAACAGAATTCGCTTCGCCGGATTGTCCTGCCTGTGCTCAAGTGGCTCTCGCGAGACATTCAGATTCGGCATCACTTCACTGGCGACCGCTTTCGCCTGCACAGCTATTTGCACAAGGGCTACTGGTATCACGGTAAGAACCGCGAGCGGCGGTCGCTGGAGATCTGTCAGGAAGCGATCCGCCCCGGCGACACGGTCATCGAGGTCGGCGGGCACATCGGCTACCTGAGCCTGTACTTCTCGCAACTCGTCGGCGAACTGGGACAGGTTCACGTCTTCGAACCGGGGCTCAACAACCTGCCGTACATCGAGCAAAACATTCGCTCGCAACACAACATCACGCTCGTGAGAAAGGCCGCCGGCAACCACAACGGCATCGCGACGTTCTACATGGAGAACCTCGCCGGCCAGAACAACTCGCTCGTCAAAGATTTCGACGGCTTACAGAAGAACCTCCAGAACGCTTTCGACAAAGGAGTCCGTATCACCGAGGCCCAGGTCGAAGTCGTTCGCCTGGATGACTACGCCGCGAAGGCCGGCATCCTTCCCAGCTTTGTGAAGATCGACGTCGAAGGCTTTGAGTTCGAGGTGCTCGAAGGTCTGCAAGAAACGATGAGTCATCGCCCGGTGATCTTCGTCGAAGTGCAGCGACAGCACGACCGCGTGTGGGAGTTCTTCGAGTCGCACGGCTATCGGCTGTTCGACGACGACATGCAACCACTCGGCCGCGAGGAAGTCTTGGCGATCCGCACACAGAACGTGTTCGGCTTCCATCCCGAATCGCACGCCAGCGTGTTGAGTCGATTGATGGCCGAACGGCAAGCGGCATGAAAAAAGGGCTCCCCGCCATCGGTAGTGATTTCAGGGCCAGTGAGCCGCAAGGCGCTAGCCGCGGGGTTCTTTTCATCGACCCGCGGCTAGCGCCTTGCGGCTCACGAATTCGATTTCAACACGGATGGCGGAGAGCCGAAAAAGTAGGACGGGCACTCCTGCCCGTCCTATCGAAAATTACGAGTCGGGCAAGAGTGCCCGACCTACGGTTGGCTACTTCGCGGTCGCGTCCTTCACCGACTTTTCGTGCCAGGCTTTCGATACTTCCGGGTTTGGCTTTGTCTCGCCGGGAACCTCGTTGAGAATCCAGCGGATCGCGGCTTCGGTCGAATCGAGGAATCGCTTGTCGGTCCAAGTCGTTTCGTTGTGGCCGAGGTTGTTGAAGAAGATTTTCCCATCGCCCCACGAACGGCACCACGCGACCGGAACGTGCTCAGCATGGATCGACTCGACTTCCTTGTCCCCTTCCTTCTTCTTGCTGACCTGACCTTTGGTTTTGCACTTCTCGATATTCAAGCTCATCAAGACGTGGACGTTCTCCGGCACCCAATGGTCGTACCAGTAGATTTCATCTTTGATCTGAAACTCACTGCCAAAAGGACTCATCGTGGCGTGTGACTTGTCGTGGACGGTGATCGAGACCAGTTCGCCGGCATTCCATGGATGCCCTTTGAACGTGCCGCCGCACAGATCCCAGTACCATTTGTGAGCGGGGTTGTTGGTGCGAAACGTGTCAGCGGCCGAATGGAAGCCGATCCAGCCGTGTCCCTTTTGCTTGAGCCACTCGTTCATGAAGTAGTCACGATCGGCGTCGGCGATGGGCAGTTCGCCGGTTGTGTAGAACATGACAATGTCGTAGTTCTTCAGGTTCTTCTTGGTGAAATCGGCCTTCGTGTCCTGCGTGCAATGCACCGAGAACAACCCAGTCTGCTTGCCCAACTGCGTCATCGCGACTTCCGACGCCGCGAGATCTTTCTTAGCGCCATCTTTGACGTCGCGATTCACCGAGCCGTGCTTGAATCCTTTGCTCTCGGTCAGAAACAGAATCTTGGTCTTCGGGGTCTGAGCCATCACCGCCGTCGGCAACAGAGCAGCCACCACCAACGCCCACAAACAAAATCGACGCAACATCTCAGAGGCTCCTTCAACAGCGATTCGGCAAAGAGATTCGGCCCGCAAACAGGCGAGCCGTCGGAGCGGGATGATAGGAGTGGCCTCACAAGTTTTGGAGTGCGACGAATCCGTGACGCGCAAAGGCGGTCAGGGCGGCGTCAGCTCGCTGGTGTATTCATCGCTGAACCGGGTGGCTGACGCCCAATGACGCTGACGTTAGGCAGCCACGGTCGCCAGACCGTGGGAACTAGGCGGTGATTCCACGAGGCCCACGCTCTGGCGAGTGTTGTTACGAAAAGTTTGCACTCCAACTGATTGAGAATTCGCGAACGGCATTGACTTGCTTTCGCGAAAAAATCTATGAACCGCGCCCCGCCTCTCTCCTTCCTCATCTCCTTCCTCTCCTCATCCCCTTCCTCTCCTCATCTCCATGGGTTCGCTCATGTCGCGATTTCGCGTGCTCGCGTTCTGCGCTGCTGCTCTGTCTGTTTGCGGCTGCACTTCGACTCCCACTTCGAATACGGCTCGCACGGCGACTGAGCAGATGCTGGTCTCCAACGCCGTCGATCAGTCGCTGAGCAAAGTGGACTTTCAAGCGTTCGGTCAACGCAAAGTCTTCCTCGAAGAAAAATATCTCGACTGTGTCGACAAGAACTATGTCGTGAGTTCCGTCCGCCACCACGTGCTATTGCAGGGGGGCCAGATCGCTTCCAAGGCCGAAGAGGCGGACATCATTCTGGAAGTCCGTAGCGGTGCGATCGGTACGAACTCGTTGAATTCGTTTTTGGGGATTCCTCAGATTTCGATTCCCGGAGTGTTCGCGACGCCAGAAGTGAAACTGATCAATCGCGTGACTCAGGTCGGCATGGCGAAGATCGGCTTGGTTGCCTACGACGCGAAATCTCACGAGATGCTTGGCCAAGGAGGCACGTCGCTGGCAAAGTCGGATGAAAACAACTGGTACATCCTCGGCGTTGGTCCCTTGCAGAACGGCACGGTGAAGAAAGAAATCGAGCGTGGGCAGCCGCGCTACTCAAACCAGCCGTGGATCGAAGTTCCGCGACAAGTCGCGTTCGCCGCACCACTCAAAGCTCCACCGGCCGACGAGGACAAGGTTCGGCTCACGTCTGGCAAAGACGAAGACAAGAAGACAACGAAGTAAAACTGGCGAGCGGGGCGGCGTCAGCCCCCCGGTTCCGTGGCGAACTCACCGGGGGGGCTGACGCCGCCCCGCTCGCCTATCACTACTTCTTCGGCGGTTCGGCGACTTTCTTCTTCGACAGGCCCTTCGTGACCGACTCGAAGAGTTCGCGGTACTCCGGTGGTGGCGGCCGGCGCACCGAGCCGATCCCCTCGCCACCCTGCTTCTCTTTGTTCGTGTCATCGCGGCGCTGGGTCTTCTCGGTCAGGTTGAGGTTCTTCAGCATCTCCTCGAACTGACGCTGCCGAGCCTTTGCTTGTGGCGAAGCGTCCTCCGGCTTGGCTTCGACTTCCTTCCGCATGCGATCGACGAAGTTTTGTAATTGCTCCGGAGTCCAGCCGAGTTCGTCGAGCAATTCTTGATCGACTTCACCTCGCTCCAATTCTTTCTTCAACTTCTTGAGCACGAGGTTCGCCGCCTCTTTGGTGAACTCTGGATTCGCTTCCTCTGGTTCTCCAGTGCTGCTTGAGGAACTCGAAGAATTCTTTGGCGCGTTGGGGTCTCCAGGTTGGTTGGACGCGCCGCCGTTCCCCGACTTCGAGCCGCTACCTCCTCCGGGCTTCTTTCCAACTTTGTCACCCGGCTTGTTTCCAGCCTTCTCGCCCGCTTTGTCACCAGGCTTCTCGCCCGCTTTGTCGCCGGGCTTCTCACCCGCTTTGTCACCGGGCTTCTCGCCCGCTTTGTCGCCGGGCTTCTCACCCGCTTTGTCGCCGGGCTTCTCACCCGCTTTGTCACCGGGCTTCTCGCCCGCTTTGTCACCAGGCTTCTCACCTGCTTTATCACCAGGCTTCTCGCCCGCTTTGTCACCGGGCTTCTCGCCCGCTTTGTCACCAGGCTTCTCACCTGCTTTATCACCAGGCTTCTCGCCCGCTTTGTCACCAGGCTTCTCACCTGCTTTGTCGCCGGGCTTCTCTCCGGCTTTATCACCAGGCTTC
>SXGS01772163.1_pt1 | contig 11247 bp, 5 predicted proteins | sample 3174681 | NCBI WGS metagenome assembly SXGS01 (sample SAMN11356861, study PRJNA531348) | freshwater metagenome | isolation source: freshwater sample F1-80 | place: China: Fuxian Lake, Yuxi | collected 2017-12-25 | reverse complement strand
GGTTGTCGCAGATGATGTGGCCGCGTCCTGTTGGGTAGCAGGCGTCGACGACGTTCAAGAGATCGATGAAGGTCCCGGCGTCGTGGTCCTCCGAGATGAAGCCGAACAGCTTTCCTCGGCGCACATCGAAGGCGCCCATCAGCGTCAGCGTGCCGTGCCGGATGTACTCGAACTCCCGACGGACAGGCCTCCCTCGCTCCATCGGGATGTCTGCGTAGCGTCGTTCGAGCGCCTGCATGCCGGTCTTCTCGTCGAGGCAGATGATCTCCTCGTCGGCGGGAGTGTCGTAGTAGACGTGCAGGATCTCGTCCCGCTTCGCGCGGAACGCGTCGTCCTGCGAGGTCAGCCACATCGTCTGCCGATGCGGCTGCAGGTCGGCGTCCTTCAAGATGCGCCGAACGCTCGTGTCGCTGATCTTCCACCCTTGCTCACGAAGATGCTCCGCGAGCAGCGGGCCTGACCAATGCGTTACGGGGATGCAGACGTCGCTCGGGTTTCGGCACGCCTCCGCGATGACCTTCGCGCAGTCGGCGCCGGAGAGAGAGAGGGCGGGCGCCCCGACCGTGGAGCGTCCGCGAGTTTGTCGGCCGGGTTCGAGCACGAGAACCGCAGATGCCACTTCATCACCGTGCGCAGGTGCACCCCCAGCAGCTTCGCCACGTCCGCCGTCGCGACGTCGTCGGCCAGAAGTAACGCCGCCTGCGCGCGAAGCGCCACACGCTTCTCGACCTTCGCCGGCCGCAGCGCCGCCTCGAACCGCGCCCGATCGTCGAGCGACAGCTTCAGCGGCACCGCGCGCGGCCCAGGATGCGCCCGGCCGGCCCACGGTGCAGGATTGATCATGAACCCGTGCCTACCTCAGGTCGCGATCCGGGGCCAAATTTCTGGCGGGCGGAACTAGCCTCGCGCGAGCAGCTCCTCGGCGTGCTCCACGGTGAGGTACAGGCCGCGCGCGTAGAGGCGGAGGCGGTCCACCTCGGGGAGGTCGCCGGCGCGCCCGGCCGTCGCGTGCTGGAGCAGGATGGCGCACGTGACGCTGACGTTGAGGCTCTCGGTGAAGCCGCGCATCGGGACGCGCACGGTCCGCGTGCACGCGGCCCGCAGCTCCTCCCCGATGCCGTCGTGCTCGTTCCCGAGGACAAGGGCCACCCGCGGGATGCGCGCCAGCTCCTCGGGGAGCAGATCGCCGTCGGCGACGGCCGCGACGATCTCGTGGCCGCCGAGGGCGAGCGCGCGCGTCGCGCTGGCCGTATCGGCGTGCGCGTGAACGTCCACCCAGCGCTCCGCGCCGCGGGTCACCGATCCCGCCGCGAGGAAGCTCTCCCTGCGCTCGATCACGTGGAGCGCCTGGACGCCAAACGCCTCGCAAGAGCGGATCACGGCCGCGCCGTTGTGGGGATCGTGGGGTGCGTCGAAGCACACCGTCACCGAGGCGAGCCTCCGCGCGATCACCTCCCGGAGTCGCTCGCGGCGCCGCTCGAGCGTGAACCGCTCGAGGACCTTGACGACGCGCGCCGGATCGTGCCGCTCCGCCCGCCGGATCGACCTCGGGAGGAGCTCCACGGCCGGCCGGACCCCGGGGGTGCCACGTCGCATGACCTGGAAAGTACGATCTTCTTCGCTGCTTTGGGTAGGCTTGAGCGTCCAACGACCACCCTCCCATGACCTCCCCGGCCACCGGCAGCGTGACGGTGCTCCCCCCCCTGCGCCGCAAGCGGCGCCGGTGGGGCAAGCTATTCGCGCGCTTTGTGTGCTTCATCCTCGCGGTCATCGCGGTCCTCCCCGCGGGCGCGGCCGTGGTGGCCCGGTCGCGCTGGGCCCGTTCGAAGGCCACGCAGTACACCGCGGATCTGGTGAAGGCCCAGGGCCTCACAGCCTCCTACCAGGTCAACCTGCGGATCTGGCCGCCCACGCTCATCCTCGACCACGTCCGCGTGAGCTCGACGGACGGCGGCGCGGCCGCCCTCGTGGCCAAGCGCCTCAGCGCGCGCCCGAAGCTGTTCGCCCTCCTCGCCGGCAAGCTCCGCATCGACCAGATCGCGGCCGATGCGCCGCGCGTCCGCATCGTATATCGCGACTACAAGCTCACGAACCTCGGGATCGACATCCCGAGGCCCGACGGGACCGACCGGCCGTGGCCGCAGGTCTTCGACGTCGTCTCGCTCACCGACGCCGCGTTCGATCTCGACATCGAGGGCGTGAGCGTCGTGGCCGAGGAGATCGACCTCGACGTGACCAGCGACGAGGAGGTTCGCGGCAAGGGCGCGGCGTTCGAGGTCGCCATCCAGCTGGCGCGCGCGCGCGTCCACACGCTCCTCGACTGGAAACCCGCCCCGTCGCCGAAGGGACCGCCCGTCGCCGAGCGCGTGGCCTCGTGGGAGGACTCGATCTGCTCGGTGAGCGGCCGCGTCCGCATCGAGAAGGGGGTCCTGAAGGTGCGACGCTTCGAGGCCCGCGGCGCGGCCGACCTCGACCCCGACGACGACACCTGGGTCGACTGCGACGTCCCCAGCTCCGATCGACGCAAGATCGAGCTCGCCCTGAAGAGCTTCCACGTCGAGGCCCCGAGGAATGGCGAGCGCTTCCCCCGTGCGTGGGGCGAGATCTCGGCCCGCGCGCCCATCGCGCTCGCCGAGCGCCTCGGCGGCCTGCCGGACACCGACGGCTGGATCTCCATCTCCGGCCGCATCCCCAGCGCCCCCCCCGGCCCCGAGGAGGAGATCCCGCTCCCGGACGTGGAGCACGGGAAGGTCCGGGCGCGGAACCTGCGCATCGATCACTACGCGTTCGCCCGCGAGATCGAGAGCGACTTCACCATCCGCAAGGGGGTAGTCGAGAGCGCCCGCACCACGGTCGCCATCGCCGAGGGCCTCGCCACGCTGACCGACGTCAAGGTCGAGCCGAAGGTGAAGGGGATCCCCATCCGGGCGAAGATCGAAGCGAAGGGCGTGAGCTTCACCCACCTGTTGCGCGATCTCGGCGTGCACAAGCAGCCGCACGTGCAATGGGACCTCGAGCGCGTGGCGACCCTCCCGGGCGCGGAGCTCAAGGGCACGCTACGGCCGCTGCGGATCGACGGGGACATCAGCGCCACGACCACGAACTTCGGCGTGTACGCCGGACCTGCCGAGGTGCAGCCGCGCGCACGCATCATCAGCCTCGCGTCGGCGAACATCCTGACGCGGGTCGCCGTCCGGCCAGAGGCCGTCGAGTTCCAGCGCGTGCACCTCGACCTGCCCCACGGGCAGCTCGACGGGGGCTTCGTGTCCCTCGGGTACGACAACGACCTGCGGGTCGACATCGCGCACGTGAAGACCGACCTCGGGGACATCACGCCCCTCGGATCCGTCGCGGTCGGAGGCGTCGTCGAGGGCGAGGTGCACATGGGCGGGATGTTCGGCAAGCCCACGCTGAAGGCGGACATCGGCGTCGAGAACCTCGTCATCGCCGACATCCCGTTCGGGACCGTCACGACGATCCACGGCGACTGGCAGGGGGGGCGCGTCCTGGACCTCACCGCCGCGCACGTGGTGAAGGGCAAGAGCACCTACGAGCTCACGACCGGGCGGGTCGACTTCACAGGGCCGCACGTGATGAAGCTGGATGGCGTGGTCGCCTCGCCAGGGCTCGGGATCAAGGACCTCCTCTCGATCTTCAGGATGGAGAAGGATCCGCGGTTCGAGACCATCGACGGCACCATCGACACCACGGCCACGATGCGCGTGGTGCTCGGAGGTCCCGAGGATCCGTGCCGCGCGGGGCGGGTCGACGTGTCCGCGAACACGCACGTCGAGCACCTCACCCTGTACGGGGAGCACTTCGAGGACGCGCACGTGGACTTCGATCTGCGCTGGATCGACCGCCTCGCGGGCCTGCCGGGCGCCGAGTTGGAGGTCCACGGCGCGACGCTGCACAAGGTCCACGAGCCAGGGAAGGAGCCGCAGGGCTGGGTGCTGGCCTCGGCGAACCTGCACCGCGGGGGCGATCTGCGCGGGACGGTCGTGCTCGAGTCGCTGCCCCTGTCGAAGCTCGACTCGCTGGGGCCTGCGCGGACCCTCGTGGAGGGGGCCGTGTCGGGGCTGTTCCACGTGGACGGCAAGATCGACGCGTTCCGGCTGCAGGGCGACGTCGACTCGACGATGGTCCGCATCCGGCATACGCCCTTCGGCGCGTCGCACGTCCGCTTCGGCATGACCCAGAAGCCGGCCAAGGAGCCTCCCGTCGGGCGATCGGGGTGCGGCGCGCCCGTCCCTCCGGCGTTCGACAAGGACGCCTACCTCGCGGACACCTCGTCGCAGGGCGAGTACACGCTCGACGGCAAGCTCTTCGACGGACAGGTCACGCTGAGCGACGTGGTGGCGACGCGGCAGAAGGCGCAGCGGATCAGCGGCAAGGTCGCCTTCTCGCGCTTCGATCTGTCCAAGATCTCGCACGCGCTGTTGCCGCAGCACGAGGCGGAGGACGGGCGCTCGGAGGACGCCTTCGGGGGCGAGCTCACCGGCGCCCTCTCCGTCGACCGGCTCGTCGTGACGGACCTTGCGCACGCCTCGGTGCGGTTCGCGCCGCGATCGCTCACGCTGACCCGGGGCAAGCAGAACCTCGTGATGAAGCCCACGCAGGATCTGGTCGAGCTCGAGAACGACACGGTCGTCGTGCCTCCGCTCACGTTCGAGCTTGCCGCCCCGAACGGCCTGAAGGGCGCCGTCCTCGTCCACGGCACCGCTTCGCGCGTGACGCGGGAAGCCGAGCTCCTCCTCTCCGCCGAGCTGTCGCCGATCGACCTCGGCTTCCTCGTGGGCGCCGTTCCTCGGCTCACCCACGCCAACGGGCGCGTCGCGGGGAGCCTCAGGGTGAAAGGCCGCGCGAAGGAGCCTGCGATCGACGGCGCGCTGCAGGTCCGGGGTGCGGAGCTGTCGTTCCAGGGCCTCCCGAGCATGATCTCGGACATCGACCTCGACGTGGCGGCGAACGCGAGCGAGGCGCGCGTCACGCGGGGGACGGCGAAGTTCGCAGGAGGGGACGTGTCGATGACGGGTCGCATGTCGCTCCGGCCCGCCACGTTCGGCACGATGGAGGCAGGGTTCGCGCTCCGCGACGTGCACTATTCACCGGGGCCCGGCATCGCGGCGACGATGGACGCCGATCTCAGGCTCACGCAGAACACCGCTGCGCAGGGCAGCGCGGGATCGCGGCTGCCACACCTCGGCGGAGACGTCACCATCACGGCGGCCGAGTACACCCGTCCCACGAACATCGTCCCCGACATCGGCGGGTTCCGCGTTGGCGCGCGCCGGACCGCGGTGGACAGCTACGATCCGGCGCAGGACACGATCACGATCGGCCCCGATCTCGTCGTGCGCGCGCGCGCGCCCATCTCGATCCACAACAACCTCGTCGACGTGCGGCTGGGGATCGACCCGGCGGGCCTGCAGGTGAGCGGTACGAACCAGCGCGTCGGCCTGAGGGGGACGCTCGAGGCGTTGCCCGCGGGCCGCCTGCACCTCTTCTCCAACGACTTCGACATCCGTCGCGCCGTCGTGCGCTTCGACGACCCCACGAGGATCGATCCGCACGTCGACGCGCTCGCCGTCACGGAGTACCGGCGCTACTCGACGACCGGGCAGGGCAGCGCCCCCGCCACGAGCGCGTCGGTGGGCGCGGAGAGCGGCGGGCTGTGGCGGATCTCGCTCCACGCGCACGGCGACGCGGACGACCTCAAGGTGGACATGACGAGCGATCCCGCGCTTTCGCAGGAGGACATCTTCCTCCTGCTCACGGTGGGTCTCACGCGCGCCGAGCTCGGGCAGGTCCAGGCTGGTTCGGTCGCGGCGACGGCCGCGTTCGAGGCTCTCGGTACGGCGAGCGGGGCCGACCGCGCCGTGAAGCAGGCGCTGCCGGTGATCGACGACTTCCGCTTCGGCAGCGCGTACTCGCCGCGCACGGGCAGGAGCGAGCCCCAGGTCACCGTCGGCCGCCGGATCACCGACAACGTCCGGGCGAGCATCACCACCAGCCTCACGGAGGACCGGCAGATCCGTACCGTCATCGAGTGGCGCCTGAGCCGGCGCACCAGCGTCCAGGCGTCGTACGACAACCTGAACACACTCTCCACCTCGTCGATCGGCAACCTGGGCTTCAACGTCCAGTGGCGGCTGGAGTTCGAGTAGGTGGACGAGGGTGTTAGGGTCCTCGCGATCGATGGCACGCACGCGTAGGTTCACGGCGCTCCTGGGGCTCCTCGCGGTGTTGCTCGCCGCGTTCGGCGCGCGCGCGGACGACCTCCCGGTGCCGGGTGCCTCGAGCGACGCTTCGTGGGCGGCGCAAACCGGAAAGGTGATCCACGGCGTGGCCGTGGTCCTCGCCTCCACGGCGTGGTCGGACGTCAAGGTGCCCGCGCTCCGGTGCCTCTCTACCGGGGACCGTCTGACGGGCGACAAGGTGCGTGCGTGCATGAACGAGGCGCTCTCCGAGGGCCGCTTCGCGGGTGCGACCGTGGAGGCGCTACCCGAAGACGACGGCGTCCGGGTCACCGTCCTGCTCCTGCCGCGGAAGCTCGTCGAGGGCGTGCGGCTCGACGTCCACGGCGCGCCGCTCGAGCGGGGGGAGTTGCTCCGAGAGGCCGAGCTGTCGGAGGGGGGCGAGATCACGCCGCGCGATCTCCCCCTGTACCAGCGTCGCCTCGAGGCGTTCCTGGTCAAGCGCGGCTATCCGCACCCCGTCGTGACCGTCTCGACGCGCCCCACCGACAAGGCGCGCGACGTGATCGTCCTCCTCGACGTGGCGCCCGGCCTCCCGCGAAAGCTCGCGCGTCGGGTCTTCTACCTCGTCGGCGGGAGGCGCGAGGACTTCGAGGAGCTCACGCCCGAGTACGCCGTCAAGGTCGCCGATCCCGCCGATGAAGTCGCCCTCGCGGCCGCAGACGTGGGGTTCGAGCAGCGGCTCCGTCGCGCCGGGTTCCACCGGGCCGAGGTGAGCCACGACGTGCTCTCGGACCAGGGCTTCGTCACGCTGCGGGTGCGCGTCGAGTGTGGTCCGAGGTACGAGCTGCGCTTCGAGGGAAACGAGCGCTACGACAAGGACACGCTCCTCGCGGCCGTCGCGACGCCGGAGGACGTCGATCACACGCCCAGCCACCTCGTGCAGAAGCTCCGCGACTTCTACGTGCGACGCGGGTACCTGGACGTGGAGGTGTCGCTCGAGGAGCGCGGCAAGCGGACCGATCCGGGGGTCTTCTACGTGTTCCACGTGCGAGAGAACGCGCGTGTCGCCGTCTCGACGAGGGCCTACCCGTGCCTGAAGGAGGACGAGATCCGCGGCCTCAAGAACGGGGGTCCGAGCTCTGCGATCGCCATCGGCAGCGAAATCGACAGCTACCTGGAGGAGGAGCTGCCAGGCGCGGACCTCTTCCGCGCACCATCGTCGGCGGGCGTGGACGCGCTCTTCGCGGGGTCGCGCGGCGTCCTTCCGGGCGGCAGCCGACCGGCGCCGCTCGAGCTCGATCCGAACACGGTGTTCGTCCCGGACACCTACGATCGCGCCGTCGCCCACGTGCAGGAGCTGTACCGCTCGGAGGGGTACCTCGACGCTCGCGTGGGTCCCGTGCACGTCCTCCGGAGGCGCTGTGATCCGAAGTCGCCGCCCGGCACGTGCCGAGCCATGCTCGCGCCGCCCATCCCCGAGCTTTGCACCTACGACGCGTCCAACATCCCGCTGCCGCTGCCGCCGCCGGATGCGAGGACCACGTGTGTGCCCGACCCCGCGCACGGGATCGCGTGCGAGCCCCGGGTCACGCTCGCCATCCCTGTCAAGCTCGGACCGCGCACGTCCCTCTACGACGCGGCGTTCTTCGGCGCAAAGGCCCTCACGCAGGAGAGCCTCTTCAAAGCCGCGAGGCTCGGGATGGGCGAACCCGTGAGCACCGTCAAGCTGGACGAGGCGCGACGCCGCGTCCTCGACGAGTACCGCGAGGCCGGCTACGCGTTCGCCGAGGTCAAGTACGGCATCGAGCAGTCGCCGGACCACACGCGCGCCCGGGTCCGCTTCGACGTGACCGAGTTCGAGCAGGTCATCGTGACCAAGATCGTCGTCCGCGGCAACCAGCGGACCAACCTCTCCGTCATCGAGGGGCGGGTCGCGCTCGCGGTGGGGCAGCCCTACCAGGCGAGCCTCGTCCGCAAGACGCAGGAGCGCATCGCGACGCTCGGGACGTTCGTCAGCGTCGCCGTCGCGCTCGAAGATCCGACGGTGCCGCAGACCGCGAAGACGGTCGTGATCAACGTGGTCGAGCAGGTGCCGCAGGCCATCGATGTGCGACCCGGCTTCTCCTCCGACGAGGGCGTGCGGAGCGCGCTCGAGTACACGCACATGAACGTCGCGGGCCGGGCGATCACGCTCGCGCTGCGGACGCAGGCCTCGTACCTGCCGGAGGAGCTCGTGCTCGATGCCGGGTTCCGCGCGACCTACTCGAGGCTCGCCATCAAGGACCAGCTCCGGGCGCGCGTGAGTGCGGGCGTCGGCCTCCCGGAGGTCGGGCTCGGGCCGCTCGTGAAGGCGTCGCTCGACGCGGTCATCGCCAAGGAGCTTCAGCGCGACTTCAACACCACCAAGGGGGCGATCGGCCCGAGCGCGACGTACTCGCCGGAGAGCCTGTTCGGGTTTGCGTTCCAGGCCCGCCAGATGCAGATCGCGGTGTTCCAGACGTTCGAGTACAACGACCTGTCGCTGTTCAACGGCGGGAGCGCGCGCGACTACCTGCTCACGCACACGTTGTCCGACACGCTCGTGCGCCAGCTCAACCTGCCCGACGGCAAGACGTGGGCGAGCGCGCAGCGGATCGTCCTCACATGGGACCGGCGCGACAACCCGTTCAACGCCACGTCCGGCACGCTCCTCATCCTCGGCGTCGAGCACGTCGACGCGTACCCCTTCGACGCGAAGCTCGATCCGCAGAACCCCCTCAGCGTCACGCAGGAGTACCACTTCCTCCGCCTCACGCAGTCGCTCGGGGGCTACGTGCCGATCGTCCGCGGGATCCGGGTCGCCGCGCTCCTGCGCATGGGCCAGAACATCCAGATCACGGGCGACTCGCAGACGTACCCCGACAGGCTCTTCTTCATGGGCGGGAACGACTCGATGCGTGGCTGGCTGAACGCGTCGATGCTGCCGCAGGACAACGACGACATCGTCTTCCGCGACCAGAACAAGCCCGACTACGTCCCGGCGGGCGGGACGGTCTCGTGCCAGAACCCCGCCGATCCCTCGGTGTGCCCCAACCCGGACAAGTTCACGCCCGCGAAGACACCCGTGCGCGGCGGCAACCTGATGTTCAACCCGCGCCTCGAAGTGCGCGTGCCCGTGAAGGCGATCGTCACGAGCATCTCGAAGGGACTCGAGCCGTTCGAGACCGTGGTGTTCACCGACATCGGCAACCTGTGGGTCGATCCCAAGTACCCGTTCCAGAGGGGCGTGTTCCCGATGCGCGTGTCGCTCGGCACCGGCGTCCGCTTCCAGACGCCGGTCGGACCGCTCGCCGTCGACTACGGCGTGAACCTGACGAAGAAGCCGTACGAGGACTTCGGCAACTTCCATTTCCGCATCGGGTTGTTCTGATCCTGGACCGCGTCCGATGCGCTAGAATGCACCGCGGAGGTGCGCGATGCGTCTGTTCGTGCTGGTGGGCGGCGTTGTCCTGGGTGCGGCGGCGGCGCTGGTCGCGTGCTCCTCGCTCGACGCGGCGGGGAACGACGACGCGGGCGTGCAGGGGGACGGCGCGGCGTCCGGCGCGGACGGCGACGTGCTCGTTCTCCCGGACGGCGCCGTCGTACCGCGCGATGCCGGCTCCGGCGGCGGAGACGGGGCGTCGGAAACCGACGCGGGGCGCGCCGACACGGGCGTGCTCGATCCGTCGTGGTGTGGCAACGACCCTGGCAAGGCCTCCGAGAGGTGCGTGTTCGATCGCCGCTGCAACAGCGGCGAGTGCCCGAAGAACTCGTTCCTCTACCGATGCTTCGACACCAACGGGGGCACGCACCCCGGCGTGCCAGGGTGCCGCCACATGGGGACTCCCGACATCGGAATCGAACTGTGGTGCTGCCCACCCAAGTGCGCACGGGAGAAGGCGCAAGATGGCCTCTGCAACACGTCGATCGGCGAGAAGGCCTTCTTTTGCCCCACGGACGACGCGGGCGCGGGGAAGGGGCTCGCGGCCACGCTGCCGCCGCCCTGCAGGGTGGCCTCGCCGATCTACTCGCCGAACACGCTCTTCTGCTGCCCCTGACCCGGGGCGGAAACCGGCGCAGCCGTCCGCAGCCGTCAGGGCACGACGGCACCCGTCGGATCGATCGCCACCTCGTCGATCATCGTCCCCGCCACGGTGAAGTACCGGAACGTCGCCTTCGTGCTCGTCACGGTGACCCGCATCGCCCCGTCCATCGCGTTGTAGCGGACGGCGCTCCCCGGCGCGGTCGTGCCGAAGTTCGACGTGCTCGTCCCCCCCTGCCCGTTGATGAAGTACTGCTGCCCGTCCACGACGAGCCGCTCGTAGAGGTGGATATGCCCCGTGAAGTACGCGTCGGCTCCCCACGTCTTGAAGGACCAGCGCATGCGCGCCTCCGCCGTGCCCGACACGTACGCGGGGTGGTGGTGGAACACGAACTGGAACGGCGCGCTCGACCCCTTGATCGTGGCCTCCGCCCAGGTCGCCTGCACGCCGCCGGCGACGATCCCGTCCGGCTCGCGCGCGTCGGAGTCGAGCATCGTGAAGTGCACGGGACCGATCGTGAGATCGTAGTACCGCTCGTTGCCCGGCAGCGTGAAGAAGTCCGCGTACGCCAGGCCGGGCCCGATGTCCCAGTCCCTGTTCCCCAGGACCGGCCAGAAGCGGTTCTTCGCCGCGGGGGCGGACGCGTCCCAGAACTGGCCGGCGTACGGGGAGATGTAGTCGCCGTAGTGCTTGCCGACGTTCGTGTCGTAGGACGCGACACCCCCGTTCGCCGCGCCGTAGTTGTTGTCACCCGTCGTCACGATGAAGTCGGGGCTCCACGACTTCACCAGCGCGGCCACGGCCGCCTCGCGCGGGCTGTCGTTGCCGAAGTCGCCGATGATGGCGAAGCTGATCGGAGCGGGGGGGCCCGCGTCCGCAGCGCCGGCGTCGGACGAGGCGTCCGCGGCGGCTGCACCATCCGAGCCGCCGTCGACCGATCCGCCGGGGCCCGCGTCGACGACGGCTGCCGCGCCGTCGGGCGAACC
>SXGS01060462.1_pt1 | contig 11247 bp, 10 predicted proteins | sample 3174681 | NCBI WGS metagenome assembly SXGS01 (sample SAMN11356861, study PRJNA531348) | freshwater metagenome | isolation source: freshwater sample F1-80 | place: China: Fuxian Lake, Yuxi | collected 2017-12-25 | reverse complement strand
TGTGTGCAGTCAGGGTGTGGAACGCCGAGACCACGGCATCGGCGGGAATCTGGTCCATTGCGTCGTGGGCGGCAGTCACTGCCGGGTGGCTCGGTGACCACGAGGGATACTCCACGCGCATGAACGGCAATGGAGTCCACACCGCGGCACAGACCACGCTGCACGCCAACAACGCGGACACGAGCCAGGTACGCAGGTGTGTTGCCACCCTCGACACCGCGTACACCGAGCCCCCCACCACGATGGGCACGAACTGCACGGCGTAGTGGTATTCGATCTGATGCTGGTACCAGAACGTACTCACGAGATTGGAGGCGAGTGGCAACGCCCCGAGCAAGACCACCTCTGGTCGAAGCAGGACGAGGAAGCCGGCAGGTGCCAGCAATTGCACGACGTACCACGGGCGTTCACCGCCGACGAGGTGGCGGAGCACCTTGTCCGGGCGCGTGAACGTCGTGCGCAACAATCCACCGAATCCGCCGAACGGAAGCCGCCACTCGTTGCGATAGGGGACGCCGACGATTCCGCGCATCACGACGAAAAGCAGGAGAAAGCCGATCCACGCCGACAAAGCGATGGTGAGCAAGCCGATCCTGCGGTCACGGCGAATCGTCACCCATGCGCCGAGGGACATGACGAAGAGTGCCGTGTCCTCCTTGACCATGAGGATGAGGACGACCGCCATCGCGTACTGCATCCAGCGATACGACACTGCCGCGTACAGCACCCACGCAATGAGTGGTGCCAATGCGGCATCGGGGTGGAAATTTTCCAAACCCGTGTAGGTGAGGGCGGGATGCAACAGGTACGCGAGCACCGCAGCACACGACATCGGCTGGGAACCAAGGAGGTGTTTCGACAACTTCCATATCGGCAGCGCGCCACTCGCGAGCACTGCCGCCTGCACCACGAAGAGGAGTCCGGTGGATCCGAACAACCAATAGAGCGGCACGAGAGGCAAGAGGATGAACGACGTGTGGTCGCCGAACAGATTGCGACCCATCAGCGTCACGAACGGCGCCTTCCCCTGCGACAACAACCAGACGCCCTGGTCGTACAAACCGAAGTCGTACGCCGAGGTGCCCAACCCGAAGTGGCTCCGAGTCGTTCGTAGCGCCAGCCACATGCCGTACACGAGGCTGCTGCAGACGGCAACCGTGTGCCACACGGTCACCTGTGACCATCTACGGTGCACCGCCGCCAGCGTCTCGCGCAGGTCGACCGCCATAGACGAGTTCTAGTCGGTGGAGGGTGTGCCACCGCGCGTCGATCGCGCGATCGCTGAAAGGATCCCGTTGACGAAACGACCCGAATCGTCCGTCCCGTATCGCTTCGCCAGGCCCACCGCTTCGTTGATCACCACGGCGGTCGGAGTGTCCGGTCGGCCGAGCAACTCGAACGTCCCGACGCGCAATACGTTTCGATCGGTGGTCGCCATTCTTTCGATGGACCATGCGTGACTGTGTTCGGACAGCAGTTGGTCGATTCGCTCTCGAAGCCTCGTCACGCCTTCGATGAGGAGCAGCGTCAGCGCATCGAGCGGAACCTGGATTCGCTCGACGACTTCGCTCGGTGCACACGACCGAACGTCGGCTTCGAACAGGATGTTCAATGCCCGTTCGCGGGCGTCGGAACGCGGGTCGAAGTCGCGGTTCCAGTCGACGTCATCGTCCGACGGAATGCTCGTCACTGCGTTGGCTCGGGCCGACTCAGACGCGTGTCACGTAGTCACCCGTGCGGGTGTCGACTTTGACTCGGTCTCCGATGTTGATGAAGAGCGGCACTTGGATGACCTTGCCGGTTTGCAGGGTTGCCGGCTTGCGGGCGCCCGAGACGCGGTCGCCCTGAATCCCGGGTTCGGTCTGGGTGATGGTGAGTTCGACCGATGCCGGAATCTCCACCGCGACGATTTCGTTGCCGAAGAGTGCGATCTGTGCGGTTGCCGACTCGACGAGGTAGTCGGCGGCGTCCCCGAGTGTGACGGGTTGGATGTTGATCTGTTCGTAGGTGTCGGTATCCATGAAGACGAACTCTTCGCCCTCCTTGTACAGGAATTGCATGTCGCGACGATCGATGATCGCCTGCTCGACGCGTACGCCCGCGTTGAAGGTTCGCTCGATGACCGCACCCGTGCGAACGTTTCGCAACTTGGTTCGCACGAACGCTCCACCCTTGCCTGGCTTCACGTGCTGGAACTCGACGACGCTGAACAGACCCTTGTCCAACTCGAGGGTGAGACCGTTCCTTAGTTCGTTGGTGCTAATTGCAGGCACGAGAGATCCTTTGGTGATTCGGTGAGTATGACGCAGCCGGTGTCGGTGACGACCACGAGGTCTTCGATCCGCACTCCGCCGAGGCCTTCACGATAGACGCCGGGTTCCACGGTTACCACCTCGCCCGACTGCAGCGGCTCGGTCACCGCGGTACGCACCCACGGCTGTTCGTGAATCTGCAGCCCGACGCCGTGACCGGTGGAGTGGATGAACTCTGCACCGAGTCCCGCTCCGTCGATGACATCGCGGCAGCGCTTGTCCACCTCTCCCGCAGCCACACCGGCCCGAACGGCGGCGAGTCCGGCGAGTTGCGACTCACGCGTCACGTCGTGCATTCGGCGGAGTGCCGGATCGACGTCGCCAATCAGGTAGGTGCGCGTCATGTCGGAGTGGTAGCCGTCCACGAGTGCACCGACGTCGATGACCACGAGATGCCCCTCCTCGATCACCGTCAAAGTTGGTCGGTGGTGGGGTCGTGCACCATTCGCTCCGGTCGCCACGATGGTGTCGTAGCTCGGCCCATCCGCGCCGTGGCGCCGCATTCGGTACTCGAGCTCGTCGCGTACGTCGCGCTCCGTCGGACGATCCACCATCATCGGGGCCACATCCGCGAGTGCGGAGTCGGTGCATGCAGCGGCACGCTTGATTCGCGCGATTTCCGCCGCGGACTTGCGACGCCGAAATTGCTGCACGACACCCGCCATGGAGACGAGTGGGATTCCAGATTGTGCCGTGATCGTCTCGAACTGTGCGTGGGTCACTTCCGCCGGATCGACGCCGATTGCCGACGCAGCCTTCAGACAATCGTCGAGCGCCGTGCGAAGCGAGCCGGCGTTGCTTCCGACGACCACCCGTGCGGAGGCGCCCGACGCGGAGATCTGGTGGCGAGCCTGCTCTCCGTACCGACCATCGGTGATCAGCACCATCTCGTCGGGCATGACGACGAGCGTGCCCGCCGAACCCGTGAAGCCGGTCAGCCACCGGATGTTGTGCAGATCAAGCACCAACAAGCCATCGACGCGACTGCGCCCGGCAGAAACTGGGCGACTCGCGAGTTCCGCGCGCACGAGGACGTCGCGACCAACCACCGACAGTTCGGGGAGCAATGCGGTCGACGTTTCGCTCACCTTCACGGCGCTCATCGCGACTCCACGTGACGAACGAGTGCCTCGACACCGAGCACGTACGACTCCGCCCCGAAACCTGCGATCGTTCCGACGACGGCCGAAGCGATGACACTCTCGTGGCGCCACGGGTCTCGCGCCGCGGGATTGGAGAGGTGGACCTCCACCACGGGAAGGTTCACGCTCTTTAGTGCGTCATGCAAACCCCAGGCGTAGTGCGTGAACGCACCAGCGTTGAGCACGATACCGACGTGCACCGAAGCGGCGGCATGCACCGCGTCGATCATCGTGCCGAGATCGTTGGACTGTTTCGTGTCGATTGCATAACCGAGTCGCTGCGCGGCGGCACCGGCACGCTCCATGAGTTGGGCCAGCGTTGCGGAACCGTAGATCGTCGGTTCGCGGGTGCCGAGCAGGTTCAGGTTCGGACCATTGAGGACGAGAATCCGTCCCTTGGCTTCCGGCATGGGTTTCAGGGTACTGAAAGTGCGTCGAATGCATCGTTGAGCGCGGTCGAATCCACCGAGCGGACCGTTTCGATGCCTCGCGGACCATCCAAGACGAAGGTGAGACCATCGATTGCCTTCTTGTCATGTTGCATCAACTCCACGAGTCTGCGGCGGTCGACTACCCCGGGAACCTCCACGGTCAACCCGTAGTGGTCGACGATCACCCGACGGTGATGCTCCACTCGCGCGTCGTCGATTCGTCCGAGGGCGCGCGCGACGTGGGCGGCGAACATCATTCCGATGGCAACCGATTCCCCGTGGGCGAGTGCGAAGTTGGAGGCAATCTCCAGCGCATGTCCGAGCGTGTGACCGTAATTGAGCACCGCGCGACGTCCGGCTTCGCGTTCATCGCTACCGACGATGTCGGCCTTGATTCGCACGCAACGCGCAATCCGTGAATCGACATCGAGTGCCAACAAATCGTCCCCGGTGAGGAAGTGGTACTTGGCCATCTCGCCGTAGCCACAGCGCCGCTCCCGGTCCGGCAACGTGTCGAGGAACGAGGTATCGCACACCACCCCGCTCGGTTGCCAAAATGCGCCGACGAGGTTCTTCCCCGCCTGCACGTTGACCCCGGTCTTACCCCCGATTGCCGCGTCGATCATTCCGACGAGCGTTGTCGACACGTGCACCACCCGGATTCCGCGGTGCCACGTCGCTGCGGCGAATCCGGCAACGTCGGTGACCATGCCACCCCCCACTCCGATGATCACGTCATGACGCGTGACGCCCGCTGCGGCGAACTCGTCGCACAGCCGTTCGATGGTCGCGAGCGACTTGTGTTCCTCGCCGTCTCCGATCACGTGGCGCGATACCGAGACGCCACTACGAATCTGCGGAGCGATGTCGACGGGAACCGCCGACTGGGTGATGATGGCGATTCGCTTGGCGTCACTCGGCAACACCGAACCGAGCTCGCCGATCGCCCCCCGCCCGACGACCACGTCGTACGATCGCTCACCCAGTTGCACCCGCACTCGTTGCGTCATGATGCATGCTCCTCGACGGTTGCTGCGAGAACCGCCTCCACCACCTGGGTGACGCTCCGCCCGGTGGTATCGATTCGGACATCGGCAACTTGCTCGTACACGGCACGCCGTTGCGAGTCGAGTTTGGTCAATCCGGCGATGGGGTCGTCGTCAAGGAGCGGCCGATGGGATCCACCTCCCGTGCGTTCGCCGAGGGTGGCCACCGTGGCATCCAGCCACACCACCACATCGGCTCGCTGCGCGAGTGCGGCTCGATTGACGTCACTCAACACCGACCCACCTGCCGCCGCAACGACGACATCGACGGTGGACTCGAGTGCCGAGGACAAAGCCCGCTGTTCATAGGAACGAAACACCGCCTCACCATCGGTTGCAAAGATGTCCCGTACCGATCGACCCGCGTACACGACGACCAGATCGTCGGTGTCGACGAATCGGCAGCGGAGTCGATCGGCCAACAAACGTCCGATGGTGGTCTTTCCCGAACCCATCATCCCCACCAACACGATGATGCGAGCCATGCGCGCGACTAGAGCGACTCGGCGAAGGCTCTGGCGTTGCGTACGAATTCCCGAACGGAATCTCCGCCGAACTTGCGCTGAGCCTCACCGGCAAGGACCAGGGCGATCATCGTCTCGGCAACGACACCCATTGCGGGTACGGCCGTCACGTCCGTTCGTTCCTTGAAACTCACCGTCTCCTCCTTGGACACCACATCGACGGTCTTGAGCGTCGGGCGATTCAAGGTCGAGAGCGGTTTCATCGCCGCCCGCACCACCATCAACTCACCGTTGGTCATTCCACCCTCGGTGCCGCCGGCCTTGGCGGTGGTGCGCGTGTACGACGCCGCGTCCTTGTCCCAGGCGATCGCGTCGTGGGCTTGGCTCCCGCGCAGTGCTGCACCCGCGAAACCATCGCCGATCTCCACACCCGTCACCGCCTGGATACTCATGACCGCCTGCGCCAACATTCCATCGATCTTGCGATCCCAGTGGACATGACTCCCGAGACCTACCGGCAATCCGTACGCAAGCACCTCGACCACACCGCCGAGACTGTCCCCGTCCTTGGCCGCCGCCTCGATCTCAGCAATCATCTTTGCCTCGGTGGCTCCGTCGAAGCAGCGCACCGGGGACTCGTCGATGCGGGCGGAATCGGAAGGCAACGGTCGAACGACGGAATCACTCGACACTGCTCCGAGCGACACGACATGGGAAACGATCTCGACGCCGATCTGCTTGAGAAGCAACTTGGCAAGTGCGCCGGCGACGACGCGGGCGCTCGTCTCGCGGGCACTCGCTCGCTCCAGCACGTCACGAGCGTCGGTGAAGTCGTACTTCTGCATTCCGGCAAGATCGGCGTGTCCCGGACGTGGTTGCGTGAGCGGCTTCTTGGTTGCACCAGGATGCGGCGACATCTCCTCGTGCCAGACGTCGCTGCGAAACCATTCCGTGTTCTTGATGAGGACGGCCACGGGGGAACCAAGCGTTCGACCGTGTCGGATTCCGCCGATCAGTTCGATCTCATCCTGTTCGAATCGTTGACGCGGACCGCGCCCGAAACCGAGGCGGCGACGCGCCAGTTCGGAGGAGATGTCCTCCACCGTGACCGGAAGGTTCGACGGCAGTCCCTCGACGATCACCACCAGGGCCTGACCGTGACTCTCGCCAGCGGTCAGGTAGCGCAACATGCGCCTGAATTCTACCGTTCTGACCGGGACAGCTCTTCCAGCGCGGCATCGCGCATGAGGGTCACATCGGGACGATGACCGAGCCACAGTTCCTGCTGACGCGCCGCCTGCGCACACAACATATGAACGCCATCCGCGACTTGCGCACCGCGACGACGCGCTTCGCGGAGGAGTGGGGTTTCGATTGGGTCGTACACGACATCCAACACGGTATGTCGTGACGAAATCGCCTGCACGTCAATCGGAAGGGTGTCGGGTGCAATGCCGGCCATGCCCTGGGGTGTGGTGTTGATGATCGTCGTGCAGTCACCCAGTTCGTCGAGCGCCGTGGAAGAAGTCGACCCCACTCGAACGGAATTGCCGACGGATACCGCCGCCGCGAGCCGTTCCGGAGAGCGATTCGCCACCGATACCGCGGCACCCGCTCGCACCATCGCGACGATGATTGCACGAGCGGTGGCACCTGCACCGATGACCCCCACTCGCGATAAGTCGGCGTCCACGCCGCACAGAGCATCGACGCAGCCGACTCCGTCGGTGTTGTATCCGACGAGACGGTCATCGTGCGTTCGAACGACCGTGTTGACTGCGCCAACCAAAGCGGCCTCGGGGTCGAGGTCGTCGAGCGCCGATGACACCAGTTCCTTGTGCGGCATCGTGACGGAAAGTCCGGCAATCCCAAGGACACGCATCGCGTCGATGGCGGCAGTTGCGTTCCGCGGATCCACCTCGAAGGCGCCATACAGCCAGTCATGTCCGCCCGCTGCAAAGGCCGCGTTGTGGATGACCGGGGAGAGACTGTGTCGCACCGGACTACCGATGACCGCCGCGAGACGGGTACGCGCCGTGGGGGTCACCACGCCCGAGCCCTCGTCGACGCGATCACGGCAGGACACCCGCGGCCTGCGCCGCCGCCACGTTGCGTTCATGCAATCGATACGTCGTCGCGAACGCGTGGTTTCCCTCGCCATCGGCGAGCACGTAGAACAACACGCGACACGGCTCGGCTTTTTCCTTCTTGTTGCGCGCCGAGCACAGTGGATCGTCTTCGGCCGGGTCGTCGCCGGGATTCATCGCGGCAATCAACGATGCTTCCCCGGGATTGGCGATCGGAGTCGGTGGCAGGCCCTTGCGAAGGTACACGTTGTACGGCGAGTCAACGTCGCGCAGGTCGGCGAAGGATGCGCCTTCTGGTGCCTGGTAGTAGAGCGCGGCATCGACCTGCAATTCCATGTCGAGTTCCAGCCGGTTGTGTATGACACGGGAGACGATGGCCCGCTCCTCGGCAACCTTGACTTCCTTCTCGATGAGGGAGGCGATGATGAGAATCTCGTACGGGGTTCTTCCGAGTCGTTGCGCGGCCGACTCGATGTCGTTGGCGAGTGCTCGAGTTCGCATCTCCTCGATCATTCTCCCCAACACGTCCGCCTCCGACTCGTACGAGGCGATCCGGTACATGGCCGGAAACAACAGACCCTCGAACGAGGTGATGCCGTCCGGACGGAACGAGGCTGCGAGTGAACCCGATTTGAGCGCGGCGTCAACGTCGGTTGCGGTGAACCCGGGAACATCTCGCTCGAGGCGAGCGGCGAATTGGGCGACGGTAAATCCCTCGGGAAAGACCACTTCCACCTCGGTGACTTGATTGTCCGCGGGGACACTCGCGTCATCCTGTGCGCCGACTTGATCGGCGAGGTCGCGAACCTGCCAACCGGCCCAGGCCACGAAGAGCAGGGCGAATGCTCCGAGACCGAGCAGGATCTCCCGCGACCAACGACGCAGGTCAGGAATCATTCCATCGGCCTCCGCTGGGTCGGTGGGCCTCACCGCATCCCACGGATCGTCGTTCCATGGGTCCGCCGAGTCGTTCATCGTGCGTCCATTCTGCGCTGATGTCGCCGATGGTCGAGGAATGCCTGGAGCATGACGGCTGCAGCCACCTTGTCGACGACACGCCGGCGGGCATCGGCCCGCATCTCCATCTCCCGCAAGGATCGGTCGGCGGTAACGGTGGTCAAGCGCTCGTCATGGACGTGTATTGGTATCCGTAGGGCACCGCGGAGTTGTTCCGCCTCCTGCATCGCGCTCTGTGCGGCTTGTGTCGACGTCCCACGAAGACTGAGTGGGAGTCCGACGACGACGGCCTCCACTTCGTACTCGACGACGAGTTTGGCGATGTTGGCATGGTCGTCGGCGCGCGTCGCTCCACGCGCGACCACGGTAAGTGGCGTCGCCACGAGTTCGTCCGGATCACACAACGCCACTCCGATTCGTTTCGATCCGAGATCGAGTCCGAGGCAACGCATCACTTCGCGAGCCGCGCCGCGTTCACCGCCTTGGTGGCGATCGCCAACGCTTCGTCCAAGGCGGCCACGTTCTTGCCGCCAGCGGTCGCGATGTCGCCCTTGCCGCCACCGCCGCCACCCACGTGACGTGCGGCGTCCTTGATCAATTCACCGGCCTTGAATCCGCTCGTAGCCGCCACGGCGGCAACGAGGGCCACGCCTCCGGAGTCGGACACGCCGCCGAGCACGACGGCTTCGATCCCCTGCTTTGCACGAATGGCGATCGCGAGATCGCGAAGCTCGGCCGGCGAGAGTCCGTCGACTCGTGTAACGACGGTTCCCTCGACTGCTTCGGCCGCCATCGAGTCGGCCCGTGCCGTGACGTTCGCCGACCGCAGTCGTTTGACTTCGTCGTTGAGCGCCTTCGCCGAGTCGATCGCCCGTTCGGCGGCAGCGACGAGTTCGTCCGGTTTCGCCGACAGCACCTCCGCTGCACGTGTCACCGTGTCGGCGAGGTCGAGAAGGTGACGCACGGCGTTGAGACCGGTCACCGCCTCGATGCGACGCAGGTTCGAACCGATCGATCCCTCGCTGACCACCTTGATCGGTCCGATGTCTCCCGTTGCCGAAACATGCGTACCGCCGCACAACTCGAGCGAGCTGCCCGCTTCGAGAACTCGCACGACGTCGCCGTACTTGTCGCCGAAAAAGGCAATGGCCCCCTTTGCCGTCGCCGCCTGCTTGGTCATCTCATTCGCCGAGACGGCACTGTTGGCGATCACTTCCCCGTTGGCGAGCTGCTCGATGCGGCGAATCTCCGCCGGTGTGACGGCCCCGTAGTGACTGAAGTCGAAACGCAATCGATCGGGCGCCACCAGCGATCCCGCCTGCTTGACGTGTTCACCCAGCACCTCGCGCAGGGCCCAATGCAGGATGTGGGTCGCCGTGTGGTTGCGTCGCGTGGCGGCCCGCCCCAGCGAATCGATCGTCGCGCGCACCGACACGCCTTCGGCGAACGAACCGCGAGTGACGCGAACGAGGTGGCGCCGCAGTCCCGGTGCCGCGAACGTGGTGTCGATGACTTCGGCGACCGAATTGGGCGCACCTTGCGGAGTTCCAGCCGCGGTGACGGTGCCGGTGTCCCCCACTTGACCGCCGCTTTCTGCATAGAACGGTGTGACGTCGAGGTACAACTCGTACACGGCCGATCCGTCCTCGTGATCGAACGGGCCGAGGATCGCCAGAACCCGAGAGTCGGCGGAGTCCTTCTCGTACCCGACAAAGACCGTTGGACCGTGTTGATCAACGAGACGTTTGTAGGTCGCCACGCGGGTCGGGTCGGCCACCTCACCCTTGCGGGCATTCTTCGCACGCTCGCGCTGTTGGGTCATCTCCCGCTCGAAACCAGGGATGTCGACGTCCACACCACGCTCCGACGCGATCTCCTGGGTCAGCTCGAGCGGGAACCCGTAGGTGTCGTGGAGCGCGAACGCCGACGCGCCCGAGATGGGTTTCGACGTCCCCGAGAACTCGTCCTCGAGGATGGCCAGTCCCGTTCGCAGCGTGGATCGAAACTTCTCTTCCTCGCGGGTGATCACCCCGAGGATGAAATCGCCGCTCGTCGCCAGTTCCGGATATGCGCCCTTCATGATCTGGAGCGATGTTTCCACCAGTGACGGCATCACCAACTTTTCACAGCCGAGCAAATACGCATGGCGTACTGCTCGTCGGATGATCCGACGCAAGACGTAGCCGCGACCCTCGTTGGACGGGAACACGCCGTCGTTGATCATCATCATCGAAGACCGGGCGTGTTCGGCGAGCACCCTCAAACTGAAACTCGGGCGGTGGTCGTAGTCGCCGACTCGGTACTCGGCACCGGTCACACGACGTCCAACGTCGATCAGCGGCGAGAGGAGGTCGGTTTCCCACACCGAGTCGACACCTTGTACGAGCGTGAGGATGCGCTCGAAACCGGCGCCGGTGTCGATCGACGGACGCGGAAGCCGGGTTCGCGAGCCGTCCTTGGCTTGGTTGTACTGCATGAAGACGAGGTTCCAGAAGTCAAGGAAGTGATCACCCGCTGGATCGTGCAGCGGTCCGCCATCGGGACCGAAGGCACTTCCGCGGTCGATGTGAATCTCGGAGCACGGTCCACACGGCCCCACGTCCCCCATCTGCCAGAAATTGTCCTTGTCGCCCAGTCGCTGGATTCGCGACATCGGCACACCTACGACGTCGTGCCAAATCTGTTCTGCTTCGTCGTCGCTTTCGTGGACGGTGATCCACAAGCGCTCCGGGTCGAAGCCGAATACCTCCGTCGCCAATTCCCATCCCCACGGAATGGCCTTCTCCTTGAAGTAGTCGCCGAAACTGA
>SXGS01423959.1_pt1 | contig 11249 bp, 12 predicted proteins | sample 3174681 | NCBI WGS metagenome assembly SXGS01 (sample SAMN11356861, study PRJNA531348) | freshwater metagenome | isolation source: freshwater sample F1-80 | place: China: Fuxian Lake, Yuxi | collected 2017-12-25 | reverse complement strand
TTGCCGGGCAGACGCTGACGGTACTGCCAGGACAGACGGCCTGTTTACGTTGCCTGTTTCCCACCATGCCTTCAGGAGACGAGATACCCACCTGTCAAGAAGCTGGCATCATCGGTAGCCTTGCTGGCAGCCTGGGCTTTGTCCAAGCGATGGAAGCGGTGAAATATCTTTCTGGAGAAGGCGTCTTGCTCACCGACCGGCTGCTCACCTATGATGCCTCGGCATCGCGCTGGCGGACGATTGGGATCAAACGAAACCCGCGCTGCCCTTTGTGCAGCGACGCACCGTCGATTACGAGCTTGGCACACGATGCTGATGCTGCCGAGGAAAGCTGTGCCGTAGCCTAAGCATCCACGCCAGAGGCACGAGTGAGAGCAAGGGTAAGGAGTTCTTATGAGTACGATTACTGGATTGACCTGCCGAGAATGCGGCCAGGAGTATCCGATCGCGCCGTTGCACGTCTGTGAGACGTGCTTTGGTCCGCTCGAAGTCGTGTACGACTACGACAGCATTCGCCAGCAATTGACGCGGGAGGTCATCGAATCTCGCCCGCGTTCCCTGTGGCGCTATCGCGAACTCCTCCCAGTGTCTGGTGAGCCCACCGTCGGACTGCATAGCGGATTTACCCCTTTGGTCAAAGCTGATCGTTTAGCGGCTTACTTTGGCGTGAAAGAACTCTACGTCAAAGATGATTCCGTCAATCATCCGACTTTCTCGTACAAAGATCGGGTTGTTTCAGTTGCTATTTCTAAAGCGATGGAGTTCGGCTTCGATACCGTGTCCTGCGCCTCGACTGGGAATCTGGCGAATTCGGTCTCTGCACATGCCGCCCGCGCTGGGCTGCGCTGCTTTATTTTTATTCCCGCTGACCTTGAACAGGGCAAAATCATTGGTTCAACCATTTACGGTCCACGCGCGGTCGGTATTCGCGGGAACTACGATGATGTGAACCGCCTGTGCAGCGAGATTGCTGATAAATACGGCTGGGCATTCGTGAACATCAACATTCGGCCCTACTATACCGAAGGCGCGAAGACCTACGGTTTCGAGATTGCCGAACAGCTGGGCTGGCGTTTGCCGCAGCATGTCATTGTTCCTACTGCTGGTGGCACGATTCTCCCCAAAGTTGCCAAGGCATTTGAAGAGCTGAAGAAAGTTGGCCTCATCGAAGGCTCGGTGCGCCCGAAGATTTACACAGCCCAGGCTGCCGGCTGTGCTCCAGTGATTCATGCGTTACATAAAGGCTCGGACTTGATCGTGCCGGTGAAGCCCAACACCATCGCGAAGTCGATTGCCATCGGCAACCCAGCGGACGGGTACTACGTGTTACGCGCTGTGCGTGATTCTGGCGGGTGGGGCGAAGCCGTCACTGATGCAGAGATCGTCGAAGGCATTCAGATCTTAGCGCGGACGGAAGGGATTTTTACGGAACCTGCCGGCGGGACAACCGTCGCAGTGACGAAAAAATTGATCGAGCAAGGGCGTATTCCGCGTAACGAGTCCATCGTCATCTGTATTACCGGCAACGGCTACAAAACCATTGAAGCTGTCGTGAATGACGTTGAGTCTCCGTTCGAGATCAATGCTCGCTTACAGGAATTCGACGAATTGTACCGCTCTCTTGCTCCGACCACGACGCCAGCACTGGGCGCGTCGGAGTTGCATTAATAGCGTGACTGCCAATTGAAGGTAGTGGTACAGTTTCGTTTTGTCTTGTAGGGGCACCCCTATGTGGGTGCCCTTTTGCTGGGCGGCCACGCAGGGCCGCCCCTACGAAGACATAGGAATGAATCAAATTGAACCACTACCCAATTGAATGGGTGGTTGCCAGAGAAAAGGAAAATCGCCACAGTAGAGGCGATTTCGCTTGAGGAGGGACAAGGCATGAGTGTTCGTGTGCGGGTGCCCACCCCGCTGCGCCGCTTTACTGGCGGTGCCGAAGAGGTCAGTGTCGCAGGAACGACCATAGCGACGCTGGTGGAAGATTTAGAAAAAAATCACCCTGGCATCAAAGAGCGCATCTGCGATGATGAGGGTAAAATCCGTCGTTTCGTCAACATCTTTGTGAATGGCGATGACATCCGCTTCCTTGATAACCTGGAAACAGCGATCAAAGACGGCGATGAAGTCTCCATCGTTCCGGCTATTGCCGGAGGATGACGCATGTCATTACTGCCGGCATGGGGCGAGGGCCTTCCTCCATCGCAACCCCTACGAGTCCCCTCAGTGTTGCACCTCATCGGCAACACCCCCATGCTGGAGATTACCACCATGACGCGCGGTCTCTCGCCGCGCGTTCGTGTTTTTGCCAAGCTCGAAGGCTTTAATCCCGGCGGTTCGGTCAAAGACCGTCCGGCGTTGTGCATGGTCGAAGAGGGGTTGCGCTCTGGCGTCCTCCTGCCGGGGAAAACCATCCTCGATTCCACGTCCGGCAATACCGGGATTGCGCTCGCGATGGTTGGAGCCGTGCTCGGGTATCCGGTCGAGCTGGTGATGCCTGCCAATGTCAGCATCGAGCGTAAGAAAATCATCCTCGCCTATGGAGCCAAGGTCACGTTTAGCAGCGAATTTGAAGGGTCTGACGGAGCGATCCGCCTGTGTCGGCAAATTCTCCACGACGCACCGGAACGCTACTTTAAGCCCGACCAGTATTTCAACGAGGCGAATCCATCCGCTCATTATCGCACCACTGGCCCGGAGATTTGGCAGCAAACGCAAGGACAAGTGACGCACTTCCTCGCTGGCATCGGCACTGGCGGCACGGTGATGGGGACCGGCAGGTTCCTCAAGGAGCGCAATCCGCATGTGCAAGTCGTCGCCGTGGAGCCGGACGATGCCTTCCATGGCTTGGAAGGGCTGAAGCATATGGCGAGTTCCATCGTTCCCGGCATCTATCATGAGCACGAACTCGACCGTAAGATTCCGGTGGCGACCGAGGATGCCTACGAGACGGTCTATCATCTGGGGAAAGAAGAAGGGGTGTTGGTCGGGCAATCGTCGGGGGCTGCTTTATGGGCGGCGCTCAAGGTCGCCAGAGAAATCGACGAGGGCACGATCGTGACGATTTTTCCGGATTTCGGCGATAAATACCTAAGCACCACGCTCTGGCGCGGATGGACAGACTTTCATCAACGCGACCGAGCCCGTCGGTCAGCTGTGTGAGAGGGGGAAAAAGTATGCGGGAGAAATTCTATCTCACGTATCCTCCAGTGTTGGTCAAAGAGCCGATCCTGTATCTCCTGACGAAAAAATTTAATGTCGTCACCAACATTCGCGGGGCCAACGTTTCCCACGATATGGGCCTGCTCGCCCTCGAAATTGAAGGCGCTCAGGAAGAAATTGACCAGTCGGTCTCGTGGCTACGCGAACAAGGCGTCACCGTCGAGCCTATCGAAAAGAACGTCATCGAGTAGGCGATGCTGTCCGACGAGCAGATCGAGCGCTACAGCCGCCAGATCATCCTCCCGCAAGTGGGAGGCAAAGGCCAAGAAAAGCTCCTGTCGGCAAAAGTGCTCGTATACGCGAGCGGTGCCGTGCATGCTGCGACTCTCCACTACCTTGCCGCAGCTGGAGTGGGAACTCTCGGAGTCTTCAGCGAAGCGCGTGACGATATCCTGTCGGCGCTTTCTTCCCTGCAAGATAGCGACAGTGTACACGTCCTCACTCGCCTGAATCCTGATTGCACAATCATCGTGCATGAAGCGGAGGCTGTGCGTTCGCCCCGTCGTCTTGTCGAAGCCTACGATGTCGTCATTGCCGACTCAGTAGAGCTGCATGATGCCTGTCTGCAAGCGCACCGCCCTTTTGTTTATGCTCAGATCGCAGGCGAAGAGGCGTGGCTCGCTGTCTTGCGCGGCTATGAAGCTGATGCTCCATGCCTGCGTTGTGCCCCACAAATCCTTCCCGCCACTGCTGCGGTGTCTCAACACTCGGCAATCGGTGACTTGTTCGTCGGCGCGCAGCTTGCCACTGAAACCGTGAAGCATCTGCTCGGGATGCCGTGCTCGCCAGTGACTCATCGTCTCCGTTTCCATTTCCCTTCGTTCCAATGCGCAATGGAAATCATGGACAAATCTCCCCATTGTTTGACGTGTGGAATCGTTGTTCATCGCTGAACACTCGTTTGGCGAGATCTGACTACGGCAAACGCACCGCCCCCAAGGGATTGTTTGCACTCTTACCAGAGTGTAGGATCGTGCCTTTATTCTTTCTTGAAGGAGCCAGTACGCATGGAGAAAGGTGTTACCCTCTGGTTTACCGGGCTTTCGGGCTCGGGAAAATCAACGATTGCCAATGCCCTCACCCCTCGGCTGAAAGCCCTGGGCAAACGAGTCGAGATTCTCGATGGAGATGAAGTCCGCACCAACCTGAGTAAAGGATTAGGTTTCAGCAAAGAAGACCGTGACACCAATATCCGGCGCATTGGTTATGTTGCGCAACTGCTCACGCGCAATGGCGCGGTGGCGATTACTGCCGCGATCTCTCCGTATCGCGCGATTCGAGACGAAGTGCGCTCTCGCATCGGCGATTTTGTCGAGATCTATGCCAAATGTCCGCTGGATGCGCTGGTCGCCCGCGATGTCAAAGGGCTGTACAAAAAAGCGCTGGCCGGTGAGATCAAAGAATTTACCGGCGTCTCCGATCCTTACGAAGAGCCGTTGCACCCTGAAATCGTGGTCGAGACTGACCGCGAAACCGTGGAAGAGAGCGTCAACAAAGTGCTCGCTCGCTTAGCTGAGCTAGGCTATCTGCCCTCGGATGCTACGTTGCCGATTGCTCCGCACGGTGGGCTTTTGGTCAATCGTTTGGTGACAGGTGTGCGTCGTGAGGAACTCTTAGAGAAAGCGCGTTCCCTGCCTATCATCCAGTTGGACGAACGTGCGCAGAGCGATGTGGAGATGATTGCCGTCGGCGCGTTCTCACCGTTGCGCGGGTTCTTAGGCGAAGATGATTACCGTTCCGTTGTTGACGATATGCGGCTCGCGAACGGGCTGCCGTGGTCGATTCCGATCTCGCTGCAGGTGTCGCGCGAGCAAGCCAGTAAGCTCAAAGAAGGCTCTGAGGTTGCGTTGACTGATGAGCGTGGTGTGGTGCTCGCTATCTTGGATTTGGCGGAACTCTACTCGCCAGACCGTCAAGAAGAAGCCCAGCTTGTGTATGGCACGACGGAGAACGCCCACCCCGGGGTGGCAGCCATGTTACAGGCTGGTGAGGTCTATCTTGGTGGCGAGATTCATGTGGTGAATCGACCGGATACTGTGGCGTTCCCTGCGTATCATCGCGACCCGGCGCAGACCCGCGCCCTCTTTCGCGAACGCGGCTGGCGGACGGTGGTTGGCTTCCAGACCCGGAATCCTATTCATCGCGCCCATGAATACATCACCAAAGGCGCACTCGAAATCGTCGATGGCCTGATGCTGCACCCCCTGGTTGGCAAGACCAAAGGCGACGATATCCCCGCCGATGTGCGCATGCGTTGCTACGAGGTGTTGATGGAGCATTACTATCCACAAGACCGCGTCCTCTTGTCCGTCTATCCAGCGGCTATGCGTTACGCTGGCCCGCGTGAAGCCATCTTCCATGCGCTCGCCCGTAAAAATTATGGATGCACGCATTTCATTGTTGGCCGCGATCATGCTGGCGTCGGCAACTACTATGGAACCTACGACGCGCAGAAACTCTTCGATGAGTTTCAACCCGGTGAGTTGGGCATCCAACCATTAAAGTTCGAGAACGCTTTCTACTCGAAAGTAACCGGACAGATGGCGACGGCCAAAACAGCCCCCGGCGGACCGGACACGCAGGTAAATCTCTCGGGAACGAAAGTACGCGAACTACTCAGCCAAGGGCAACTGCCGCCGCCTGAGTTTTCCCGTCCCGAGGTAGCCAATATCCTGATTGATTCGATGAAGAAGTAAGACCGATACGGCCTTGGGTGCCATTGCTGGTGCCCTGGGCCGCTGGCTGAGGTACGGCTATTCGTCAGTGGCCGCGCCGATGCGGATAATCAACGTGCCGTCTTGATGACGCCGCCCGCCAAAGAACAAAGTGCCGTGGTTCTTAATGGACAGGGCAGTTTTCATGAGGGGTGTTGGCGGTGCCCCTTCCATAATCATCACCTGCAAAGCGATACGTTCTGAAGCGAAGTGCTTTGGCACAACTTGCAGGACGCGTCCCCCAGGTAGCGAAAAATCCACTTGATTGCCCCACTCGACCTTGCGACGCTCTTCTTGCATCAGCCGATAGGAGTTGTAGGGCGTGCTACTCACCTGTCGCCAGATGTCCTCCAGCCTTGTATCGAAATACGGTGAATCGTTCGAAGCCAGGACCGTCTCAATGCGGAGTTCCACCATTTCGCCTGCGTACACAACCGTGGCCCACAAAAGGGCACCAAAAACGCAAGCAAATAGTGCCGGGGAACTCTTCATCGCTGTTCCTCCATGCTTTCGTCTCCCACCCAGATCACGGTGGCGTGATGGGTCGGTTCGTTCCAGACCAGCACGGGGTTCGAGGTCGAGAGCGATTCAATCTGCGCTTGATTGTTCTCGCTAACTAGGCTTTTTGTCACCTGTTCTTGCGGAGAAGGCGGCAGCAAGAACTGTACTGCGGCGAGAACAATGACGGCCATCGCCGTTGCCCACACTGGCGTTCGCCACGACCAGAACGCCAGCCACGATTCTCTCCAGCCCGACACACGTGTCCGCCAGAAAGGTGGCGGCTGCGAGAGCTTCGCCTCCACACCTTGCCAAAAGCCGGAGAAATCAACGTCGTCAATGTGGTCGTCAATTGTTTGACAGAGAAGCTCCTGGCTGCGATTGAGCAGCGCGACCGTACGTGTACATACTGAGCAATCCGTCACATGGCGGCTCAGTTCTCTGCGTAACGGGCTTTCGAGTTCACCGTCATAGAGAAGAGGGAGCAAGCGTTGAGCGTGCGCACAAGCAATCATAGACGTATGGAAAACCGGGATGGGCTTCGCCGCATAATCGAGCGAAGCGCGGTGGAGACAGGATAGAGGGAGAGATCGCAGATCATGGAAGACCAGCGTTACAAGTCGTCGCGGAGACGGGATTGCAACTTTTTCCGGGCGTAATGTAGACGGCTCATAACGGTTCCCCGGGAGCACTGCAAGACATCGCTAATCTCTTCGTACGAAAGGCCTTCGACTTCTCGCAGGAGTATGACCGCTTTATGCGCGGGCGTCAACTCGTCGAGGGCTTCGCGGATGCGCTCCCCTAATTCTTTGTCTTTGACTTTCTCGAATGGGTCAGTGTCCGCCGAGTCCGGCATCGCTTCAATCCCACCCCCCTCTCCCTCCCCTTGGTCATCGCGGTCGAGTAAAGGCTGGCGGTTCTTCTGCCGTTGCCGATCAATCGCGAGGTTCACAGTGATACGGTAGAGCCACGTGTAGAAGCTCGCTTCTTCTTTGAACTTCTGAATACTCGTGAACGCCTTAGCAAATGCCTCCTGCGCAACTTCGAGCGCGTCTTCCCGATCATGCACGATGCCAAACGCAATGGCCACCGTCTTCCGCTGATACCGCTCGACCAGTTCGCGAAATGCTTGTCGATCACCGCTCTTGCACTGACGAACTAATTCCCAATCGCTTTGTTCCACAGCTTCCGCATGTTCTACAGACGGGTCGGGCCGCCGTTCTATTCAGGTTGATGTTCTTGGGGACACGGCACGAAAACGCTGCCGCGCTGCCGTGTGAGCCTGTTGCAAAAGAAAGTAGTAGAGCGGTGAATTTCCCTAGGGGTTCGGCGTCGAAGGTAACAAACAGCCATTTCCTTGTCTAGCAACTTGACAATAGGCGTGGTTGGCATTATCAATTGCCTGCCTTATGGAGGGGAAGAGGGTAGAAGCGTCACTCCACAACCGCGCTCTCTACAACTAGCACGCTATGATAGAAGTCCAACATCTCACCAAACGTTATGGCGATCTTACCGCAGTCTCCAGCATTTCTTTCAGCGTTGCTTCCGGTCAAATTCTCGGCTTTCTCGGACCGAACGGGTCGGGAAAGACGACGACCATGCGGATCATCACGGGGTTTTTGCCGGCAACAAGCGGCACCGTGAAAGTGGCCGGGTTCGACATCTTCGACGATTCGTTTGAAGTACGCAAACGCATTGGCTATCTGCCGGAAACGCCGCCACTGTATAATGACATGACGGTGACGTCATATCTCCGCTTTGTCGCACGCATCAAAGGCATGGCGCGTGGCGAGATTTCTGCAGCGCTCGACCGTGTCCTCATGCGTTGTGGCTTAGGGCATGTGGCAAACCGCGTGACCGGTCATCTCTCCAAAGGGTACCGTCAGCGTGTCGGTCTCGCCCAAGCCATTATTCATAATCCTGACGTGCTGGTGCTGGACGAACCGACGGTCGGACTTGATCCTCAACAAATCATTGAAATTCGTACCCTGATTAAAGAACTCGCTGGCGCTCACACGGTCGTCCTTTCCACGCATATCCTGCCAGAAGTTGCGCAGGTCTGTGAGAAAGTCGTCATCATCAGTTCTGGCCATGTGGTGAAGGAAGGTCTGATTACCGACCTTACCCAAGACGGACAGACCTTGGAAGACGTTTTCCTCCGTGCGATTTCCCAAGAAGGAGCAGCCCCCGACTTCCCGCAAGCCGTGAGTGAGGAGGCGGCACAATGAGAAATATTCTGACCATGGTGGGGAAAGAGTTGCGCGCCTACTTCGTCTCCCCGGTGGCCTACGTCGTTCTCACGGGGTTCTTACTCCTGGGCGGTTGGTTCTTCTTCAATCTGCTCTCCCGCTTCAATTTAATGTTGACCCTGTACACCCAAATGCAGGGCGGTGAAGCTATAAACCGGCTTAACCTCAATGACTATGTCATTGCTCCGCTCATGCATAACTTAGCCATCGTGCTCGTGATCTTAGTCCCGATGATCACCATGCGTTCTTTCGCTGAGGAGAAGAAAAACGGTACCTACGAGTTACTGCTCACCTCCCCACTCCGCACTGGGGAATTGGTGTTGGGGAAATTTTTTGCTTCCTTTTTGTTCATTTGCATTATGATCGGCTTGACCGGCATGTTCCCTGCCATTTTGCTCATCTTCGGCAATCCCGAAATTGGCGTGATGGTCTCAGGGTATATAGGCTTAGTGCTCTTGGCCACAGTTTTTGTCGCTCTCGGATTGCTTACTTCTTCGTTTACTGAGAATCAGATTGTCGCTGCCGTGAGCGGTCTCGTTGCCACCCTCCTTCTCTACATCATCGGCTGGCCGGCAGATTCTGCGGGTGATGTCCTTGGGCCACTGCTCCGTTATCTCTCAGTCACTGAGCATTTCGCTGATATGGTCAAAGGACTCATCGACACTCGCGGTCTCGTCTATTTTGGTAGCCTTATCGTGCTGGCGCTTTTTCTCACCCAGCGTTCGGTCGAGTCACTACGCTGGAGGTAAGCTGCATGTCTCGTTTCGCTTCGTTTTACGGCATTGTTGGCGTCATCCTGCTACTTTTTGCTGGCATCGCCTACTTCATCACCCGAGACCTTTCTTCCTATGTGTATCTCCACGTCATTATCGGCGTGGTCGCACTCATTGCCTTTCTCTCGGCGACGAAGGGCTCACTTTCCTCTTTCTTTGGCGAACGTTCCACCAAGTACGGTATGAGTGCCGTTTTCTATGCACTCCTCTTCATTGGCATTCTGATCTTTGCCAATGTCATCTCAGTCCGCCATCACCAACGTCTCGATTTGACCGAATCTGGCGTGTACAGCCTGTCGCCGCAGACCACTGGCGTCCTGGAACGACTGGAAAAACCTTTAGTAGTCAATGCGTTTGTGGAGGCTGGGTCTGACCCTCAGCTCCGAGAAATCCTCGATAGCTACCGTTATGCTTCTGACAAGGTCACGTTCTCGTTGATCGATGCCGACAAGCAGCCAGACCTCGCAGAAAAATACCAGATCACGAGCGTTCCTGCCGTACATTTGCAGTATGACGAACGCACGAACGTCGTGAATCAATTAAGCGAAGAAGCCTTGACCAACGGCGTCATCAAAGTTACTCGCACGGAACAGAAAACCGTCTACTTCCTCGAAGGACATGGTGAACCGAGTATCGACGAAATGGGCGATCCCAAAGGCTACGGCCAGATCAAGACTGCTCTCGACAACGAAAGTTATGGGGTCAAGAAATTAGTGCTCTCCGAAGGAGCAGCTATCCCTGACGATGCCAATTTACTGGTCATTGGCGGTGCCGAGCGCACACTTCTTCCGCACGAGACGCAAGCCATTGACGCTTATCTCAAGAAAGAAAAAGGCGGACGGGCACTCTTTCTTCTGACTCCCCGTGCAACGCCAGAATTAGCAACCTACTTGAACGAGTGGGGCGTCGCCGTCGGTAACGATGTGATTGTGGATGAGCAAGTCCAATTGTTGAAAGGAAAGACGTTCACGCTCACGCCTTTTGTGACGACCTACGGTGCCCATCCGATCACCGAAGAGTTAAGCCGTCGCGGTTCCTCGGCCCTGACCACCTACGGCATCTCCCGCTCTATTGAACCTCAGGCCGACGGGAAAAAAGGATTAACGGCCGTGAGTCTTGCGAAGACTGGACCGAATGCCTGGGCAGAAACCGATCTTGAAAGCGTCTTCCAGAAACAGACCGCGCGACTAGACGAGCAAGATCGCCGTGGCCCGGTCTCCCTCGCGGTTGCGGTCACGGCAAACTTGAAAGACCTCGGACTTAATCACGACGGAGCTTCTCGCCTCGCAGTGTTCGGCAACGCGGGTTTCGCCAACAATCAATTCATTGGTCAGTACTACAATCGTGACTTGCTGATGAATACGATCAACTGGTTAGTGGGCGAAGAAGGTCTCCTCTCTGTGCGTGCCCGCACCATGCGTGCCTCGCGCGTCCAATTCTCTGCCCAACAGGGAACCCTGATTTTTTACCTCTCCGTGTTAATCCTGCCTGAGCTGTTACTCATCGCCGGGCTCGCCGTATGGTGGCAACGACGATAAAGCTTACAGAAGCGAGCGACCGTCGTCCGCTGTGGGCAGACCGTTTACCAGATCGGGACAATTGTTATGAGCTTGCCTAAAGCTATTATCATGGCCGTCGTTCTCGTGGCGTTGGGTGCGTACGTCTACCTCGTCGAACTTCCCCGCGATGAAGAGACCGCAGCCAAGAAGAAGCTCTTCACCTTTGCTAAGGACGCAGTTTCTGAGGTGCAACTCACCTATCCAGAACGCAGCATTCATCTCAAGAAGGACACC
>SXGS01563264.1_pt1 | contig 11250 bp, 5 predicted proteins | sample 3174681 | NCBI WGS metagenome assembly SXGS01 (sample SAMN11356861, study PRJNA531348) | freshwater metagenome | isolation source: freshwater sample F1-80 | place: China: Fuxian Lake, Yuxi | collected 2017-12-25 | reverse complement strand
GTAAATCCAAGTCTCACCCCCAGCATGCCGTTTGACAGCAAAAAAGACCTAATTCCTATGGTCTTGGTTGGCACCTCACCTATGGTGTTGGCAACGCATGTGGGTTCTGAATACAAAACATTTGCAGAAGTCGTCGCTGCTGCCAAAGCCGTCGAGTTGGGCCAGAAGCTCCAGCATGGTCCGCTGGATTTCCCTTGAGCCGTGTCGAGCATCGTCGCTGCGCCGAGAGCCGACGGCATCCAGCTCGTCAATGAAGATGATCGTCGGCGCCTTCTTTTTGGCCAGTGCGAAGGCATCGCGCACAATGCGGGCACCATCGCCAATGTACATTTGGACAAGCTGCGGCCCGGCGAGGCGGAGGAAGCAGGCGTTGGTGGCTGCGGCGCACGCCCTGGCCAGCATCGTCTTGCCCGTGCCGGGGAAGTCCTCCAGCAGGATGTGGCCCTCCGAGAGCAGGCAGGTCAGCGCCAGGCGTACGACGTGGCGCTTGCCGAGCACGGCCTTCTCCATGTTGTCGGTGAGCTGGTCGAAGGTGGACTTGAACCACTCGGCCTGTTCGTGGCTGATCGTCATGCGTGGGGTCCTCTGCTGGTGGCGGGCTCGCGGTGCAGTCGTGGAGCGGGGCGGTGGAGCGTCAAGGGAACGACACGTCGAAGCCGGCCGCGGTGTAGATGCTGGAGAAGGTGCACCGTCCCGAGACGCGCTGGCCCGAGGAGTAGAAAGGCGCTACCTGTCCCGAGAAGTCCCCGTCGCCGCTCGGGTCGCGACGGAAGTCGAACTGATCGAAGTCGCAGGTCCACCGCGTCTGGGGCGCACCCTCGGCGAATCTGACTGTCAGCAGGACGTAGGCGCAGGAGTCCACGGTGCACTTGGTCTCGAGCGCTTGCGCACACGCTGGCTGGTCCGGATTGTCGTCCTGGCAGCGCGCGCCACGGCCGATCGCAATGCTCGGGGTGGGGGGCGCGCCCGACGTCGCCCTCTGGCTCCCCTCGCGCTCACCGCGGTTGCCCGGGGCGTCGTCGTAGACGGTCACGAAGATCTCCTGCTCCTGCAGGTAGTTCGTCGTGGCAAAGGCGGGCGTGGTGAAGGTGAAGGCGCCGACGCCGGTGGGACGGAAGGTCTGGACCGCGAACGACGACTCCCCCCTGTTGCGGACCTGGTAGGCGACCACGGCAGGGTCGCCGTTGCTGCTGCCCGAGATCGTCCACTGGATCGACCTGCCGTTGACCGAGGGCTGGATCGACAGTGGCGTGTCCCTGAGGGGGCCGAAGGTCTGCACGTTCTGCACGCCGCTGAGGGTGCAGCCGGCAGGCGCGTCCTCGTTGCACACCCGCAGCTGCACGGCGTACGACTGCTCGTTGCCCGGCGTGGGGATCCTCACCGAGGCCGCGCCGGTCTGCTGCGGGAACGTGCGGACCACGAGGCCGGCGACCAGGATCTCGACCTTGCTGGTGCTGCCTCGGGAGTCGGGCACGGTGTAGGAGACCTCGGCCTCCTGGTTGGACCCGGTGGGCGCCACCTGGAAGGCGCCCCACGCGGCGGGCCGGCCGACGGCCTGGATGGCCGTGCCCTCGCTCGGCACCGACCTGTTCGTGATGTTGGCCGCCACGACCCGGTAGGTGTAGGTCAGGCCGTCGTAGGGCACCCCGCTGTGGATGCACGTCAGGGACGTGATCCGCTGGCAGCCCGGCACGCCCGCGGTGGTGGTGCCGTTGCTGTAGCTCACCGAGTAGACGGTCGGGCCGGGGCCCTCCGGCTGCACCGACGGCCACGTGATGCGCACGTCGGTCTGCTGGGGTCCCGACTCGAGGTCGGCGACCGCCGGCGCCGCCGGCGGCGGGGGCGTGCCGAGGGGCTGGAACTCCGGCGACTGGCGCACCCCGGAGTAGTCGGCCTCGTTCTGGGCCTTGATGAAGAAGACGTACTTCGTGTTGTTGTCCAGCTCGCGTGCGGTGAAGGTCGTGGTGCCACCGGGCACCGTTTCGCCGTTGGGGCTGCCGACGTAGGTGATCGTGTAGTCGATGATCTTGGACGTCGTCGTGGACGGCTTGTCCCACGCGATCGTGATGGTCCCGTCGCCGCGGTCGGTCATCCGGATGTTCTGCACGCGACCGGGCGCGGTGTCGGCCTGGGCCGTCTTCGACAGGTCGCTGAACTCGCTCGCGCCGACACGGTTGACCGCCTGCACGCGGAAGTAGTAGTTGCGGCCGTTCTCGAGGTTGCGGAAGACGCACTCGTTGGTGTCGCAGCGCTGCTTGGCGCCGGTCTTCTCCTCGCGCACCACGTAGTAGAGGACAGGCGCCCCGCCGTCGTCGGCCGGCGGCGGCCAGCCCATCTCGATCGCTCCAGAGCGCTGGGCGTCAGGGTAGGGACGCGGCGCGCCGGGGGCCTCGGGAACGCCGACGACCTGGAACTCGATGCGCCCCTCGGCGCGACGCGAGCTCGGCGGGTCGTCGACGGACACGTCACTGACCACCAGCCGGAAGCTCGCCCGGACCCCGCGGGCGTCCTTGGCCGCGGTGAGCGTGAGCCGGCTGCCGCTGACCGATGCGCGTACGCCGGGGCTGCCGGTGCTGTCGACCGTCACGATCCTCGGGTCCGGGTCGGCCACCCCTGCCTGCAGGTAGGACGCGATGTCGAAGGTGCGGGTCTGGCCGGCCTCCATCGTCTCGACCCGGATCGGCTGCAGGCGCGGCGCCGGGGCCCGGTCCAGCCGGAAGCGGATCTCCTGGGTGTTGCTGTCCTCCGCCTGCACGGTGAGGGACGCCTCGCCGCCCTCGGTCGCGGTGTCGGCCACCGTGATCGCGACGACCGAGCCGTCCGGGTCGCCGACGTCCACGCCGTCGACTCCTTGGGACCACTCGGCGCTGTAGGACAGGCCCACGACGTCGCGGGGGTCAGGGGTCGACACGGTGCAGAAGGTGGCGATGTCGAGGTCGTAGCGCTGGCCGGCCGTGATCGGCACCACGGTCGAGGGGCACTCGAGCGTCGGGGTGTCGTCGCCGACCTGGACCGGGATCGACAGCAGGACCGTCGCCCCGTCCTCGGTGGTCGAGGAGTCCTCGTTGCCGCTGGCGTTGCGCGCCGAGGTCACCTCGACGAGCAGCGCCCCCGGTCCGCGGAAGCCGGCGGCGGCGGACAGCGAGAAGCCGTTGTCGCCGTCGGGACCGACCTGCAGCTCCTGCGGCGACGCCGAGTAGGAGCGCCGTCCCGACGCCAGGCGTACGTCGGCACCGCCGGGCGCGGCGACGTAGTCGGAGATCCTGCCGGTCACCGTGTCGCCCGCGTCGAGCGTGATCTGGGCGTCCGGCAGGACGTAGGGCAGGCCGTTGCCCGTCGGCGGGATGTAGACCGAGGCCACGGCGGTGGCACCGTCGGCGTCACGCACCTCGAACGGCAGCACCTTGGGCGCCTCGCCGCGGTTGGCGCGGACCTCCACGCCGTCGACGACGCGGGCCGACGGGTCGCCGCCCACGCCGGTCACCTCGAGCGACTCGGCGTCGCCGTCGGGGTCGTAGGCGCCCTCGAGCACGTCGACCACGACGCTGCCGCTGTCGTCGGCGCGACCGAACGCGTCGTAGACGATCGGCGGGTTGTTGAAGCGGTCGGCCGTCTCGAGGGTCATCGTGGAGCGGGACTCGTTGAGCCCGTTGGTCACCCGGTAGACGAGGGTCGTGGGGGGGCCGTCGAGCGTGTCCGGCGCCGGCACGGTGACGAGGTTGGTCTCGGGGTCGAGACGAGCGCCGTCCGGCTTCTCGACCAGCTCGATCTCCACGGAGTCGCCCGGGGCGATGAAGTCGTTGGCGAGCGGGTCGAAGGTCGCCGTGCGCCCCGGCTCCACGGTGAGGCGGTCCTCGACGGCCAGTGGTGGCTGGGGCTGTCCCGGCTCCACCACGGCCACGCGCACGGTGCCGGTGGCGAAGGCACCCTGGGAGTCGACCACGGCGTAGGTGAACTCGTCGGTGCCGGTGGTGCGCGGGTAGGCCAGGTACTCGAGGAAGTTGCCGCCGTAGGACACGATGCGTCCCAGCCGCGGAGCGGAGGTGATGCCGGTGACGGTGACCGGGTCGCCGTTGCGGTCCACCCCGACGCCGGGCACGCGGATCTTGACCTCGTCGCCGGAGACCACCCGACCCTCCAGGGTCGGCGGCTCGGGCGGGTCGTTGGGGTCGTCGGTCGGGATGACGGTCACCTGCAGGCGGCCGTTGGCGCGCTCGCCGTCGAGGTTCTGCGCGACGTAGGTGATGGTGTAGGTGTCACGCTCGTCGACCTGCTCGGGAGCGACGTAGCGCACGATGCGGCCCGACACGAACGCCTTGCCGACGTCGCCGGTCACGTCGATCGGCGCCACCACCTCGAGCTGGCCCGGGGTGGGGCTGTCCACCAGGTCGCCCAGCAGCGTCAGCCGGTCGCCCGACGGCGACACGTCGTTGTCGAGCACGGGCGCGGAGACGGAGGCGCCCGCGCGCACGACCACCCGGTCGGCCACCGTGATGGGCGTGTTGTCGGCCGGCTTGGGGCGCTGGGTGACCACGACCTCACCGCGTACGCCGGAGCTGGTGCCGTTGCTGATCGTGTAGGAGACGGTCTGCGTCACCGATGCCGCGTCCGGGCGCAGCGCGGAGATCCGCAGCCACCGGCCGTCGATGATCGTCACGTCGAGGTCGCCGACCCTGTCGGCGGCGGCGCGCTGCACGACCAGGAGGCCCCCGGCGGGGTCGAGGTCGTTGGCCAGCACGTCGACGATGCCCGGGGCCTGGCCGTAGACCGTGAGCGTGTCGGGCATCGCGATGGGCTCCGCGGCCCGCTTGGGCCTGGGCTTCACGTCCACCCGGATGGTGCCCAGGTCGAGCGGGGCGTTGCCGTAGCCGGCGTTGTAGTTGAGGAAGAAGGTGCCGGCTCGCTCGCCCGTGAAGGTCAGCTGGCCCGCGTCGAGGTCGGAGACGACCTTCGCGCCCGGCTGCTGCGGCACCTTGCCCGCGAGCGAGAGCTCGGCGTTGGGCGCGTTGGGGTCCGAGCCGGGCAGGTCGTTGAGCAGGGGACGGATCTTGATCGGCTGCCCGACCTCGCCACGCACCACGTCGGGCTCGGCGCGGGGCGCGAAGGTGTTCTGGTCCTTGGGCGCCTGGACCTGGAACCCGATGGACTTGCGGACCGGCTCGGACCGGCCGTCGGTGACCGCGAACTCCACGCGCACCAGCTGCTGGCCCTCGGAGTCGGTCCTGGGTGCGGTGAAGCGGATCCGGCCGTCAGCCGTGGTCCGGGCCGACGCGCCGGTCGCCTCGCCGTTGACGGCCTTCGCCGAGTCCAGCAGCAGGGTGTCGCCGTCGCTGTCGTCGCGCCAGTCGGCGAGCACGGGGACGGACAGCGCACCGCCGTGGGGGACCTTGTAGGTCGGCTTCTCGTAGCCCTCGCGCAGGTCCGGGGCCTCGTTCTGCAGCTCGCCGCGCACCCTGACGTCGACGCTGGCGTTGGCCGCGACACCGTTGCGCCCGTCGTCGATGAAATAGTCGAACGTCGCGGGTCGCGCATCCTCCGGCATCTGCAGCACCAGCGTCTGGCCGTCGGGGCTGATCTCGACCCTGGCCCCGCCGCCGGGCTGGTCGACGTCGACGATGCTGAGGATCCGGCCCTCGGGGGCGGAGTCGTTGTCGAGCGGGTGCAGGACGGTGGTGCGACCGGCGCGCACGCCGTAGGAGTCGGGCTCGGCGCGGGGCGGGCGCCGGTCGGCGTCGGTCTGGTTCTCGTTCTCGTTCTCGTCGTCCTGGTTCTTCTTCTTCGAGGTGAAGGACTCCCAGTTGTCGATCCTCTGCGGACTGTCCTGCTGGACGTCCCACACCGTGCCGCTGTTGGCGTCGTTGAGGACGATCTCGTCCCGGTTGACCCGGAAGGCGAGGCTGGTGGCGTCGCCGCCCAGGGCGTCCTGGTTGACCTCGTCCGACCCGCACTGCACCGCCACGGCACCCTCGCCGCCGGACCAGGCGCCGAAGACGCAGGCGCCGAGGCGTACGGGCTCCACGGGCGTGCCGGACCTGTCGGAGATGGACGTGTCGTCGCCGGAGTCGAGGTCGACGCCCAGCAGTCCGTCGGGCGCACCCACGAGCACGGCGTCGGCGGAGGGACCGGCCTGCTGGAGCACGCTGTCGACCGGCACGGTGGCGGTCGCGCCGCCGACGACGCTGAGCACGCCGGCGTCGGCGTCGAGGGTCACGATCCGGTCCCCGACGGTGGTCACCTGGGTGACCTGGCCGGCGCCGCCGGGCAGATCGCTGGTCTCGGGCTCGGCGAACCCTGCGCCGCGGGGGGCCACCGTCGTGACGGTGCCCTCCTCCGAGGAGGTGACGACGATCGTGCCGTCCTGGGAGACGGCGAGCGCCGCGCCCTCGCCGGCCTCGGCGATCGGGTCGGCCTGGCTGTCGACGGCGCTCATCACCGGCTTGCCCAGCTGGTCGTCGTAGCGCACGGCCCAGAGCTGGCCGGTCTCCGCGTCGAGGCTGGCCAGGGTCGACCCAGCCATCTGCACGTCGCCCGCGGTGGGGATCGCGGCGGTGCCGCCGTCCTGGGACTCCAGCTTGCTGGTGTCGATGGCCTGGCCGCGGCTGGCGTTGGTGTTGATGCTGACGACGGCGGCGCCGTCCTGGACGACGTCGAGGCGCGTCCTGCCCTCGGGGCTCGGCACGACGCCGTCGAGCTGGTTGATCGGCTTGTTCAGCCGACCCGACCAGCCCTTCTTGCCGTTGACGACCCAGATGCCGCCGTCGTTCAGCTCGGCCTCGTGCTTCTTGTAGCCACTCGCCGTGACGGCATAGACGACGACCGCGCCGGTCGCGATGGTGAGCGCGACACCCGAGGCGATGCCCACCCGGTGCCGGCGCACGAAAGCCCCACGTGCCACGCCATTCCCCCTTGGCCACACCCGATGACGTGCGCCCGCCGCAGTCAACCACAGGAGGGTAAGGATGCAGTCGGGTTTCCGACAAGTCGGGACCTCCTGCGCCGGACGTGGACGATGGGTGATGATGGAGGCGTGGGCGTGCACGAGGGGAGCCGACGTTGATCGTGGAAGCCAGGTACACCGGGGGGTCCGGTGTGCTGCTCGGCAGTGGCGCCCACTGGGTGCTGATGACCGACCCCAGCGACGAGCAGGTCGTGGAGGAGGTCTGGGAGGCGCTGTCCATGACCGCACCGTCCGGGGCCGGTGTCGTCGAGCGCGTGCTGGCGATCGTCGAGAAGGCCTTCGCGGGCGACCCTCCGGGACTCGCGGTCGTCGACTTCACCTCCGGTGCCTCCACGACGTTGTCGCGCGGTGCCGGGCACGTACGCCTGTCCGGACCGGCGCGGGTCCTGAGCCTGGACGCCGGGGCCGACCCCGAGGGCCTGTCGAGCACCCGGCGCCTCGTCGGCGGCGTGGTGGGCGCCGACCGTGTCGAGCTGCGGCCGTTGTCGGTCCGCACCGCGCCCGCGGTGCAGCACACCGAGGCGTCCGCAGCACCCGCCCCCGCGGGCGCCCCCCTCATCGACGGCATCCCGGCCGCGATCCTGGCCGCGAAGGGCCCGGACGGGCCGCCACCGCGCACCCGGACCATGCGACCGGCGCAGGACACCGGCTCGCTCACCGACACCTCCGAGCCCGACCCGCTGCTGGTGCAGCGGATCGAGGAAGGTGCCCACACCACGATCCGGCCTGCCTCCGCGCCCCACACCACCCCCGAGCCCGACGACCACGACGGGTCCACCACCTTCCGGCCCGCCCACCTCTCCCACCCGACCGCGCCCACGGTGCTCGCGGTGAGCTGCCCGCTCGGCCACCTCACGCCCCCGGCCTCGCCGCAGTGCCGCGTCTGCCACCAGCGGGTCGCGCCGCAGGAGCCGCGGCGCGTGGACCGGCCGCCGCTCGGTGGCCTGCGCCTGCCGACCGGGGAGGTCGTGCCGCTCGACCGTGGCGTCATCCTGGGCCGCAAGCCCGCGCCGGCCAAGGACAGCACGGACTGGCCGCACCTGGTGCACCTGCCCGCCGACCACTCGTTCGTCTCGCGCCGGCACCTGCAGATCGAGCTCGACGGCTGGGACGTGGTGGCCCGCGACCTCGACAGCCGCGGCGGCACCACCATCGCCCTGCCCGGGCGGGAGCCGCAGCGCATGACGGCCGGCGACGCCTATGTGCTCGAGGCAGGTACGGTCCTCGACATGGCGCACGTCTACGCGGTCCGCTTCGAGACGGGGGCGACCGCCCGGTGAGCGCTCCGGTCATCCCCGGGTTCGCGTTCGTCGAGCACCTGGGCAGCGGCGGCTTCGCCGACGTGTTCCTCTACGAGCAGCAGTGGCCGCGTCAGCGGGTCGCGGTGAAGGTCGTACGCCCCGACGTGCCGCTCACCGACCGCGAGAAGTACCTCTTCACCGCCGAGGCCAACGCGATGGCCCGCCTGGCCGACCACCCCTACATCGTCTCGGTGATCACCGCCGGCGTCACGGCGGAGGGCGGCAGGCCGTTCCTGGTCATGCGCTACTGCCCGCCGCCGGACCTGGGGATCCGGGTGCGCTCCAACCCGATGGCGCCGGTCGACGCCGTCGCCACTGGCATCAAGCTGGCCAGCGCCATCGAGACCGCCCACCGCTCCGGCATCCTGCACCGCGACATCAAGCCGAGCAACGTGCTCGTGACGACCTACCACGAGCCGGCCCTCACCGACTTCGGCATCGCCGGCCACATGGCCGACGTGGAGGGCGACAACGACGTCAGGATCTCCTACCCCTGGTCGCCGCCCGAGCTCCTCGACGGCCGTTCCAACGGGTCGGTGGCCTCCGACGTCTACTCGCTCGGCGCCACGATCTGGCACCTGCTGGTGGGGCGCTCGCCCTTCTCCATCCCCTCCGGCGACAACTCCACCCGGGCGCTGAGCGCGCGCATCCTGCATGCCGCTCCCCCGGCCACCCAGCGACCCGACGTGCCGCCCGCCCTCGACCGCCTGCTCCAGCAGTGCCTGGCCAAGCGCCCCGAGCACCGGCCCTCCAGCGCGCTCGAGCTCGCCCGCGCGCTCCAGCGCATCGAGTCGGCCGCGGGCTGGGCGCGCACCGCGGTCGCGGTGGAGGGCGACCGGCCCGACTCCTCGGTTGCGGCACCCGAGGTCCCGGAGTCCCCCGAGGACGCCACCGCGATGAAGCCGGTGACCGTCATCTCCGCCAGCGGACCGCGCCGCATCGCTCCGCAGGTCCCTGCCCCGCCCACCGACGAGGACGAGCAGGACCGCAGCCGGGTCTCGGGCCTCGTGTGGGCCGGTGTCGGTGCGGCCGTGCTCGCACTCGTCGTGGGCTACCTGGTCCTCGGCGGCGGGGGTGAGCGCGAGGAGGACCCGGGAGTCGTGCTCCCGTCCGGCTCCCAGACGCCCAGCGCCGTCGTGCCGGACGTGCTGACCGAGGCGCCGAGCCTCACCGGGGCACGTACGCCGCGCGGCGTGCTCTTCGAGTGGCGCCCGCCGGTCCCGGTCGAGCCCGGCGACTCCTTCAGCTACCACCGCGACGACACCGACGCCTACGGCAGCACCAGGCGGCAGCAGCTGCTGGTGCGCACCGACGAGCCGATCTGCCTCGACGTGCGGATGACGAGGGGGTCGGACAACTCCCCCACCGCCAAGGAGTGCGTCACCTGAGCGACGGGTGACGTGCCGCCGGCCCGGGCGCTCGTGGTGAGCGCACCGGGCCGGTGGCGTGGGGCTGCGTCAGGGCGTCAGTCGTCCTGGAAGTCGCGGCGCGGACCCGACTTCGCGTCCTGCTCCGCGGCGGACATCCGGCTGGACGCCCACAGCGACAGCACCGCGGTGATCGCCAACGTGGCGATGATGACCACGAGCGAGAGCCAGATCGGGATCTCGAGCCACGGGTAGTCGAGGTGCTCGCCACCGTTGATGAAGGGCAGCTCGTTCTCGTGCAGCGCGTGCATGAAGAGCTTCACGCCGATGAAGGCCAGCAGGAAGGCCAGGCCGTACGACAGGTAGACCAGGCGCTGGAGCAGGCCACCGATGAGGAAGTAGAGCTGGCGCAGGCCCATCAGCGCGAAGATGTTGGCCGTGAGCACCAGGTAGGGCTCCTTGGTGATGCCGAAGATCGCCGGGATCGAGTCGAGGGCGAACAGCAGGTCGGTGGTGCCGAGCGTGAGGATCACGATGAACATCGGGGTGATCATCCGCTTGCCGTTGTCGACGGTGAACAGGCTCTTGCCGTGCCACTCAGAGGTGGCCGGGAAGCGACGCTCGATGAAGGCGACGAGCTTGTTCTCCTCGAACTCGTCCTCGTCCTCGTCCTCGGCGCCCTCCTTGGCCAGCTTGACCGCCGTGTAGACCAGGAAGATGCCGAAGAGGTAGAAGATCCAGCTGAAGTTGCTGATGGCCGCGGCACCCACGGCGATGAAGATCGCGCGCATGACCAGCGCCATCACGATGCCGATCATCAGGGCGTACTGCTGCAGCTCCCGCGGCACGGCGAACTTGGCCATGATGATGATGAAGATGAAGAGGTTGTCGATGGAGAGCGAGTACTCCACGAGCCAGCCGGAGTAGAACTCCAGGGCGTACGTGCCACCCGAGGTGTACCAGACGCCGAGGCCGAACAGGACGGCCAGGCCGACGTAGATGGAGAGGTAGGTCGCGCACTCCTTCATGCTCGGCTCGTGCGGGCGGCGCCCGACGACGGCGAGGTCGAAGGTGAAGATCGCGAGGGTCACCACGGCCGTGGCGATCCAGACCCAGGTGGGGACGTCCACTCTGTTGCTCCTTGGGATGGGGTGGGGGTGCGGCTCCGCGCAGCACGCGGACGCCGGAGGTCTCTTCCGCTCGCGTCAGCGCGAACCAGTGGCACCGGGCCCTGCTCGCGCAAGGGCCGTGCTGACGACACCACCACTACGGGGAATACTCCCCTCCAACCCACTCAGTCTTCCACGCACCCCTGCCGGGACGTGAAATCGCCGTTCAGCGTCCGCCGAATGGGACACCCAGCGCGGCGAGCCGCTGCTCGCCGCCGTCCACGGCGGTGAGCACCCACGTGCCGGTCGGCGTGACGGTGAAGGTGTGCTCGAAGTGGGCGGCGTACGAGCCGTCGACGGTCGCCACGGTCCACTCGTCCTCGAGCAGGTCGGTGTGCTTGCTGCCCAGCGTCACCATCGGCTCGACGGCCAGCGCCAGGCCCTCGACGATCGAGGGGCCGCGGCCGCGACGCCCGACGTTCGGCACGTTGGGGGCCATGTGCATCTCGGTGCCG
>SXGS01546682.1_pt1 | contig 11254 bp, 10 predicted proteins | sample 3174681 | NCBI WGS metagenome assembly SXGS01 (sample SAMN11356861, study PRJNA531348) | freshwater metagenome | isolation source: freshwater sample F1-80 | place: China: Fuxian Lake, Yuxi | collected 2017-12-25 | reverse complement strand
CATCGCCAGAACACCGCCGCCTGCGTTTCTCTTTCCAATTCAACAATGTCAAAGACCAAACCGGCTTCCGCCAGCCCCGCCAACCAATCCGTCAGCGGCGAGGAGCGGCGTATCTAGTCGCCACCCCCATGAGTGTCAATCGATCCTTTCGGACTTTCCTGCGTTACTTTTCGTAGGCGTTCACCGACCGAAATTTGGCGCAAAAAACACTTCTGGCCGCCGTGAGGCTACCCTCAAGTGTCCGAAGCGATTCGATTGAAGGACCGGAAGCTAACCAGCAATGAAGAAAAGGTCAATAGCCTTTCGGCCACCAACTGTTTCTGCCCGGCGTCACGTCCAGGGCCGCTGACTTAAGGGTCGCGCCCGCGGGAGTCAACGGATCACGGACCGGTTGCGCCGGCTTGCTCACCCCCCGGCAATCTCCCTATGAGGAGGGGCGCACGGAGGAGGCGCCGACTACGATGTTGTCGCAGAAGACCAGATACGCCCTGCGCGCCCTCGTGGAGCTGGCGCGGGTGGAAGGCGCCCAGTTGACCTCTGGAGAACTGGCATCCCGGGCGGACGCCCCGCGAAAATTCCTCGAAGCCATTCTGCTGGAACTGTCGCGTCATCGCCTGGTGGTCAGCCGGCGGGGCAAGTTCGGCGGCTATACCCTGGCCAAGCCCGCCGCGGACATCGCCTTTGCCGAGGTCATAAGGGTGATGGAAGGGCCCCTCGCCCTGGCGCCCTGCGTCAGCCGCACCGCCTTCCGCAAGTGTGAAGACTGCACAGACCTGGCGACATGCACCTTGCGCGAGGCCCTGCTCCGCGCCCGGGACGCCACAGCCAGCGTCCTGGAAGGCTACAGCCTGGCCGATGCGGCGGCCGGCACAGGGGGCGAGGTGTTCCGCATCGCCACCTAGGTCCCGCGCCTGCGAGACCGACGGGAAGGCTTTGGGTCAGGGGGCGAGGACTGCCCCCTGCCCTGCCCATGGCGGCACAGACAGGGTTCAGCCGGCGGCGATATAGGCCTTGAGGCCATCGGCCTCGGCCACCACCTCGGAGATCTTGTACTTTACAAGGTCGCCGATGGAGACGATGCCCAGGAGCTTGTCGTCCTGGCAGACCGGCAGGTGTCGCACCCGACGGTCGGTCATCCGCTCCAGCAGGGCATCGACCGTTTCGCCCGGGGCGGCAAACAGCACGTCGCTGGTCATGCAACCGGAAATAGGTCTGTCGAGGGCGGCGGCCCCCTGTTCGGCGACGATCCGGACGACGTCGCGTTCCGATACAATGCCCACCACCTTGCCGTTATCGACGACAATGAGCGCACCGACCCGGCGGGCATGCAGCAGGGCTGACACTGAACTGACCGAGTCGTTCGGCGTCACGGTGAAGACCAGGTCGCCCTTGGTCTTCAGGATCTGGGACACAAGCATAGGTCGTTTTCTCCCTCATCCCCTGGCAGGAGCCTGTCGCATAACAAGGGTTCTGGCAATCACTCACATGGCCGGGTCGTTCGGCGGACCACGCCCCGGCTCGGGCGGTTCGCCCCACGGCCCCGGCGCGGGCTCCGGGGGCGACAGGCGCCTGGCCAGCGCGGCGGCGGGGCCCACCAGCAACAGCCCCGCCAGATAGCCGGCGATATGGGCCTCCCACGCCACGGCCCCGTCCATACCCGGCGCAAAGCCCAGGACGGCGATCAGCAGGTTCAGGCCGATCCAGGCGGCGCTCATGAGCAGGACGCGACGATCGAACAGCCCCGCCAGTCGCCCGCCGCCGGCCAGGAGGCGCGTCGCCGCCCCGATCAGGCCAAACACCGCCCCTGACGCCCCCACAAGCACAATCGTCTCGCCGGGATGCACCCAGGCAAAGGCCAGATTGGCCAGGGCCCCGCAGGCCAGGTAATAGCCCAGGAACACCAGCGCCCCGGAGGTTCGCAGACCAAACAGTCGGGCGACCGGGCTGCCAAAGGCCAAGGCGCCGGCCGCGTTCATGGCCGCGTGTAAAAAGCCTCCATGGATAAAGAGCGCGCTGACCAACCCAAAATGGGCGCCGGCTTCATAGCCCGCCGGCGAGAAACCAAACCGCCGATAGGCCTCGTCCCCCAGGACGAAAACCTGCAGGGCATAAGCCCCCAGTATGGCCCCCAACATCATCATGGCGGGCCAGGGGGCCTTGAAGACTGGCTCTCGGGGCTCGGACAATCATCAATCTCCTGCGGCGTTTAGGCCAAACCAGACTCAGCCTTAACGAATTTGCGAGGGTTAGGCCCCCTAGATGCGCCGGTGTCCAAGTTTGGCACGCGGTTTGCTTAATGAACCCCGCGCCCTGTCTCCGGAGTTCGCCAAGCCCATGGCCCTCGTCATCCTCGCCCGGCCCTCCAGCTGGATCGCAGCCGTCCTCACTGGCGCTCTCTGCGTGAGCGCAGCGCATGCCCAGCACATGACCACCAACTCGGCGGATTTCAACGCCGGGTGGGGCCGCTATGCCGGCAGCGAGAACCATCCGGTGAATGTCTCGACCCGCGACGCCAACGGCAACCGGGTCATTGTCGACGGTCTGATCCTGACCGGGGAGGACCAGTCGTCCTTCGCCCGCTCAAGCGGCTCCGCCGATGTGTTTGCCGGGGTCGGCGCAAGCGCGGGCGGGGCCAGCGCCATTGGCAACAATCTCGTGGTGGTGACCCAGGGCAACTACAACACGGTCATCGTCAATTCCCACCAGGTGAACACCGGGGCCGTCTCGGCCGGAACCAAACTGAATTCCGGCGGGGTCGGCGATGAACATTAAACCCGCCATGCGATTGACCGGCGCGGTCAGCGCCCTGGCCCTGACGCTTTCGGCCTGCGCCACGCCGGTGGCCGGGCCAGGCGGCAACTATAGCCGCCCCATCGGCGGCGCGCCTGTAACCGCCAATCCGACCCCCTATTCCACAGCTCTGGTCTGCCTGGCCGGCTATGCCCGCAACGCCAATCTGACCGCCCCGCGGATCGCCGTGGGCCGTATCGCCGACTATACCGGCAAGACAGAGTCGGACGGCAGCGGCCGCAAGATCACCCAGGGCGCCTCGCTGATGGCCATGTCGGCCTTCGCCAAGGCCGGCATGCCGCTGGTGGAACGGTTTGACACCTCGGTTTCCGAGCTTGAGCTCAAATACGCCAACAACAAGCTGATCTCCGACCAGCCCAACGCCGCCCCGAACATGCCCGCGGAGTACCGCCGCATCCTGTCGGGCCAGGTGCCCGGCTCGGACTTCTATGTGGCCGGCGGCCTGACGGAGCTGAACTTCAACATCCGCTCGTCGGGGTTCGACGTGGGTGGCGGCGATCCTGACCCGCAGGATCTGAAGGGCAATCTCCGTGGGCGGCTGTTCATCATGAACATTGGCCTGGACCTGCGGCTGATCAACACCCGCACCCTCGAGGTGGTCGATGTGATCTCCTACCAGAAGCAGGTGATCGGTCGGGAGGTCGGCGTTGGCCTGTTCGACTTCCTGGGCGGCAATGTGTTCGACATTTCGGCTGGCACCGGGGCCCTGGAGCCCATGCAACTGGCCGTCCGCTCGCTGGTGGAACGGGCCGTGATCGAGATGAGCGCCAATCTCTACGGCATGCCCGGTCCTCAGGCCTGCCTGTCGTCCGACCCCCTGGGCGGAAGCACCGTGGGGATCACGGGCGCCTATGTCCCGGCCTATAACAATCTGGGGACCAACAATGCGCAGACTCGCCAAGATCCTAGCCGTTGGAACGTCCACCGCGATCCTAACGTCCGCGGCCGCTACTAGTCAGACCCTCGACAGCGTCATCGTCAGCGACCAGGTCCAGACCAGCGACATCTTCGCCGGTCAGACCCTCAATGTCGTGTCGGTGAGCGACACCACCACCTCGGTCGCCACGGCCACCGGCGCGGCCTTTGACGGGTCTGGCGAAGGGGTGACCCTGGATGTGCGCGCCAATCAGAATCTGCAGGCCAATGTCACCGCCGACACCCGCCTGGACGCCGCTGTCCATTCCGGCGCAACCACCCACCTGAGCACCACCGCCACCGGTGTGACCAGCGAGTCCAACATCTATAACGGGACCCTGACTGGGGTTTACACCCAGCGGACCGGGCCAAACCGCATCTACAGCCACAGCCATGTGGAGGCCCCCCATGCGGAGGCCGGGGACATCACCGCCTCAACCCAGGCCATCGGCATGAACCAGGGCTTCGGCGTCAGCCATAGCGTGGTGGGCGCGCGGGTGAACCAGACCAATACGGCCGATGTGGTCGCCGACGGCGGCGGGACGGTGGGTCATGTGGATGGGGCGGCGATCTTTGCCGGCGCCGCCACCGGGGCCAATGTCACCAGCTCCAGCATCGACGGGGCCGCCCAGCGCTACATCATCGGTCAGACCAATGCGCCGGCCATGGTCCAGGCCAGCCAGTTTACCGCCCACGGCTCGGCCTATCTCGCCACCACCAGCGCCACCGCCACCGGCGGCTCGGTCAACCTGCACAATGAAGGCGGGCTGCTGGACGTGACCAGCCGCCAGACCAATGAGGCCTATCTGCGGGCCCAGAGCGTGGGCTCCGCCTTCCAGTTTGGGTCGGCCGCCTCCATAGCCTTCGGGGTCGGCAATTCTTTCCTAGCCGGCAATCTTGGCTCGGAAACCATCATCGACGCCGTTCAGCTCAATGACAGCGGCGGGGTTGAGGTCATCGCCGACTTCACGGGCGCCGAGGGCTACGACGCCTCGGCCAATGCGACGGCCATGGGCAACGCCGCCACGGGCTTTGTCTGCAACGACTGTGATGGACGCCTGGTGGCCACCAGCCAGCAGGTCAACAGCACCGACATCAGCGCCAACTCCTCGGTCACCATCACCGGCCACGCCCGATCGGCCACAGGGGTGGCCAATGCCGTGGGCAATACGGCGACCTATTTCGTGAGCCGTCCCGGCGCGCACTAGCTCAGGTTCATCAGACGGGCATCCTTCGCGTCTGGCCCGTCCCAGACCCAAAGCCCCGCGCCGGATCTTCGCCCCGTTAGCGCCTTGCCCTCGCCTCAACCGACAGCGATGGTGCCCCCTGTTCTGGTGACCTTCGGACGGCTCAATGATCAGTTCCCTGCGGGCGGTGCTTGCGTTTTTTGCGGCCCTCGCCCTGGCCAGCCCCGCGGGCGCCGCCAGTCTGAATTTGCAGGCGACGCCGCCCTCGGCCGAGGCGGCTCCACAGGCAAAGATCACCCCAGAGCTTGCGCCTGGCCAATGGCCCCAAGCCCTTGCCGACATAGCACCCGATCCAGAGATCCGCTTTGGCGCCCTGCCCAACGGGATGCGCTACGCAATCCGCCGCCAGACCAGTCCAGAAGGTCAGGGGGCCCTGCGACTGCGGATCGACGCCGGCTCGCTGATGGAGGCCGATGACCAGCTGGGCCTGGCGCACTTTCTTGAGCACATGGCCTTCAATGGCTCCAAGGCCGTCCCGGAAGGGGAGATGATCAAGATCCTGGAGCGCCTGGGGCTGGCCTTCGGGGCCGACACCAACGCCTCCACCGGGTTTGACGAGACCATCTACAAGCTCGACCTGCCCCGCACCGACGCCGAGACGGTGTCCACCAGCCTGATGCTGCTGCGCGAGACGGCGATGAACCTGCTCATCGCCCAGGACGCCGTAGACCGTGAGCGCGGGATCATCCTGTCTGAGGAACGGGCCAGGGACACCCCACCCTATCGCATCTACAAGAGCCGCCTGGCCTTCCTGCTGAAGGGCCAGCGCCTCAATACGCGCTATCCCATTGGCGAGGTTGAGATACTCCAGACCGCTCCGGCCCAGCGCCTGCGCGATTTCTATGAGGCCTATTACCGGCCTGAGCGGACCCTGCTGGTGGCCGCTGGGGACTTTGACATCGACGCCATGGAAGCCCAGATCGTGGCGGCGTTCGGCAGCTGGTCGCCCCCTGGGGCATCAGGGGAAGACCCTGATCTGGGGGCCGTCCAGCCCCGGGGCCTGGAGGCCAAGGTCGCCATAGAGCCCGGAGTCCAGGCCGCCCTGCAGATGGCCTGGGTCCGCGCGCCGGACCGGGGCGCCGACACAGAGGCCCGTCGTCGGGCCGAACTGATCGAACAGCTGGGATTCTCTGTCTTGAACCGTCGGCTGTCGGCCCTGTCCCGGGCGGCTGATCCCCCCTTTCTGGGGGCGGGCGCCTTTGTGAACGACGAATTCGGCGCCGCCGAAACCACCAGCATCCTGGCCAATGCGCAGGAAGGACGGTGGCAAGAGGCCCTGAGCGCCATCGAGGCCGAACAGCGCAGAATGTTGCTGTTTGGCGTCCGCCAGGACGAGCTTGATCGTGAGATCGTCGAGTATCGCGCCCGGCTGGAGGCCAGCGTCGCCGGCGCCGCCACCCGCCGGCCGGCAACCCTGGCCCAGCAGATCCTCGGCGCCACGGCGCAGGACCGGGTGGTCACCAGTCCGGCCCAGGACCTGGTCCAGTTCGAGGCCGCCGTGCAGGGACTGGAGGCCGCAACCGTTAGCGAGGCCCTGACGCAGGCGTTTGAGGGTCAGGGGCCTTTGATCTTCCTGGCCAACCCTGCGGCGGTCAACGGCGGTGAGGCTGCCGTGCTGGCGGCTTATAAGGCGGCGAGCGCCCGTCCCGTCGAGCCGCCCGCCGCCCTGAGCCAGCTGGAGTGGCCCTATCTGAGCTTCGGGCCCGGGGGAAAGGTGGCGGAGACCAAAGAGGTCACCGATCTCGACACGGTCTTTGTCCGGTTTGAGAACGGCGTCCGCCTGACCATCAAGCCGACCAAGTTTCAGGACGATGAGATCCTGGTGGCGGTGAATGTGGGCCACGGCCTGCAAAGCCTGCCGTCAGATGTGCAGACCCTGACCTGGGCCACACAGGCCTTCGCGGAAGGGGGGCTCGGCAAGATCACCGCCGAAGACATGGAACGGGTCCTGGCCTCTCGGGTCTATGGGGTTCGGCTGCGGGTGGGGGATGAGGCCTTCACCCTGTCAGGCTCAACCCGGCCCGAGGATCTGGACGTACAGATGCAGGTCCTGAGCGCCTATTTGACCGATCCGGCCTGGCGGGAGGAGCCCTTCGCCCGCATCAAGGCCGCAGGGGCCACCATTCATGACCAGTACGAAGCCACAGCCGGCGGCGTGCTGTCCCGGGATCTCTCTGGCCTGCTGCGCTCGGGGGACCGCCGCTGGACTTTCCCCACCAAGACCGAGATCGCCGAAGCCAACCTTGAGGCGCTGAAGGGACAGCTGTCCGGTCCTCTCCATGAGGGTCCGATTGAAGTGGTGATCGTGGGGGATACGACGGTGGAAAAGGCCATTGACGCTGTCGCCCGGACGCTTGGCGCCCTGCCCCCACGCCCGACGCCCGCTAGCCCTCCCATCACCACCGGCGTCCGGTTCCCGGAGCCTTCGCCTCAACCCTTGCGCCGCACCCATACCGGCCGCGACGACCAGTCGATCGGCTATGTGGCCTGGCCCAGCACCGACTTCTTCGCCGATCCACAGGCCGCCCGGGAAGCCGCCATTCTCGGGGAAATCCTCAGGCTGCGTCTGGTGGAGGAACTGCGCGAAAGCCAGGGCGCCACCTATTCGCCCTCGGTGAATTACAGCCACGCCTATGTCTGGACCGGCTGGGGTTACATGTCGGCCAGTGTCGAAATCCCGCCGGGTGGGCTGGAGGCCTTCTTTGCCGATGTGGACAAGATTGCCGCCGATCTGCGCGATCAACCGGTCGATCAGGATGAACTGTCCCGGGCCAGGTCGCCCCGGGTGGAGCGCATCGCCCGCGCCCAGGTCACCAACGACTACTGGCTAAGGGAGCTCTCGGGCGGGCAGGATGATCCCCGGCGCCTGGAGGCCATCCGGGCCTCGATCCCCGGTGCGGAACGGGTCTCAGCGCAGGACGTCCAGCGGGCCGCCCAGCGCATTCTGCGACCCGAGGCCGCCTGGAAACTTGAAGTCCTGCCAGAGGAATAGCCCCTGTCCGAAATCGGCCTGGACCGAAGGCCCCCTCTTTTCAGGGCCGCCTCAGTAGACGGTCCCGCCGACGCCGCCGTCGAGGCTGAAAGCGACGGACGAGGCGGACTCCGAATAGTCCTCTTCCTCGCGGTAGGCGGTGTAGGTTTCTGTGGTGACCATGGTCAGGATCTTCACCCCGGCCCCGAAGCGGCGCAGCAGCGAGCGCTCATGGCAGTCCCGGGCTGGGGCCTGAGGTCGGCAGGCCACCTGGCCGCCCGGCGCGTGGAACAGGGCCTCACCCTTGGCGCAGACCAGGGTCTGGCCGCCGGAGAAGTCCACCTGGCCATTGAATTCGGCGATGGTCAGCTGCAGGCGCGCACCTGCCACGCAGCGATAGAGCTCGCCACTGTAGATGTCGCGGACATCACGCTCGGGGAAGATCTGGGCGGCCGGATGGGGGTTCTGCCGGTCATCGATGCAGACGGCCTGGATCACCACACGACGGGTCGCCGATCGGGTGGCCTGATAGGCGACCCGCTTCATACGGCGCACGCCTTCGACGTTCAGGCCCTGAATCACGCCGGTGGCGATCGGGGGGGAATAGCCGCCGCCACCGCCGCCACCGCCATAATAGACGGCTGTGCCGCCGCCAGACCCGCCCGCAATACCGCCGCCGCCAGCCCTGGCTGAGGCATTGACGGTCGCGCTGGCGCTGGCATTGACCACAACCGTGGGGGCGACGACCACATTGACGCCGGGAACACGCACCCCATGGCCAGGCGGCCTGTGGGACGGTGGCGGAGGCGGAGGCGGGGGCGGATTGCAACAGGGCGGCGGCGGGGGCTCGCAGCAGTGCACGGGCGGCGGCGGGGGCGTGCAACAGCCGCTGCCGCCACCCCCAGCTTCGGCGCGCTCCGGCGCAGCCCCGGCCAGGAGGAACAGCCCAAGCCCGAGGGTTAGGCCAAGCAGGGTCTTTTGCGGCGCCATGGCGGCCTCCAAGTCTCTTAACCCGCGAGCCCTGCAATTTTCAGGCCGCAGACCCCCTTTCGGCGGATCTGCGACCCCTCTGTCCCGGATGGGGACATGGACGGCCTGGCCCGAAAATCTCTGCAAGCCCCATGCGGTCAATCTCGACCGCCATGGGAGCCGCGCAGCGATGTCGATGAGCCATCCAAACACGGAACGGTTGATAGACTATTGGCATAGCCGGGCCCGTCCGGGCGCTCCGCCACTGCGCACCGCCATCAGTCCTGCGGATTTTGCCGACCTTCTGCCCCAGGTGGTCATGCTCGGCCGGGTCTGCTCAGGCATTTATCCTATCCGCCTGGCCGGGGGGCTGGTCAGCGAACTGCACCAGCGCGACCTGCGCCAGCAGAACGCGCTCTCCCTGTTCGGCGCCAAGGACCGGATGGACCTGCAGAGCGCCCTGGAGATGGCAAGGCGTCGGCCAGAGCCCATCGTCGTCACGGCCCAGGCCCAGGCCGAAGGCGTGGCCATCGGCATGGAGATGATGTTTGCCCCCCTGGCCGGTCCAGAGGATGGGCCAGACCGCTTCCTGGGGCTCTATCAGCCCCTGGCCATGGTGGCCCGGCTGCGGGACAAGCCCGTGCTCAGCTTTACCCTGGAGGACATCCGCAAGGGCGGCAGCGCCTATCAGGCGGCCCCCCGCCTGCGCCTGGCCGCCATCGACGGCCGCAGGATCGCCTGACCCTGCCGGGTCAGCCTGAGACCAGGGCCTTCCACAGGAGCTGAGCGCCCACCAGGATCATCAGGACATAGATGACGGTATAGAACCGTTCGGCCTTGATGCGTCGCACCAGCCAGACCCCCGCCAGGGTCGACACGATCGCCAGCGGAGCCAGGGCGGCCGCCGTCAGCAGGTTCTCCCGGGTGAACTGGCCCAGGGCCCAATAGGCCGGAACCTTGATCCAATTGATCACCGCAAAGAAAATCGCCGTGGTGCCCACCAGCACCAGTGGCGGCAGGTTCTTGGGCAGCACCCACATCTGAAACGGCGGCTGGCCGGCATGGGCGATCTGGCTGGTGAAGCCCGACGCCGCGCCCAGGGCGATCCCCAGGGCCAAGGGGGCGTTCTTCGGGGCCTGCACCCCGCCGCCCCTGGCCAGCCAGAGACGATGGAGGGCGAACACGATACTGATGGCGCCCAGGACCGCCAGGACGGCGGTGGCTGAAACCTCGGCGGCCAGCAGATAGCCAAGCCCGATGCCCAGCGCCGCCGAAGGGATCATCAGCAGCAGAATCCCCCGGTCCCAGCTTCGCCGGAAGGCCCACACGCCCACCACATCCTGCAGGATCAGCACGGGCAACAGGATGGCGGCGGCCTGGACCGGCGAGATGGCCAAGGCCAGCAGCGGCAGGGAAATGGCCCCCACCCCGGCAAATCCACCCTTGGCCAGTCCCAGCAGGATCACCGCCGGAACCGCCAGGGCATAGAAGACCGGATCGGTCAGCATCCGGCCGGGCCGGTCACTCCGGAGCGCTCGCCGTTCCCAGCGCCGCAAGGTCGTCTGCGCTGAGCTTAAGGTCTGCCGCGCCCATCAGCTCCTGCAGCTGAGCCACGCTCGTGGCGCTGGCGATGGGGGCGGTGAGGCCCGGCTGGGCCATGACCCAGGCCAGGGCCACCTGGGCCGGCGTCGCCCCATGGCCGCCGGCCACCTGGTCCAGGGCGGCCAGGATCCGCATGCCGCGGGCGTCCATATACTTCTTGGCGCCCCGTCCCCGGGGGCTCTTGGCGAGATCGTCCTCAGACCGGTACTTGCCCGTCAGGAAGCCGCTGGCCAGGCCGTAAAAGGGGATCACGCCGATCTGCTCATCGATGCAGAGCTGTTGCAGGGCGCCCTCGAAACCCGCCCGGTCATAGAGGTTGTAGAGCGGCTGCTCGCTTTGATAGCGGGGCGCGCCCAGGCTCTGCGCAGTGTCGACCGCCAGTCTCAGGCGTTCAGCGGTGAAATTGGACGACCCCACCACCCGCACCTTGCCGGCCTTGACCAGGCGACCATAGGCCTCAGCGGTCTCGGCCAAGGGGGTGTCAGCATCGTCCCGATGGGACTGATAAAGGTCGATATAGTCGGTTTTCAGCCGCTTTAGCGACGCCTCGACGGCGGTTTCGATATAGGCCGCCGACAGGCCCTTCATCCCTTCGCCCATCTCCATCCCGACCTTGGTGGCCAGGACGATCCTGTCGCGCCTGCCGCCCTGGGCGAGCCAGTTGCCGATCACCGTCTCCGACGCCCCAGCCCCGGCCGGCGACCAGCGGGAATAGACATCGGCGGTGTCTACGGCATTG
>SXGS01252830.1_pt1 | contig 11255 bp, 8 predicted proteins | sample 3174681 | NCBI WGS metagenome assembly SXGS01 (sample SAMN11356861, study PRJNA531348) | freshwater metagenome | isolation source: freshwater sample F1-80 | place: China: Fuxian Lake, Yuxi | collected 2017-12-25 | reverse complement strand
GTCGGTCTGCCGCAGTCCTCTGTATTCGATTCCGTTCGACCACGCACGCATCTCCCGTGATGGCCTATGAAAGCATGTCAGTTAGCTGGCGAATTTTGCGCCGGAAAGTAATTAGCGCTCACCTAGTACCCGGGCTGTTATGCCGGCCGTGGGCTCGCTCCAGGGTGCAACTTCGCCCGCAGCCCAAGAAATAAACCGCCCATGGAAATGTAACGCGTGTAAATTTAATGCCTTTTGGGCCGTTTAGGCTTGTTGAGCCGGGCAAGGCGTGTTAGCATTTAACATCCGCTACAAGGGCCGAGTTGGGTAGCCCAATAAAGCGGGACAGTTCAGATAACGGAGAAAAACAAGAACATGATGACCCTCAAGTCCTTCCAAAAAATATTGATGTTGGGAATTATTCTAGGCTCGGTGGCGTTTGCCGGACCAGTTTCGTACTCCGCGATCCTCACCGGTCCTAGCGAAAACCCGCCGAACGCATCGCCGGGAACGGGGACCGCGCAGGTTATCATAGATGTGATCGCTCACACGCTGTCGGTAAGCGCGTCCTTTTCGGGCTTGCTGGCTAATGTCTCGGCGGCCCACATTCACTGCTGCGCGACGGCGCCGGCTAATGTCGGCGTGGCCGTCGGTGCGGTTGGGTTCCCTGTCGGCGTTACGGGTGGAGTCTACGCACACGTCTTTAATACCAGCCTTGACGGGACATTCGGCGGGGCCTTCCGCACGGCCAACGGAGGAACCGCGGCGGGCGCCGAGGCCGCTCTGGCAGCCGGTCTGGCGGCGGGACGCGCGTACTTCAACATCCACACATCCGCTTTTCCCGGGGGCGAAATTCGTGGCTTTTTTACGGAAGACGTCCCGGAACCGGCGACGTTCGTCCTGGCCGGATTCGCGCTAGCCGGGTTGGCATTGCGCCGCCGTCTCCGGTAAAGTTCGGGCCCGCCAGTTTTGCACCATGTGTGAATCGCCGCTGCACCGAGGGAGCGGCGATTCACTTCGGGCCGATCGCTCCTCCCGCTGGCCAGTCCGTATCACCCACGCGCTTCAGATTCATCTCAAAGAAACGGACAGGTTCCTTGCCCGGCATTATCCTTTCCCCGGTCTCGCGCCACGCGCCATCCTTCACCACCGCGGTGTAGCGGATCGTCATCTGCCCCGCCGGGATGGAAACAATCCACACGAAACCATCGGCGGTTGGGGTCAGCGCGAAATCACCGACATTGCCCTGCGCATGGGAGTGCATGGTGTAGGCGCGCGTCGCCGGGCTGTAGGATATCGTCCCGAATGAGTTAAAGGCCAACTTTCCGTCCGCGTCGTAGCCCCGTCCCTCGATGACCTTCACGGAGCCGTCCAGGAACGGTCCGATCCGCTCCGTCTGCGTGAGGGTATGCTTTTCACCGGAAGGCAAAAGCGTCCACGCCGGGCCTCTCCATACGCCGTCCATGAAGGCTAGCGCCGCCATGGCCTCGCGCTCCGCCGCGATGAGTTTCGCCGGATCGGGGCGTCCCTGCGCGAAAGCGCTTTGCCAGGCTCCCACCGTCACGGCAAAGAAGGTGAACGCCGCCCATCGATTTCTGAACATTCCGGATCCTCCGTCGCTTCGGACACCTTAGCACGTTTTAGCGCAATCGTTAACCCACTTGCGCCAGACCATAGCGCCGCTGCCAGTGATCGCGGATGTAGGCGGCCGCTCGCCGCAAATCATCTTCGGAGGGTGGCGCGTTAACGAACGCTCCCGCCTCCTGCCGCGCGATCTCGAGAATCTCGCGGTCTCGCAAGATGCTCGCAATCCGCAGCGACGGCAGCCCCGACTGCTTCGTGCCGAAAAATTCCCCCGGGCCCCGCAGCTTCAAGTCCATCTCCGCGATCTCGAAGCCGTCGTTGGTATCGGTCATCGTTCGAATGCGCTGCCTCGCGGTTTCGCCCATCTTCTCCGTTACCAGGATGCAGTAGCTCTGCGCGGCGCCGCGGCCCACGCGCCCTCGAAGCTGATGCATCTGAGAGAGGCCGAATCGCTCCGCCTGCTCGATCACCATCACCGATGCGTTCGGGACGTCCACGCCCACCTCAATCACCGTGGTCGAGACCAGAATCTGCGTGCGTCCCCGCTTGAAATCGTCCATCGCCGCTTCCTTCAGATCCGGCGTCATGCGCCCATGCAGGAGGCCCACCGTAAGCGACGGAAACACTTCCTTCGAAAGGTGCGCGTGCATCTTCTCAGCGGCTTTCACGGCCTGCGTTTCGGACTCTTCGATGACCGGATACACGACGTAGGCTTGCCGTCCTTCCTCAATCTGCTGTTTGAGAAAGCTGTAGACGCGTTCGACCTGGTCTTCGGTGCGATGTTTCGTGATGATTGGCCTGCGGCCGGGCGGAAGCTCGTCGATCGTGGACGTGTCCAGGTCGCCGTATAACGTCATTGCCAGGGTGCGCGGAATCGGCGTCGCGGTCATCACCAGCACATCGGGATGCAGTCCCTTCGTCACGAGCCCAAGCCTTTGCATCACGCCGAAGCGGTGCTGCTCGTCGATGACTGCAAGGCCCAGGTTCTTGAATTCCACATCCTGCTCGATCAACGCATGCGTGCCGATGGCCACATGCGCCAGCCCCTCGGCCAGCAATTTCTTGAGTTGGAGCTTCTCGCGCGCGCTTGAGGATCCTGTCAGCTGCAGCACGACGTACCCCAGATCCGCAAACAGCCTCTTGAAATACAGGTAATGCTGTGTGGCCAGGATTTCGGTGGGCGCGAGTACGGCCGCCTGGTAACCGTTCTCGATGGCGATGATGGCCGCTTCCGCTGCCACGATCGTCTTCCCGCTGCCAACGTCGCCCTGGAGCAGACGGTTCATCGGACGTGGCGCGGCCATATCCTCAGCGATCTCCTTGAGCACGCGTTTTTGCGCGTTCGTCGGCTTGAACGGCAGCATGGCCTTGATCTTTTCCCGCACGCGTTCGTTAAGAGAGAACGCTATCCCCGGAATCAGGCGGGCCTTGTTTCGCTTCAGCGCCAGGCCGCATTCGAGCCAGAAAAATTCCTCGAAAATAAGACGGAATTGCCCCTGGGAACGGAACCCGTTAAGCAGCCGCAAGTCGCTTTCGGGCTTTGGGAAGTGGACTTCGCGGATGGCGTCCCAAAGTTCGGGCAGTTTCAGCCGCTCGCGGATAGGCGCCGGCAGATGATCCTCCATCGGCGCGATTTCCTGCAATAACCGGTGCGTCCACGCGCGCATCAGCCGCGTCGAGATTTTCTGCACGGCTTCGTAGATTGGAACGATGCGGCCCGTGTGGAGGGACTGGTCGCCGCCGTCGTCACCCGAGAGGATCTCGATTTCCGGATGCAGGATGGAAAGCTCGTGCGTGAAGCTGTCGAATTCGACTTTCCCGAAGAGCGCCACCTTCAACCCGGGAGTGAGAACGTTCGCGAGGTAGCCGCCGTGAAACCACTTTCCAAGCAGCGTCGCGCGCGACGAATCGACGAACGTGGCTTCGAATAGACCGAGGCTCTTCCGCTTGAAGCCGGACGCCTTCGCCGAACGCACTTCGGCGATGATGGTGGCCATTTCACCCGGAGCAAGCCGGTCGATTGTCTTCAGATTGCTGCGGTCTTCGTAACGAAACGGGACGTAGGCGAGCAGGTCTTCGACAGTCGCAAGCCCCTTGGCGTGCAGCATTGCCGCGCGCGTGGGACCAATGCCCTTGATGTCTGAAAGCGGAGTGGCGAGAAGCAAGCTCAGGCTCCAGTGTACAATGGCGCCTTGGGCGGGACCATCCGCGCCTGCACGAGTCCGGATGAAATGAGGGCCGGCGAATACGGGTGCAGGGAAAGCCGCTCCGCGCGGAAAAGGATGGAAGCGGTTGCTGAAATCACAAGTGCCGCTTACGCGATGAAGGTCGCGGATCCGGACGTACCTCCCAGAATTCATAGAACTCTCGTCCATCTTCAACGCTCGCGGCGTTAGCTGCCTCATCCTGAGCGGATCCTGACCGGCAACTTCGAGTCCTTCCACGGCCAGCCACGGGCAGCGGCCGCCATCGACTTCCTGACTATTGAGAATCGCAGAATTGAGTTACAAAAACAATTTCACTCAGGCTTGCTTTATAGGCCTTTGCGCGCCGCCAAGCGTCACGCTATTTGGCGAGACTCAATAACTTGGCTGGCCCGGATGATCGTTTCATGCCGGCCACAGGGCATCGACCCGCATCACGCGAGATTCCCTTGACTCATTGGCTGGGCTCTGATGATTTCCTGGCGAAGTCATGCAGCGAAATTCTCTGACCCGGTGTCCAGACCAGGATCCAGCGAAATGGAAGAACCTTTTGGACTTCCGGACTATCGAGGCTAAGCAGGATCTTGCCGGCTGGATTCTCACCCGGCTCGACCGGCGGGCGATCGGAGCGCGACCTGCGCGCGGCCTGGCTCGCCGCGAATTGATCCGCGAGGCGATGGAAGGGCACCAAGCCGGACTGGGGTTTCAAACCGGATTCCGTCAGTTCAGTGGTTGAAGCTGCGTTGGCGATTGCCCGAGCTGACGACATAAGGTAAGGGGTTCTCTCTACCCGGCACAGGAGGCAAAACGCACCAGCCGGCCCCTTCAGGCAGAATCGCGGGGTGCACCTTGTTGTGATTCGCGGTGATCGCGAAGCCACTGCGGGTCTATCATTGTGAATAGTGCCTCTCCCGTCACGTCGAGACGCGCTGAAAGCGCTGTCGTTCCCGGCCTTCGCCGCCAGTGAGTTCTATCGCGTTGCAAAAGTGAAACAGCGGGTCTGCCTCATCACTCCAGAAGGCCGGCCTTTCTTTTCGCTCGGTATGAACCACATCGATTCCGCGCCGCTCCGTTCCGACGAGACATGGCGCCGGGAGTTTGGCGAGGACATCCAGCGCTGGCTGAGGGTGGTGCATGATGATCTGCTGGCCTGGGGATTCAATACCGCCGGCTGGGTGCAGGAGTACGTCTCCATCAATCATCAGCATCAGCGGCACTCCCGCAGCTTTACTCCTGAGGAGTACCGCTGGCTGGGGCTCCCCTACTGCCACTTGCTGCCTTTCATCGAGTCGCACCAGTGGGAGATCGAAACCCGCCTTCCCAAGATCGATAGCCCTGGATTCGCCGAGTGGTGCGACTATGTCGCGCGCGATCAATGCGTCCGGTACCGCGACGACAAGAGGCTGATCGGTTATTTCTACACCGATTGCCCGGTGTGGGTACACAGCAGGCCGGGAAACGCGTGGCGTGGCTCACTATTCGACGCGAAGGAACTCGCCTCCGCTTCCGGCCGCAAGGAACTCTCCCGCCTGGCGACGCACTACTATCGAACCTTGCACGATGCCATCCGCCGATACGACCCGCATCACCTGATCCTCGGCGACCGGTACGAGGCTCTCGCGCCGCTGCCGGAAGAGGTGGTGCGCGGCGCGCTCCCCTTTGTCGATATCCTGAGCTTCCAGTGTTTCTCTCCGCCTGCCGAGATCCATGCCAAGCTCAAGCGTTGGGCGGACTTTTCCGGCAAACCCGTACTCCTCGCCGACGCCGCTCATTGGGCGCAGCCGTTCCAACCGGGTTGGCCTCCCCAGGAAGATCGCACCCACGATGCCGCGACCTATACAGAGACGCTGAACCGTCTTCTCGACCTGCCTTCTTGCGTCGGGTATCATCTTTGCGGTGCTTACCTCAAGAACAACGCGCGCCGTTATGGATTCCGCGATGCTCGCAACCAGCTTGAGCCGCATGTGGCGGCCATGACCCGAGCCAACCGAACCGCTGCGGGCCGTTTCACGCGTGAGACCGCGTGAGCAACACCCCTGGGTGGAGTCCGGATCAAGCGCCGGAGAGCCGGATCAGTGGCCGGAATTTGGGGGGCCAGATCGGCCGCCCTTGCGAAATATTCTTGCAGGCGAGTACTTCGGCATCAATTGTCCGCGAGTCTGGCAGACCGATTCGACCAATGGTCACTCCTGCGCGCCCCGTCCGCCTTCAACCCCGAATCACCACATTCCGAAGCGGCAACCCCTGGGCCAGCCGCGCCACGTTGTCCGCTACGTCGCGCATGCGACCTTCGATCGTCAACTTCGTCCAGCCCGACAAGTGCGGAGTCATCAGCACATTACCAAGCTCATGGAATGGATAATTCGACGGCAGACAGATTTCGCCCGTGGCTCCTGGATATCGGTACCACACGTCGATCGCCGCCGAGGCGATCACGCGGTCGCGCAGCGCTTCATAAAGCGCCCGTTCGTCGACGATGGGTCCGCGCGCGACGTTGATCAACACCGCATCGCGCCTCATCATGGAGAACTCAGCGGAGCCGAGCAACCCCCTGGTCTGCTCGTTCAGGGGGCACGAGACCACCACATACCGCGCTTCCCTCAACCGGTCGCGCCAGCCGGGCGTGGAACGCGTTACGGGGATCACTTGCATGTCGAAGGCCTCCGCGCGCTTCGCTACCTCTTTCCCGATATGCCCAAAGCCCAGGATGAGCACCGCCTTTCCGGCGAGCGGCTCGATCACGGGAGGCTCATGGTTCACAAACCCGGCCCAGGCTCCCTCGCGCAGCCTCCCGTCCGACAGATCGGGCCGCTGCGATAGGTGTAGCATCGCCGTGAAGACGTACTCCGCAATCGAACGTTCGTGATGGAACGTGTTCGCAACGGGAACCGTGGACGCCAGCAGGTCGAGCCCCATTCCGTCGAGACCGGCGCCCGGAACGTGCACAAGCTTCAGTCGCTCCGCGCGAGTCACAATCGCCGCGGTCAGCGGACCTCCCACAATCACGTCGGCCGCTTCGAACACATCAGGGAATGTGGCGGCAGCCCCGGGATCCGGCACGTTCGCAAGCACGCGCCCGGCCTGCAAATGCGCCTCGAGCGTCTCCCTGCCTAATGACGCAATTCGTCCCAGGAGAACGACTTCCAGTGGCTTCATCGCTTTTCAGTGTCTCAAAAACCGGAACATTTCCGGAGGCGCCATCGTAATAGATAATGAAGTAGAATATGTCGAATCGAAAGAAGTCGCGATGGTACATATGGCTGCCCATTGTGCTTCTGGTTCTGGGCGGCGGAGCGTATTTTTCAATCAAGGCCATCGGACGCACCTCAAACAAGATTGATCCGGAGAAAATCGTGAAAGTCGAACGGATCGACTTGGCCCGTTCCGTGGTTGCGACCGGGAAAATCGAACCCACTACAAAGGTCGAAATCAAATCCAAGGCCAGCGGCATCATCCTGCGCCTGCCCGTCAACGTCGGCGACGCAGTCCACCGGGGCGACGTCATCTGCGAACTCGACAAGAACGACTTGCAGCCGCGCCTGCGGGAGGCGCAGGCCGCGCTCGGCATCGGGGAGGCCGCGCTCACCAGCGCCCACGCCGATCTCGATCGCTATCAGGTCGAAGCCGCCGGCCCGGACGTTCCCTTCCTGAAGCGTGACATGCAGCGCGCGCACGACATGTTTAAGGAGGGCCTGATCGCGCAGAACGTCCGGGACGACTCCGAGAAGAATTATGAGATGGCGGTCAACCGCCAGAAATCCGCGGTCGTCAATCTTGGCGTCGCGCGGGCTGCCATCAGGCGTTCGGAGGCGCAACTCGAACAGGCGCGCGCCATTGTCGCCCGGACCGAAGAGGATCTGCGCAACGCCACAATCGTTTCGCCCATTGATGGCGTGGTGCTTTCGCGCGACCGCGAGGTGGGCGACGCCGTGAGTTCCATCCTGACCATGGGATCGGGCGCGACGCTCATCATGACCTTGGGCGACATGGCGGAAGTTTACGTCAAGGGGAAGGCGGACGAATCCGACATTGGAAAGATCTACCTCGGGATGCCGGCCCGGATCACGGTGGAGTCTTTTAAGAACGAGAAGTTCGCCGGCAAAGTCACGAAACTGTCTCCGATGGGCGTCGAAAAAGATAACGTCACCACCTTCGAGGTGCGCGTCTCCATCTCGAATGTGTCGGGCAAACTCCGCGCCCTGATGACGGCCAATGCCGAGTTGATTCTCGAAGACCGGAAGGGCGTACTGGCGATTCCGGAAGGCGCGATCCTCTATAAGAAGGACAAATCCACGGAGGTCGAGATTCCCGACCCGGTATCGGAGAAGGGTAAGCGAAAAGTTGCCGTCGTTACCGGAGTGAGCAATGGGTCGAAGACGGAGATCGCGAGCGGGCTGAAGGAGGGCCAGCAGGTGATCCTGCCATAGGGCGCCTGCCCTCGAGGGAATCCCATGGACTACGCCGCCGAACTGCTGTGCCAGGTACTTTCAAACCTCGCGCGCAACAAATTGCGTAGCTTCCTGACTATGGCTGGCATCGCCTGGGGTGTCGCCTCGATTGTGCTCATCGTCGCCATGGGCGATGGCTTCAAGCAGGGACAGCGAAACAACACAAAGCAGCTTGGAGAGAACATCGTCATCGTCTTTCCGGGCCGCACCGAAAAGCAGGCAGGGGGACGGCGGGCGGGCCGCCGCATTCGCCTCAACTACGACGATATCCGCGACATTCGCGCCGAATGCTACCGCGTTCGCACCGCCATCGGTGAACTCGAAACCCAGGCGCGCGTGGCGAGCCCGTTCAACAGCGGTGCTTTTACGGTTAACGGAGTGGAGCCGCAATACTCGAAAGTCCGCAGCGTCGAAGCAGGTGAAGGCCGGTTCCTGAACGAAGGCGACGAGGCCGAAGCGCGGCGTGTCTGCGTTCTTGGCGTCAACGTTCGCAAGCAGTTATTCGGCACTCGCGGGACGGTGGTGGGAACTCAGGTCCGCATCAACGGCATTCCCTTCGAAGTCATCGGGCTTATGAAGGATAAGAATCAGAACAGCAGCTACAGCGGGTTGGATGTTGACAAGATCTACGTTCCTTATTCAACCGTGGAGCGGGACCTGCCTCCGAACGATCCGAACTTCCTGCCCGGTATTGTCAACGACATCGTCTACGTTCCCGTATCGCTTGAGGCTTGGAAGCCCGCGCAAGAGCAGGTGAGAGCCGTCCTCGCCCGGAACCACCGCTTCGATGCCGGCGATAAGGGCGCTCTCGGCATGTGGGATACGGTCGAGAACGCGCAGATGGTCGATGGCATCTTCCGCTCGATGACGGGTTTTCTGGGAACCATTGCCGTAGTAACGCTCACGCTGGGCGGCGTCGGCGTGATGAACATCATGCTCGTTACCGTTTCCGAGCGCACTCGTGAGATCGGCCTGCGCATGGCGTTGGGCGCGAGACGCCGCCGCATTCTCGCGGACTTCCTGGTCGAAGGGGCGATCCTCGCCTTCGGGAGCGGCGCCTTGGGATGGCTGGGCTCCTGGAGTCTCGCGGCCCTCGTCAACTCCTTTCCAATGCCTGAAATGTTCGCCGGACTGCCTGTGCGCCCATCGACCACGCTGCTGGCCTTCACGGCGCTCGCGGTAATCGCCATCGCGTCGGCGCTTTTGCCCGCGTGGCGCGCGGCGTCGCTCACTCCGGTGGAGGCTCTTCGCGATGAACGTTAGAAGCGTCTTCCACGAAGCAGCCCAAGCCTTGCGCTTTAATCGGATGCGGAGCGTACTCACAACCGTCAGCCTTGGATGGGGCGTCGCCTGCTTTGTCATTCTCTATTCGTACGGCGATGGTTTCGAATTGGCTCTGTCTACCGCGTTTCGCGCTGTCGGCCAGGATCTCATCCTCATGTTCGGCGGGCAAACCTCAACCCAGGCCGGCGGCGAACGCTCCGGACGCCGCATCCGGCTGGAACTCTCGGATGTGGACGCGATTCGCGAAGGTGTTCCTCTTCTCGCCGCTATTTCGCCTGAAGCCATGCTTGGCCGCGCTACGGTCGTGCGCGGGTACCGGACGCAGACAGTTACCATACGGGGTGTCGCCGAGTCCTATGGACGTATCCGCAACATGACGATGACATCCGGCCGGTGGATCCGCGCCGAGGACCAGATTCAGAAGCAGCGTGTCGCCGTTATCGGAGCGAAGGCCGCGGAGAAGCTGTTCGGCGAAATCCCGCCCGATGGTGAAGAAGTCGTCATTAACGGCCTGCGCTTCTCGATCATCGGTACTCTCAGGTCGAAGACGCAAATTTCGAATTACAACACGCCGGACAACGAGTGCCTCTTCATCCCGTTTGAATCCATGTCTTTCCTGCGGACCGTCAAATACCTTGACGTCATCGTCTGGAGCCCGATAAACCCTATGTTCAGGAAAGACGCACTGCGCCAGGTACGGGAGGTTCTGGCTCGCACCCACAACTTTTCCACGAACGACGAGCGCGCCGTGCGAATGATCGTCTTCAATGAATTCATGCGGGTCATCGACACCATGTGCCTCGCTCTTAAGGTATTGCTCGGGTTCGTCGGGACGCTTACGTTGGCCGTCGGGGCGGTCGGTTTGACGAATATTATGCTGGTCGCCGTCTCGCAGCGTACGCGTGAAATTGGAGTACTGAAAGCCCTCGGTGCGACCCGGCGAGCCATCCTTGCGCAATTCCTCCTGGAGGCGATGGCGATTGTCACGCTCGGCGGTGTTCTCGGCGTCCTCACCGGATACGCTGCCACGGCGCTCATTGGCTCTCTTCCCCTGCTCGGACCGCTGTTCAAGGACACGACGGGTCAAGGCGACATCCATTTGCAGATTTCGAAATTCGCGGTGCTTACCTCCACGCTCATGCTTGAAACCGTCGGACTGGTTGCGGGCCTGCTGCCCGCGATCAAAGCGTCGCGTCTCGATCCAATTGAAGCGCTACGCTACGAATGAAGCTCAGTTGAGGCGGCATCGAGTACTCCTTGCTGCTTCGTCATAGCGATCTGGAGCGTTGTTGTCCATGCTTCTTGAGTTGAGTCAATGCCCCTAACCGGACCTTGCCGATGCGGAGGCGGTACGAGCCGGCAAACGCTCGCCGCGCCCCATCGGCGGGAGTACTCGCCCCTGCGTATCCGTGCCGGGCCGCTACAGATCCCTGATGATTCGGCCCTCGTATCGAAGGCCGCGCTTCATGCGGGGCCGGGCGCCCGTTTCGGATCTGCGTGACTGTGGCCGTGCCGCGCCCGGCCAAGGCGGCCCGAAGCTCGGATGCTGTCCCTTCGTCTGCGTCAGTCGCAGGCGCTGCGTTCATGTGCCGCGGGAATTCGTCGTCCCAAGCGTAGCCTCAGACCTCCTGATCTCGGCGGAAATTAGGATGAGCCTAGTTTGTAGATGAGGCGGAGGTCGGTCCCTGGAAACGTCGTCTCGGTGGCGGTGAGTTCGTCGCAGAGATGTTGCGCGGCCTGGTCATGAATGTTTTGT
>SXGS01396516.1_pt1 | contig 11256 bp, 11 predicted proteins | sample 3174681 | NCBI WGS metagenome assembly SXGS01 (sample SAMN11356861, study PRJNA531348) | freshwater metagenome | isolation source: freshwater sample F1-80 | place: China: Fuxian Lake, Yuxi | collected 2017-12-25 | reverse complement strand
GGTTGCCGCCGAAATCGGCAAACCCGAGAGTCCGATCATCCAGTACCTTCAAGAAGCCGCGGGGCCCGCCCCGATACTGAATGTATGGCTGTCCCTCTGCGTTCACTGTGCCGAGGTAGAACATGTCCAGGTCGGACACGAACTCGGCAAAATCCGGCGTGACGGCTGTCCTCCACCCACGCCCCTGTTCTACGCGAGCATAGGCGGACCGAGAGCCGTTCTCCGTCTGAATCTTCTTGACTGCTGGGGTGAAAGCGATATCGCTCGGGTACTGTCGCATGGCTTCTTTCTGAGAACTGGGCAATTTCATCCGGCCAACGCCGTCGCTGGTCTGAGAGACGCCGGCGAACTGGGGGCACATTGGGCTCCGGAATGGCGTGAGATGAATTTGACACTCCAGCCCACCCCTGAAGCCTAACACGGGATGCGTGGCCTGGTTTGCGCCGGAAGGTCGCATGCCCTGGGCCATTCGGTAGGCAGTGGGGGGCGCAAACCGGCGCGGGGACTGCACCGGTCTGCGAACTTCAGGTGCGGCGCCTACTTCATCTTTGCCCACGGAATGTGGTAGCCGGGGATCTTGCACCGGATGCGGTAGAGGCTGAGGTCTGTGGTGACGTACAGCACGGTGCTTTCCTTGCCGATGCCGAACTCCACGTTGCTCGGGATGCCGACCGGGGCCTTCGCGCCGGGCTGGCTCGGACCGGTGGGGATGAAGGCGATCTCCTTGCCCTGCGGATTGATTACCTGGATGCCGGGTCGCTTCAGGCTTCGGAGCGCCAGGTACACGTTTCCCTGGATGTCCACCGTCATGCCGTCCACGCCATTCTCTTTGCCGTAGTCCTGCAGCGTGCGGCGTGCGCCCTTTACCAGCCCATCCGGTCCCAACGGGAAAGCATAGATCTTCATGGCCCCTGTGGTTGGTTTCGGACCATTGGGATCAATCTTGTCGGTGCCGTTATTGTGATCGGCCACATAGAGTGTCTTCTCATCCGGGCTCAGCGCCACGCCGTTCGGTTTCTCGACCTGGTGAGTGACTTCCACCACCGAACCATCCGGAGAGATCCGGTAGACGGCGCGGTGTTCCAGTTCGCGCGGTTCGTCGCCCAGGTAGCGTGGATCGGCAAAGTACATCCGCCCCTTGCGGTCCAGGCAGAGGTCATTCGGCGCGTTGAACTTCTTGCCCATATAGGCGTCGGCCACCGTGGTGCGCTCTTTGGTCTTGACGTTCCACCGTGAGACCCGTCGCCCGCCGGAGTCGGACCCCTCGCAAGCGAGCAGGCGCCCATGAGCGTCAAACATCAGCCCATTCGCCTTCCCGCTGTCGTCCGTGAAGATACTGGTTTTCCTGGTCTTCGGATCGAAGCGTACGATGAGCCCATTGTCGGCGCCGAAAGGGATGTCGGTAAAGTAGATGCTCCCGTCCGGCGCCACCGCGGGTCCTTCGGTCAATCCTCCGGAAATCTGGGCCGTGCGGGTGTAGAGTAGTTCGAACTTCGCGTTCGCGTCCACAATACGGTTCCCGCTGGGGCGCGGTACGGGGTAGGCGAGGGCGGCGGTGGCCAGCAGCAGAGCCGCGGCCGCAGGAGCGATCCCTCGTAGTCGTCCTGCGGAAGCGTTTGATCGCATTGAGTTCCTCCAATGGCAGGCAGCAACGGACGGCTGCATGTTTGGCCCTTCCCGCGTCGGAGTCCTGCTGGGTGAACCGTGAAGGGTGAAGGACGCCGGGGGAAACACCGGGGAGTGCTCTCCGTCGCTCCTTTTGCCTCTCCTCTCGTTCCGGGAGCCCCCTATCTCGCAATCCCTGCTTCCTCGTGCCGGACGCCCGGTGTACAATGGGATGGTGCGGCCCGATCCCGTGGCTCCATCCCCGTGATTGCCGGCCGGGCCGGCGCGCTTAAGAACACCCTCAACCCTATGGAATTCTGGTTCCTCGTCCTGCTGCGCTGGCTGCATGTCGGCGCCGCTGTTATCGCTATCGGCGGTACGGCGATGCTGCGGTGCATCCTCATTCCGGCGCTTCAAGGCCGGCCGGAGCAGGACGAAATCCTCTCCCGCGTCAGGACCATCTTCAAGCGATGGATCCACATTTCCATCGCCGTGCTGCTCGGAACGGGGTTCTACAATTACCTGGCGGTGGCCGGGCCGCGTCTGGCAGAAGCGGGAGATCAGATGAAGCCGTATCATCCCGTGATGGGCCTGAAGATCCTGCTCTCGCTGGCGCTGTTCGGGATCGCCCTCATGCTGCTCGCCCCGGTCCCGAGTTTTCACGCTCGCCGCAAGACCTGGCTGGCGGTGAACCTCGGACTCGCCGCCGTCATCACTCTGCTGGGCGCCTACCTGCGGCGCCTCTGGTGAGCCCTACCCTTGTCTTCAGGAGAACTTCGTGGCGACCGACCGCACTCCGCTCCCCCACGCGCTCTGCCGGCACCTCTGCTGCAAGCGGCTGTACATGCTCCCGGAGGATCATGACCTGCATGTCGAAGACCTCTATTCGGCCGGCGAAGACAACTTCTGGTGTCGGTTGACCCAGACAGACAACGGGCCCGACCAGCAGTGGGTGCGCTATGAACGCTGCGCGCCAGGACGTGTCTGCTATGCCCCGCGCGAGAGTGCGCCCGCCGGAGGAGAGTGAACGACTCGATGGATCGTCTTTTTCCCGACATTGTCCAGTTGCTCGAGGCCGGCGCTCCGTTTGCTCTGGGGACCGTAGTCCATACGGCCGGGTCTACCCCGCAGCGGGCCGGCGCCCGGGCAGTTTTTCTCCCTGGAGGAGAACTTCTCGGTACGCTGGGTGGGGGGTGCATGGAAGCCGAGGCGCGCCGCCGGGGTCTCCAGTTGACCGGGGGCGGTTCCCCCGAATTGATGGAACTCGAACTGGACGACGACTTCGGCTGGGACGATGGGCTCATCTGCGGCGGCACGGCCCACATCTTCCTCCAGCCCTGCCCCCGGGACCAAGTGGAGGTCTTTCGTGCGGCGCTGCAACTCCACGAACGCCGCGGGCACGGAGTGTTCGCGTTGGTGGCGACCGGTGACCCGGATTGTGTGGGTCGCGCCTGCCTGATCTGCCCGGGGGGCGAGACCGTGGGCGATCCCGGCTCACCGGCGCTGCAGTCCGCCATTGAGGAGACCGCGGCGGCCCTGCTCCTGGAGGGGAAGGAAGATCCCCGTCGTGTGGTGCTGCGGGAGCCGGCGGCCACGGTCTATTTCGAGCCGCTCCTGCCGAAGCCCGTATGCCTGATCGCCGGGGCCGGGCACATCGGGGGGGCGCTGACGCACTATGCCGCCCGGGCCGGCTTCGAAGTCGCCATCGTGGATGATCGGCCTTCGCTGTGCAGCGCAACCCGGCTCCCGGACGCCCACCACCACCTGGTGGGCGATGTCGTGCAGATCGTGCGCGACTGGCCCAAGACGCCGGATACGTATGTGATCATCGTCACACGCGGGCACCGGCATGATGCCGTGGTCTTGCGCGAGGTGATTCACGCCCCGGTCGCCTACCTCGGGATGATCGGCAGCAAGCGCAAGATCCTCACGATCTACGAGGAATTCGTAGCCGAGGGATTGGCCACGCCGGAACAACTTTCCCGGGTGCATGCGCCCATCGGCCTCGATATCGGAGCCATCACTGTGGACGAAATCGCGCAGTGCATCGCCGCAGAACTGATTCTGGTGCGGCGCAAGGGAGCACAGGAGGTCGGGAACGATGCGAGCCACGGGGATCGTACTGGCAGCGGGAGAGTCGCGCCGGATGGGAGCACTGAAGCCGCTCTTGCCGTTCGGCTCCGCCACCGTGCTGCTGACGGTCGTCCGCTCACTGCAAGCCTGCCCCGTCGAGCCGGTGCTGGTGGTGGTGGGGCACCGGGCGGATGAAATCGTGTCCGGTCTGGAGGGGACGGGGATTGAGCCGGTGTTCAACTCACGCTACCAGGAGGGCATGTTGACGTCGGTACAGTGCGGGGTGGCCGCCGCTCCCGCCGACACGGATTGGCTGGTGATTGCATTGGGGGACCAACCGGAACTGGACCCGGGGGTGCTCCGGACGCTATTGGTGGAAGCGGAGCGCGAGGGCGCGGATGCCGCAGGCGCGCGCATTCTTGTCCCGTCCCACGCCGGCCGGCGGGGACATCCGCTCCTGATCCACAAGACCCTGCGCCCGGAAATAGGAGCCCTCGACCCGGAGGTCGGACTGCGCGGTCTCATGCAGCGCTACCCCGAGACCATCCGCCATGTGCTGATGGCAACCGATACGGTGCTCCTCGACCTCGACACCCCCGAGGACTACCGTCGAGCTCTGGACCGTGCCGCCACTCAGCAAACTTGACACCCGGAGGGCGATCCTGGATTTCGAACGGGCGACCACAGGGGTCGCTCGTCCGGTAACCCGGCGTCCGAAGACGAAACCCAACCCGAACAATGAGGAGAACGATGCGCAACACCCTATGGATTCTGGCTCTCGTGCTTGTCGCCGGCGCCGCTGCGCCCTCGAACGCCATGCAGGGCAAGCCGCCGGCCAAGGGCGCCGCGGCGAAGTACGACGCGGCAAAACTCAAGACGATGGAAGCGAAGCTTGCCAAGAACCCGAAGGACGCGAAGCTCGCACTGGAAGTCGCGGAGGCCAACTACCAGGTTGGGCACACCATGATGTACGATGAGACCCTTCCGCCCCGGCAGAAGTACCGCCCCGCGCTGAAGCACTTTCGCCGTGCGATGGAACTGAACCCCAAGCACGCGAAGGCCGCTGCCGACCGCAAGCAAATCGAGGACATCTACAAGCAGATGGGCATGCCGATCCCGCAATAGGGCGGCCCCGCCGGTTCGAAACAGCACCGGTTCCTGCGGCAACCCAGGAACCGGTGCTATTCCGGCAGCGCAATCCCGTCCACCGGCCCATCGCCCGCTGCCTGCCCGGAACCGTCGGCATCGTGCCGACCACAGGCGCGTGGACAATATCCCCCCAGGACCGCCGGCGTCTGCCGACCACAGGCGTGTGGACAAAACCCACCTGGGAGCATATACTCATCCAGGAAGTATCGTCGGGGCAACTCCGGCGTCACAGATCCGCTTCGCACGCAATGAAAACACTTCGGCGTCACAAGCTGTGGCCGGTGCTCACGCTGATCCTGGCAATGGTCTGCACCATTGGCGGGAACCCGGTGTTCGCCACAATGTGCAGCGAGCCGGGCGCCGGCAATCCACAGTGCGAGAACCGGGTAGGTGCGGCGAGCCAATCTGCGCCGGCTGCCGGGTTCTGCGCGATGATGCAGCGGGGGGGCCATTGTTGCTGCGAACCTGCGGCAATGCCGATCACTGCGCCGGTCGGCGAGACGCTCGGCACATCGCTCCCGACGGACTGCGGTTGCTCCGTACAGGCACCGTCAGTTCCCACTTCCTCCGCTGCGAACGCGGGCATTCTCCCCGCAATCCAGATCGCCCTGCTGCCAACTCAGGCAGTCGCAATCCACCTTCCGGCACGAACGCCCTGGGCCGTGGTGGTTGCGTCGACCGGGATCCCACGCCGCCCGGCCCGCTTTGGGGCGCCGTCACGCGCTCCTCCCGTCAGCTAGCAGCACAAGCCGGCAAGTAGCACCCCACCAGGCTGTTGGCCCGGCCCCGGCAATCGCCGGGCGCCGGGGCCTCGCCGCAGGGGCCGGCGCCCTGTCCAACCGCTCCGTGCGGCAATCCCTGCCGGGGAGTCGTGCCCGCCGAGCCCAACAGGTGTCTGCTGCTTCCCGTGTACGTAGTTTCCCGCGATCGGTGCGGCGCAGCGACTCCGTACAGGCCCGCAGCGGCAAGGCCAACCCGGATTGGGATGGAATCGTCCCTACCGGATCTTCCACATACAGGAGTCAGAGATGAAGAGTTTGCTCACCCGCCGGCTGATGTTCGCCGGCACGCTCGCTGCCGTTCTGAGCGCCGCCGTGGTGTGCCCCGCCCAGCGTCCCGTCGCCGCCCACGAGGCACGGTGCCCCGTCTGTAAGCTGGATGTCATTCAGGATACGGACAAGCTGGATAACGAGGTCGCCCTCAAGTTCGGCCGGAAGCGCATCGAATACCGCTGCATCTACTGCGCGCTGCAGGATGCCGGGACCTATACCGGAGACATTACCATCCTCGCCCCCTCCGAGTTGAAGGGGAAACCGGTGTTGCTGACTCGCAAGGAGGACAAGTGGACCGTGCAGCCGGAGACAACGGTCTTCGTAGGGCATAAGGTCAACCACCGGAGCTGCCAGATCGGCTACCGTGCCCTGACCAATAGGGATGCTTTCGGGAAATGGGTCCAGGCTCACCCGGAGCTGCCGCCGGACACCAGGCCGCTCACGTTTGCCGAGATGCTCGCGGTCGCAAACCCGCCGAAATAGCCAACCCTGTAGTGGTTGTCCGGCATCCGTGATGGGCGATTGCGGGACGCAGAGGAACAGACGATGGAGAGAACAACGCGTACAATCGCCGCCCTGGCGCTTGTTCTGAGCTGCGGAGTTCGTGTGAGCTATGGAGAGGCAGCGGATCTCCCCGGCGGCCCCCCCCCGCCGGCGGCAGTGGCCGGGTCCGCGGCCCGGCCACTGCCGCCGGTTCCGGGGAATCTGCCCGCCTGGATCCGCAACACGAAGACGAACCATATCTTCTACAGGCGGGGCCGGTACAATTTTGACACCTACAATATCGGGCCGCTGGCGAAAGACCTGAACGCCGTCGCCGTCGGGCATGCGATGGCCTACGAGGACCTGGTCACCGGCAAAGCGGCTGGTCTGGAGACAAGAACCTTCGCACGCATTGACCGTGTGTTGAAGACCCCGCCGCGCTTCATGCCGGACGAGGCGGCGATTTCCCCGACATTCGCGCGGAAGTACGGGGTGTTGGAACAGGTATTCGATTGGACCCACATCCTGCACGCGCAGACCGTGGACGTGCTCGCGAGCACGCAACTCACCGAAGCGGAGAAGGATCGGGAGATCGAGCGGCTCTGGAAGTACTACTTCGAGACGGTCCCGTACGCCGTCACGCCGCTCCCGCTGAATATGGCATACCTCTACAGCCAGCCCTATAGCCAGGCGTTCCGGAAGCAATATCCGAAGGTCAATGGACTGTTCTGGGGCTACCACTGGCTTCAGGGCACGATGTACGACGCGCTCTACCGCGTCCCGCTGGACTGGCAGAAGCGGGTGTATGAGGTAGTCGGAGAGCGCTACCACAAGACGGAGCTCTACAAGACGGACCGGCCCTTCATGCCGATGTTCGCCGAAGTGAGCCCGCGCTTTGCCTCCAGGTTTCCGCACATCGCCAACGCCTTCGACAATCTCCACATGCTGCATGACATGGTCAACGACATCCTGGCCACAGAGTGGATGACGCAGCACCAGCGGGCGGAACAGATCCAGCGAGCGATCTGGCTCGTCTCCGCCGAGGCGCACCGGGACGAGAAACCCGGGGTGAGCTCCGCGGATCGGGCGCACGACCACCGGCATTTCGTGGGTATGCCCGGCATGGGGATGATGCAGGGGATGACTCCGGAGTTGATGTGGATGCCGGAGATGGGCTGGATGAGCATGAGTGACTGCCACCACTGCTCCATGCCCCTCTGGGAGGGCCCCGACGCCTGGCGCAACCCCACCATCAGCGCGGGCGGCTGGGCGATGCGCGTCCGCTGCGCGCTCTGCGCTCGGGACATGTCGGCCGAGACGAAGGGCCGCGCTCTGCTCCAGATTCCCACGGAAGATCCGTACCGGATGCTCGTGGTGCTCTCCGACGAGCAGGGCAATCTGACCGGGAGCATGCCGGGGGCGGTCTTCGTGGAGATGGAAGGGAGCCACACCGGCTGCGATGAGTGGAGCCGCGCCTTCACTTCTCGCGCCGCCCTGGACGCGTACGTGAAAGCAAACCCCAGGCTCGCGGGAGCGAAGGCGCTTGGGTTCGACGACTGGGCGAAGCGCGAGGGCCAAAAGCCGGACACCTATGTCCAGCCCAGGGGATCGGTCGAGAACCCCTACCAGCCGCAGGACGCCCCACGGAAGTGACTCGCCGGAGCCCTCACGCCATGAGCCTCAGACTCACTCCGCTTGCTGCGTCGCTGGTCCTGCTGCTTCTGGCAGTGCCGGCCACCGCGGTGGACCACAACAACATTGACGCACGCCGGCCACTCTCCTTCGACGATGCGGCCTCGCTGGCCTTTCGGGAGCAGGCGCTGGAGTTCGGCATGAATCTGGGCTGGTTGCGCCGCCGCCCACTCGGGCTCGCGCTTGACGCCGAGTACCTGTATGGCTTTCAACGGAACAGTCACCTCAGCATCGGCTTTGAGCCGTCCTTCGGCGGCCGCATCGGCGACCGGGATACCCGACCCGATTTCGGCGACGTGTCTCTGGGGTTGTTCCACAACTTCAACCGGCAACATGGGAACACACCCGCCTTCGCGCTGCGTGCGGACGCAGTCGCCCCGGCCGGCCGGAACTCACGCGGGGCCGCCTTCCGCCTGCGGGGAATCGCAACCAGGCAGGCGGGGCAGTTCGGCCGCGTTCACTTGAATGTGGATCTGCAAGGCAATCCCAGCGCTGCCCGGGACGAGCGCGAGTTCCATCCCGGCCTTGTTCTGGGCTACACCCGTCCACTCGGCTATCCGACGCAGTTCACCACGACAGGTCTCGCGGAGTTATCGGTCCGCGCCGGAGAGAAACGGGGCGCCGGCTCGGTCCTGGGGATTGGGGTCGGTGTGCGCAAGCAGGTTGCGGTCCGCTCCGTCTTCGACTTCGGGTTCCAGTCGGACATCGCCGTCGGGGGTGGTGTCCAACGGAACCGCATCCGCCTGGTCGTCGGCTACTCGTACGGTTTCTAACGATCCGCCCAGGGGCGCCGCCCGCCCTCTCTGAGCGCGGCCGACCCCTCCCGCAAGCCTGGGAGCACGGGTCTCTCGGCCACAGGAGAATACAGATGAAACGACTGGTAATCGCTCTGGGCCTGGCAGCCCTCGCGGCCATCCTGCCGCCCCTGGCCGCAGAGGCGCATGACGTAAAAGATCCGGTTTGCCGGATGACGGTGGACTCCGATACCGCCAGGTACAGGCACAAGCTGGGGAACCGGACCTTTTATTTTTGTTCCAAACAGTGTCAGGGGAGCTTCTCCAGAGACCCGGCAAAGTATGAGAAGCTCGCCGCGCAGTTGGAAAAGCAGAATCTCCACACCTACACCGCCGCGCTCGTCACCAGTGATCCGGTGACCGCGGGCCAACCCGTCACGATGGACTTCCAGATCAGCTATGCCGACAGCAAGAAACCCGTAACGGAGTTTGAGGTGATCCACGAGCGGCTCCTCCATCTGCTCATGACCACGGAAGACATGAGCTGGTTTGAGCACCAGCACCCGGTTCGGACCGGCGACGGGCGCTTCCGCCTCTCCTGGACATTCCCGCGTCCCGGCAAGTACCGCCTCTATCTGGATTTCACCCCGGCCGACGGCGACAACCAGGTGCTGCCGTTGTCGCTTACCGTCGGCGGTGGTGCGGCGCCGACCCATGCGCTCACGCCGGATAGGAAGCGCGTGAAGCAGATCGGCGATCTCCGCTTTGAGCTGAAGATCCAGGGTGAACCGTTCCGGATGGAGAAGCCGCTGCTCATCACTTACGCCATCCGGGACAGGCAGGGCCGGGCGGTGCGGGATTTGCAGCCGTTCATCGGGGCTATGGGCCACCTCCTCGCGATCAGCCAGGATGGGAAGGAAGTGATTCATACCCACTCCCTCCAGGCAGCTTCCCAGCCGGCGATGCGCGGGGAGCGGGAGCCGTTTCGCGTCACCCCGGCGATGGTGACGGACAGGGGTCCCGCACAGTCCTTCAAGCTCACCGTCCCGACCGGCGGCCTCTACAAGACCTGGGCGCAGTTCGCCCGGCACGGGAAGGTCTATACGGTCCCATTTACCTTCCTCGTGCAGGACCTCTGGGCGAAGAGCGCCGCCCCGGACAGAGCAGCCCCAAAGCCGGCTTCCATAGAGGGAGGCGTCCAGCGGGCAACCGTAGTCATTGACGGCGAGTATCAGCCGGGCCAGGTCACCGTAGCAGCCGGGCGACCGGTCGCCATCACCTTCGTGCGAAAAGAGCAGGCAGGCTGTGGGGAGGTCATCCAGTTCCCGTCACTCGGCATCAAGCGGACCCTCAAGCCGGGTGACCGGACCGTCATTACCTTCACCCCGAAGAAAGGGGGGCTCATCCTGTTCACCTGTGGGATGAAGATGTACCGGGGTCACGTGGCGGTGAAGTAGATCCGACGGGGTGGAACTGCACCCATTCGCTCCCTGGTTGTCGTTTCAGTGTCGTGCACCGCCGGTCATCACCCGATCGGTCACGGCAACATGACCAGGCGATGCGAGCGGACTGACTGGATGGTTGGACAGAAGTGACCTTCCGGCCAATAGGGCGGGGTTGCTTTGCAGACGTATTGGTTGGTGATGCGGGGAGCCCGTTCATGACGGTCCCCCGTACCTCGCGTGTCGCCCCGGACGTGCGATTACAAATAGGTGACCTATGGAAACCCGCAAACCGCCCAGGTGTCGCATCCTGCTCTGGCTCGGTACACTTCTATGCCTGTGGCCTGGTGTTCACGACAGCGCGCACGCGGCTCCGGCGCGAGCCCACGCTCGCATGTCGCCGGATTTAGCTCGCCAGGCTGAACTCTACGCGACCAGTTCGAGGTTGAAGTCGGTCATCGTTCGTTTCCGAAGTCGCAAAACGAACCGGGCCGCGGTGGCCGCGGCGTGCGGCGGCTCAATCAGCCGTGAGGTATTCGATGGTGGGGCGATGCGAATTCCGTATCGCGCACTGCGCGCTCTGGCGGCGCACGCTGACGTGGATTGGGTGTCGCCCGATCGGGAACTGCGCGCTCTTGACGATGATGCTGGAGAGGTTGACTCTGTCAGCGATGTGGATGTGAACGCCCTGGGAGCCGGCACGGTGTGGCGGGCTTACGGAATCCGGGGCGAGAACGTCACTGTCGCAGTCCTGGACACCGGCGCGGCTCCAATGGAGGATTTGCAAGGGGAAGGCAGCGGAGGCCTGAAGTTCTTCAAGGACTTCGTGGCCGGCAGATCTGTCGCGTATGACGACAACGGACCCGGCACGCACGTCGCCGGGATTGTGGCAGGCAATGGCCGCCTCGGACGGGGGGCGTATTACGGGGTTGCACCGCGCGCATCCCTCCTGGCGCTGAAGGTGCTGGACGCCCAGGGAGTGGGCCGGGCCAGTACTGTGATTGCTGCGCTGGACTGGTGTGTCGC
>SXGS01722124.1_pt1 | contig 11257 bp, 7 predicted proteins | sample 3174681 | NCBI WGS metagenome assembly SXGS01 (sample SAMN11356861, study PRJNA531348) | freshwater metagenome | isolation source: freshwater sample F1-80 | place: China: Fuxian Lake, Yuxi | collected 2017-12-25 | reverse complement strand
CCGGGCACTTCGAGGGGCTGCTCGATGTTCCGAGCGGCAGGATGCTGCGCTTCACCCGCTCGGACGGCGGCGCCCGCGTGGCCGAGTGGCAGACGCTCGAGCCGGCGGAGGCGGAGCAGTCGAGCGGCGCCGCCTGGGTCAGCGCGCGGGACGAGGCCGAGCTGCTCGGCCTCGACGGGTACCGCCACGACCCCGAGACCTTCCAGCTCGGCATCACGACCCCGGTGATCTTCGGCGCGGCCGTGCACAACATCGGGGTGCACTCGCTGCTCGAGATCCTCGCCGACGAGGCGCCGGCGGCGATGCCCCGCGTCGACGTCGACGGCGAGGCCCGCCCGGTCGATGCCGACTTCTCGGCCTACGTCTTCAAGGTGCAGTCGGGGCTCGACACCGCTCACCGCGACCGCATCGCCTTCATCCGGGTCTGCTCGGGCCGCTTCGAGCGCGGCATGACCGTGACCCACGCGCGCACGGGGCGCCCCTTCGCGACGAAGTACGCGCACCAGCTCTTCGGCCAGGATCGCGAGGTCGTCGATGAGGCGTTCCCCGGCGACATCGTCGGCCTCGTCAACGCCACCATGCTGCGCCCCGGCGACACCCTGCACTCGGGGCCGGGCGTGCGGTTCCCGGCGCTGCCGGTGTTCACCCCCGAGCACTTCCGACTGGTGCGCGCCGTCGACGTCTCGAAGCACAAGCAGTTCCGCTCCGGGCTCGAGTCGCTCGACCAGGAGGGCGTCGTGCAGGTGCTGCGCTCGACCCGCCGCGGCGACCAGAGCCCCGTGCTCGGCGCCGTCGGCCCGCTGCAGTTCGAGGTCTTCGCCGACCGCATGCAGCACGACTTCAACGCGCCCGTGCGCTTCGAGCCCCTGCCCTACGAGGCGGTCATGCGCACCGACGAGGCGTCGGCCGAGGCCCTCGACCGGCAGCGCGAGTGCGAGGTCGTGCGCCGCGCCGACGGCGTGCTGCTCGCCCTGCTGAGCACGCCGTGGAGGGCGAAGATGATCGCCCGCACCGACCCCGATCTCACGCTCGAGCCTCTCGACGACGGCGCCGCGGCCCTGGTCTGAGGTCGACCCGGAGTCCGGCCTCCGTGCTCGTCGGAGCACTCTGAGAATCCGCCTGCACGCGTCCCGTGGCCGCGAGCACCGGATTTCCGGCGCTGCTGCGGCTTCCGTCACCCAGTGTGACGACCGTTAACGCGCTTGTAATGCGCTGCCGGTTGACGGCTGCTCCGCAAGCCACCTACAGTGCTGCAAGCAGGCGATCTGAGTCACCCTCTCGATTTCCCGCACCCGGTGTCCGACCCCCTGAACGGATGTCCGTCCGGCCCCTGACCGGAATGCACGACCTGCACCACCCCGCGGTCACCCGATCGCACTGCACCGAAGCTCGACACCCGCACCATCGAACCCGAATCACCCGAACCCGACACACCTCCACCCGAACAGCCTCACCCGACCCGCGATTCTGCGAGTTCCGACGCCCTTCTCCCACCCGTGGCGCCGGCTCCCGCGAAGGAGACCTCCCCTGCCTGGGAGGACGGTCTCCACCCGTGCCCTGCACGCAGCTCTCCCCCCACGCACCTGACCCGTTGACGACGCCGGGCAGATCGATCTCCCTCGCCGCGCCCCCGCGCGGCATCGGGAGCGACCGCACCGCGTACCCTCGCGCGCGGTCGCAGCGCCGATCTGCCCGACGTCGAGGTCGCTGACCCGATTGACAGCTCCCATGACGCTCTCCCTCTCTTCTCCCACGCCCGAAACCCGCTCCGAGCCGTCGACCACCGCCCCCGCGCCGCGCGGTCGCGCGGTGATGATCGTCCCCACGTACAACGAGATCGACAATCTCGAGCCGCTCCTCGAAGCGCTGTTCTCGCTGCCGATCCAGGCCGGCACCGGCTGGCAGTTCGATGTGCTGGTGCGCGACGACTCGTCGCCCGATGGCACCGGCGAGCTCGCCGAGCGCCTCGCCGCCGGTCGTTTCGCCGGCCGCGTCATCGTCTCCCATGGCCAGAAGTCCGGCCTCGGCAACGCCATGAAGCGCGCCTTCGACGAGGCCGTCGAGCGCGGCTACGACGTGATCATGACGATGGACGCCGACTTCTCGCACGCCCCGGCCGATGTGCCCAAGCTGCTGCAGGCCATCAACGACGGGGCCGACATCGCGATCGGCTCGCGCTACGTGGACGGCGGTCTCATCCCCGGCAACTGGCCCCTCGGCTACATCATCCGCACGCGCGTCGCGGGCGCCGTCGCCCGCATGCTCGGCGGGGTCGACCCGGCGCTCAAGGAGCTGACCACGAACGTCCGCGCGGTGCGCCGCGAGGTGCTCGAGAAGATCCCGTACGAGGGCGTGCAGGCCAAGGGCTACGGCTTCATGATCTTCCTCGCCAACGCCTTCGTCACGGGGTCGTGGAAGGTCACCGAGGTGCCCATCAGCTTCCACACCCGGGCATCCGGCGACTCTAAGGCGAGCCTCAGCGACATCGTCGAGTTCTTCCGTATCGCGTACCGGCTCAACGATGACTCGCCGTTCAAGCAGCTCGCCCGCTTCATCACGGTCGGATTGCTCGGCACGGTCGTTAACCTCGGGATGCTGTGGTTCCTGCGCCGCTTCTTCCCGGACGACAGCGTCGTCGTGCTGCTCTCGGCGATCGCGATCCAGGCGAGCATCGTGTGGAACTTCACCTTCCACACGCGCTTCACGTTCAAGAAGTTCCGCCGCTCGCACGGGCGGCGGATCCCGGTGCGGTCCCTGCTGAAGGCCTTCGGCCAGTACGAGCTGACGACCGCGCTCACCCAGACGGTGATCTTCACCTGCTTCGTCGTGCTCTCGAACCTCGGGGTGTTCTACCTCCTCGCCCAGCTGCTCGGCATCGGCGCCGCGTTCATCGTGAACTACTACGTGTCGAGCACGTACATCTGGGTGCGGAGAGCCGCTCGTGCTGCCTAGCATCCTCGCCGTCGTCGTCACGGTCAGCGCGCTCATCCTCCTCGCCCAGAGCATCGTCAGCATCCGCCAGACGCTCTATATCTGGGAGCACCCCGACCGCCTGCGCGCAGGCGGCCGACCCGAGACCTTCGAGCCGCCGTTCCACGGGTTCACCGTGCTGCTGCCGGCTCGCCACGAGCACGAGGTCATCGGCGAGACGCTGCGCCGCCTCGGCGAGGCCGACTACCCGCGCGAGCTCGTCGAGCTCATGGTGATCTGCACCTCCGACGACATCCTCACCATCGAGGCGGCGGAGCGCGCGAAGCGCGAGCACGGCATTGACAACGCCACGATCCTGATCTTCGAGAACCCGCCCGGCAAGTCGCGGGCGATGAACCTGGGTCTCGCGGCGGCGAAGCACGAGCTCATCACGATCTTCGACTCCGAGGACGACGTGAGCCGCGACATCTTCTCGATCGTCAACACGATCTACCTGCGCCGCGACGTCGACGTGCTGCAGTGCGGCGTGCAGCTCATGGACTTCGGCAGCCACTGGTTCGCCGCGCACAACGTGCTCGAGTACTTCTTCTGGTTCAAGTCGCGCATGCACTACTTCGCGAAGGCGGGCGCGGTGCCGCTGGGCGGCAACACGGTGTTCTTCAAAGCCTCCGACCTCACCGCCGTGGGCGGCTGGGACGAGGAGGGCCTCACGGAGGACGCCGACCTCGGCATCCGACTCAGCATCGCCGGTAAGACCTTCGACGTCATGTACGACGCCGAGCACGTCACTCGCGAGGAAGTGCCCCACGACACCAAGGCCTTCATCAAGCAGCGCACCCGGTGGAACCAGGGCTTCCTCCAGATCCTCCGCAAGAAGGAGTGGCTCGAGCTGCCGACCCTGCTGCACCGGGTCCTCATCGGCTACGTGCTGACGGCCCCCTCCTACATGGCGATCGTCATCGCCTCCGCCCCGATCATGATCCTGATCGGCGCGACGACGAAGCTCCCCATCGTGGTGAGCATGCTGTCGTTCATCCCTCTGCTGCTGGCGGTCGTCATGCTGCTGATCAGTCTCGTTGGGCTCTACGAGTTCGGCCGCGATCAGCGCGTGCCCGTGAAGTGGTACCACTACCTGGCCCTGGTGATCACGTTCCTCCCCTACCAGGGCCTCTTGATGGTGAGCGCGGTTCGCGCGCTGCTCCGGGAGATCCGGGGCAGCCGCGGATGGGAGAAGACCGCGCACGCCGGACGGCACCGGCTGGGCACCCAGGAAGCCCAGCCGGTGCCGGTATCCGAGCCCGTGCCCGTTCCCCAGGCCGCTTGATGACGGCGACCCTCGAACGGCCCGCAGCCCGGCATGCCGCGCCGTCCGCCCCCCTCCCGACGCCCGTGCCGCGCCGCCGGCGCGTGCTCGACCGCCGCGGCCTCGAGATCCTGCTCGTGCTCGGCCTGCTCGCGCTCAGCGCCTCGCTGCACGCGACGAACATGTTCGGCTACCCCTATTACGAGAACGACGAGGGCACCTACCTCTCGCGCGGGTGGGCCTTCATCACGAGCGGCCAGCTCGACGTCTACACCTACCGCTACGACCACGCGCCACTGGGCTGGATGACGATCGGCGCCTGGCTCGGCCTCACCGGCGGCGACGCGATCTTTGGCTCGCACCTGCAATCGGGCCGCGTCCTGATGCTGGTCGTGCACGTCGCGGCGACCGCTCTCGTGTACCTCATCGCCAAGCGGATGGGCAACGGCAGCGTGCCGGCCGGTGTCATCGCGGTCGTGATCTTCGCGGCGTCCCCCCTGGGGCTGTACTTCCAGCGGCGCGTGCTGCTCGACAACCTCATGGCGCTGTGGCTGCTCGTGGCGATCGCGCTGCTGCTGCGCAAGCAGCTGACCCTGACGGCCGCGATCACGAGCGGGCTGTTCTTCGGCATCGCGGTGCTCACCAAGCTCAACGCCGCCTTCTTCGGCATCGGCTTCCTCATCCTGCTCTGGGCGCGCGCCGCGCCGCACCAGCGCAAGCACGCGCTCGCGATGTGGCTGGCCTTCGCGGGCGGGCTCGTGCTGATGTTCCTCGTCTACGCCCTCCTCAACGAGGAGCTGCTGCCCTCCCCGCTCGGCGCTGACGGCGAACCGCTGCGCGTGAGCTTCGTCGACACGATGATGCTGCAGGCCGGGCGCGGCGACTTCGGCCTGCCGTGGGAGCAGGACAGCAGCTTCTTCCAGGCGCTCCAGGCCTGGATTGTGAAGGACCCGGTCACCCCTCTCCTGGGCGCCGCCGGCGTGGTCGGGCTGCTGATCGTCAGTCTCGTGCTGCGCCGCCGCTCGCTCTTCCCGCTCGCGATGCTCCTCATGATGGTCGGCTACGTCGGGTTCCTCACCCGCGGCAAGATCGTGCTCGATCTCTACATCGCCCCGATCGTGCCCTTCTTCGCGATCGCGGTCGGCATCACGGCGGGGTGGATGCTCACCCTGGTGCCCTGGCGGGCCCTCCGGGCCTGGCTCGGCATCGCCCTCGCCACGGCCATCGTGCTCGGCTTCTCGATCGTGGTGCCGCCCAAGGCGGCCGTCGCCGACGAGACGAGCAACCAGCTGCTCGCGGTCGACTGGGTGGCGGAGAACGTCGATCCGAGTGCCGTCGTCGTCGTCGACAACTTCGCGTACCCCGCGCTCGCGCAGGAGCGCGGCTTCGAGAACGCGCAGTACTTCTACACCTCGGAGTACGACCCCGAGCTGCGCGAGGTCTACGCCGACGACTGGCGCAACATCGACTACCTCGTGGTGACCCACGAGCTCATCCGCCAGATGTTCCAGGGCACGATCCCCGTGCTGCGCGAGGCCTTCGAGCATGCGACTCCCCTGGCGACGTTCACTGACGGCACCTCGAGCTTCCTCGACCTCGACGCGCTCATCTCCACGAACGGGGACTGGGCGCAGGTCTACGAGGTGAAGGACCGCAACGACATCGTCCTGCAGGACTCCTGGGCGTCGTTCCTCGACGGCTTCGTCCAGGAGTACGGCCGCGTGACCGATCGCACGGGCGCCACCACCTCGATGGATCAGGCCCTCGCGATGGATGCTGCGCTCGAGCAGGGCGACGAGCGGTGGTTCCGTGGACTCTGGCAGTGGACGAACGACCACCTCCGGTACCGCTCCACGGACGGTCTCATCTCCTGGCGGTGGCAGACCGGCGCCGACGGCGTGGGCGAGCTGGTCGCGAGCGACACCGTGTGCGGCGCCGATCAGCGCATGATCGCGGCCCTCGCGAAGGCGGGCGATACCTGGCCGGCGGCGGGCGACCTCGTGCTGGAGGCCCGCAGCATGGCGGCCGACTTCTGGGAGCGCTGCGTCATCGTGCAGGACGGCCTCGCGCTCGTCGACTCCTCGGCCGACGGCTCGATCGACGACAACCTGCTGAACCCCTCGTACTTCGATCCGGTGCTGTACCGCGAGCTCGCGGCCGCCATCCCGCAGTACGACTGGCAGCGACTGGTCGACGACGGCTACGTCTTCCTCGACCGACTGGTCGAGGAGCGCGGCACCATCCCCGACTGGGTGGTGCTGACGGCCGACGGAGAGCTCGAGACCGCCGAACCGCTCATCGGGGAGGGGGCCGACGCCCTCGGCTCCGACACGCTGCGCCTCGTGCCCTCGCTGCTGCTCGACTCGGCCTCCGGCAACCCCGAGGCGCAGCAGCTGCTCGCGACGATCGCCCCGCAGATCGAGGAGTACGACGAGCGCGCCAACACTTTCGCCTCGGGTGCGGCGCTCGTGATGCTCGCGCAGCTCGGAGCGATCGATGCCGACGCGCAGGCGCTGTACGAGTCGGAGGTCTTCGGCCGCTACGACGCCGAGGACGGCTCCTGGCGCGCTCCCTCCTCCCTCACCGACCACGTCACCGGCTGGAACTGGCACCGCTTCCAGGCCCTCATCCCGGCATCCGCCGCCCTCGATCTGGAGTGATCATGACCACCACGGAACCCCGCACCGCATCGCAGGAGGTCGCACCGCCCGCGGCGTCGACCGCCGAGCGCGCCGGCATCATCGGCATGATCGCCCGCCGGGCGACGCTCATCCGGTACCTCGTCATCGGCGGCACGGCCGTGCTGCTCGACGTCGGCCTTTTCCTGCTCGCCGACCGCGTGTTCGGCTGGCACCCCGTCCTCAGTAACACCTTCTCCACCGGTGTCGCCATGGTCGCGAGCTTCCTCGCGAATTCGTTCGGCAACTTCCGCGTCACCGACCGGTTGTGGCTGCGCTTCCTCTCCTTCGCCGCTGTCTCGGGCGCGGGCTGGCTCCTCAGCACGGTGATCATCTGGATCGCCGTGGACCTCGCGGGTCTCGACCCCGTCGTCGCCAAGATCCTCACGCTGCTGCCCGTCGTGGTGCTGCAGTACTCCCTCAACAAGAAGATCACCTTCGCCCCCTCCACGGGAAGGAACCCCTCATGACCGACACGCTCTCCCCGGGTCCGGTTGACCACGCAGCATCCGACGCGCCCGCCCGCATCGCCGTCATCGGCGGCGGCTTCAGCGGCCTGACCGCCGCTTACGAGCTCGCCAAACTCGGCCACAAGGTCGAGGTGTTCGAGGCGGCGCCCCAGCTCGGCGGCCTCGTCGCCGGCTTCACGCTCGACGACGGCTTCCCGCTCGAGCAGGCGTACCACTTCCTCTACACGACCGACAAGTGGATGATCGGGATGGCCGAGGAGCTCGGCATCCGCGACAAGCTCGACTTCCACCCCAGCTCGATCCGGGCCTTCCACCAGGGCTCGGAGTACGGCTTCACCACCCCCATGGAGCTCCTGCGCTTCACCCCGCTCTCCTTCGTCGACCGCATCCGCACCGGCCTGACCGGTCTGCGGCTGCAGTTCCTCCGCAACTGGGAGCCGCTGACGAAGGTCACCGCCTACGAGTGGCTGTGCCGCGTTAACGGCACGCGCGCCGCCGACGTCGTGTGGAAGCCGCTGCTCAAGGGCAAGTTCGACATCTACTGGGACAAGGTCACGATGGCCTGGCTTTGGACGCGCATCCACGTGCGCCAGACCTCGAAGATCAAGGGCGAGGCCACCGAGCGACTCGGCTACTTCGACGGCGGGTTCCGCATCATGGTCGACCGCTGGGTCGACGAGCTGCGGCTGCGCGGCGCGGTGCTCCGCACCGGCACGAAGGTCTCGGCGATCGGCGAGCTCGACGGCAAGCCGACGGTCACGGTCGACGGGGTGACGACGCAGTACGACCGCGTGCTCGGGGCGATCCCGAGCACGCCGTTCGCGCGGCTCGCGGCCGGGCATCCCGCCATGACCGACGAGTACACCGAGCAGCTGACGTCCATCGACTACCTCGGCGCCAAGCTCATGGTCATCACGACCAGCGAGCCGATCACGAACACCTACTGGCACCAGATCCACGACCTGGACGCGCCGTTCCTGGTGTTCCTGAGCCTGGACTCGCTCATCGGCACCGAGCGCACGGGCGGCCGGTACATCTACTACATCGGCGACTACGTACAGAACGACGACCCGCTGATGACCCTGCCCGACGACGAGCTGCGCGAGAAGTGGTACGCGGGCCTCGCGTCGCTGCTGCCCGCGTTCCGCCCGGAGCTCGTGCAGGAGTCGCACGTCTTCACGTTCCGCAACGCGCAGCACATCGTCGATGTGACCTTCGCCGACCGGATCCCGGCCATGGAGACGCCGCTGCCGGGCGTCTACCTGGCCAACTTCTCCCAGGTCTTCCCCGAGGACCGGGGCACCAACTACGCGGTACGCGACGGTCAGCGCGTCGCCGCGATCATGGCGGAGTCTATTCGGGTGGACTCCTCCCGGCGGGCCGTCAGCCGCTGATCTGAGCGGCCGCGAGCTCGTCGGCATAGGGGAGGGCGTACGCGCCCTCCCCTATGGCATCCCAGTAGTGGTGGGCCTCGTAGCGAAAGTTGTCGGCCGGGTCGGTGATCCACCCGTCGGGGTGCGTCGTCGCCCACCTCCGCAGGCTCGACCAGTCGTAGCCGGGCACAAGCACGAGCATCCCGTCGCCGGCGTCGCGCAGCGCCGTCAGTACCTCCTGCGTGACGCCCTCCCAGCGCAGCGCCTCGGCCGCGAGGTCGTCGCCGAGGGAGTGCGGCTCGTTCATGAGTCCGTACGCGACGACGGCGGGATGCCCGCCCCACCGCTCGCTGATGCGCAGCCACACGTCCGACAGCGCGGAGGCGGGCAGCTCGGGGGCGCCGAGCCTGAGCTCGCCCCCCGAGGTCAGGTCGCGGCCGTAGTTGTGCACGTCGAGCACGACGTCGACGCCGTGCTGGTCGGCGGCGTCGAGCATCGCGTCGATGGTCGCGGCGTGCTCCTCGTCGAGCTCGCCTCCGAGCTGGGGCTGCAGACGCTCCCACCGGAACGGGAGGCGGACGAAGTCGATGCCCCGCTCCGCGAGGTAGGAGAAGGAGGCTTCCGGCTCGTCGAAGAAGTCGCGCCCGAGCACGCCCGGCGCGGCGGAGGAGAAGCCGCCCTCGGTGCTGAACTCGAGCCCCGCGAGGTTGACGCCGTGCCGCTGCTCGCCACTCTGCTGCGCCTCGAGGATCTCCGCCTGCGGCAGCGCGACGTCGAGCTGGCCGGATGCGGAGCTCGACCCGTAGGCGGTCAGCGCGTACGCGTCGCCCCAGTGGCTGCCCGCCGCCCACAGGCTCGTCCACAGGCCCTCCTGCTCGGCGATGCGGTACCAGTAGTCGGCGAGCTGCTGCCATTCGGGGGCGGCGGCCCAGCCGAGCTCGCCCACGTAACCCTCGGCGTCGTTCGTCTCGAGCCATGCCGCCCAGGCGCGCAGCTCGTCGATCCGGCGCTGCTGCAGGGCGTCCAGCGCGATGCCCTCGAGGGCGTCGACGTCGGGCGTCGGGGTCGGTTCGGGGGTGGGCACGGGGGTCTCCTCGATGGGCGCGGCGGTCGGCGAGGGGGCCGGGCGGCCGGCCGTGATGAGGGCGGCGGCCACCCCGGCGACGAGCACGGCCACGAGAGCGCCGGCGGTGAGGGCGAGGGTGCGCCGTCGGCGGGATTCGCGGGATCGGCGGAGGCGAGTGGTCACGGGGCGGGTCTCTCTCGACACGGGCGGGCGGGTTCGCGGCAGTCGGCGGCGCGAGGTCGGAGCGGTGCGGTGCAGCGGGTGCAGTGCAGCGGGTGCGATTCGGCGGTGCGATCCAGCGGGGCGAGGCGGCGCGTCCGGAGCGGGCGCAGGGCATTTGGGGGTGGTGCGGCGGGTGACTGAAGTCTACGTCGGGACGGCCTTCCCCGCCCCGTCCCGCGGTGCATTCCCGCCGGGGCATCGATCTGCTGGCACCATGGGGCGGTGCTGACCCTCCTGGCCCGGGCGATCCTCGGCCCGCTCCTCCGACTCGTGTTCCGTCCGCGGGTGATCGGCCGTCGACGGATGCCCGCCCGCGGCCCCGTCGTCGTGGCGAGCAACCACCTCTCGTTCATCGACAGCGTCGTCATCACGCTCGTCGCCCGCCGACCGGTGAGCTTCCTCGCCAAGTCCGACTACTTCACCGGCCGCGGGCTGAAGGGGGCGCTCAGCCGCGCCTTCTTCACCGGGGTCGGCGCCATCCCCGTGGAGCGCGGCGCGGGCCAGGCCGCGCAGGCCGCCCTCGACGCGGGGCGCGCGAAGCTCGACGACGGCCTGGCCTTCTCGATCTACCCGGAGGGCACGCGCTCGCGCGACGGTCGCCTCTACCGGGGGCGCACCGGAGTGGCCTGGCTCGCCCTCACGACGGGGGCGCCGGTGGTCCCGGTCGCGCTGCGCGGCACGGACGAGCTGCTGCCGGTGGGGGCGAAGCGACCCCGGTTCGCCCGCGTGACGGTCGAGTTCGGCGAGCCGATCGACGTGTCGACGTTCGGGCCGGCGACCTCGGGTCGCGCGCGCCGCCAGGCGACCGACGCGATCATGGCCGAGATCGGCCGCATGTCGGGGCAGGAGCTCGCGGGCGTCTACAACGATCCGCCCGCTCAGGGCGTCGTCGAGAAGGTCAAGCGGGTCTTCCGCTCGCCGTTCCGGCTCTGAATCAGCGCGTCAGGCCTGCGGTGCCGCGTCGCCCTCGGCGGCGGCCTGCGCGGCGATCTTCGCCCGCACCTCGTCCATGTCGAGCTCCTTGACGGCCGTGATGACCTGCTCGAGCGCGGGGGCGGGCAGGGCGCCGGGCTGCGCGAAGACGAGCACGCCGTCGCGGAACGCCATGAGCGTCGGGATGGAGCGGATGCTCGCGGCCGCCGCGATCGCCTGCTCGGCCTCGGTGTCGAGCTTGCCGAAGGTCACGTCGGGGTGCTGCTCGCTCGCCTTCTCGT
>SXGS01717095.1_pt1 | contig 11258 bp, 11 predicted proteins | sample 3174681 | NCBI WGS metagenome assembly SXGS01 (sample SAMN11356861, study PRJNA531348) | freshwater metagenome | isolation source: freshwater sample F1-80 | place: China: Fuxian Lake, Yuxi | collected 2017-12-25 | reverse complement strand
CGCCTACTCGAAGGATATGCAGGAGGACAAGGAGCGGGTGTTCGCCGCTGCCGATGCGCTTGACCTGTCGCTCGCCGCCCTCACCGGCATGATCACCGACCTCAGCGTGAATCCCAAGGCGATGCACGAAGCGGCCTCGGCCGGGTTCTCGACCGCCACCGATCTCGCCGACTGGCTGGTGAGGACACTCGGCTTGCCGTTCCGCGAAGCCCATCACGTGACCGGCCGGATCGTCCGGCAGGCCGAAGAGCGGGGTGCGAGCCTCGAAGCACTGCCGCTCGCCGCCATGCAGGCGATCGAGCCGCGCATCCATCGCGGCGTCAGCACCGTGCTCGGCGTCGAGCGCTCGGTCGCCAGCCGTACGAGTTTCGGCGGCACGGCGCCGGCCAATGTCCGGCGCGCGGCACGCGATGCCCGCCGGCGCTTCCTGCGGACGTGATCATGACCAACCCCGCATTCTCGCGCCGCGGCGTCCTCGTTCTGATGGGCATGGTGGCCCTTGCCTTGGCGGGCTGCGGGCGCAAGGCGAACCCGAAACCGCCCCCCGATGCCGACCCGAAATCGCCCCGGGTCTATCCGGTCGATCGCCGACAGCCCATGGAGGAAGCGCCCGAACCGCCGCCGGAGGAGCAATCGCCGTTCCTCACCCCACCGAACCCGATAGGGCCATTGCCCTCGCCCACCACCTATCGATGACCGAAACAGCCTTTCGCTATTGCCACGGCGTGCTGCACGTCGAAGGCGTGCCGCTCGATCGCCTTGCCGACAAGGTCGGCACGCCGTGCTGGGTCTACTCGTCGGCGGCCCTCGAGGCGCGTTACCGGGCCTTCGCTGCGGCCTTCGGCGGACTCGACGCTCTCGTCTGCTATTCGCTCAAGGCCAACTCCAACCAGGCCGTCATCGCCACGCTCGGGCGCCTCGGTGCGGGTGTCGATGTGGTCTCGGCGGGCGAGATGCGCCGGGCTCTCGCCGCCGGCGTTCCCGCCTCGAAGATCGTCTTCGCCGGCATCGGCAAGACAGCCGAAGAGATGGCGCAGGCGCTCGATGCCGGCATCCTGCAGTTCAATGTCGAATCCGAGCCGGAGCTGCGGCTGCTGTCGCAGGTCGCGACGAAGCGCCGGAAGAAGGCGCCGGTCAGCCTGCGGGTCAACCCCGATGTCGACGCGCGCACCCACGCCAAGATCGCCACGGGCAAGAAGGAGAACAAGTTCGGCATCGACATCGCCCAGGCCCCTTCCGTGGCGAAACTGGCCGCGACGCTGCCAGGCATCGCGCTGCAGGGCCTGGCGGTCCATATCGGCTCGCAGGTCACGGACGTCGACCCCTATCACGCGGCGTTCGCGCGCGTCGGTGAGCTCGCCCGTGAGCTCAACGGCAGCGGACATCGTCTGACGCGGCTCGATTTCGGCGGCGGGCTCGGCGTGGTCTACGACCCGGCGAGCAACAGCGGGGCACCACCGGCGCTCGGCAGCTACGCCGATGCGGTGCGCGGCGCACTGTCCCGGCTCCCGGACGGCGGACGCGGCATCGAGATCGTGCTCGCACCGGGGCGCTGGCTGGTCGCCGAGGCCGGCATTCTCCTGACCCGCGTGGTCTATATGAAGGGCGGTATCGCCAAGCGCTTCGCCATCGTCGACGCCGCGATGAACGACCTCATCCGGCCAACCCTCTACGAAGCCTTCCATCCCATGCGGCCGGTCAGCGAGCCCCAATCACAGGCCATGGAGGTCGTCGACGTCGTGGGTCCGGTCTGCGAGACGGGCGATTTTCTGGCGCTCGGGCGGCCCCTGCCCCCGTTGCGTGACGGTGACCTGCTGGCGATCGAGGTCGCGGGCGCCTATGGGACGGTCATGTCGTCGACCTACAACACACGGCCGCTGGCCCCGGAATTGCTGGTCCGGGGTGAGACGTGGGCCGTCATCCGCCCGCGCCAGACCGTGGAGTCGCTCATTGGGCTCGACCGCTTACCGCCCTGGATCCAGCCCAAGCGCCCGAAAGCGCGGAACCGGCCCTCTACAAAAAGGGTTTCGCAGCAACGAAGTAAGAAGCGTCGGCGGCCCCAGAGTTAAGCCTGCCGGCGGTGGGACCTCCTTTAGTAGACCCGGGGGCCAGAGTTGGGGCAGAATCGCCTACTTGCGTCGGAGGCTCGATGCAGACTGAGGGTCAGGATACCGCTAAGCCGTCCCCGCGCGATCCCCTCGCGCGCCGGATCGGCGTGGCACGCGTGGCGATTGCCTGGGAGCGGCTTTGGCCGGCCCTTTGGCCGACGGCGAGCGTCGGCGGGTTCTTCGTCGCCCTGGCCCTGTTCGATGTGCTGCCGCTGCTGCCGGGGTGGGCACACGCCCTGATCCTCCTGCTCTTCGCCTTCCTGTTTGGCTGGGCGGTCTGGCGCATCCGGCACCTGTTTGCCCTGCCCGAGACCGCGGCGGGACGGCGGCGCCTTGAGCTGGCCAGCGGCCTGCAGCACCGCCCGCTCTTCGCGCTGCGCGACGATCTGTCGGGCGGCGCCAACGATCCGGTCGCCCGCTCTATCTGGCAGGCGCACCGCGCGCGAGTGCTGGCTGCGCTCAAATCGGTGCGTATCGGCTGGCCTTCGCCCGGACTGCCGGCCCGCGACCCCTTCGCGCTGCGCGCTGGCCTGGTCCTGGTTCTCGTCATCGGCGCCGCCGTGGCCGGGGGCGAGGCCTGGAAGCGGTTCGGCCGCGCGCTGACACCGGGTGTCGCGGCAGCCACCCTGCCGCCGGGTGCCCTGGATCTGTGGATCACGCCCCCGAGCTACACCGGGCAGCCGCCGCTGCTGCCCAAGGCCGAATTCGGCAGGGCCAACGAGATCGCCGTGCCGACCGGCAGCGCGCTGCTCGCCCAGGTCACCGGGGGACGCGGCGACCCGCGCCTGGTCATCGACAAGGTCGAGACGAATTTCCAGCCGGTCGCCGGTGCGAATAACGGCGGCGGTGCGACCAGCCAGCGCTCATGGCGCATCGGCGCCACGATCGACACCGGCAGCCGTCTGGTCATCGACCAGGGTGGCACCATCCTCGGCGACTGGGCGCTCAAGATCGTGCCCGACCTCGTGCCGACGGTGGAGTTCGCGACCGCGCCCTCACGCAGCCGCCGGGCGGCGCTGCGCCTCGACTACCAGGCCAGCGACGATTACGGCCTCGCCTCGGTCAGCGCCGCCATCCGGCGCAGCGGCGAGGTGCCGGAAGGCGCCCCGGGCGAGCCCATCGACATCCCCCTGACCCTGCCGAACCAGCGGGCCAGGGAAGCCAGCGGCTCGAGCTACCACGACCTCACCGCTCATCCCTGGGCGGGGCTGCCGGTGACGATCCAGCTCAAGGCCACCGACGCGCTCGGGCAGACGGGATCCTCCGAAGCTTTCGCCACCGTGCTGCCCGAACGGGTGTTCCAGCACCCGGTCGCCCGGGCCATAGTCGAGCAGCGCAAGGCGCTGGTCGCCGACCCCGCGTCGCGGCCGGTCATCAGCCGTGCCCTTTCGGCCATCGCCGGTATTCCGTCTCACTATTTCGATGACGTGGTGGTCTATCTCGGCCTGACCATGGCCTCGGCGCGGCTGACGCGCGACCACACGGCAACCGGCAACGACGCCGTCCAGGGACTGCTCTGGGACCTGGCGCTGCGCATCGAGGACGGCAAGCTGTCGCTGGCCGAGCGCGAGCTGCGCGCGCTGCAGCAGCGTCTGCAGGACGCGCTGGCCAACAACGCCACCGACGAGGAGATCGAGCGGCTGATCAAGGAGCTGCAGGAGGCGATCAACCGCTACCTCCAGGCGATGCTCGAGAACATGCAGCGCAATCCCGAGCAGATGCGCCAGCCGATGGACCGCAACGCCATGCGCATGGAGATGCGCGACCTGCAGAAGATGCTCGATCAGGCCCGGCAGCTGGCACGCACCGGTGCGCGCGACGCGGCCCGCGACCTGCTCGCCAAGCTGCAGGACATGCTGGAGAACCTGCGCGCCGGCCAGCCGATGATGGGCCAGCAGCAGGGTGGCGGCGAAGCGCAGCAGATGATGCAGGGCCTGCAGGACCTGATCCAGCGCCAGCAGAACCTGCTCGACCGCACCTTCCGCCGTTCGCAGCAGGGCCGTCCCGGTCAGCGCGGACAGCCTGGGCAGCGGGGCCAGCCAGGGCAGCAGGGTCAGCAGGGACAGCCCGGCGACGGCGACATGGACGGCGAGTGCGGCGCCGACAGCGCCGAGCAGGGCGAGCTGCGACGCCAGCTCGGCGAGCTGATGCGCCAGCTCGGCGAGATGATGGGCAACATTCCCGGCGGCTTCGGCCGCGCCGAGCGCTCGATGCGCGATTCCGGCGAGGCGCTGGAGCGCGGCGCACCGGGCCGCGCCCTACGCCCGCAGATGGATGCGCTCGACCAGATGCGCGCCGCCGGTCGCGACCTCGCCCAGCAGATGATGGAGCAGTTCGGCCAGGGAGACGGCGACGGCGAGGGCATGGAGGACAGCATCGAGCAGGCGCAGAACCGTGACCCGGCCGGAAGGCCGACCAACGGTCTCGGCGGCCTGGACGGGCGCGACGTCAACATTCCCGAGGCCAGCGACGTCCAGCGCTCGCGCGAGATCCTGGACGAGCTCCTGCGGCGCGCCGGCGAGCGCTTCCGGCCGATGATCGAGCGCGAGTATATCGACCGCCTGCTAAAGCGCTTCTGAGCGCGGGGCGCTCTGATCCCGTCGCGGTTGGTGATCGCGGGTTACTGCGCCAGGACGAAGGTAATGGCGAGTCCCGTCGCCTGAGGCGGCGGCTGGCGAACCTCGGTGCGGAACGTGGCGCTCTCACCGGGCTCCAGCTTCAGGGCCGCCGTCTTGAACGTCCAGGCCTGCAGCTCACGGTCTCCCGCATCGCGCAGCGAACCCCGCAGCATCGGCACGGCACGAGGCTTCTGAGCGATATTGGTGACTTTGCCCTCGATGAGCAGGGCCGGAACACCTTCGATCTCCACCCGCCGCGAGGTCACGGCCCCGTTGGGAATCTGCAAGCCATCGCCGGGGCCCGGGATCTCGAACCCGAGTGCGGCGAAGACCGGCTTGGTTTCCGGGAAGTGCTCCATCACCGTCTCGTTCTCGTAGGCGGCGGCGGCGAGACCGCCGAGCGCCACGACGAACAGCAGCCAGCCGATCGCCGCGGCAATACGGCCGAGGAGCGAGCGCTTGCGTGGCGCAGGCTTGGCGCCACGCGGCTTTGCCTCCGCTTCGGGCTCCGGCTTCAGTGACTCGGAAGCCGACTCGGCCTGCATCCGCGCATCGGCGGCCGGGTCGGGCATTGGCGCCGGCTCGGGCGCCAGTTCGAGCACCGGCGGAGGCAGGGGCTCAGGTTCCGGCGGCGGGGGTGGAGGCGGCGGCGGTAGCGGCGCAGCCACGGGCGGGGGCGGCGCCGGCTTCGGCTTGAGCTTGGGCTTGAGCGGATTGCGCTTCGCCGCGGGCTTCGCCTGCGCCGCCGCGCCTGCCCTCGCGGGCATCGGCATGGGCCCAGGTTCGGGCCGCAGATCGCGCGGTGTGGCAGTCCATTGATGGCGGCACTGGCTGCAGCGCACGCGCCGTCCGGCGGCACCGATGGCCGCCATGGCAATGCGAAAACGCGCCCCGCAATTGGGACAGCCGAGAATCATGAAGGCTGGAGCCCCGCCGCTCTGTTGTTCGAGGAATTACCCCGCAGATTTTATAGGCTTGGCACGGTCATGCTGACAAGCAAGGAAGGCCGGCTTGCCGCATGCTTTAGCCACGTGTCATCCTGATGTTCCGTCGGCACGAATCGCCGCGGGTTCAATTCCTGCCTGTTTTCCCGGCATGAGGTACCGCCCGTCGTGGTCCGCTTCGAGAATGTCGGCCTGCGTTACGGCCTGGGCCCCGAAATCCTGCGGGACATCTATCTGGAGCTCGCACCAGGCTCGTTTCACTTCCTCACCGGTCCGTCCGGCGCCGGCAAATCGTCCCTGCTCAGCCTGCTCTACCTCGCCCGCCGGCCGACACGCGGCATCGTCACCATGTTCGGCCGCGATCTGGCGACGCTGCCGCGGCGCGACCTGCCGGGGCTGCGCCGGCAGATCGGAGTCGTGTTCCAGGAATTCCGCCTGCTCCCCCATCTCTCGGCGCTCGACAACGTCGCCCTGCCGCTCCGGGTCTCGGGCCTGGACGAAGACAAGGTCAGGGATCATGTCGTCGAGCTCCTCACCTGGGTGGGGCTCGGCGACCACCTGCACGCCAAGCCGGCGACCCTGTCGGGCGGCCAGCAGCCGCGCGTCGCCCTCGCGCGCGCCGGCAGCACCCGGCCGCGGCTGCTGGTCGCCGACGAGCCGACCGGCAACGTCGACGATCGCATCGCGCTGCGGCTCATGCATCTCTTCGAAGAGCTGCACCGCCTCGGCACGACCGTGGTGATCGCCACGCACAATACCGCCCTCATCGCGCGTTCCCGGCATCCCGAGCTGCGCCTCGACGCCGGACGCATCACCCGTGTGCCGCGGGCCGCATGATGCGCCGTCTGATATCACGGGGCCTGCGTCAGCGGGTCGGGCTCACCGCCGCCGCGCCCGGACCTGCGCTGCGCCTGCGCGAAGCCCGCACGAGCCTGCGCCTCGACTGGATCGTCGCCGCCATGGCTTTCCTCGCGGCGCTGGCCTTTGCCGGCGCCCTGACGGTGAACGATCAGGCGGCGCGCTGGCGGACCGGCCTGTCCGGCACCCTCACGGTCGAGATCGCCGGCGTGCCCGGGCGCGACGGCGCGGCGCTGGCGGCGGTGCTGGCCGTGCTGCGCGGCACCCCCGGGGTGGCGCGGGCCGAGCCCTTGACCCGCGACGAGGTGGGCCGCCTGCTCACTCCCTGGCTCGGCACCAGCGCTCTCCTGGAAACCTTGCCGGTGCCGCAGCTCGTCGACGTGACGCTGGCGCCGGATGCCGAGATCGACATGCCGGCCCTGACCCGGCGCCTCGCGGAAGCCGCTCCCGGCACCACGCTCGACGACCATGGACGCTGGCTCGCGCACCTGCTGCGCCTGGCGAGGCTGGCCTCCCTGGTCGCGCTGGCGATCGTCGGCATCGTCTCCCTGGCTGCAATCGTAGCCGTGACCATCACCACCCGGGCCGGGCTGGCTCTGCACCACGACGCCATCGACCTCCTGCATCTGATCGGTGCCGAGGATCGCTATGTCGCCGGTGAATTCGCCCGGGAGGCGATGCTGCTCGGGCTGCGTGGCAGCCTCGTCGGTGTCGCCCTGGCGATCGCCGCCCTCTACAGTCTCGTGGCCCTGGCTCCGACCTTCGAATCCATGCTCATTCCGACCCTCGCCCCGCGTCCCGCCTCCATCGCCGCTCTCGCCCTGGTGACGCTTCTCGCCGGCATGCTCTGCGGCTTCACGGCCTGGGCGACGGTCATGAATGAATTGCGACGGCAGATCTGATGCGCCTCGTCCTGCTCGACCGCGACGGCGTCCTCAACGAGGACTCCTCCAGCTACGTCAAGAATCCGGGCGAGCTCCGCATGATCCCCGGCTCCGCCCGGGCCGTCGCCCGTCTCAACCGGGCCGGGCTCAAGGTCGCGGTCTGCACCAATCAATCCGCGGTCGGCCGGGGCATCGTCGAGCCTGCCATGCTGGAGCGCATCCACGAGCGCCTGGCCGAGGAGCTGGCGCGCGACGGCGCGCGCATCGACGCGATCTTCGTCTGCCCGGATCCGCCCTGGGCGGCGACACGCCGGCGCAAGCCCGGTCCCGGCATGCTTGAAGAGGCGCTGCGCCGGTTCAGCGCCAATCCGGCCGATACGCCCATGATCGGCGACAACCGGACCGATCTCGAGGCGGCGGCTGCCCTGGGCTGTCCGCGGCACCTCGTACGCACGGGGCACGGCGCCCGGGTGCAGGCCGAGGGCATCCCGCCCGCGCTGCTGCCGGTGGGGGTGCATGACGACCTGGCGGCGGCTGTCGCGGCCCTGCTGGGGCCGGAGAGTTCCTGATGCGCCGCTCCTTCGCCCGACGGGACTCCGTGCGCCCGACGCTCGGCAACCTGTGGCCGGCAGCACGGCGGCTGCTGGCGCTGGCCAGCGTGGTGGGTGCCGCGTGGCTCGGCGGACTCGTCTGGTTCGCCGAGAGTATCCCCCGCGATCGTGAAACCCCGATATCGTCCCAGGCCACCGACGCGATCGTGGTGCTGACCGGGGGGCCAGCCCGGCTGAAGGCCGGCGTTGCCGAGCTCGAAGCCGGCCGGGCACGCAAGCTCTTCGTTTCGGGCGTCAACCCGCGCGTCGAGCTGGGCGAGCTTCTGCGCACCACGGGACAGGCGGGCAGCGCGGTCGAGTGCTGCATCGTGCTCGGCTACGCCGCCGACAACACCGTCGGCAACGCAGCGGAGACACGGCAATGGATGGAGCGTGAGGGCTATCACAGCCTGCGGCTGGTGACCGCCAGCTACCACATGCGTCGCAGCCTGCTGGAATTCCGGCGCGCCATGCCGGCGATCGAGATCATCCCCCACCCCGTGTTTCCGGAGGCCTTCATGCGTGATTCCTGGTGGGCGTGGCGCGGCACGTTGAGCCTGGTGGTCAGCGAGTATCACAAGTATCTGGCCGTTCTCCTGCGTGACCGGCTGACGGCAGGCGGCACATGAAGTTCGTCATCCTCTGGCTGCGCTCGGCGTTCTTCAACGTCCTGTTCTTCGCCCTCACCGCCGGGATGCTGCTCCTGGCGCTGCCCTTCCTCCTCATCCCGACGACCGTCATCGCGCTCTTTGTCGCACGCACCTGGGCGCGCAGCGTGTTTTTCCTGCTGCGCTGGGTGGTGGGGTTGCGCTGGGAGGTACGCGGCCCGCGCGAGCTGCTACGGCCCGGAATCCTCGTGGCCTCAAAGCACCAATCGGCCTGGGACACGATCGTGTTCTTCATGCTCTTCCACCGCCCGACCTACGTGATGAAGCAGGAACTGATGCGGATTCCGGTCTACGGCTGGCTGTCGTACCGCCAGGGGCATATCGCCGTTGATCGCAAGGCCGGCGCAGCGGCCATCCGCGGGCTGCTGCGCCAGGCGAAGACCGCCTTCGCCAACGGGCGGGCGATCGTCATCTTCCCGCAAGGCACACGCGTGGCGCCCGGGGCCACGCTGCCGTACCAGCCGGGAATCGTCGGCCTCTACAGCGCACTCAACGTCCCGGTCGTGCCGGTGGCGCTCAACTCCGGCCTGTTCTGGGGCCGGCGTAGCTTCGTCAAGCAGCCGGGGACCGTGGTGATCGAGGTGTTGCCGGAGATTCCGCCCGGGCGCGGACGCGGCGAGTTCCTGCAGGAACTCGAGTCCCGGATCGAGGCGGCGACCACCCGGCTCGAAACGGAGGCCCGCTCGGCGGTATAAATCCTTCCTTGGATACGGGGTGATGGAGAGTTCGATGGATCAAGGGTACATTGTCGACGACGAGTTCCTGTTCTCCTTCGTCACGCCGGTGATGATCCGGAAATGGCCGGGCTCGGACGATCTCAACCGGCGTCTGCGCGAGGTGATCCTGGCGGTCGAGGAGCGCGAACAGGGCATCACGCGCAGCAATGTGGGTGGCTGGCATTCCAAGGACGACCTGTTCCGCTGGGACAATCCGGCCGTCAAAGAACTGCTGGAGCGCGTCATGGTCGCGACACGGCTGATGACCGCCAAAATCTGCGGCGACGCGGCCAAAGGAACCGCCCCGGAGATCTCCATCGCCGCCTGGGCCAATGTCTCGCGCAACGGCGCCTACAATGCCGTCCACAATCACATCCGCTACACATGGTCGGGCGTGTATTACGTGACCCTGGGCGAGAACGATCCGGCCGTTCCCAATAGCGGCATGATCGAGTTCCTCGATCCGCGGCTCGGCATCGATCCCGACGCGCTGCCGGGAAACGCCTTCAAGCCGCATATGCGCGTGCTTCCCGAGGCGGGAACGATGCTGATGTTCCCGGCCTGGCTGCAGCACTGGGTTCATCCATTCCGCGGCAGAGGCGAACGGATCTCCATCGCCTTCAACGTCAAACTGCGGTTTTGACGCTTCTGTCTGCTGCGGCTGTGGATCGAGGGCTAAACTCCGTTTCCCGTCTGCACAGCCGCACCCGGGCGGCCGCTACTTAAGTCCAAGCCCCGGATCGTTGACAGCCTTCGCCCCGTCTGACGGGATGGCGTATGCCCGCGCCCGCACCGTCAAGCCGTGGTTGGCCGCCACCATGACTGCGTCACTGCCGCAACGGGGCGATGTCGTCTACGCGTTCTCGACTCCGATCCTGATGCGCAGCTTGCCGGATTCGGCACGGCTCAATGCGGAGTTGCAGGAACTCGTGCTCGCCAAGGAGCGCGAGAGCAAGGGAGTCACCAAGAGCAACTCGGGCGGCTGGCAGTCCGAGCAGGGTCTGTTTCACTGGCAGAACCCCGCCATCGCCGAGCTGCAGCAGCGCGTCCGCCAGGCGACGGTCGATATCACGAGCAACACCTGCGGCGAGGCGCTGCAGGGCCTGGCCGTCGATATGCACATCAACGGCTGGGCCAATGTCTCGCGCGACCGTTCCTACAACCGCGTCCACGCGCATTCCGATTGCACGTGGTCGGGCGTGTATTACCTCTCGGTCGGCGAGCCCGAGCCCGGCGTTTCCGACAACGGCTCGATCGAGTTCCTCGACCTGCACATGGCCGCCCAGAGCGGGCCCGCGCAGCTGCCCGGCCGACCTTATCGGCGGCCAGATGAGAGTGCCGCCCGAGCCCGGGCTGATGGTCATGTTCCCGAGCTGGCTCTTCCACTGGGTGCATCCGTTCCAGGGCACCGGGGTGCGCATCTCGATCGCCTTCAACGTCACGCTACGCTTCCGGCCGGCCGGCGCTGAACCCCGCTGACTGATCCGCGGCTTGTCCCCGCTTTGCACAGCCGGGTCCCGGGGATTGCGTGGATAGGGCGGATGGCTCGTCCAAGGCGTTGAAGCAGCACCCGATTTAGCTCCCCTGCCGCTGTGGAAACAGAACAGGAACAGGGCCATTGACCGGCCTCTAACCCTCGGGTAGGATTGATTTTTCTCCCAATCAGGCCTGTCGTGTATGCGCTCGATCGCCGCCATTTCCCAGCAGATCTGGGACATGAAATACCGTCTGAAGACCGAGGGCGGGACCCCGGTCGACAAGACGATCGAGGACACCTGGCAGCGCGTCGCCGGGGCGCTGGCGAGCGGCGAGACGGATGCGGCCGCCTGGAGCGGGCACTTCACCAGCGCGCTTGAGGATTTCAAGTTCCTG
>SXGS01451454.1_pt1 | contig 11258 bp, 10 predicted proteins | sample 3174681 | NCBI WGS metagenome assembly SXGS01 (sample SAMN11356861, study PRJNA531348) | freshwater metagenome | isolation source: freshwater sample F1-80 | place: China: Fuxian Lake, Yuxi | collected 2017-12-25 | reverse complement strand
TCGACCGGCACGCGCGCGAACTGTTCGAACCAGTATTTGGCGACCATGCCCGCATAGAAGCTGGTGCCGCAAGCGACGATGGTGACGCGCTTGATCCCCGACAGGTCGAAGTCGGGGATGGGCAACGCGATCTGCCCCTCCAGCCGCTGGAGATACGAGCGCAGCGTCTGGGCGACGACGATCGGCTGCTCGTAGATTTCCTTCTGCATGAAGTGGCGGTGATTACCCTTGTCGATCAGCGCGCCGGTGACGCCCGAGATCGTGACGGGGCGTTCGACCGGGTTGTTTTCGCGGTCATAGACCTGCGCGCCTTCGCGGGTGCAGACGACCCAGTCGCCCTCGTCCAGATAGGCGATACGCTGGGTCAACGGGGCGAGCGCCAGCGCGTCCGAGCCGAGATAGGTCTCGTCATCGCCGTACCCGACGACCAGGGGAGAGCCAAGCCGTGCGCCGATCAGCAAATCGGGCTGGTCGCGGAACAGGATGGCGAGCGCGAAGGCGCCGTGCAGGCGGGGCAGGATCTCGCGGACGGCAGCGACGGGGTCCAGCCCCTGCTCGACCTTCTCGCTGACGAGATGCGCGACGACTTCGGTATCGGTCTCGCTGGTGAAGACGCGGCCACGCGCGGTCAATTCTTCGCGCAGCGCCTTGAAATTCTCGAGGATGCCGTGGTGCACGCCCGCGACAGGATCGGTGGCATGGGGGTGGGCGTTGTTGGTGGTCGGCCCGCCATGCGTCGCCCAACGGGTGTGCGCGATGCCGATCGTGCCGGGCAGCGGATGCTCGGCCAGCTCGCGCGCCAGGTTGACCAGCTTGCCCGAGGCGCGCCGCCGCTCGATCGAACCATCGTCGATCGTCGCGATACCGGCGGAGTCATATCCGCGATATTCCAGACGGCGCAGGCCATCGAGCAGACGCTCGGCGACATCCTCGCCGCCCAGGATTCCCACGATACCGCACATAAGTCTTACTCCCCAGCCTTCTTCGCGGCCTTCTGGGCCGTCATCATATCCCGAAAACGCTTGGCCCAACCGGCCTTCGTCTGACGTTCGGCGCGAACCAGCGCGAGCGCATCGGCCTCGACATCGCTCGTCACCACCGCGCCCGCGCCGACAATGGCACCGGCCCCGATCGTCACCGGCGCGACCAGCGCCGAATTGGAGCCGATGAACGCCCCCTCGCCGATCACGGTGCGATATTTGAGGAAACCGTCATAATTGCAGGTGATCGTGCCCGCACCGATATTGGCCCCCGCCCCGACCTCGGCATCACCGAGATAGGTCAGGTGATTGGCCTTGGCGCCGGGACCGAGAACGGCCTTCTTCATCTCGACGAAATTGCCGACCCGTGCGCCCTCTCGGACGTCGGCGCCGGGGCGAAGCCGCGCATAGGGGCCGATGTCCGCCCCGGTCGCGACCTTGGCCCCCTCCAGATGGCTGAAGGCGTGGATCGTGACGCCATCGGCGACGGTCACGCCGGGGCCGAAGACGACATGCGGATCGATCACCACGTCCCGCCCGATCACGGTGTCGTGCGAGAACCACACGGTATCGGGCGCGATCAGCGTCGCGCCTTCGGTCATGGCACGCATGCGCCGGCGCTGCTGCCAGTCGCCCTCGACCACCGCCAGTTCGCCGCGACTGTTGACGCCCGCGACCTCGCCCGCCCCGGTTTCGATCACCGCCGAGTGCCGGCCATCGCCCGCCGCCAGCATGACGATGTCGGGCAGATAATATTCGCCGGCCGCATTGTCGTTGCCGACCCGGTCGAGCAGGCCGAACAGATCCTCGGACCGAACCGCCATCAGTCCGGAATTGCAAAGCGTTACGGCACGCTCTTCGGTGCTGGCATCCTTGAACTCGACCATGCGGTCGATCCGGCCATCGGCGTCGGCGATGACCCGGCCGTAAGCCGCAGGATCGCTCGGGCGGAAGCCGAGAACGACGGCGGCCGGACGGTCGGCTTCGCTCAACCGGTCGATCATCCGCTTCATCGTCGCGGTCTCGACCAGCGGCACATCGCCGTAAAGGATCAGCACATCGCCATCGAAGCCCGCCAGCGCATCCCGCGCCTGCGCCACCGCATGGCCGGTGCCGAGCTGCTCCGCCTGAAGCGCGGTGCCGACGCCCAGCGGCGCGACCGCCGCCTCGACCTGTTCGCGGCCCGCACCCGTGACGACGACGACACGTTCGGGCGACAATCGCCCGACGCTGTCGATCAGGTGGAGCAGCATCGACCGCCCGGCAATGGGGTGCAGGACCTTGTGCAGGTCCGACTTCATGCGGGTGCCCTTGCCCGCGGCGAGGATGATGGCGGCGACTGGTCTCGTCATGGCGGTTGCGCCTGCCACGGATTTCCGGCCAAAGCCAGCCCGCAGACTGCACCGGGACCCGATTATGGACAGCTATTCACGTCACCGTTTTCCCTTCTCCATCGTCGGGTTCGATCTGGACGGAACCCTGCTCGACACGAGCGGCGATTTGGCCGCCGCCGTGAACCACGCGCTGGGCTCGATCGGGCGCCCGCCGCTCAATGTGGACGCGGTCAAGCCGATGATCGGCGGCGGTGCGCGCGCGATGTTGCGGCACGGACTGGATGCGACCGGCGGCTATGACGACGCGACGCTGGAGGTGCTGCATCGCCGGCTGCTCGACCATTATGAAGCGAACCTGGCGGTGCATACCGCGCCCTTCCCCGGCGCGCTCGACGCGCTCGACGAACTGGCCGCGCGCGGCGTGATCATGGGGATCATGACCAACAAGCTCGAACGCTTCGCGCGCGCGATCTTGGGGGGCTTGGGCCTTGCCGACCGGTTCGCCGCGATCATCGGCGGCGATACGCTGGGGGTCGCCAAGCCTTCGCCGATTCCCATCCAAGCGCTGGTCGACCAGTGCGGCGGCGGCAAGGCGGCCTTTATCGGCGACTCGATCTTTGACGTTCAGGCCGCACGCGCCGCCGGCCTGCCGGTCGTCGCCTGCCGCTTCGGCTTTCTCAGTCAGCCGGTCGAGGAGCTGGGCGCCGACGCGATCATCGACGATTATGCCGGGCTTATCCCGACGCTGGAGCGGCTCGTCCCTTCCGCCACTTGATCCACAGGTGGCGGAGCAGGAGCGGGAGCGGCATCCGGATCATATGCGACCGGACGTAGAAGGTCAGTCGCGTAAGAGGATGGCGCCCCCGCCCCCAGCCATCGCGTGCCAGCATCCGTCGCCGAAAAATCCGGTCCGGGATCGTCAGCCGCTGCCAGCGTGGCGCGACAGGCGTGGCGTAGAGCGCATGGCTCAGCCGCATGGCCCGGTCGACGGCAAAGCCCAGCCCATGCTGCGCCGCACGTTCGGACAGACCATCCGCGCCGCCCTCGACTACCAGCGCATGAATGTCCCACAGATTGCGCAGCCCACCCGACAGATCGCCATCGGCGAAGAGATGCGCGGCCGCATGGATCAGCATGTCATTGTGCGACAATATGGCAAGCCCTGCACCCAGCGAGACGGCATCGGCGATCAACGCCGTCGCATCGGGTGTCGGCCGCGCGGTCGGGGGAAGGATGGTGTGGTGCACATCCAGCATCCGGTCGCGATCGCGGTGGATCAGCGGCGGCAGCTCGTGCATCCAGCGGCGATAATAGAGATCGTCATAGGCATCGGGCTTCACCCATTCCCAGCCCGCCTCGGCCAAGGCAGCCTCGGCGGCCGGTAAGACCTCGTTCGGCAGCAGGATGTCGCAGTCGCCGATCGATCGCCCCTGCCCGGCGGCCAGCCCCGCCGCCACGAACGCCGTGCCCTTCAGCAGGATCACCGGACAGCCCAATCCCGCCAAAGCGTGCGCGACCCGATTGGCTTCCCATAGCGCGGTACGACGCACCTCCGATGCCTCGGCGCGGGCATCGTCCAGGACAGCCCGGACCTCCGCCGGCACGGTCAGACCGTCAAGACGATGGGCGAGCGTACCCAGCAGCAATTCGGCGCGTGCGACTGTCACGACATCCATCCACTCGGAAAGGCCGAGTGCATGCGCATTGCCGGGATCGCGCAGCATGGCGACGAGGCGCGCGGATGGCGTCACAGCGCGGCCCATAATGCCTCGACCGCAGCCACACCGGACGGCCCGTCGGGATAGTCGAACGCGATCGCCGGCACCGTCGAACGCAGCCGGACCACCGCGCGGAAGCCGGCTTCCCCCAGGGCGACATAGTTGGTCGAGGCTTGGGTCAGCCGCACGAAGCTTTCGGCCGGTGGCAAGACGCGGGTAGCGGCGGGAAAGCCGAACCGAGGAAAGAGGATGAGAACGGGCTTGGCCGGTCGATCCATGGCGGCGAGCGCTTCCGCGCTGGGCGCGACATGGCGAATATCGCCCTTCGGCGTACCCGCCAGAAGCGGCCCCACCCGGCTGCCCGCCGGAATGACCGACAGGCTTTCGTTCTTCAGGCTGACCGGACGTGGGAAGGGCACGACCAGCCCCGTGTCCGGCTCGATCAGCGCGAACTCGTCGCTCAGGAAGCGCCAGCCCTGTTGGGCCAGCAACAGCGCGAGCGTCGATTTGCCCGCCCCGGATATGCCGCTCATGATGACCGCCCGCCCGTCGCGCTCGACGACGGCGGCGTGCAGCAGCAGATGGCGGCGATGCCCCAATGCCATCTGCAAATTCATGCCCAGTTCGGCCGCCAGCAGGCCCTGCCCCAGCGGCAGCGGCGCGGCCTCGGGCAGGCGGTAATCGCCGCCGATCCGCACCGATGGGCGTATCCAGCGCCGCCAGACATGCTCCGCCTCCAGCCGCACCGTATAGTCCGCGAAATCGGGCTTGGGATAGTCCTGGTACAGCGCCTCGACGGCGGCGATCGGCGCGCGCCAGTCCGAACCCAGACGAAAGCCGACCGGGCCAACCCGCAAGATCGTCGCGTGCCTCATAGACGGTCGACCAGCCCTACGGCTTCCAGCTCGTCCAGACGCGCCCGCAAGGTCGTGGCGGCGTCGGCGGCGTCCAGATCGAAACGCTGCGTCAGGAACTGGACCAGCGCGGCCAGCGTCAGCGGTGCCGGTGCCAGCGCTTCCATGATCTGTGGCGCCGGCTCGCTCAACAAATGGGTGATACCGGAGGGTCGGTGGAACACCGCCGTGAAGATGTCCAGCGGCTCGACCAGGATCAGATCCGGCGCCACCGTGCGATAGCGCGGCCCCGCCATGGATCAGCCACCCGGCATCTGAAGCGAGGCGTAGCAGGTGAAACCACCCTGCCCGCGCTGCAACCGCCGAATGTAGTTCAGATAGGCCTGATTGCTGAAATAATTGGTGTTGGGCAGCATGCCGCCCTGCAAGGCGCGCTTCACCTCCTCGCCGGTATAGGGGCGGCTGGGCGGCGCGAAGGCGAACAGGGTGCGTGCGGGCACCGTCGAACCGTCGAGCGCGATATAGCTGCCCGCCCGCGCCTGATCCGGGATCGGGATTTCGCAGGTCAACACCGATCCCGTCGTCTGCGCCAGCGCGGGGCGGATCGCGACCACCGTACTCGCCCCCAGCGCCCCCAGCATCAGCGCGCGCCGGCTGGTCGCGCCGCCGGCCGACGCCTCGCTCGCGGGGGGCAGTTCGCCATGTTCAGAGGGTGTTGGCGGCATCTCTTCCATATCGCGGGTGATGTCCCACATTCGCCGCGGCGGAACAAGCACCTGGCGCTGCCCCTATGCCCCAAGCTGGGAGGAAGACAGGCCGCCCCGCGCCCGCTACATCGATGCGCCATGGGATTCGGCATTCGCACCTTGTGGGCCATCATCGTAGCGGTCGTCGCGGCGGTCGTCGTGTTCCTGTCGGCGGGACCGGGCCCTGCCATCATCACGCTGGTCGGCGGGATCGCCGCCGCGCTGGTCGCCAGCGAAGGCGTGAAGACGGACGAGGACGACGAGGACGTGGGCGAGGAGGACGGCGCGGCACTGTCCCCGCTGCTCACCGAAGCGCTGGACGCGATCGTCGAGCCGGTCCTGCTGATCGACGAGGGTCGGGTCATCCTGGCCAACCGCGCCGCCCGCACCCTGCTGGGTGCGCATATCGTCGGCGAGGACGCCCGGATCGCCATCCGCCACCCCGCCGCCGCCGAGCGCCTGCTGGCGGCCGGACCGGTCGAGCCCGAACAGCCGATTTCGCTGGTCGGACTGGGGTCGCTCGACCATCGCTGGGACATGCGGGTTGCCGATGTCACCAATGGCCAGCGCGTCGTCCATCTGATCGACCAGACCGCGCATGACGCCGCCGAGCGGATGCGCGTCGATTTCGTCGCCAATGCCAGCCATGAGCTTCGTACCCCCCTCGCCTCGATCCTCGGCTTCATCGAGACGCTGGGCGACGAGGCCGGTGACGATCCCGAAATCCGCGCCCGTTTCCTGAAGGTCATGTTCGACGAGGCGCGGCGGATGCAGCGGCTGGTCGAGGACCTGATCTCACTGAGCCGGATCGAGGCCGACAAATATCGCCAGCCCGCCCAGCCGACCGATCTGGCCGAGCTGGTCGAGGATGTCTGGGAGGAGTTTCTCGACTCCGGCGCGCCGCGCGCCAAGGACATTGCCTGCGACCTGGGCGAGGACCTGGCACCCGTCGCCGGCGACCGGGCGCAGCTGTCGCAGATGCTGCACAATCTGATCGGCAATGCGATGAAATATGGTCGGGCCGACACACCGATCCGCGTTACGCTGGGGCGCGACGGCGACATGCTGCGTCTGAGCGTCGCCGACCGGGGCGAAGGGATCGCCGCCGGCCATATCCCCCGGCTGACCGAACGTTTCTATCGCGTCGATTCGGGGCGCAGCCGCAGTATCGGCGGCACCGGCCTTGGCCTGGCCATCGTCAAGCATATCGTCGAGCGGCATTGCGGGCGGCTGGACATAGCAAGCGAAGTGGGTGCCGGCACGACGGTGACGGTGCGCCTGCCGCCGCTAAAGACCAGCACAAAAAGCCTTTCCGAGGCGAGTGTCACAAAAGAGCAATAGAAATGTCACACGGGGGTATGGTGAGCGTGGCAGCGCCAGCCCACACCCGTTCCGGTGGCTCAAGGAAATGAATGCGCCTGCCCTGCCTATTCGCCGCGATGTTCGCGCTGGCGGCCTGTCACGATCAGGCCAATGGTGGCGGTGCGGGCGTGCGCGACCAGATCACGGCGGTGGGGTCCTCGACGGTCTATCCCTTCACCACGATCATCGCCGAGCGCTTCGTCGCCGCTGATCCGGACGCCAAGGCACCGGTGATCGAATCGACGGGCACGGGCGCGGGCATGAAGCTGTTCTGCGCCGGGATCGGTGCGGGCCATCCCGACATCGAAAACGCCTCGCGCCGCATGAAGGCAAGCGAATATCGCGAGTGCGCCGCGCACGGCGCGAAGGCGCTGCTCGAAGTCCAGATCGGTATCGACGGCATCGCCTTTGCCGAATCGAAGCGTGGTCCACGCATGGCGCTGACCACCGCCGACATCTACCGCGCGCTCGCCGCCCGGCCCGGCGGGCGGGTGAACGGCGCGCGCACCTGGCGCGACGTGAACCCCGCTCTGCCGGCCATTCCCATCCAGGTCTATGGCCCGCCCGCGACCAGCGGCACGCGCGACGCACTGGCCGAGCTGATCATGACCCGTGGTTGTGACGCGGTGGAACCCGGCGCGGCCGCGCTGGCCCGGCGGGATGCCGAGGCGCATCACCGGACCTGCACCCGCATCCGTGAGGACGGCGCCTATATCGACGCCGGTGAGAACGACAATCTGATCGTCCAGAAGCTGCAATCCAATCCCAACGCGATCGGCATCTTCGGCTATTCCTATCTCGAGGAAAACCGCCACATCGTCGACGGCGTCGCGATCAATGGCGTCATGCCCAGCTATCAGGCGATCGCCGAGGATCGCTATCCCGGATCGCGGCCGCTCTACGTCTATGTGAAGAAGGCGCATCTCGATGCGATCCCCGGCCTTCGCCAGTTCCTGATCCTCTATGCCGACAATTGGGGGCAGAACGGCCCGCTGGTGCGGCGTGGCCTGATCGCATCGCCCGCCGCCGCCCAGGCGCGGGCGCGGGCCATCATCACGCGCGAGACGGTGCTCGATCCGGCGACCCTGCCGTCATGAACGGTATCGTCCTCCTGATCCTGATCGTCGGCCTCGGCCTGATCGCCTGGGCGGTTTCGCGGATGCGCGCACTGGGGTTCCGGCGGCGACTGGGCACGCGGATCAGTTCGCTGCCGCATCATCATGGCTGGTATGTCGCGCTATGGACTGCCGCGCCGCCTTTGCTGTTCCTCGCCATCTGGGCCGCCACGTCGCCAGCACTAGTCACCGACATGGTGCTAGATACGCCCGCCGCCGCGCAACTGCCGCCCCCGGGGTTCGAGCGCGCCGCGATCCTGTCCGAGGCGCGGGCGTTGGCCGCCGGGCGCGCGCACGGAGCGTTCCATGCGCTGTCGCGTACCCTGGCGCCCGCCTATGACGCGGCGCAGGCGCGGGTCGACTGGATCGCGACGGCGGTCGTCCTGATGCTGGCACTGGCGGGCGGGGCCTATGCCTATCTGCGGGTCCGCCCGGACTTTTCCGCGCGGACCCGGATCGAGCGGGTCATCCTCGGGCTGTTGCTGGGCGCATCGCTGATCGCGATCCTGACCACCGCCGGGATCGTCGCATCGCTGCTTTATGAGGCGGGGCGGTTCTTTTCGGTCGTGCCGATCACCGACTTTCTGTTCGGCACGCATTGGAGCCCGCAGGTCATCGACCCACGCGATCCCGGCGCGTCGCTGGGGGCGGTGCCGCTATTCTGGGGCACCTTCTTCATCGGCGCGGTGATCGCGATGGCGGTCGCCATCCCCTTCGGTCTGCTCAGCGCGATCTACCTGACACAATATGCCGCGCCGCGCGCGCGCCGCATCATGAAGCCGGTGCTGGAGGTGCTCGCGGGCATCCCGACCGTCGTCTACGGCTATTTCGCGGCGCTGACCGTCGCGCCGGCGGTGCGGCAGTTCGCCGTATCGATCGGCATCGACTGGGCCTCGTCGGAAAGCGCGCTGGCCGCCGGGCTGGTCATGGGGGTGATGATCATCCCCTTCGTCTCGTCCATGGCCGATGACAGCCTGGCCGCCGTGCCCAATGCGATGCGCGACGGCAGCTTGGCCATGGGGGCGACGTCGTCGGAGACGATCACCCGCGTCATGCTGCCCGCAGCACTTCCCGGAGTCGTCGGCGGCGTCCTGCTGGCCGTCAGCCGCGCGATCGGCGAGACGATGATCGTCGTCATGGCCGCCAGCGGCGTGGCGACGCTGACCGCCAATCCCTTCGCCAGCACGACGACTGTCACTCGCCAGATCGTCGACCTGCTGACCGGTGAGGCCGAATTCGACAGCCCCAAGACGCTGGCCGCCTTCGCGCTCGGCCTGACATTGTTCGTCATCACCCTGCTCCTCAACATCATCGCGCTGACGGTCGTGAAGCGTTACCGGGAAAGCTATGAGTAAGCGGCCGCCCTTGCCCATGGCCGATGCGCCCGTCCGCCCGACGGTGTGGGACAGCCCCGCCATGGCGCGACGCCTGCGCCGGCGTTATGCCGCCGAACGGCGCTTCCGCCTGCTGGGGCTTGCCGCCGTTGCCTTGTCCGCTGCCTTTCTGGCGTTCCTGCTGGTGACGATGGTCGCGCAAGGGATTCGCGGTTTCACCGAGACGACGGTCACGCTGCCGATCGACCTCGCCGCCGCCGACCTGCCGATCGAGCCGGCGCGCGTGAAGGGCCGCAGCGCCGATCTGGCGCTGGCCGGCGCGGGGCTGGAAGACGCGGTCGATACCGCCGCCACGATGCGGTTCGGACGGGACGGGGCCGACCTGCTGTCGCCGGGCGCATGGCTGGCGGTGCGCGATGCGATCAAGGCCGACCCGGCGATCCTGCGTCGCACGGTCACCTTCACCCTCCCGGTCGCCAGCCCCTTTGACGTCGCCGCCAAGGGCGAAGGAACGCCCGATGCCGAACAGGTGGTCGCCCGGTTGAAGGCGCAAGGCGTGCTGTCGACCGGCTGGAACTGGAATTTCCTGACCGATGCGGATGCGACCGACCCGACGCGGGTCGGCATCTGGGGAGCGGCCAAGGGATCGCTGCTGACCATGCTGGTCACGCTCGCGCTCGCCTTCCCGATCGGGGTGCTGGCCGCGCTTTACCTTGAGGAATATGCGCCCAAGAACCGCTGGACCGATCTGATCGAGGTGTCGATCAACAATCTGGCGGCGGTGCCCTCGATCATCTTCGGTCTGCTAGGGCTCGCGATGTTCCTCAACACCTTCGGCCTTCCACGCTCGGCGCCGCTCGTCGGCGGGTTGACGCTGGCGCTGATGACCATGCCGGTCATCGTCATCGCCGGGCGCAACGCGATCAAGGCGGTGCCGCCCTCGATCCGCGACGCCGCGCGGGCGGCGGGCGCGTCGCGGGTGCAGGTGATCTTCCATCATGTCCTGCCGCTCGCCCTGCCCGGCATCCTGACCGGCACGATCATCGGCATGGCGCGCGCACTGGGCGAGACCGCGCCGCTCCTCATGATCGGCATGCGCGCCTTCATCGCGACGCCGCCGGGCGGGGTATTCGACCCCGCCACCGTGCTGCCGGTCCAGATCTTCCTCTGGTCGGATCAGGTCAGCCGCGGTTTCGTCGAAAAAACCTCTGCCGCGATCATCGTGCTATTGGTGTTCCTGCTCGCGATGAACGCCGTCGCCATCTATCTCCGCAACCGTTTCGAGACCCGCTGGTAATGAATGAAATGACCCATAATCCGCCCGCAGCGGACGCGCCCCGGCCGGTGACGCACCCCAAGATGCAGGCGCGCGGCGTCAACGTGTTCTACGGCGACAAGCGGGCGATCAAGGACGTGTCGATCGACGTCGACATGGACAATGTCGTCGCCTTTATCGGCCCCAGCGGCTGCGGCAAATCGACTTTCCTGCGGACGCTCAACCGGATGAACGACACCATCCCGATCGCGCGGGTGGAGGGCGAGATCACACTCGACGGCGAGGATATCTATTCGCGCGACATGGACGTGGTGCAGCTTCGCGCGCGTGTCGGCATGGTGTTCCAGAAGCCCAATCCGTTCCCCAAATCGATCTTCGAAAACGTCGCCTACGGCCCGCGCATCCACGGGCTGGCGGGATCGAAGACCGATCTGGAGTCGATCGTCGAACGCTCGCTCAGGCGCGCAGGATTGTGGGAAGAGGTCAAGGACCGCCTGCACGACAGCGGCACCGCGCTATCGGGCGGTCAGCAGCAGCGG
>SXGS01666062.1_pt1 | contig 11262 bp, 9 predicted proteins | sample 3174681 | NCBI WGS metagenome assembly SXGS01 (sample SAMN11356861, study PRJNA531348) | freshwater metagenome | isolation source: freshwater sample F1-80 | place: China: Fuxian Lake, Yuxi | collected 2017-12-25 | reverse complement strand
GGCGTCCCGCCGGCCTCCCCACGCCCCCGTCCTGCCCCGCGGCCGTGAAACCGCGTCAAAAATCGTTGTCCCCTGCCGGCCTTACAGCGACACTCCTGAGATCGGAGGCGTTCTGCCCGGCGCCATCAGGCCGAAACTCCTTCCAGCGCCGTGCCTCACAGCATGCCGGTGTTCCGTTGCCGTTCGCAGGAGATCCGAGATGTCGCGCCATCTGCTTCGCATCCTCATTCTGGCTCTGGTGCTGTGCGGCGCCGCCGGCGCGCAAGACCGCCGCGTGCTGGTGAAGCGCCCCGCCATCACCCCGACGGCCGGGCCGCTCGCAGGCAAGGTCGGCTACCGGAAGATCCACGTCCTCATCGTGGCGATCAGCCGGTTCGCACGGGTGAATGCGCCCCTCCCGGGCGTAGACGACGAGGCCCTCGCCTTCCGATCGCTGATGATTGGGCGCTATGGGGCGCTGGACGCGGACACGCGGGTGCTGTTGAACGAGGCGGCGACGCGGGAGGCAATCCTGGCGGAGTTGCAGCGCCTTCTGGACCCGGATGTGGTGGATCCGGATGATGGGGTCATCATCTATCTGAACAGCCACGGGATGGATGTGGGCCGGAACCGGCTCCGCACCGGCTACCTGCTTGCCTACAATGCCGCGCGGGACTGCAGGACCGCGCGGGGGAACCCGCGCTCGTTCGCCGAGACCTGCCTGGATATGAAGCAGGATGTATGGGGGCTGCTGCGCAAGGTGCCGGCGCGCCACACGCTGGTCTTTGCCGACGCCTGCTTCAGCGGCCACCTGGTGCGCAAGAACCCGGCGGAGGACGGCCCGCCCGCAGTCGCCGAAGATGTGTTGGATAAGTTCCAGGAGGAAGCGCTGGAGGGCATCGTGTCCAGCCGCTCGGACCAGGAGTCGATTCTGGATCGGCGCTCGGGGCGGAGCTTTTTCACCGGTGCGGTTCTGAAGCGGATGGAGCGCCGGGCAAGCAGTGGTGGCCGCGAAGTCTACCTGACGCGCGACCTGTATGCGGACGTGCGCCGCGACGTGCGCATACAGGCCCGGGATGCCGGAGTGAAGCAGGAACCGCAATATGGGTCCTATGAGGACGCGGGCGAGGGAGGCGAATTCGTCCTCATCCCCACGCCGCCGCGGGCCGTACCGGAGTACCGGCCCCCGGTGGTCCGTACGGCCGCGCCCGCCCCGGACCCCGAGCGGTCCTTCCCGCTCGTGCAGCAGCGCCGCCGCACGGACCTGCTGCTGCCGGGCCGGCCGGACATCGAGTTCGTAAACGTTCCCGCAGGCGAGTTCACCATGGGGAGCAACACCAGAGACAACGACGAGAAACCGGAACGGCGGGTGCGGATCACGCGGGCGTTTCAGTTGGGGAAGTATGAGGTGACGAACGGGCAGTACGCGATGTTCCTGGCGAGCCCGGAGGGCAAGGACCACACGCCCGCTGGCTGGGACCCGCGGTGGGCGACGGACCCGGCGAAGCGAGACCTGCCGGTGGGCGGGGTGAGCTGGGGGGACGCCAACGCACTTTGCGGGTGGGCGGGGTGCCGGCTGCCGACCGAGGCGGAATGGGAATATGCGTGCCGGGGCCCGGAGAGCCGAGAATATCCGTGGGCGGCGAGCAAGGGGGGGCCGAGTCCCACGCTGGCGATCTTCGGGGTGGGGAGCGCGGCGCGGGTGGGGAGTTGCCCGGAGGGAGCGAGTTGGTGCGGAGCGGAGGACATGGCGGGGAACGTCTGGGAGTGGTGCCAGGACTGGCACGGGGCGTACGACCCGAAGGCCCTCGTCGATCCGCAGGGACCGGCGACCGGAAAGTATCGCGTCTTGCGGGGCGGGTCGTTCCGCTACGGGGCGCCTTTTCTGCGGGGCGCGTATCGCCTCTACGGCCTCTACTTCCGGTACACGCTCAACGGGTTTCGGGTCGCGCGGTGAGCGGTCGAGCACCCGACAGTACTCTGGGCTCTTTGCCCTCGGCTGCCCGGCTCCAAGCCGGGCAGAAAGAAATTTTTGACAATGACAAATAGTAATCTGTCTATCATTCAGCGGGTGCAGGACCTGCTGCTCTGGATGCTCCCGCGCCTGTCCAATCTGCCGCGAGATCGTCGCTATGGTTTGGGCCTGCGCATCGAAAGTACGCTGTACGACCTGCTGGAGTACCTCATTGAGGCCCGTTATGCCGGACAGGGAATTGAGGCGCTGGATCGAGCCAACGCGCGGTTGGAACTGCTGCGGTGTCAGGTGCGACTCCTGACCGACCTGGAACTGCTGGATCAGCGGCGCTTTCAACACGTGTCCGGGCTGATCAACGAGATCGGTGTGGAGTTGGGCGCGTGGCGCCGTTACCGCAAGGATCGGGAGCGAAGCGATGAAACGGCAAAGCAACCTGTGGCCGCAGATCGTGGCGTGGGACAATCTGGTGCTCGCGCACCGTCGCGCCCGCGCCGGGAAGCGCTTCAAGGAGAGTGTCCTTTCGTTTGAGTGGGATCGGGGGGGCGAGTTGCTGCGGCTGCAACAGGAACTGGAAGGCGGCACGTATTGTCCCGGCAAGCATCGCACGTTTCTGATTTGCGAACCGAAGCGCCGCCTCATCGCCGCGGCTCCCTACCGGGATCGAGTGGTGCATGAGGGAGGGCACGGCTGGTAGGTTCCTCGAACGTCGCGGCCCTCCCGCCCTCTTCGCTAGAAAAACGCCATAAATTAATATGTCCCCCGAGGCCGTCCTCTCGACACCTTCCCCATGAAGAAGGAGAGTGCGAGATGCACGAGCAGCCTGATAGTGGGCAGCCGGTACGGCTGGAGATCGTCTACCGCGATCCTGCGGGGAAGACAATCAGCCGGCCGATGGACTGCCCCCCGACGGTAAAAATCGCGGACCTTGGGGTCCGCGCAGGGGTGCCGGGGCACGGGCGGGTTACCGGGGTTCGTCTCCCCGGCACGCAGGTGGGGCTTCCGCCCCACTACACCGTGGCGGAAGCCGTGCCGTCCGGCGAGAGCGTGATCTACCTGGACGTGGAGTGGGATCCGGCGGTACCGCCGGCCGCCCACCCCTTCGTGGACCGGGTGCGGGTGCTGCGGGACCGGGTCAATGCGGCGATCCCGGACTATCCGCCGGCATCCTGGTATGGGATGGCGCTCCTCATCGGCGTCGCGCTGGGGGTGCTGCTGTTCCTCCCGCAGGGGAACGGCACACGCAATCCCGGCGAGCCGGACCGGGTCGTGGGGCCGACCCCGGACGGCGTGACTGCGCCCCGCGGAAGCGAGGACCCACCCACTCCGCCGGCCCCCGAAACGCCGGTCATCGTCGGGATCACACCTCGCCCGGACGCGGGGGATCCGGCGTCTGGGGGTGAGCCGGGCACCGGGCAGGGCGTGGAGGATGTCTGGGATGGCCCGGACCCAGCTCAGACCGAAGTGCCCGTCCAGCCTGAGCCGACGAACGGGCCGGGTGACGATGAGGAGAGGGGGATGCCCCCGGTCACCGGCGAACCGGAGGACCGCGGCACGGAAACCGAACCCCCGGCGATGCCCTCTCCTGGACGGGTTCCCACCCCGGTTCCTCCGTCGGAGCCGGCGGACCCGCTCGAACTCCTACCCCCTCCCACCCGCGAGGCCGTGGCGGAGCGCGTGGCGCGGGCCGAAACGGAGCTGCGCGACGGCGCCAATCCCGAATTGGCGGAAGATGCGGGACAAATCTGGCAGGATGCCCGCCGGATCGGGGATCGGGCGCTAGAACGGCGCGCACTGGTCGTGCTGAAGCGGGTGGCCCGTACGAGGGAGATGCCCTTCTTGTTGGCAGCCGCCCACCGGGGTGAGCGGGCGCTGCGCGGGCGCACACGCGCCGAAATCACGGATCGCATTGAAAGGAAAGGAAAGTGAACATGACCTGGATCACGGCCGTACGAAACGGCGTGACATCTGTGGCGCTGGCCGCGTCGGCGTTCCTGTTGGCGGAACCGGCACAGGGCCGAACCTGGCGCGAGGAGTTCTATGCCAGCTACGGCGGATCTGCTCGCCCGGGGGCGTTCCGGCAGGCGGCCCGCGTCCGCGTGGCGCGGAGCCAGCGGCACCTGCTGGCCTGGGTGCCGTTCGCCGGCACCGTGAGCCAGAACATCAACGGCAAAGAACTGGTGCCGGTCCGGGAGTTCGTCCAGTTCCTCAACGAGCTCTACCCGGATCTCCGCTTGCACGTTCACTGGCAAGACGGGCGGATCACCGTCAGCCGGGGGCCGTACCCGGGCCCGCCGCAGGTGGCGATTCGGTCCCGGTGCGAGGCGCCGGACGGGAGCGACGCGGACCCCGAACCGGAGCCGGTGGCCGACGAAGCCACCAGCGCCTTCGCCTTCGGGATGATGGCGTTGGGACAGGGCCGCTTCCAGACGGCGCGTGAGCGCCTCGACCTGGCGGCGAAGGGAGGCCTGCCCGAAGCCTCCGCCGTGGGCGAATGGCTGCGCGAGGACATGCCCGCCGACGCGGGAGTACTGCGCTTCCGGCGAGAGCCGGGACTGCGCTCCGGTCAGATCGAGGTGGACGGCAACCCCCTCGAAGCGGACATGGACTTCGGCGTTCTGCGGGCGGGGCTACACCAGGTGACGTTCCGCACTCCCGACGGGCGGGCGTCTGCCGCCGAAGTGACGATCGTGGCCGGGCGGGTGACGCCGCTCCGCCTCGCACCATAGATGGCACGGAGGGAGCGGGGCTTGCCCCGCTCCCTCCGCTGCCGCAGGAGAGAAACCATGACCCACCTCTGGCGCCGCCGGGCCACACTGCCGGCAGACGGATATCCCCCGCCGGCGGCCCGCCTGGGGGACGAAGACTACCGCAATCTGATCGAAGGCTGGGTCCGCAGCGAGATGCGGTGGATCTCTCGGGACGAATGCTCCGACATCGCCGGCACCGCGGTGCTGGAGGCGCTGAAAGACCTGCGAGGGTACCGCGGGGGCAACCGCCGGGAGTCGTTCTTGGCCTGGCTGAAGACCATCACAATTCGACAGTGCGCCCGGGCGAAACACCGGTGGCAGCCCGCCGATTCGCTGGAAGAACTCGAAACGCAGGGCGACGAACCCGGAATTCCGGACTGCTCCGCCGACATCATCGGAGCGCTGGACGTCGAGTGGCGGTATACAGCGATCCTGGATGCCGTCCGAACCCTCGGCCAGGACCAGCGGAATGCCTTCATCCTCCACCACCTGGAGGGAATGGCGTACGCTGGGATCGCCGGGATGCTGGGCGGAACAGAGGACAAGTGGAAGAAATGCGGTTCGCGCGCCGTGGAAGCCATCCAGCGGCGCCTTGCGGAGCAGAACGATGACCAGGAATAACGAACTACTGGAACAGTTGGTGTCCGGGCAGCCGGAGGCGGAACCGCTCCGCCGGCTGCTGCGGCGCGAGCTGGCCACGCGGACCGGGGGCTGTCCCGAAGCGGCGCGCCTGCGGCTGCATGCCGAGGGGCTGCTGGCCGGTGCGGACCGGGAGACCGTGCGCGACCACGTGCAGGCCTGCCCGGCGTGTTTGACGGCACTCTCCCGTGAGTGGGACGCAGCGGCCCCGGTGCGCGCCGCCCATCGCTCGCCCTGGACGGCGGCGGGTCGCCTCCTGCGCGCCGAGCTGCCCCCGCAAACGCAGCGCGCGTTCTGCGCCCACCTGGACCACTGTGCCCGGTGCGCGTGGTGGGTGGACCTGCGGCGCCGGATCACCCGTTCGGGCGCGGCGGTCGTACTCGGCGGCACGGTGGCGGTGCCGCGCCTCACGCTCCTGACCGCTTTGAACCGGGCCTACGGCATGAACTTCGCGCTGGGAGTTGTGGTTCTCGCGCTGGGGGTTCACGCGGCTCGTCCGCTGCTGCCGGGCGCCGCAGGCAGAGTGCATGTGGGTCCCACCAAAGCAATGGAAGCGCCGGGGGTGACGGGTACGCCGGGAGGGCAGCCGCTGCCGGCGCTCACCCCGCCGGGCAGAGGTTCCGTGCGGGCCGTACCGGGTGGGTCGGCATCGCTCATTCCGGCCGGCGCCGGCGCTCCGCCCGTGGCGACCCCCGGCGCATCCGGATCGGGCCGGCGCTCGCTGGTGCTTCGCATGCTGGTTCCTGACCTGCACAACCGCGCGGAGCTGTCGGCGACCCTGGAAGAGTTGGAACGGCTGGAACTGGAACCGGGCGCCGGCCGGGCCCCGGAACTGTACCGCCACAAGGAGCGCCTGTACCAGGCGCTGGCCCGCCTCGAGCCGGACCCGGACGAGCAGGAGTGGTGCCGCAACCGCGCGCGTGAGGCCCGGCGGCGACTCCAGGACCTCGGCGCGCCCTCCCTCCGCCCCACTATGCCGCCGGGGACACGTCGTCCCGCCTCCCCGGGTTCCCCGTCCGCTGAGAAGGAGAAGACACGATGAGACACCCGCGAACTCCGCGGCTCCTGGGCCTGCTGCTTATGGGGGTCGCGGTCGCCCTGACCGTAGTTTCCCGCCCCACACCCGCACCTGCGGCGACCGCCGCGCGCCGCGCGCTTCTTTTCTGCCTGGAGGACTACCGGCCGTGGATCGCCCTCGGCTGGCAGGGGAAGAACCTCCCTTCCGCGGCCGAGGATACCCGGCGGGTGCGGCGTCTCCTGGAGGCGCGCGGTTATCAGGTCGAGGTCGTCCCCGCCGCCCGGATGACGTGGAACGGAGTCTACCGCGCGCTCACCGGGCTGTGTGATCGGGCCGGGCGGGGGGATGACGTGGTGGTCTACTTCTCGCTCCATGGCGCTCTGGTGCCCAGCACCATGCGCCACCGGGATGGCCGGCAGGCGCCGGAGGGCATGCTGATGCTGGCGGATCACCTCTTCTGCGAATGCGAGCTGTCGGCGCTGATGCGGAAGCTGACCAGCACGGGCGCTCATGTGACCCTCTGGTTGGACTCCTGCCACGCTGCAGTGCTGGCCAAGGGGTCCGCAAAGGTGGTCGGAATGGGCCCGGTCAAGGCGCTGTTGCCTCCCCCCGGCGGTGTCTTCCCGACCCCCGGCGGGGCCGACCCGAAGCCGTTCGCGCCCGCCGACCTGCTGACGCCGAAGGGCGGTCCCCCGCTGCCCTATGTCCGCCTGGCGGCGAGCGGCGGCGGCCAGCCGGCGAACACCGTGTACCTCAACGACGGGCGCCCCGGCGAAACGCTGGTCAGCCTCTTCACCTGGTCCGTCTGCGAGGCGTTGGAAGGGGGGGATGCGCGCACTTTCGGGGAACTGCTCCCGGCCGTCCGCGCGCGGTTTGGCCGCCTGGCCCAGAGCCAGTATCCCCAGGTGGCGCCCGAATCCGCGCTGGCGGAGCCTGCATTCGGCGCTGCGCCCGCACCCGGCCCGATCCGGATTGCCGGTCCCGCTCCCCGGGCGCTGGTGCGGCGGGCGCCCGGCAGCAAGCTTCGCGTGGCGGTGACGAAAGAGGGAGATGCGCCGGACCTGACCCCGGCGGTCAACGGCGTCCCCGGAGTGGCAGCCTGGCAGCCGGGCGACAACGAAGAACCGGAGGTGGTGCTCCGTGTGGGGCGCGACCGGGACGGCCTCTCCGGGACGCTGGAGGGGCCGGGAACGGGCGCCGGGTGGAAGTTCCGGGCGGACGACCGTCGCGGCCTGGAGGCCCTCGCGGCGCAGCGGCTCCAGGCGTTCCGCTTCCTGCGCTTCCTGGGCCTCCTGGGCAATCCCGCCGGGCGCAGCGCCCTGCGGCTGACCGCCGATGCGCCGGACGGTCGCTATCGCCTGGGCCAGACGATGAACCTGGCGGTGCGTGCGGACCGGGATGGTTTTCTCACTCTCCTGGCCGTGGTGGAAGACGGCGACGTGGTTCTCCTCTATCCGAACGCCCATTCCGCCGGCAACCGGGTCGTACGCGGCCAGACGTATCGCATCCCCGATCGCGCGGCCGGAGATCGCTTCCGGATCACCGCCCAGGAACCGGGCCGCGACTTCTACGTGGCGGTGATCACCGAGGACCCCCTCCCGCTGCTCGGACAGTGGGGCGGGCGGGTGCCCGGCGCAAAGGGTTACCTGACCATCCCCGCCGCCGAAGTGGGCGCCTTCGGGGAGCAGTTCCGGCAGGCACTCGAAACCGGCCTCCGCGCCAAACGTCCCGGCATTGTCCCCGACGGCCAGTTGCCCACCGGGGGCTGGAGCAGTGACAGCCTGGTGCTGGAGATCGAATCGGGCTCGTAACGCCTGCGCTGCAACTCTTCCTGCTCTCTCGCATCACAACACACCACCGGTATTCTTCCCCACTGCGTCGAGGTCCACCATGTCCCGCTTTCTGCTCCGCTTCCTTTTCCTGGCGCTGCTCTGTGGCGCCGCGGCCGGCGCCCAGAACGGGGACGTGCGCGGCAAGCGTCCGGGCATCGTGCCGGATGGTCCGCTGGCGCGCACCGTCCACTACCGCAAGATGCACGTCTTCATCGTGGCGGTGAGCCGCTACCGGAATCTTCCGCGGGGGAACTGGCTGCCCGGCCTGGACCAGGAGGGGCTCCGCTTCCGGTCTCTGATGATTCGCTCCTACGGGGCGCAACCCGAAGACGTCAAGGTGCTGCTCAACGAGGACGCCACCAGGGATCACATCCGCGCGGGCCTGATCGCGTTGACGAGTCCGGCCCGGGTGCAGCCGGACGATGGCGTGGTGGTCCTGTTCACGATGCATGGACAGACCGCCGGCCGTGACGAGGCGGAGAGCGGCTACCTCCTGCCCTATGATGCGCCTGCCGCGGCGCTCCAGGGAGGGGACGATCCGTCCGACTTCCTGGACAAGTGCCTGGAAATGAGTGAGGTCTGGCGGTTGCTGGAAAAATGTCGCTCCCGCCACGTGCTCATCCTGGCGGACGCCTGCGTCAGCGCGTACCTGCTGGGGAAGGGGCCGGACCGGGCCGGCCTGGCGCCGGTGCTGGCTCCCGAGCAGGTCGCCCAACAGTTCGCGCTCGGCTCATTCCAGGGCATGGTGGCGGGTGGCAAGGACGAAACCACCTATGTCTCGAACCGGGGTAGTCTGTTCGCGTCGGCCGTCATGGAACGGATGCAGGCCCGCGCTACGTCGTCGGGTCAGGTCCTGCTCGCCTCCGAACTGTACGGTCATGTGCTTCCCGTCGTGATTGACCGGGCGGCCCGCTATGGGAAGACGCAGAATCCCCAATTGCGCAACCGCGTTGATCGCCCGGGTCAGTTTGTCTTCATCACCACGCCCGAGCAGCCGGTTCCTCCCTACCGTCCTCCCGGCCCGGCGTTGATGCCGACCGTGCCCCCGCCCGCCCCGGACCCCGAGCGGTCCTTCCCGCCCGTGCCGCCGCGCCGCCCCGCGGACCTGTCCCTGCCGGGCCGGGCGAACATCGAGTTCGTGAACGTTTCCGCGGGCGAGTTCACCATGGGGAGCACCACCGGCGACAGTGATGAGAAACCGGTGCGGCGGGTGCGGATCACGCGGGGGTTTCAGTTGGGGAAGTATGAGGTGACGAACGGGCAGTACGCGATGTTCCTGGCGAGCCCGGAGGGCAAGCACCACACGCCCGCTGGCTGGGACCCGGGGTGGGCGACTGACCCGGAGAAGCGAGACCTGCCGGTGGGCGGGGTGAACTGGGCGGACGCCAACGCATTTTGCGGGTGGGCGGGGTGCCGGTTGCCGAGCGAGGCGGAATGGGAATATGCGTGCCGGGGCCCGGAGAGCCGAGAATATCCGTGGGCGGCGAGCAAAGGGGGGCCGAGTCCCACGCTGGCGATCTTCAACCAGAGGGGCCCGGCGCGGGTGGGGAGTTGCCCGGAGGGAGTGAGTTGGTGCGGAGCGGAGGACATGGCGGGCAACCTGTGGGAGTGGTGCCAGGACTGGTACGGGGCGTACGACCCGAAGGCCCTTGTCGATCCGCAGGGACCGGCGACCGGACAGAGTCGCGTCTTGCGGGGCGGGTCGTTCGGCCGCGGAGCGACTTTTCTGCGGGGCGCGTATCGCTTCGACTTCCTCGGCTACCTCCTCCTCGCCCGGTGCGCGGACTTCGGGTTTCGGGTCGCGCGGTGAGCGGTCGAGCACCCAACAGTACCCTGGGAACTGGGCCCTCGGCTGCCCGGCTTGCAGCCGGGCAGAAGGAGATTTTTGAAAATGACAAATAGTAATTTATCTATCATTTAGTGCGGGGACGGTACAAGTTCAGCGCGTCCAGGACGGCGGTGGTGGTGTGGTCCGCGCACGCACGCGGGACGGAAAACAAAGACGCCCCCCCGGAAACCGCGGGGCCGCGCGCGTACGGGGGCGGGGCGTCATTCGGGACTCCAGGCATCGGCGGAATCTATAGTGCCGGCCGAACCACCCGCCGAAACGCCGAAGCCTGGTCCCATCCGGCCCACGGCATCGCCCTGGGGTCCACACGGTTTTGGAACTTGCGACTTAACGAATCGCGATGCCGGGCGTATCATGACAGCGACCGGTAGAACGCAGGTAGAAAATGGGTGTGAAGTGGCGAAGCAAGTCCTTGAAGGCACAGGGGAGCAGGTCGCACTGCACGCCGAGCAACTCGCGCGGAGCCGGGTGAGCCTCACCATTCTCGATGGGGAGTTGGGCGCGAAGAACGGCTCCGGCAGCCGCGAGCCGGGCGCCATGCTCCGGCGGGGGATGTTCCCCCAGCTCACCGACGCGGTTCTCCAGGACCCGGAGTCCCAGGGCGATGCCCTGGGCTGGTGTAGAGCGGGCCGTTGGCCCTTGCAGCCGCCTGATGGCGCCACCGGCGCAGCGGAAGGCACGGGACCTCAACCGGTTTGAACCGGTTTGCCTGGCCCCGCGGTTTCAACCCGGGGTAGCGCCGTACGGACTGCGGCCGCTCGATCGAACCGGGGTCGGGCCGCCGCCATCCCCGGGCACGCCGGCATCCTGCCGGCTCGGGCATGCCGGTCCAGCATCGCGAGACGCGCGCCCCGACCCCCCGGAGTTGCCACCGCAGAGCGCCGGGGACCGAGGAGACCTCGGGCAAGTTTCAACGAAGAAACTTGCCTGTATACTGTTGTATCCCCCACAGTCTTGGGGCAAGTTACTTGGGAGGACGCAGAGGATCTCAGCGGGACATCCGACCGGCGTCGGTGCGACTGCCAGGGAGCCAGGCAGAATTCATCGTCCCGCCTGCGCGTGGATCGGGAACGGGGTGCGTGGGCGGGAGGGGGATCCCCTTGCTCACGCGCGTGGCTCGGGTCCGGCATCGGGCACGCACCGCCGGCGATCGCTGGCCGATGTGGAGTCGCGCAACTCCGTTTGCGCGCGTCTCTCGCGGCAAGTCCCCGGCGTGGCTCGGG
>SXGS01732606.1_pt1 | contig 11271 bp, 10 predicted proteins | sample 3174681 | NCBI WGS metagenome assembly SXGS01 (sample SAMN11356861, study PRJNA531348) | freshwater metagenome | isolation source: freshwater sample F1-80 | place: China: Fuxian Lake, Yuxi | collected 2017-12-25 | reverse complement strand
TTTATTAAAACCCTCTTTGAAGGACATAAAAGTGGTAACAATTAAGATTATTACAGAGGCAAAAAGCCAAAAGAAACGCATTATTTGATTATAGGTCTTCATATACCATTAAAATTTAGTTCTTTTTCTAAAATAACACTTCCTTTAGGCGTTAGTATTTCATAAAAACTAAAGTCTTGTTTTGTTCGAACACCCGATCCAAAAAGATAGCCTTTTGGTGATTTAACGATAACTTGAGATACAGAATAAATCATACTGTCTTTTTGAGTCCAAACCAACTGCTCAGTTTCTAATGTTTGTTTTTTCTTAAAATTTTTCAAGCGTACTGAGTCTCTAACTTTAATAATTCCGTCTGTGTGATTTATCTCTCCGTATAAAGCAGTCAATGATGAAGTTACACTCCCATCCTTTGAAAAAAAATTTACCCTCAAACTATCGTATATTTTTGTTATGTGTTTGTTTTTCCTGAAAGTTTCTGCACGCGCAGCAAAAATTTCAACCTGCGCAGAGCCAAAATCATAATAAACTAAATGTAATTTTTGCGTGCTTTCATCAGGTGTTCTATTATCAAAAGTAACCTTTTGAATAGAATCCATATCATTTTCACATGAAGATAATTGAACCAGAAGTACTAAACCAAAAATGGCAAGGTATGAAAAGTTGACTTTTAGATGCACCTATCGAATAGAAACTGTAACACCCCAGCACGATAAAGATATCGAGCTTAAGTTTGAATTATTAAATTTATCCTCAGATGTTGGGCCATTTGCACGATAAGTTTTTGCAGCTCCACTATCACCTGCTCTATCACATAATTCTGCAGCATAGAGATAATTACATTTTCTTTCAAATGTTGAAGATCCACAATCATTTGCAGACATAGCAACACACTTTGCGGCATAGAGAAGGGCTTTACTTCTATGTTGACCCGTGATGGTTAATGCGCTTTTATAAACTATCTGATAATTTTTAAGATTATGATATTGCATTTCTAAAATTCTAAAATCAATATCTTCAATTATAGAGGCACTTGTAATCATTGCCTTTGCAGAATTGAAAACAGTAATTGCCTCACTATAGCGTTTTTTTGCAACAAGTAATTCTGCTTTTGCAATAACTGAATTACTAGATTTATCTATTCTAATAATTGTATCAATTAACATTTCATACTCCTTAGAATCTGTACAAGATTTATTCTTCAGTAGAGCTAAAAAATTGTTAACCGTATTTATTTTTAAATCATTGTCTTTTGGTAAATCTTTCATAAAACCTGCTAAATCTTCTAATAAATCACTGCAATTTTTGATAAGACTGTTAAAAACATTTGTTATTGATTCCCTCGTTGAAATGTTTAATTTATTATCTTCAATATACTTACATAAAATAAAATATTCGCTAATCAAACGCTTTTTCAAATCAATTTTTTTTGCCGCAACACTTTCAGCTAAATAGAGTGAATATAAATTGGAAAAATAGTTATTGATATTAACATCAGAAAATTTAATTGAAGTATCCTTAAAAGCACGAACATAATAATTATCGCATAAATTCATATCAACACTAGACTTGCTTAAAGCATAATTTGCTAACTTAAGAAGTAAGTTTTTATCGCCAAAATTAAGTGAATCAATCTTTTGGTTTACAGTAAATAAAGTATCGATATACTTTATTTTAATTATTGAATCTTTTTCTAATTTAAGAATATTTTGACCTGAAAGAATTATTTGATTAAAATTATTTTTAGTGAAGCTCTTTCCGCAATAAAATTGGCTACTTAATAAATAATTAAACTCTTGCTTGTAATAAATTAACTTCCTTTTTTGATCTGTTTCAGATTCGATTAACTTCCTTTTTTCCTGCGCTAAATATTTATAAAATTTACAAGAGTCTGGATTTTCTGCTGGAGTTTTAGCCTGAGCAAAAGGATTGGAAAATATTGCAATGATTATAAAAAATTGTACAAAAAGAATTGTTTTCATTATATCTTAGTTTTTATTAGTCTAATTTCCTTTTTTTGAACCATCTATCGAAACTTGCAGGTGCAAGAATAATACCGAGGTTAACTCCAAAATAATTTTCCGCAAGTGCTGTAGAATTATCGCTTACTACTCTCCCTAGAACAAATCCAATGTTAATTGAAGATAATGATTGCTGCATCAAGATAGGGAGTCCAAAGCCAAATGTAAAGCCATTATTTTGAAATTTATAAGTTAAGTTTGAAATGGTATTGTTTTGAAAATAATATCCAACTCTAAAAGAAACTTTTTCAAAGAATTTATAATTTGTTCGGTTTTGTAATAGCTTTGTTTCAGGCATAAATTGAATTCCAAGTCCATAAAGGTTAATCGTATTTTCCGTTGTTAAAATTGTAGATTTTAAATTTGAATATGATCCAACTAGCTTTAGACTTGGATGAAGTACTCTTGTATCTCTTGTCCAATTAGGTAAATCCCAAGAGTAACAAAAACCAAATTTTAAACTTGAATTATTAATTTCAACCTTGCTACTTTCGTAGTTAATAGTATCATAAACTATTCCGTTGGAGGATAGTTGGGCATAATATAGACCTTCACTAATTGTTGAATTCTGTAGCATGATATTAGGTGAATAAACGCTACTCAGACAAAAAGATTGCTTATTTGATATTTTTTGTTTACAAGAAATTCCTAGGTCTAAATTTAGACCACTTAGTTTAATAGTGGAATTATCAATCCCAGCTGGAAAAGACGAACTAGAGGAAAATAACCTCGAATTTCTTGAATTTGTTATTGAACCAAAAAGATAAGCTGCATTAAATCCCAGAGATAAATGAGTTCTTTTAAGATTGATGATGCTCAGTGAACTTCCAAAAAAAAGTGAATGGATACCACCAAAACCCTCGTACTTATTTTGTATTAAATTAATGGAATCATTTTCAATAATTTCATAACCTCGAGAAGAAAATGGTTTTAAACCAAAAGCAAATCCTACATTTTTGGATATCTTGAATCCCAGAGCAAAATGATCAGGCATGATCGCAAGATTGCCTTTTTGCAGATTTTGTTCTGAAAATTTTGATAATCTTGCGTTTATTCCTATAGATAGAAGTGTATTTCCTGTGCTTAGAGAAGAATAAGCAGCCGGATTAAAATAATTTAATTGAGTAGAATCAAAAAGGGAAATAGTATTTTGCCCAAGAGCAGAATATATAGCATTACTCCCAAAAGATTGTTCGCCAATTCCATAATAAGAGAGAGGATTTGTTGTAATAGATTGAGCAATTACACTTGATATTCCAATACACAGAAAAAAACTAAGAAGACTTCTCATTCAGATGATAAATTTGAATTATCCCTTTTAATGTTAAAAAATTTTCTGCAAAGATGCTGTTTTTTTGTTCTAATTCAAAATAATGAGCATCCCCTCCAGTAATAAAAATGCTTAAATCTGAGAATTTTTCTTTGTATGCTTTTATTAATCCATTTATCTCAGACTGCATTCCATTTATCACGCCAGATTGTATGGAGGTCTCAGAGGAGTTTCCAATAAGATTTGGGTGTAATACAGCAGCGGTTAGTGGTAGCTTCTGAGTAAACAAATTTAAAGCTTTAAATCTTAAATTAAGACCTGGTGAAATTGAACCTCCTTCGTATTCATTTTTAGAATTTAGAAAATCAAATTTAACACAAGTACCAATGTCGATAGAAAGACGAGGTGAAAAGTTTTTAAATTTTGACATCGCTGCAACATTACAGATACGATCAATACCGAGCGAATTAGGACTTGAGTAATTAATTTTAAAAGGCAGCTTTACCTTATGATTAATCCAAAAAATAGGATTATTTAATTCTTCTATTTGTTTTTTAAATTGTGAATTAAGAACCGATGAAACTGCAATTGGAATATTCTCCTTAATTTGTTTGCGTAAGAGAGTTATATCATTCAAATATTTCAAATTAATTAACTCACCATTTTTACATTTACCAAACTTAACTCGGGAGTTGCCAGCATCAATTATATACAAATCAATTAAATCATTCATCTAAACAAAGATACGATGCCTTTTTTAGTTTATTTGAATTTGAATTTGAATATTGCAAGAAAAAATTATTAAATTTGCGACACTAAATGGCTGGTACCTTAGCTCAGTTGGTAGAGCAAAGGACTGAAAATCCTTGTGTCCCTGGTTCGATTCCTGGAGGTACCACAATTAAAGCACAGCTCAACGTTGTGCTTTTTTATATTAACAAAATGTGGATGTAGCTCAGTTGGCTAGAGCGCTTGACTGGCAGTCAAGAGGTCGTGGGTTCGAATCCCATCTTCTCCACAATGGATTTTCAACTCGTCTCAGAATTTAAACCTACAGGTGACCAACCTGAAGCCATTCGACAATTAATAGCGGGATTGTTGGCGAAAATAGAACACCAAACTTTACTTGGAGTTACTGGAAGTGGGAAGACATTCACGGTAGCCAATGTAATTGCTGGTATAAATCGGCCAACTTTAATTCTTTCGCACAACAAAACACTTGCAGCACAATTATACGGTGAATTCAAGCAGTTTTTTCCTGAAAATGCAGTTGAATATTTTGTTTCCTACTACGATTACTATCAACCTGAAGCGTATTTGCCAGTTACCGGAACTTACATCGAAAAGGATTTACAAATCAATGACGAAATTGAAAAATTACGGCTTTCAGCAACATCCGCCCTACTTTCAGGTAGAAAAGATATTATTGTCGTAGCATCTGTATCGTGTATTTACGGAATTGGAAATCCAAACGAGTTTAAGAATAGTATCATTCACTTGAAAATTGGTGATACAGTTCCACGAAATAAATTTCTCTTCAAGCTAGTTGAGAACTTGTACTCTAGAGCAGGTGAAAAATTTGAACGCGGCAACTTTCGTGCTATTGGAGATACTGTTGATATTTTCTTGGCCTATTCTGATTATGCTCTTAGAATCTCTTTTTGGGGAGATGAAATTGAGGGAATTACATCCATTGATCCAGAGTCGAATCAAAAAATTGAAAGCTATACCGAAATTGATATATTTCCTGCTAATTTATTTGTTTCAAGTCCTGAAAATACAAAACAGGCTATTGAACAAATTCAAGATGATTTGATAGTGCAAGTAGAAAATTTTAAAAAAGAAGGTAAATTGGAGGAATCCAAACGCCTCGATGAACGTGTTAATTACGATTTAGAGATGATTCGAGAATTAGGATATTGTTCAGGTATTGAGAATTATTCGCGCTATTTTGATCGCAGAATGCCCGGTGAGAGACCTTTCTGCCTTTTAGATTATTTCCCCCAAGATTATTTGATGGTGATAGACGAAAGCCATGTTACACTTCCACAGGTGAGAGGAATGTATGGCGGCGACAGGGCTCGAAAAATCAATTTAATAGATTACGGTTTTCGTTTGCAAGCTGCAATTGACAATCGCCCCTTAAAGTTCGAAGAATTTGAAGGGATGGCACAACAACGAATTTATGTATCTGCAACACCTGCAGATTACGAAATCGAAAAATCGGAGGGAATAATGATCGAGCAAGTCATTCGTCCAACAGGTCTGCTAGATCCAATCATTGAGGTTCGACCTAGCACAAATCAAATTGATAATTTAATTGAGGAAATTCAAGAACGGATAAAAGTGCAAGAAAGAGTTTTGGTGACAACTTTAACCAAGCGAATGGCTGAAGAACTGCAAAAATACTTAGATAAATTGGGTATTTTGTGTCGCTACATCCATAGTGAAATTGATACAATCGAACGCGTTGAAATATTGCGACAATTACGACTTGGAGTTTTTGATGTTTTAATTGGCGTTAACTTATTAAGAGAGGGCTTAGATTTACCTGAAGTTTCCTTAGTTGTAATTCTAGATGCTGATAAAGAGGGATTTTTAAGAAACGAACGCTCATTGGTACAAACTGTTGGGAGAGCTGCAAGAAACCTAAATGGAAAAGTTATTATGTATGCTGACAAAATCACAAATTCCATGCAAAAAACCATTGATGAAACACTACGAAGAAGAAAATTACAAACAGCATACAACGAAGAAAATGGCTTAGCTCCAACGGCTTTAAATAAATCCAAAGAAAAAATTATCGGAGCAACTCAAGTTGCTGATGGTGACCAAGCAATGCGTCAAATGCGTTACGAACAAAGTGAAACTGTTCCATTAGCCGCAGAAGAAAATCCAGAATATACAGACTCTGAGGAATTGAGAAAGCAAATTAAAGCAACTAAAAAAGCCATGGAAAACGCAGCAAAAGAACTTGATTTTATAGAAGCTGCAAGATTACGTGACCGTTTATATGGATTAGAAAAGCAAACAAAACAATGAACTCAACAAAATTATTGAAGCAATTTCATTTTATTGCAATCCTAGAGGGTGTTTCATGGATTGGCCTGCTCATTACCATGATTTTAAAATATAAGTTTGACCTAAGTTGGCCGAATAAAATTGTTGGAATGATTCACGGAATATTTTTCCTCGTATTCTGCATTTACATTCTTCTTTTTTTTATCAGAGAAAAATGGTCTAAAAGTCTGTGTCTCGTATTATTTATTGCAGCTTTTCTACCTTTTGGAACATTTTGGGCAGCAAAAAAATACTTGAAAAAGTGATATTAATTTTATTTATCAGTGAATCGCTCAATTACTTCTTGTGTGACACCAGTATTTACAAAACCACCATCGTGGAATAAATTTTGCATGGTTACATAACGTGTCAAATCAGAAAATAAAGTAATACAATAATCTGCACAAGCTAACGCAGGAGCATTTCCCAATGGTGACATTTGCTCAGAGAAATTAATAAATTCATTAAATCCTTTAACTCCAAGTCCTGCTGTTGTAACTGTTGGAGATTGCGAAATTGTATTAACCCGCACTTTGTTCTTTATACCGTAATGGTAACCGAAAGATCGAGTGATTGATTCCAATAATGATTTTGCATCAGCCATGTCGTTGTAATCAGGAAAAATTCGCTGTGCTGCAATGTAACTTAAGGCTAAAACAGAACCCCATTCATTTACCGCATCGTGTTTGTACAAAGTAGCCAAAGTTTTATGCAAGGAAATAGCAGAGACGTCCATGGTTTGATTGTAATATTGATAATTACTTTCTGTATAATGCTTTCCTTTTCTTACATTGGGTGACATTCCAATAGAGTGCAAAACAAAATCTACTTTTCCACCTAAAATTTCCATGGATTTCGTTACTAAATTTTCAAGATCCTCGATACTCGTTGCATCAGCAGGAATAACCTGACTTCCAGTTTCTGCCGCTAATTTATTAATCTCTCCCATCCGCATTGCGATTGGCGCGTTAGTCAGTACAAAAACTGCTCCTTCCTCATGAGCACGTTGGGCAACTTTCCATGCAATCGACTGTTCATTCAATGCGCCAAAAATAATTCCGCGCTTTCCCTTTAATAAATTATTTCCCATCTTAACTGATTTTGAACAAAAGTAGTAAAATGTTTAATTGCCATTCAAGGAAAGAAAAACATTTCATCAACAATTTGTCGTTAGATAAAACTATAGATTAATATTCGTATTTTGGCTAACTAAAAACAGCACAAATTGCAAGCGAGTGAAAATAAAAATAGGCGACAAATAATTCTTGTTTTAATTGTTGCAGCACTTGGGTATTTTGTAGATATCTACGATTTAGTACTTTTTGGAGTTGTAAAAGGAGAAAGTTTGCAACAAATATTGCCCTTTGCAAGTTCTGAAGAAATTGCTTCAACCGGAAAGTTTCTTTTCAATATGCAAATGCTGGGAATGCTACTTGGTGGTTTATTATGGGGTATTTTGGGCGATAAAAAAGGGCGTTTGAAAGTGCTTTTTGGTTCCATTATTCTTTATTCCATTGCAAATCTTGCAAATGCATTTGTTACAGATATTCCGAGTTATGCTTTAATTCGAATTGTGGCAGGAATTGGACTTGCCGGTGAACTAGGTGCTGGAATCACTCTAATATCTGAAATAATGTCTAAAGAATCCCGAGGGTATGGCACAATGATCATTGTAACTTTTGGAGCGCTTGGTGCAGTAGTTGCCTCCTTAGTTGGAGCAAATGGAATTGGTATTACCTATTTTTTCGAGCGTTTTTTTGGATTGGCGCTTCAAAATTGGCAGGTGGCCTATATCGTTGGAGGTCTTATGGGACTTCTCCTGCTTCTACTTAGGATCGGCACGATAGAATCCTCGTTTTTTCTTAAAGGAAAAGAAGATAAACAGGTAAAGAAGGGAGATTTAAAAATCATTTTTTTTCAGAGACAAAATTTTATAAAATACATACATTGTATTTTAATAGGCATTCCAATTTGGTATATTATTGGGCTTTTAATCATGAACTCAAAAGACAATTTTGGGCCATGGTTAGGATTAAAAGAAATTGAGAATGGGAAAGCTGTGATGTATGCATATATTGGCCTATCATTTGGAGATTTACTTTCAGGACTTCTAAGCCAAATATTAAAGAGCAGAAAAAAAGTAGTCTATTTGTATTTGAGTTTCACATTAGCAACAAGCGTCATTTTTCTATTTCTTTTAAATTACTTTGTGATTATTACAAATGATATTTATTACCTAATGTGCTTTCTTTTAGGAACTGGTACTGGATATTGGGCGATATTTGTAACCATTGCAGCTGAACAATTTGGCACTAACATTCGATCTACAGCAGCAAATACAATTCCAAATTTTGTTCGAGGATCAGTGCCAATCATTATGCTCTTCTTTGGCTTGTTAACAGTAAATTTCAATGACGGGTTTTCAGCACTCATAATAGGATTATTTTTTATTACCCTTGCTTTTTATAGCATTTCACGACTCAAAGAAACCTTTGGAAAGGAATTGAACTACAACGAAAAAACGGAGTAATTTCATAAAATAAACTCGGCAAAAAAAAGTATTTTTTTTAGTATTATCATTACTTTTGTATATCCTCTATGGCATTCAAATTTCTCAATATAAAAGCCCAAAATAAACGCTTCAGTTATCTTCCAAGATACTACGACGAGCGAAAAGAAAGACTCGCGCTAAAAAAAAAGCAATTTGAAGATGCAAAAAACCTCAGTGATGAGGAAAGAAAAGCTTTTTTGAGGGAACAATTTCGTGATTCATGGTCGCTCGGTCGCACAAGGCAACAAGCAAATTATCAAGCAAATTTCCGAACACTAATTTTAATTGCTTTTTTACTTATTTTAGGCTATTTTGTCTTTAATGGTATTGAAGGAATTCAATCCATTATTCATAAAATGATGAATTGATGGGTATAATTCAACGACTTCCAGAACACATTGCAAACCAGATAGCAGCAGGTGAAGTGATCCAACGACCTGCATCTGTTGTTAAAGAACTCATGGAAAATGCAATCGATGCTCAGGCAACTAATATAATGGTGGTCATAAAAGATGCTGGCAAAACGCTTATACAAGTTATTGACGATGGAGATGGAATGCAAGAGGAAGATGCAGCTTCGTGTTTTTTGAGGCACGCAACAAGTAAAATTGCTACTGCAGACGATTTATTTCAACTTCAAACAAAAGGATTTCGTGGAGAAGCACTTGCCTCAATTGCTGCGATTTCTCATGTTCAACTTAAAACCAAACACAAAGATCAAGAGGAAACCGGAACGCTTCTCAATATCGAGGGAAATACGATAAAAAACAGCGAGAAAACAGTTTGTCCAAAAGGATCATCTTTTGAAATTAAAAATTTATTTTACAATGTTCCGGCAAGGAGAAATTTCCTAAAATCCGATACCGTTGAGTTTGGTCATATTCGTGAAGAATTTGAGCGCATTGTAATCGCACATCCTGAAATCCGTTTTTCATTGCACCACAACACACAAGAAATTTATAATTTACAAAGTGCCAATTTAAGAAAGCGCATCGTTGATGTTCTAGGAAAAGCAAACAACGAGCGACTTGTGCCACTTGAGGAGGAAACAAATATTGTTAAAATAATTGGCTTTGTAGGAAAACCAGAGGCTGCACGCAAAACCAGAGGCGAACAATTCTTTTTCGTAAACAAGCGATTTTTTAAAGATGCATATTTTCATCACGCTGTTTCAAAAGCATTTGAGGGATTAATTCCACAAAAAACTTTTCCGAGCTATTTTATATTTTTTGAGATAAATCCTGCAAAAATTGACGTAAATATTCACCCTACAAAAACAGAAATAAAATTTGAAGAAGATCGATTCATCTATTCAATTTTATTAAGTAGCATCAAGCAGTCCTTGGGAAAATACAATGTGTTTCCAACTATGGATTTTGAATTAGAAACGAGTTTTGACATTCCTTCCTCGCTACGAAAAACTGAACCCATTGCTCCTCAAATACAGGTAAATCCTAATTTTAATCCCTTTCAATCAACAAGCTCTAATAGTAAAGCAAGTACCCCAGGTTTTTCCAATGGAATAAAAACTCAGGGCTTTGGAAAGGAAAATCCAAGCGAAAAAGATTGGGCAAATTTTTATGCAATCAAAGAAGAGGAAAATGTTACAAATAACGAAATAGAATTTAATGATGAACTCGACACGGATCAGAATTTCTTGCTAAGAGGAAAATACCTTATTTCAAATTGTAAATCTGGCCTACTTATAATTGATGTTAAACGTGCAACTGAGAGAATTCTTTACGATGAATTAATGGCTAAATTTATTCATCAACCCATTTTATCTCAACAACTGATTTTTCCATTTGAAAAAAAAATGGCAAAGAATGAAATTACAGCTTGGGAAAATAATATTTCCTTAATAAATCAGCTTGGTTTTTCTGGAACAATGAATGAGGAAATTCTTGAATTAAATGGTGTGCCGAGTTTAATTTCTGACAATCAAATTGAAAATACATTAAGTGATTTGTTTGAAACAATACTCCACCGAGATATCGAAAAAGGAGACTTTGCTCATAAAATAATATCAAGTATTGCAAGAGCTTCAAGTTCAAGTGCAGTAATAACAAATATTGATAAAGCAAAAATACTTATTGAACAACTTTTTCAATGCAAAGATCACAGCTATACAGCAGGTGGTAAAAAAATAATTAATACGCTCGGAATGCAAGAAATTGCTGCAAAATTTTAAGTATGCTGAATAATTTACCACAGGTCACCAAAAATATATTAATCCTAAACATTGTTTTTTTTGTTGCCACATTTATTTTAGAATCTCGTGGAATCGATTTAATTTCAAGTTTTGGTGCTCACTACGTCAACTCACCATTATTCCAACCATTTCAAGTTGTAACTCATTTTTTCATGCATGC
>SXGS01702416.1_pt1 | contig 11273 bp, 5 predicted proteins | sample 3174681 | NCBI WGS metagenome assembly SXGS01 (sample SAMN11356861, study PRJNA531348) | freshwater metagenome | isolation source: freshwater sample F1-80 | place: China: Fuxian Lake, Yuxi | collected 2017-12-25 | reverse complement strand
CCTTCGGGTGACATTCGGCAGAATGCCGTTTATTGGTAATCAAACCACAGCGTCCTGACAAAACTCAGTTCCACATTCTCAACCTGTTTATATTCCTGAAAACGGTCGGTCCCGGTCAGAACTCCCGGAACTGACCGTTTTTTTGCGCGCCAGCCCCGGCAGCTTTCGCCGGATCATGGCGGTGCACATCCTGCAACAAAGACTTTATCACTGCGGACTCATCAGACGTGGTTAGCGATGAGTCAGGTCCCGGAAACCGGTGATTCCGGCTTGAACTGCAGCGTCAGTCAGGTCCGGAGATGGCAAGGCCATCCTGACCGGAAGGTATGAAAGCCGAGACGTATGGTACAGTGAGCCGCTGTACTCCCGGTTTTTCCGCCAGCGTCGAATCCCTGCCGCCGAGAAACGTTCTTTCAACTGACTCAGCGGCGGTCAAGCTTCTTCAGTGCCTGCCGGAGGGCGTCTCGTTCGGACTGCGTTCGCATTGCGGGACGATCAGACCCATTTTGCATCACATGCGTCCTGCCGTTTGGAAGGATGACCGTAAACGGGGTCCCGACGGGACCTTGAACCAGCAAACGCGTGTTATCAGTCATCACCAGGAATGCGTGATTGAACATGACAATGGTACCGGCTCTCGAATCCTGCGCGCCCGTGGTAACCCAGTTGGCATAGAACAGCGGCGTCCCACGATGATTCGCCACGACATCGCCGCCAGTGCCGGACTTCTCCAGTCGGCAGGTTCCAAAAAGATACGCCATGATGGCATCATTCTGGATGACCTTTGTGTAACCACTGTTTTTCAGCCGCAGCAGAAATGTCCTGACGGCGGCATAGTTTTGATTTTCCCGGAGTTTCTCCAGTTCCTGCAACAGATGGTCAATTTCGGATGGTTGTGTGCTGTGCTGCTCGGTTGCGTTCGTCGCCGGACCAGGGACCGGCGCGGCGGTCGTCACAGAAAGCATCCGCTGATAAATCAGGCCGTCCGGGTCAATAAATCCACTGCGTTGGCCGGGGAAGTAGCGCTCTTCAAATTGCAGAATTGACTGGTACAGATCATCGCTGGCGATGCCTGCCACGATGCGCGGCCTCAGCGTCCCGCCGGCGCCTCCGAGGGCGACGGGAATCTGGTTCAGCAGCGCAACAACCGTGTTTTGGTCATCAGCCCAGTTCTGGCAATGGCGACCACCGGCTTTTGCATGACGCCCAACGCGAGCTCGAATCGGCATGGGAACCTCCAGGAAAACGCCACCAGGACAAAGCGCCTGCGGGAACGGGTTGGAATCTGAGAAAACGGATGCTCAGGCGAGTCGCTCGAAGACATGTCGCTTTCGGGCACTGACGCGGCTGATCTCTCCCGATACGCATTCGCGAACGAACAACGGCTGTGACAGTTTTCTTGTGTTTTTTCCGGTAGAACCCCTGACAAGACCTCAGTGGCCGCGTTGCTTCGCGACTGGTCGAGATGCCAGGAGGAGTGACGAGGCGACACATGTCGTCGAGGAGCGATGACGCCGCAGATCTGCCGCTCTCGAAGCAACCCTGCGGGACGTGTGTGGTGACGTCTCAGACCGCGTCGCTCGTCGGCGACGGGATGTCCCGTCTTCTCCTCGCACCTTGCCTGAAACGTCACCAGAAACGTCGCGGCTCACGCAGGTTTTTTCAGGGGTTCTAAGGTACTGTTCCCGAGATCCCATGATTCGCCTGGCGACGACAGGACATGGTGCGACGCAGGATGTCACGGCACCCGGGCAGCACCCGCCCTTCAGCCTCCGCACACGACATCGTCCGCCTCCTGACTGATTCCCAGTTGCCAGGCAATGAGTGTGTTTGAATCACCGGCAACAACTCGTCGCAGGACTCGGTATTCACCCGGAGGCGGTCGCGCAGTTTGTTGGGCCGCTCGAACTCAGCTGGCGACGTTGTGGATTCCCGGCATTCTCCTGGCGGGAAATTCCGTGCCCTTGATATCCCTGATCGTCAGACCTGGCGGTTCGAAATCGCTACCATACGAGCCTTGTCGCGCCTGCTCGTTCGTCGACCGAGGACTACTGTCCGGCGGCCATGCAGGATCGCATCACCGCGACACCTTTTTCCGCGTGAGCGGCCTCCCGACCATGAATTCTTTTCCGAAGCTGGCCACCCTGTAGTGAAAAAAGTGAAGTGAAAAAGGAAGTGAAAAAGGACAGGCACTGCAAGCACCTGCTCGGGTGTGCAGATGCTTGTCGGAAGTGAGCTTCTGGTGCTTTTCGAAGTGTGGCGACTGGGGGGATGTGGAGCATTCGGTTCGAAACCAACGGCTTTGAACGGCGCAAACTCCTCCACGTTTTTGCCATTCCGGGGCAACGGCTTGTTCCCCGATTTCCGCTGGTACTCTCCCAGGCGGACGGTAAAATGCCAGGCGGGAACGCTTCCGGGGCCGACTGATTCCGCACGATGTTCAGGCGGGTCGGACCGTACGTCGACGGTGGCACCGGAATCCACGTCGGGCGCCACGAAGCGGAAAAGTTCAACGCGCGATCTATCCGTCGGCATCCTGCCGCCGGATAGAGTGCAGTTCGTTATCGAAGGACCTTGATTTCACAGGTGACACCGGGGGCGCACAACTTCCGCTGAACCAATGCACGGTAAGTTTTGTTCCGGAAATCGAAATCATGGCTGACGCAGGCACAGAGGATGCAGGCGCGAATCTGCATACTCTTCAGTGTATGGAACTGTGGCGAGGAAATTCGTCTGTGGAAAGCACGGCCCTGAGCGCTGGGCTTCAGGCATGGATTTTCAGCCAGCCATACCACGGCGAATCCAGCGGTGGCGATGTGCATTATCTGTCGCTCTGTGTTGGCGGGATCGTGACTCGCATTTTGCTGGCTGACATTTCCGGGCACGGAATCACGGTGGACGTCACATCCAGTATTCTGGCAAGACTGCTGCGGCGATTCATGAACGCCAAGGAACAGAACCGGCTGGTGGAGGAACTCAATCGCGAGTTCTCAGGTCTCGAACAATCCGGCCGATTCGCGACCGCTGTCATCGCCACTTACCTGAGTCACAGGAATCAGCTGCTGTTGACAAACGCCGGGCACCCGCGACCTCTGCTGTTTCGCAGTTCCACTGGCACCTGGCAGTATCTAAGCCATGAAAACAGCGACGAGCGTCCGGGCAATCTGCCTTTGGGAATTGACGATTCCGCGCGATATGATCACGCTGCTTTAGCGATCGCATCCGGCGACATGCTGCTTCTCTACACTGACGCGTTCACGGAAGCCGGGATCGATGATGATCAGCTGCTTGGCGAACCGGGATTGCTGTCGCTTGTTGAGTCGATCCCAATCACGGACTCCATCGATCAGTTTGGCAGAAAACTGGTACACGCGGTGCGGGCTTTCGCAGGCGGATCGGTCAACGATGACGAGACGCTGATCGTCATTCGCTTTGGAGAAGGTCGCAGCCCCGTCGGACTTCTGGAGAGGCTGCGAGGTTACCTGGCCGTCTTGGGGAGGTAAGGACCGGCCAAACAATCAGTTGAACAAACTCATGAAAACTTCGGCCGCATGAGTCCTGCACCTCGAATTCGGATTCGCTGGATCAGTTCCTCAGCTGGCCGATGATTTCATGCAGCCATTTTACGGTCAAAACGAAACATTCAGGTCCAGCCGCTGTCACACACCAGCGTGATTCTGGTCAGGGGGCGCTGCGCTTCCCTGACCAGAAAATTTGTTCAACTGATTTTTGGCCGGTCCTGAGCGCTTTCCCGGAAGCGTCGGCCCTGGATTTTTCGAATCGTTACGAGATCAAAATGCGATTGTGACAGAATCAGCGTCTCTCAGTGAAACATGGTTATCTTCAGGCGTCTTGTCACCCCCATTTTCGTCGCCCAACCTCCGCTGAACCAATCCAGTTGTCTGTCTCATTGTGAAGCCGGTAATCATGACTCCCGGTCTGTGGTTCAGAATCCTGCTTCTGGTTCTGCTCGTCGCTGTCTCCGTCGCGGCGCTGGCCCTGCGCGGGTCGCACCCCGTGCCTCCGCGCGAACTTCTCAAGTCGGCGCGGGCAGCGCACAGGGCGGGCCGATTCGCCGAGGCGGAGGATCTGGTGCGCAGAATCCCGGACCATTCGCAGCTCAGACCACAAGCCCTGCTGCTGGCTGCCGAGGCCGCCGCTTCCGCCGGCCGACACGCCGAAGCTGCGGCCTGGTACAACAATCTTGTGCTCGACGGCAGCTCCGAGTCCCGGCAGACAGTGATCACCGCCGCGGAACGCCTGCAGGCTCAGGGACAACTTGCCGCGGCACAGGATCAGCTTCGCCGGGTCATCGCCGTGGATCCTCAAAATCCAGCGGCTCTGCACCAGCTGGCTTTTCTGATGTCGGTGACAGGCAGACGGCGGGAAGCCAGTCGTTTCCTGTTCGAGCTGCTGCAGCAGGGCATCTGCAACATGGACGAACTGATCCTGCTGGGCCATGGGGACCTGTTTGTCGATCTGCCGGCGGAACTGAAACCACTGATCGAGGCGGATCCTCCGGATCCGGACATCCTGCTGTGGCTGGCGCGCCGCGCGCTGCACGAACAGCGACCGCAGGACGCCATTGATCTCCTCCGCCGTATTCTGCGGGAACATGTCGAACATGTGGAAGCTCAGGTGCGACTTGGAGCCGCCCTTTGGGAACAGTCGGCCCTTGACGCCTTCCGCGCCTGGCATGCGGTGCTGCCAGAGGCCGCCGAGGAGCATCCGGAAATCTGGGTTCTGCGCGGACGTCAGGCGGAATCGGAAAACCATCCCGAACAGGCCGCGCGCTGTTACTGGGAGGCGATTCAGCGGGATCCGAACCACCGTACCGCCCACTTCCGACTGTCACACCTTCAGTCCGGGCTGAATTCGCAGGAGACCCGGGCGTTTCGGGAGCGTGCTGCGCTCCTGAGCGAACTGGAGAAGACGCTGCTCAGCCTCTACAACGCCGGTGTGTCAGGAGCGACCGGGCACGACATGCAGCGTGCCGCAGAACTGACCGAAGTGCTGGGACGACCCTGGGAAGCCTGGGGCTGGTGTCAGCTGGCTCTCCGGCGTGATCCCCTCGCCCCATGGGCTCAGACGACAACGATCCGGCTCGAACGGCTGCTCCCGGGTGTCACGGTTCAGACCGTCGCTGCCGGGCAGCTCGCCACGCAGATCGATCTGCGGCGGTTTTCGCTCTCCAGCGAAGCGAACTCCTCCGGGTCGGCACCACGGGTCGTGCCGATCCGCGAATCCTGGCCTCGCCCGGAGTTCGTCGACATGGCCCGGGCAGCCGGAATCCACTTCACTTACTTCAATGCCGGCGAACCGCACCTGGGCACGCAGAAGATGTACGAAGGCAACGGAGGAGGGGTCGGAGCGTTCGACTGTGACGGGGATGACTGGCTCGATCTGTGCCTCGCGCAGGGCTGTCCGTGGCCGCCGGATCCCGCACAGCAGGAATACACCGATCGCCTTTATCGAAACACCGGCGACGGCCGATTTACCGACGTGACCACGGTCGCTGGGACAGGCGACCGGAACTTCAGCCAGGGAGTCACCTGCGGCGACTATGACAATGACGGATTCCAGGACCTGTATGTGGGCAACATCGGAGAGAATCGCCTGTTTCACAGCAACGGCGACGGGACATTTTCCGATGTGACCGCAACGAGCGGCACGGCGGGCGATGCCTGGACCATGAGCAGCGCCATGGCCGACCTGAATGAAGATGGTCTGCCGGACCTGTACGTGGTGAATTACCTGGACGGCTCGGATGTCTTTGAGCGAGTCTGCGTCTCGGACGCGGGAATCTCGGGTCTGTGTGATCCACGTCATTTCGCCGGTGCACAGGATCGCCTGTACCTGAATCGGGGTGACGGCCAGTTCGAGGACGTGACGGTGGACTGCGGGATCGAGGTGGAGGGCGGAAAGGGCCTGGGGATAGTCGTCGCGGACCTGAATGGTACAGGGCGCCCGAGCATTTTCGTGGCCAACGATGGAGTTCCCAATTTCTGTTTTACGTCCCGGGCGGGGTCAGCCGGGAGTCGGCCGTTGTTTCAGGAGAGCGCCGTGCTGATGGGGCTGGCCACGAATGGTGACGGTCAGCCTGAAGCCTGCATGGGAGTCGCCGCGGCTGACGCCGACCAGGACGGTCTGCTCGATCTGTTCGTGACAAATTTCTACCACGAGTCAAACATCCTGTATGCGCAGCGGCCGGGTGGTCTGTTTGAAGATGCGACACGCCGAGCCGGTCTGCGACAGCCGAGCCTGAATGTGCTCGGTTTTGGCACGCAGTTTATCGACGGCGAACTGGATGGACTGCCCGATCTGCTGGTGAGCAACGGCCATGTGGATCGCGGTACTCCCGGACAACCCTGGACCATGCAGCCGCAGTACTTTCGCAACACCGGACATGGGCGATTCATTGAGATCGCGGCGGAATCGCTGGGAGCATGGTTTGAGGGAAGTTATCTGGGACGCTGTGTCACGCGACTGGACTGGAATCGCGACGGCCGCGATGACGTTGCCGTTGCTCATCTGGACGCACCGCTGGCACTGGTGACCAATACGACTCGGGATGCCGGGCACTTCCTGACCGTGCGACTGCGCGGCGTCCGATCCTCCCGGGACGCCGTCGGTGCCGTCGTGCAGCTCCAGGATGACTCAGGGACGGTCAGGACCGGGTGGCTCACCGCCGGGGACGGCTATCAGGCCAGCAACCAGAGGCAGCTCACGTTTGGCCTGTGGTCATCGCAGCAGGTCGTCCGCCTGACCGTCCGCTGGCCGTCCGGTGAGCAGCAGATTTTCGAACACCTTCCGGCCGACCAGAGCATCGTGCTGACCGAAGGACATCCCGTCCATCGACGAAACCCCTGACTGAATCTGCATGGACCCTGGTGGCTGTCCCGGTCCGTCGTGGTTTCGTCCGTCGTGGTTTCGTCCGTCGTGGTTTCGTCAGGGCCGGAATTGCTGCTCCTGATGGACGCGAACCCTCCTGCCGCTGACATGCTGGCTGGTTTGACAGCGGGCGCGTTCGGGGGGTCATTTCCTGCTGCGGCTGAATCGCGTTACTATCTTCCGAGCGACTGTGTGGCTCCTGTGTCCGGTCGGGATTTCTTCCGTTGATCGTTCCGTTCGATTCGGCTTTCGTCCACAGCGTTCAGGCCCCGATCTCCTTCGGACAATACTGCCGACGGTACGTGGCTCTGACTCCGGAACAGTTACCGGTTGAGTTGTGCGTTCTGACGGCGGCGTGCCGTGAGCTGCGGTCGTGGGATCAGATCAGTCGCCAGGTCCGAGTGGCACTTCCGGTTCGGCTCAAGTCCGTGAGACACGTCCTGGACGCTGACCTGGCACACGACCCTCCGTTTGTGGTGCTGGAACTGCGACCGCCAGGCAGTCTGAATCTCCGTCAGCAGCGCAGCCCGCTCAGCGTGCCGGAAATTCTTGAGCTGGGCATTGCCATTTCGGAAGCGACGTCAGAAGCCCATCGGCTGGGAAGCGTGGTCGGAGTGATCTCCCCGGAGACGATCGGCTTCCGGGAGACCGGGGAATGGTTCATCGATATCAGCGGCCTTCCGGAACAGACGCCTGCCGCTGACATTCGGGGCTCGGGGTCGGAGTCATCGGAATCATCGGAGCTTTCCGCAGCCTCGGACGTGTCCGGTCTGGCAGCCGTCCTCGCTGCCCTGCTGGTCGCTGCGCCGGATTCCACCAGCGACTCGCGGCGAATCGGCGTCGAGCAGCTGCTGCGGGATTTTTTGATTCCCGATCCGGACAGCCGGCCGTCGGCAGCCAGGTTGCGCAGCCGACTCTGTGAACTGCTGCTGCCGGTTCCGACTGCGCACTCATCACCGTTCGCAGGGACAATTATTTCCGTGAACGGCGCGGAGAATGATCCGGAGAAGACATTTATCGCTGTGACGGCTCCGGTGATTCCGTTCCTGCCGAATGCCGCGCGAAGCTGTCTGGGACGATTCGAGCTGACTGAAAAGCTGGGCGAAGGGGCGTCCGGAATCGTGTATCGGGCGGTTGACACGTCCGATGCCGCGACGGTCGCGGTAAAAGTGCTGAATCCGCTGGTCGCGGCCGGTGACGGAGCCGTGCGGCGTTTCGCTCGGGAGGCGAGGCTGCTCGCGCAGGTGCGGCATCCCTGCGTGGCCCGGCTGCTGGAGTTCAATCAGGACCACGGCACGTATTTTCTGGCCATCGAATTCGTGCCGGGAGGCACCCTGGGCCAGGCGCTGCGGGAGTCATCGAATTTTGAAGAACCGGTCGCACTGCGATTCGCTGCGGACGCCGTGCGCGGACTGTCGATCGCCCATGAGCTGGGCATCGTGCATCGGGACATCAAGCCGGATAACCTGCTGCTGAGCAGCACCGGGCAAAAATTCGTTCAGGCGCTCCTTGCCAGCCGCGCAGGGAATGTCACCGCGGAATCGGACCTGCTGCCTGATCCGACCGAACCCCTGGTCAAACTGGCGGATTTCGGGCTGGCGCGAATCGAGCAGCAGAGCGAGTCGATGGCGATTACACATGCGGGGACGATCATGGGGACTCCGCTCTATATGTCTCCGGAGCAATGTCGCGGTGAAGTGGTCGATCCGCGGACGGACGTGTACGCGATGGGCGCAACGCTGTTCCATCTGCTGGCAGGGAGACCACCGTTCCACGGCGAGTCGCACGTGGCCGTGATCAATCAGCAATGCCACGAAGTGCCACCCTCCCTGAGTTCCATTTGTCCGAATGTCAGTGAGGCGGTCAGTCGGCTCGTGGAACGGTGCCTCGCAAAGAATCCTGACGCGCGCTACCCGACGGCCGGGGAACTGCTCGCGGATCTGGAACAGCTGCTGCACGGGCAACCGACATCGCTGCGACTGCATCCGGTGACCCCCGTGTCGTCGGCTGGCGAGGTTCTCGAGTTTCGGTTCTCCTGCGACCTGCAGTCGTCTCCGGCACAGCTCTGGCCCTATATCTCCAACACGGATCGGGTCAATCACGCGCTGGGACTGCCCGCTGTCCGGTATACCAGTCGGGTGGATTCCGAGCGGGGAAATCAGCGGTTTGCGGAAATGCGGCTCGCCGGACAGCGGCTGGCATGGCAGGAGCATCCCTATGAATGGATTGAAGGTCGCCGAATGAGTGTGCTCCGGGAATTTTCGTCCGGACCGTTCTCGTGGTTCGTCAGCATCGTGGAGCTGCAGCCATTGTCAGGCGGAGCAACGCGGCTGGTGCAGACACTGAGGGTGGCTCCGAAGAGCTGGCTGGGGCGCTGCATTGCGAAGTTCCAGCTGGGGCGGCGTTCCCCTCGCGGATTTTCGAGCGTCTATCGGCAGATCGATCAGTTTCTGCTGCAGTCTGCAGACAGTCGTGCGGGAAGCGATCCTTTCGGGAAGCCGGCGACCATCAGCCGATCCGGCGCAGCGCTGCTCCACCGCCGACTCGAAGCACTGCGGCGCTGCAGCATTGATCCCGTGGTGGCCGAGTCGCTCGGCCAGTTTCTGCAGCACGGTGCCGATCAGGATGTGGCCAGAATTCGCCCGCTGGCATTCGCGGAACGATTTCAGCTGGATCCGCGTCAGGTGGTTTCCGCCTGCCTGCTGGGGGCTCGTGAAGGACTGCTGGTGCTGCTGTGGGATATTCTGTGCCCATCATGTCAGATTCCGGCAGATGTTCAGGAAACGTTGTCGGCACTGCAGAATCACAGTTACTGTCCGGCATGTGACCTGCGGTACGAGGTCGATTTCGCGAATTCGGTGGAGCTGATTTTTCGTGCCCATCCGGAACTGCGCACAGTGGAGACGAAGACCTACTGCATTGGAGGTCCGGCGTTCTCCTCGCATGTCGTGGCGCAGATCCGCATGGCACCCGATGAGCGATTTGCCCTGGAACTGCAGCTGGGCGAGGGTGACTATCGGGTCCGCGGACCTCAGTTGCCATTCGCCGTCAATGTCGCGGTTTCGCCGAGCGGCACAGTCGGACGCTGGGAATTGCCGCTGCTGCGGCCACCTCGGCCTGATCTTGTGCCGAGGCTTCGCGCCGGGTCCCAGGTCATCACGCTCCACAACAACACGCCGCGTGAACTGCAGGTCCGTCTGGAGCGGACGGCCAGTCGACGGACGGCACTGACGGCCGCCGCCGCCTCGGCCCTTGCACTGTTTCGTGAACTGTTTCCGGATCAGGTACTCACCCCCGGTCAGATCGTCACCATGTCCAACGTGTCTCTGTTACTGGTCGATCTCCCGTGGGCCGCCGCCCTTTACGGCGAAGTTGGAGACGGACCGGCCTTCGGAGAAGTCCGCGCGGCGCTGGCTGCGGTCGAAACGGTTGCCCGGCAGTGGGGCGGGGCGGTCGTGAAAATCACGGGAGAAGGAGCCCTGACCACCTTCTCGGATGCGGTGTCGGCATTGAAGTCGGCCAGACAACTACTTCGTGAGTCGCAGAATGCCAGACCGTACCGGATGGCGGTTCATCGGGGACCAGCTCTGGTGACGACGATCAATGATCGCCTGGACTATTTTGGCAACACAGTGCTCGTCGCCCGCAATCTGCTTGCCCTGGCGGAAGCCGGGGAAATCGTACTGACGGAAGATGTGGCCGTGGACCCGGAAGCGAATGAGATTCTGAACGGCCTGATCACGGAAATTCCTGTGGCAGCGCGTGGTTGCGGCGAACGCCTGATCTTTCGCTGCCGCACTGCGAGCCCGTAGACAATTTTTTTTGCAATTTCGGTTGCAAGCACGTGAATGACATCTGTATCATTTCCCCGCGTCGACATGGGGATGATTCCCCAGCACCCGATGAATCGCAGCTTGAACGACGTTTTCGTGCCACTGTGGCGCTTGAGAATTTTCCGTTCCCCGATTCGTTGCATGAGGTGAATTTCCATGTCAGGTCACGATTGACAGCACGACGACGAACGGTCTGGGATACTACGCGTTCACGAACCTGACTCCGGGGACCTATTCGGTGCAGTTCGTGCAGCCGGGTGGCTTCAACTCGGTCAGTCCGCTGGATGCCGGCGGTGACGACACGCAGGACAGCGACGCGAATCCGGCGATGAGCCTGATGACGGCTCAGGTCACACTGGCGTCGGGCGACAACAACACGACGCTGGACGCCGGCTTCTATAACACGGCGGCTCTGGGCGACTTCGTGTGGCACGACCAGAATGCCAACGGTGTGCAGGACGGAACCGAGCCGGGTATCAGCGGCGTGACGGTGAACCTGAAGAACGCTGCTGGTACGGTGATTGACAGCACGACGACGAACGGTTTGGG
>SXGS01070123.1_pt1 | contig 11276 bp, 11 predicted proteins | sample 3174681 | NCBI WGS metagenome assembly SXGS01 (sample SAMN11356861, study PRJNA531348) | freshwater metagenome | isolation source: freshwater sample F1-80 | place: China: Fuxian Lake, Yuxi | collected 2017-12-25 | reverse complement strand
GAAGCTGCAAAACTCGAAGCTGCAAAACTCGAAGCTGCAAAACTCGAAGCTGCAAAACTCGAAGCTGCAAAACTCGAAGCTGCAAAACTCGAAGCTGCAAAACTCGAAGCTGCAAAACTCGAAGCTGCAAAACTCGAAGCTGCGAAACTCGAAGCTGCGAAACTCGAAGCCGCGAAACTCGAAGCCGCGAAGCTCGAAGTCGCCAGACTTGAAGCCGCCAGACTTGAAGCTGCTAAACTCGAATCCGCTAGGATTGAAGCCGCGAAACAAGAACTCGCCCGACTCGAGGCTGCCAGACTCGAGGCTGCTAGACTTGAAGCCGAGAGACTTGAGGCCGCGAAACTCGAAGTCGCCCGACTCGAAGCTGAGCGAATTGAAGCTGAGCGAGTGGAAGCCGAGCGACTCGAAGCTGCCAGACGCGAAGTCGTCAGACTTGAAGCCGAGCGACTTGAGGCGGAGCGACTTGAAGCCGAGCGACTTGAGGCGGAGCGACTTGAAGCGGAGCGACTTGAAGCGGAGCGACTTGAAGCGGAGCGACTTGAAGCGGAGCGACTTGAAGCCGAGCGACTTGAAGCCGAGCGACTTGAGGCCGAGCGACTTGAAGCCGCGAGACGCGAAGCTGAACGCATTGAAGCAGAGCGACGTGAAGCGGAACGCATTGAAGCCGCGAGACGCGAAGCTGAACGTCTTGAGGCTGCGAGACGCGAAGCCGAACGCCTTGAAGCCGAACGCCTTGAAGCCGAACGCCTTGAAGCCGAGCGACGTGAAGCTGAACGCACTAAAGCCGAGCGACGCGAAGCCAAGCGACTTGAGGCCGAGCGAATCGATGCCGAGCGAGCGAAGGCAGAGAAGATCAAAGCCGAGAGGCTTGAAGCTGAGAGAATTGCAGAGGAGAAGATAAAGGCCGAGATCATGGACGCCGCCAGACTCGAAGCCGAGAGGCTAGAAGCTGAGCGGGTTGAAGCTGCGAGAATTGAAGCCGCGAAGCGTGAAGCCAAGAGAATTGAGATCTCCAGAATTCCGCGCGGCGGCAGCACTGTGATCAATCCCTATCACCGGCAGGAGGCCGCCAAAGTCGAAGCCGCCAGAGTTGAGGTCGAAAAAATTGAAGCCGCGAAAGCCGAAGCCGCCAGGCTCGCCGCCGAAAAACGCGAAGCGGAAAAATCTGAGGCCGAGCGACGCGAAGTCGCCAAACGAGAAACCGCTAGACGCGAAACGCCACACCTCGAAGCTTACCGAATCGAAAGCGAAAGACGCGAAGCCGAAAAACGCGAAGCCGAAAAAGCCGAGGCAGCCAGAATTCGAGCCGCCAGACTGGAAGTTGCCAAAGCCGAGGCGGCGAGAATCGAGGCCAACAGACGTGAAGCCGCAAGGCAGGAAGCGGCCAAGGCTGCCAAGCCGGACGTCCCTGGGAAACCAGAAGGCAACGCCCCCAAGGTCGACGGTGATGAGTTTATACCGCTCTGAATGGCTTGCGGTCTGGTGAGTCGATGAAGACTGATCCCGATTTCGCGGCCGCTCAAACGACGTTTTCAAAGACAATGGAATCAGCGCCGATTGGTTTCGAAACAGGACAAGCCATCTCACAAGAGTGATCGAGTAAACAAAACCGCGTGAGGATGCGAGTCGTCCGAAAGCCGATGCACCCAAAACTGCTCCTCACACTCGTCGAAGTTCGAGAACTCGTTGCGCAAATTCGTTTCGCCAAAGACTCCGGCAATCCATCCACAACCGAATTTTCTGCTCAATTCGCCGCCGCAATCGCCGGATGGTGGCCACTGATCGAGTGAAAAAGACCGGCTCTTACGAAACGCCGGGCCTCTGGATGGACCAGCGGATTACTCGGTTCTGCTGCTGGCTTTCCGAATTTCCTTCACCGCGATCTCCGCACGGAAGTCGATGATCTGCTTGCCCAGCGCGACCGTCTTTTCCACCGGCGCAAGATCAACGCCGTTGATCTTGAACTTGCCCGCGGCAACTCGCTGCTTCATGCGCACGCTGCTGGGATCGATACTGAGCATCATGGCCTCCATCGCAAAGTCATCATGCAGGCCCTCGTCCGTTTGTTTAATGCCCCGCTCTTCCAGCCACGACTTGAGACTGCCGTAGTTGTAGTACTCCGGGATGAATGAGAACTTCGTTTTGCCGTCCTTCCACTTGGCATTGAGTTCCGCAGCGACGGCCTTCATGCCGTCCTGATTGCCACCGCTGTCGCCAATCAGCACGACGTGCTTAAACCCGTGAGTCCGATAGCACGAGCAGACATCGACCAGCAGTCGCCGGTACGTGTCCTCGGTCAAGCTGACAGTCGAGGGATACTTCATGTGAACCGTCGGCGGGTCGATGTCTCCCTCTGGGACGAAACCAATGATCGGCGCGACTAGCGCGTTGCCGAGCTTCCGAGCGATCGCCTCGGTCGTCCCCCGCAACACGACGTTGTGTTTGCCGGCGACGAGATATGGCCCGTTCTGTTCGATCCCGCCAGTCGCCACGATGACGGTGTCCTTGCCTGCAGCCATCGCGTCACGGACTTCCATCCACGTCATATCTTCGATGAAAACTGTATCAACCGCCTCAATGGGACGAGGCCCCTTCGGATCGGGATTCACCGGCCCAAACTTCGCCGCTTGAAAACCGACGGTCACTCCGACAGTGATCGCGACGACGATGAGAAGCAATGTCTTGCGCATGAGTTGCCTTTCGTGAAAGGAGGAGGTCAGAGATGGCGGTCATCGATCGAACTTCGCGTTTATGCCGAGAATACGCGACGATCAACGAAGTGGAGGCTCCCGGGAACATCCTCCCGGAAGCCTCCAAAGGCAATGCGAACAATCTCCAGTGAATTAAGAATTCGAGGAGATCGATCGCCGAATCAAAAACACCAACCCGATCAGCAGACCGGAATGATCATCGCCGGCTTTCGATCTTTAGCCAACTTTCACCTTGAGTCCAAAGGTTCCTTGAGCCACAGATTCCCGATTGCGAGGGAGGCGACGGTAGTTGAGGTATACTGCATGACGATGAACTGCACCCCGTTGGATTCGGTGGCAACCTCATAGACGGAAACGATCCCAGGATGATCGAGGCCGGCAATCGTTCTCGCTTCTCGCAAAAACGTGGTCAGATCCTGAGGGCTGTTGTATCGTTCGGTCTTGGGAACTTTCAGCGCCACCAGTCGACCCAATTGGGAGTCTTTGGCCAGATAAACTCGCGAGAAAGATCCCGCGCCTAGAAACTCAACTATCTCGTAATGCCCCAAGAACTGTGGAACCAGGGCCAATTCTGGATCTTGTGGCGAGACATCGCCGACGTAGCTCACTGTTTGCGGTAAGAGCGAAGGGCGATTGCCGTTGCGATCGAGTGCCTCTGGCAGTTGGCTCACCTGACCCAAGCGAGTTGAACTGAGCCGGCCGCGAATGCTGGTGCTGATAAAGAGCGCCAGCCCACAACTGGGACAGGTGAGCGTGCTTTGCCCCTGTTCCGTTACATCGCATTCAGAACTGCATTTCGGACACAGCAACTTCATTGCTAGGCCCAAGAGATGAATGAGGTCTGGTCGGCAACGGTTCTATGCTAGGCCGGTGAATAAATTCCATCGTGTCGAAGTGAAGTGTGGTCGGCCTCACAGCCAAGCGACGACTCGGTCTTTTAGCGATGCCGGCAGGCGCTGCTGTAGCGCTTTCTCAAACTGCCGCTCGTTATAGCGCGTGCTGAAGTGCCCAAAGATCAGGAGTTCGTTCTTGAACTTGTCGGCTCGTTCGAGGATGTCGTCGAGGTGCATGTGTCCGAACTTGTGAATCTTTTCCTTGCGGTGTTCTGGCCGGAAGAACGTCACCTCAGTGATCAGGATTTGCGCGTTGAACAAATTCGGTTCGACATCGAGTCCTGCCGGCGACGTGTCGCCGGTATAGCAGAGTAAAGGAGTTCGAACTTCCCAGGCGACCTCTTTGCCGGAAAGCCGGACGTCACGAATTTGATCCTGCGTCATGCCAAAGTATTCCGGCTTCAATTTCTTCCGACGCTCCCAAACGAGATAGCCAAGAGATGGGACCGTGTGCTTCGTCGCGAATGCAGTGACGAGATGCTCACGCGAAAGCTCGATCGTGTCGCCCTCTTTGACGGGGATCAGCTTGCAATTCATACGTCCTCGGTCGAGGCGCTGCCAGACTTTGAGCAGCAGTTCGGTTGGTTCGAGCACTGACTCTGGTAAGTAGATCGTCGGCGGTTCCATCTTCATCATACGGCGTCTGGCGACGAACGCCGGCAGCGCGGCCATGTGATCCAGGTGTGCGTGCGTGATAAAAACCGTCGGCGTCCCAGTGAACGACCACGGTGCTCCACCGAGATCAAAACCGATCCGCAATTCTGGAACTCGCCAATAACTCTGTACTGCCGCCCGCGAGTAACCCTCAATGGTCAACGCTTTGTGCTTGTGAATGCGGACGGGAAGATTTTCAACCATGTGTCGTCGCACAGGCGGCCCGCCTGTGATTGTTCCTTTGCGGGCAGAAGTCCCGATATCCATCAGACAGGACGCCCTAGTCTACGTGACATCAATAATCTTACCGCTGGCGATGCTCTGTCGCTCTGCCTCACACAGGCGCAGCGCGTTGAGCGCGAGCGTCCCGGACAGTTCCGCCGCTTCGTGGCCGGTTACAATGCTGTTCACGGCGGCTTGCATCTCAGCCGTGAACGCGGAGCACCATTCCGTGCCGCCGGCCAGTACTGGTCGAGTCGCTAAACCGTCGTTCGTGATCAATGTCAACGGACGATTCACAGCCCATTCACCGGCATACGTGCCGGCGTCATAAACGATCGTGGCGTTTTCGAGGTACATCTCAAAGCCGTGCCCAAATGCGAGTCCTTTGGCTGCGATGCCGCCGCTAACCGCGGTCACCGCGAGATTCGGATTGTCAAAGATGTAGTTGGTATGCACATGATTGACGAGTCCCTCCTGAAGCAGTCCCCGCGAGAAAACTTGCTTGGGGACACCGCACAACAGTCCGATGAAATGGTTGTCGTGAATGTGCAAGTCCACTCCCCAACCACCGAGCTTGCGGAAATTGCTCATATCGCTGGACCAGTTTGGCTGAGCGATGACCCGGCGGAAGTGCGCCGCCAGCAACTTGCCATACTTGCCACTACGAACTGTCTCGGCAGCGAAAGCGAATTCCGGAAAGAACGGCAGAACTTGGCCAACCAATAACTGTTTGCCGGCATTCTTCGCCGCCTCTGCCATACGGTTCGCGGCTGGGAGTTCCGTCGCGATCGGCTTCTCCACAAGTACGTGCTTGCCTGCCGCGAGAGCTTCGAGCACGACGGTTTCGTGTTGATCGGTCGGCAGGCAGAGATCAACCAGGTCGATATTGGGGTCTGCCAGCAACTGGCGGTAATCGGAGTAGCCCTTCACATGGGACAAGTCCATCAGGCTGCCGCGCGGACCAAAGTTGCCTTGAATCGAGGTCCAGTCGCCGGCCAGCTTCTTGGCATCTCTGGTGGCGATGGCGACGATTTTCCCGCCATCGAGTTTTGAGCCGGTTGCTTGGCGTAACCCAGTTTCGTGGTCCGATTCCAGTTTCGTGGAAGCCTCGAAGTGGGTCATGCCCATAAAACCAATGCCGATTAGGCCGATGCGAACCATGCTGCTGCTCCGATTTAGTGGCGTTCACGGCATTTCAATCCGATGCCGAGCGGGTGCGTAGCATCCGACTGAAGCGAGAAAGTTTCAAGCGGCGACGGTATGCCTGAAGTCAGGGCAGTCGATTTGTGCTGAATTCTTAGGCACCGACAATGCAGAGATGGCACTGCCGTCGTTCGCCTTTCTGGAGCTTACTCCTCTTGATCGATCGTTCTGGCGAGCCTTGCGCTTGCGCGGGGGTTTTGGGCCTGTTTTCTCGGCGAATTGCTGATCACACTGATCCTCGGTCAAGCCGCGACCGAAGAGCCGGCCGATTCTGCCGGTTGGTCTAGGCGGATTGGTTTTGCGGGTGTTATCATCCCGGCGACGTCGTCAGGTTGGCGACGCGGTCGAGTCGATTGAGAAGAGCCGTCCGAGGTGGAACTGGGCAGGCGTCCTTCAAGCCGACTTGGTCGAACAAGGAAGTTTCTAAGGAAGGAGTTCGAACATGTTGGTACTTTCCAGGAAAGTTGGTGAGCGGGTGATGGTTGGCGACAAGGTGGTCGTCACAGTGGTTCGGATCGGCCCCAACGCGGTGAGATTGGGAATTGAGGCTCCCAAGGACATGAATATCGTCCGCGAAGAATTGTGCGATCCAAACGGAGTCGTGATTGAAGGCGTGTCTCTCGCAGAGCTATGCACGGCCGAGTAGGCCGAATCGGGTCGCCCAGTCGCACCGGACTGGGATGGAGCAAGCGAGCGTCGGGTATCCGACGCTCGCTTTTTTGATGCGCGGGCTGTGACCAATTTCGACCGATGATAGAATCCGCCGCGCGTAGGCCAGCCTTTTCAGGCAAACCCAAAGCGAGATTCGCGTCACATTAAGAACAGTCAGACGGGAAAGCCTGACCTACTTATCGGAGTTCACCATGCTGCAATTCACCGGCAACGGGACGGCTCACACCTGCGATGGAGTGACACGACGCGACTTCTTGCAAGCGGGAGCACTCGGAGCCACCGGGCTGACACTGGCTGATGCGATCGCGGCGAAAGAGGCCGGGGCGGTTGAGAAGGGCAAAGAAGAGCGCTCCTGCATCATGATCTTTAACCTCGGCGCGCCTAGTCAATTCGAAACGTGGGATCCAAAACCGGATGCTCCTGCTGAGATTCGTGGGCCGTTCAAGCCAATCGCGACTAAATCGTCAGAGATTCAGATCAGCGAGATCTTCCCGAAGCATGCGGCGATCGCGGACAAGTTTTCTATTGTACGAAGCTGCTATCACACCGGGGCCGCCGTGCATGACACCGGCCACCAGATGATGCAGACGGGGCGGCTGTTCTCCGGCGGCATCATCACGCCGCACGCCGGCTGCGTGACGAGCTATCTGATGGGCCGTCGCACTGACTTGCCGGCTCACGTCATCATGCCGCAAACAATGGGCAACACCGGTGGAGGATTGCCGCACGGCCAGGACAGCGGCTTCCTCGGCAAAGCTCACGCGCCGTTCTTTTTGAATGCCGATCCTTCAAAGGAAGATTTTCGAGTGCCCGACTTGCTGCCACCGAAGCAAATCGGCGAAGTGCGACTCGACCGCCGCCGCAAGCTGCGCGAAGTCGTGGATAGCACGGTTAACAACTTCGAGAAGAGTGAGAACGCGAAGCTGGTTGATAGCAGCTTCGAGTCTGCGTTCCGGCTAGTCACCAGCGAGCAGGCTCGCGCGGCGTTCGATCTGACTCGTGAACCAAAAGAAGTGCGCGAGAAGTACGGAATGAGTCGCTTCGGGCAAAGTTGCCTGCTGGCTCGGCGGTTGATCGAAGCAGGAGTGCGCTTCGTGACGGTCAACACGTTTCTCACCGTCTTCGACGAGATCACCTGGGACATCCACGGCACGAAGCCCTTCACATCCATCGAAGGTATGCGCGACATCGTGGCCCCGATGTACGACCAAGGTTACGCCGCGCTCATCGAAGATCTTGAGCAACGCGGTATGCTCAGCAACACAATGGTCTGCAACCTCGCCGAATTCGGCCGTACGCCGCGCGTGAATCCGGCTGGCGGCCGCGATCACTGGCCGCAATGCTGGTCCATGTACTTCGCTGGTGGTGGAGTTCAAGGCGGAAGAGTCATCGGCAAGAGCGATCCGATCGGCGGCTATCCGGCAGAGCGTCCGGTCAATCCCAGTGAGGTCGTGGCGACGATCTTCCACAGCCTCGGCTTCAACCTGGAAGCTCACCTCCCCGGCCCCGCCGGCCGACCGTTCCCGCTGGTGGATTTCGGAACGAAGCCGATCCACGAGTTATTCGCATAGATGAATGGTTGATGCCACGATTCGAGTTCACGCCTTTGGCATATGCGGGCCACGAACCCGGAGGTTGCGATCAACCACAGCCTGTGTCGAACGCCGCGGTTGCTTCAGAGCAGCGTCAAGCAAGCTTTTGCGGTAAAGCTGGTTCCCCAAGACCCCGCCGACGAGCTCGCCAGCACGCTTCTGAAACAGACCAACGCTGCGAGAACTAGCTCGGAGAACCAAAACGCAGTTGAGGGCAAAATCTCATTCGTTGCCCAACGGCCTACCGACTGACATCCGCGACCTAGTTCACGGAATTTCGCCATGATTCCCCAGCAAGCCAAGACAATCCAAATCTTCCTCCCAACCGACGAGCCGCGCGGAATTCGGGTGGCAGAGTTGACCACGCGCATCGTGCAGGCGGTGGCAATCCCACGAAGTGACCTCGCCACGGCCAAAGGTCGCGAGGAACTGGATCACGCTGCGGTCTAATTCCTGTTCGGCGAGTCCGAAGGGGCCGCAAAACCGATCGTTTACATTGGCCAGACCGAGGACGTCCGCAAACGGCTCGATCAGCACAACGCCAACAAAGACTTCTGGCAGATCGCAGTGCTCGGCATCTCACGAACTCACAGTTTCACTCAAGCCCACATTCGGTACCTGGAATGGTACTGTCTCGAACAGGCCCAGAGCGTGGATCGCTTCGCCGTCGAGAACGGCAACACGCCCAGTAAATCATTCGTCACCGAACCAATGGAAGCCGCCCTGCTCGACGTGTTCGACACGCTGAGTACCCTGGTGGCGACGCTCGGCTATCCGCTCTTCGATCCCGTAATCCGGCCCTCCGCCACGAACGAGTTGTATTACCTTAAAGGTAAAGACGCCGAAGCGACCGGCGAACTCGTCGAAGACGGCTTCGTCATCCGCCAGGGCTCCCTTGGCCGTACCGAAATCGCCCCGTCCGCCAAAGACCAAATCGAATCCCTTCGTCACCCACTCTTCGACGGTGGAGTCATTGTCACTGCCGAGAATGGCCGACTCCGCTTCACCCAAGATTATCTCTTCCGCACACCCAGCGGAGCTGCCTGTGCCGTCCTCCGCCGAAGTGCCAACGGCTGGATCGAATGGAAAAATGCCGAAGGCAAGACGCTGGATGAGACACGAAGAAAGCCGGCAGAGGAGTAAGAGATCAGATCCTCATCTCCTGCAAGAGCGCGGCAACTTGTTGCCGATTGCCGGGGTTCGCAAGTCCTCCTGGCGCAAATCCACGCGTCGGATCACTCCTGTCATCTGGTCTCCGTGCTCCGGGACCACAAGCCGCTGGTCCTCTACATTTTGGAAGTCGAATATTTCAGCCAAGGCTTCCGGCAAGGCCCGTCTGCGAAGTCCGCCCGCAGAGCATGTAGCCGAGTCTCTCCGTGTCTCGATTCGAGTCATGAAGTGACTCAGCTACTTTGCGGCTTCACCGCGTGGTGTTGAGCGATTCGGAAACCCACCAACCGTTTTGCTCGCACAAACGACTGACGAGACGCGGGTAGTTGGGAAAATCATCCGTCAGAACGTTGCCTTTTGTCGTGGATTCGGCTCCAAAAAAAGTAGCCACGTTCAGACAAACGTGGCTACCTCGAAACTCAATTCCGAACGACGACTAATCCAGTCGGTAGCCTTCCGGATACTTCGGCTTGATCAGGTCGGCGACGTGCGGGGTCTTGAGCGACGCGAGGTTTGTGACCTTGAGGTTCTTAGCGTCCCACTCGACCTTCTCGCCCCAATCACCCATCGCGCCGTTCTCTCCACCGGTGGCGGCGGCCCACACCGCGAGGTTGCCCAACAGAATCGTCTCAGTGAGCGGGCCGGCTCGGTCCACGAAGTTCGACTTGCAGATTTTCGGCTCGCCGGCTCGCTTCGCGCGGAACAACTCGTACATGTTGTTGAGGTCGTTGTTTCCTTTGTTCTCGGCCTTCTCGTAATCAACTTTGACCTTCTCGACTCCCTTGAGTTCGTACTTTCCGCAGTAGTCGTCGCTGCTGTAGAAGGCACCCTTGTCGCCGACGATCATCACGCCGCTGTCAGACACCGATGTGATGCCCCACTTCTCGAAGACTTCCATCGGTGGCTTATTCCCCTTGCGGTCATACCACCAGAAGGGAATCGCGGGGCGTTCCGACGTTTCGGGAAACTCGAACTTGATGACCGCGCTGGCCGGAAAGCTGTCGAAGTCGTGACCGGTGGACTTGGCGACGACCGAGATCGGATCGCGCAGTCCGCACGAGGCGAACGGAACCGTGAGTTGATGGCACGCCATGTCGCCCAAGGCTCCGCTGCCGAAGTCCCACCAGCCGCGCCACTGGAACGTGTGATAGATACCTGGCCAGAATTCGCGCTTTTGAGCCACGCCCAGCCAGCTCTTCCAATCGATTCGTTCCATCGCCTTGGCGATTTCTTCCTTCTTCTTCGCGACGATTGCCTCGGCGTTTTCGGCATCGTCCTTCTTCGCCTGAGCGGCGAACTTCTCCAGGGTCATGCGGCGTCCGGGGCCTTGAGCCCAGACGGGGCGATTCGACCACGCATAGACTTCCTTCAGCGTTCCCAACACGCCCGACTTAAGCTGGGCGATCGCTTCTCGCGACGAATCCAACGCGGTTCCCTGGTTGCCCATCTGAGTGCAGACGCCCATTTCCTTCGCGACGGTGGCCATCAACCGCGCTTCGTGGATGGTGCGTGTGAGCGGCTTCTGCGTGTAGCAACTGATGCCCAACCGCATGGCTTCCAACGTCGCGGGAGCATGCATGTGGTCTGGCGTGCTGATCGTGGCGATGTCGATCTTCTTGCCATGCTTGGCGAGCAATTCGCGATAGTCGGTGAACCGTTCGGCGTTCTCAAAGCCTTTGGACTTCCCTTTGCTGTCGAGCGTGTTCCGGTCCACATCGCAAATGGCGACGACATTGCCGAACTGCGACGCATGTTGTGAGTCGCCGCCCCCTTTGCCACCCACACCGATACTGGCGACGTTGAGTTCCTCATTGGCGGAGCGAACTTGCTTAGGAAACGCGAGTCCGTGACCTACATACGCGCCGACACTGGCGACGGACACGTTCTTCATAAAATCGCGGCGGGAAGTTTGGCGGCGCATGTGCGGAAACCCTCTGCAAAGTGGATGGAGGCGGTCGAAACGGGGAGTGACGATACCGTTGGTTTGGTGGGTTCGCAATCAATGCCAGCCATCGCGACACGGCCGGCTAATTTGCCTTGATGGAAGTGTAGCGCAGAATACGAAGAGATTTTGGGAGCTTGGCGCGACACGCATGTTCCGCCGTTGTTGGTCCGGGAGATTGCGAAGGTTTTGCCGTGAATGTTCAGCCCGCCGGGGG
>SXGS01550871.1_pt1 | contig 11277 bp, 6 predicted proteins | sample 3174681 | NCBI WGS metagenome assembly SXGS01 (sample SAMN11356861, study PRJNA531348) | freshwater metagenome | isolation source: freshwater sample F1-80 | place: China: Fuxian Lake, Yuxi | collected 2017-12-25 | reverse complement strand
TCGCATCGCGGAGGTCGGGGGTTCGAATCCCCCCAGGTCCATGCTATTTTGTAACTACCCGCGGCGCCTCCCGTAGATCCAGCACGGCGCGTCGGAAGTAGTAAAGCCAGCCGGACTCGCCCCCACACACCAGATCGGCCCGCCCATCCCTGTCCCAATCCACTACCTTCACGCTCGTCTCGTGATGCCCAACATGAATCGGCGTTCCATAGGCGCGCAGTAACTCTCGCCGAAACCGTGGGGCGGCGTTGGACCCGATGTTTCGGTACAGGTACAGTTGTTGGGCTTCGTTCGTAAACAGATCGAAGTCCCCGTCGTCATCCCAATCCGCAGCCTCAAATCCATGCACGTACGGGATGGGTAGGCGAATCACCTGGTTTTGCTCCTCCAGGAAGGGTATGCCCGCGTGTAGTTGGAGCCGGCCGGCGTCGTCTCGATACCGGCGGTACAGGCAGATCGTCTGATCTGCGGAGTCGTTCCGGTTGAGTGGTCCCTGATCTCCCGCAACCAGGTCCGGAAGGCCGTCGCCATCCCAGTCCACGACGACCGGGCGCTTCCGAAAGGAAAAATAGGGCCCACTGCGGCTGACCAGCGTCCGCGGCGCCGCGAGGCGTGGCCGCACCCGGTTTCCGAGGTTCTCGCAGTAGGCGATTCGGTTGGCATTGTTGCCGATGAGGAGATCCAGGTCGCCGTCCAAATCCCAGTCGGCGGCGCACGGCTTCGATTGTCCCAGGTTCCACTCGGGGTCCTGATCGTTCAAGAACTGCCAGCGCGTGACTCGGAGCGGATGGCCCCCCGCTTTCAATCCGCGCGCGGTGCGAAACTGGGTGCGCCCCGAGCGGCTGATGTTCTCGATGAGGCTCACGAAGCCCGACTCGTTGCCGCAGATGAAGTCGAGATCCCCATCGCCGTCCCAGTCCACGACTTCGGCGCAGTTGTAGCCGCCGCTGGAACAGGGCTGGCCGGGAGCACGAATCTGCCCCTGGTCTCGGACGTGGGTGCCGCCGGGGGCCGCATGCCATTCCCAGCGGCGAAGGGAGTTGCCCCCCTCCCCGATCAGCAAACCCGCCCAGGGGCCGTGCGGGAAGAATGTCGGCACATCGCCGCGTGCAGTTTCCAGGCCGGGTACGCGGCGGGCAGGATGGCCGAAGCGCGGTGTGTCGCGACTGCCGGTGTTCTCCCAGACGACCACTCCGGGGTGCGGTGGATTGGACTGAAGGTCATCGGTGCTGCCGAGGAGGTCCAGGTCGCCGTCGCCGTCCCAGTCCGCGAAGTCGTTGGGGCGCTCGGCGTATGTGGCGCTGCCTGCCAGATGGAGGGGTTCACCCGGGCCGAAACGCAGCGGTTCCCCGGTCCTGGCAAGTTGGGGGTGGCGGTACCAGGTGTAGTTGACTTCCGGAGTCGGGAAGTACTGTACCTGACTGCGCAGGGTGAAGAGATCCGCCAGCCCTCTGCCGCCGGTCCAGTCCAGGAGACGCATCCCGTAGTTCAGCGAGCCGCCACCCAGCACCGGACTGGTCGCGGAGCGTTCGAGAAGCGGTAGCCCGCTTCCGTCGCGGCCTCCGGTCTGGCGGTACACCGTGAGCGTCCGTCCCGCACCGGCGATCAGGTCCGGGCGGCCGTCGTGATCCCAATCGAGCGCCTGCCACGACGCGTAGGGCTCGGCCAGCGGGACACCCCCGGCACGCAGGCGCACGGCCGCGGCGAGGCGCGGATGGATGTTTGACCCGAGATTCCTCCACAGGAAGACTCCCCAGTAAGGCTCCCCGTACGAATGCGCGTAGATGTTCCTCTGAAGCAGATCAATGCGCCCGTCCCCGTCCCAGTCCACCGCCGTCTGCTGGTCGTTGGTCATACCGACGCCGATTGGGTCCGTCCCGCGAGGACGACCATAGAGGAACTCGTCCCCCAGGCCCACAGGCTCACCCAACCCCACGTGGCTCGACAGGACTCGACGAAGGTGCGCCTGACCCGCCGGGTATGCCGAGAAATAGAGATAGAAGCGGCGCTCCGCGGCAGATCGCGACAGCCAGATGAGCTGTCCCCGCCCGGTTGCCCGCAGGTCCGGGCTGAGTCGGCAGGCGGCCGGGCGGTCCGGAGCGGCGGCGGGAACGACGCGGACCGTTTCCGGGTCTGGGATACTGGACGCGCTGAACGGGTGCAGGGCTGCGTAAAGATCCACCGTAGTTTGCAATGGCGTGGGACCGGGCAGATCCGGTCCCTGCACGTCAAGCACCAGGCGGAACTCGGTTCGCAGTGCTTGTGGAAGGGCGGCGGTGGGAGTTACCGCTGCGACGGTCCGGGTCTGCTGATCGCAGAGGGGCACGCGCCCGGACGGCGCCGGGGAAGGGCCGGTTGTGAGACAGACTCCATAAGGGAATACGAGCAACAGGCCGATAGCATGAAGGAAGGGCTTCGGAGGGCCGGGAGTAACCCGGCGGTTCGAGGAGAAGGAGGTCGTCATGGCAGCAGCAGTTTCGCCCGATCACCCGATCCGGGGGCTGTTCCGGACATTGGTCGACCACGCACTTTGCGATCGCATGGGCCTGGGGGACCGGGAGGTGCCCCGCTACGTGGCCGATGTGTTGGTGGATTTTACCCATCGCGACCAGCTCTTCCGCATCCGAAATGCTTCCGGGAAGCGGCTTGAAGAAATCGCCGAGATGCTCGTCGAAGGTGATGTTGCGCTCAACGCAACCTCCTTCACGCGGGAACGGGAAGTCCACAAGCACATCGGGAACTTCGCGCTCTTCTGGACGGGCGTCTACCCGGAGATGCTGCGCCACTGCCGTGCTGCGGCGCGCGCCGATCACCTGGTGGATTACGTCGCCCAGGGCCGCCGTTCCTACCAGATTGCGGCCACGTTCGACTACGGTCCCTATGCAGAGGAAGCGCCGGTGCTTCGTCGTCTGTCGGAGCAGTTCGAGACCTGCATGGCGGGACTGCACCTGGTGCGGCGCGAACTGGACGAGTACGGCACACCCCAGGGGCGTGTGGTCCGGGCGCTTCTGGGGGATCCGGGAGCGTAGGCCGACGGTCCGACCGGGAACGCGGCGGCGCGCGACGAAAATGGGGCCTGGGACCCATACGCGGTTCCGCCGCCATCGGAATCCTGTCCTGAGAGCCAGCCGGGTGGCAACGCTGCGTTGGCGGCCGCCCGGCGCTCGGAAGGATATGATATGGACCCTGTCGTCGTGCGTGTTGAACGCCTGGAGCGCGAGTTCGCAGCCCTTTGCCTCCGCCTCGAGGCGCTCGAACCCCCCGGTGCAGCGGTTGCGGATGCGTCGGCCGAGCCCGCAGAAGCGACTGCGACCGCCTGCACGCCGCACCTGCCGGGCGCCGACCTGACGCCGGGCGATTCAAGCGTTGCTGCCCCCATCGGTCTCGCCCCGGCATCAGAGCAGCGGCCTTCCCCAGTCAGCACGCCAACTCCGGCATCCCGCGCCCAACCCGCTCCCACCGCCAGGGGGTCATTGGAAGACCAGTTGGGCGGGGAGTGGTTGAACTGGCTGGGAGTGGGGATCTCGATTCTGGCGGTGGGGTTTGCACTGAAGTGGGGTTACGACCGGGGTGTGTTCCAGGGGTTGGGGACTCTGTCCGCTCCGGTGAGGCTGGGGCTCGGGTGGGCGCTGGGAGTGTGCTTGCTCCTGGCCGGGGAGCGGATGTGGCGCGAACTGTCCCTCTATGCGCAGGGGCTCCTCGGCGCGGGCATCGCGGTGCTTCACGTGACCACGCATGCCGGGCACGGATACTTTCACGTGCTGCCCGCCGCCGCGGCGACGCTGATCCTGGCCGGTGTGAACGCGCTCGCCATCGGGCTCGCCGTGCGACGGGATGCCGTCATCCTGCTCTGGTTGGGAATCATCTTCGCGTACGTCGGCCCGCTCGTGCTCGGATCCGATCGGGTCGCCCCGGCATCGCTGTTCCTCTACGTCACCGCATTGAATGGGACCATTTTGGGGGTGAGCTTCTACCGGAGGTGGGTGGGACTGCGGTTGGCTGCTTTCTGCGCCGCCGCGCTGCTCTACGGGATGTGGTTGTCCGGTGGATACTCGGCGCCCCACGCCCCCGCGGCGCTCTGGTTCGTCGGGCTGAACACGCTTGTGTTCCTCGGAGTTCTCGTTGCGGGACCGATCCGGCGCGGCGATGTCTGTGACCATGTAGACTTGCCGCTCGCAGTGCTGACCCCGGTACTTGCAGTGCCCGCCCTTTTGCAGCTACTCAATGCCCTCGGCCACCCGCATCCGGGCTGGGCGCTGTTCCTGCTGGCAGCCCTCTACTGGAGTGCGGCTCGCCTCGTGCGCGTGCGGTGCGGCGCCGGCGACTACCTGGAACAATTGCTGTTCGGAGTGGCGCTTGCCCTCGAAGTGGTGGCAATCCCGGTGCAGTTTTCCGGACGACTGATCACGGCGGGTTGGGCGCTGGGCGGCGCCGCGTTGATGGGTGTCGGCTGGCGTGCCGGTTCGGGGCGCACGCTCGCCTGGGGGATCATCTCCCTGTGCCTCGCGGTGCTCCGCCTGTTTGTCGAAGTCGCCTTCCAGATGCCGGGCGCCGTGGCGGACCCGGTGTGGAACGCCCGCACGCTCTCGTTCGCTATTGTGGCGGGGTCACTGCTGGTGGGTGCGGGTCCGCCCGCGCTGGGATGGTTCCGCCGCAAAGGGCAGGAGGCGGGACTCCTGATTCTGGCAGTAGTGCTGATTGCTCTGGCGGACGGTTGGGCCAGTGTTTCACTCGCGGTTCGCTGGCAGGCCGCGGGATGCGCCCTCGCCGCCGGGATAATCGTGGGAGCGTGCCTGGGGCTGCAGTGCCGCAACCTGGCAGTGGTCGGCTGGGTCGCGGTCTCCCTGCCGGCCGTAGCCGCTGCGCTTGGGCCTCTCTCCCGCACCGCGTATGGGGACTACCCGTTGTGGGAGTGGCTCCCTTCGTGGCTCGTGGTGGCCTTCCTCAGCCTGCTCCTCGGCAGTACGTCGGCTCGCTGGTCATCCCGCGCCGCGGATCGGCAGCGCGATGTGATCTGGGCCGGCAGTGTGTTAACGCTCCTGTTTGCGACAGCTGGCTGGCGGCTGCTGGCGCCGCACCATCCCTGGCTGTGCGTGGCGGGGCTGGGGTGGGTGCTTGGCGTGCTGGCGGTCGCCGCTCGTTGCCCGAGCGGCGGACTGCGGGCGCTGGCAGCCGCGGGGGCGCTCCTCCTTCTGTCAGCGGCGCTCGGCAACGAAATGCAGTTGTCCGGGCCGCTGCTCCTGCATCCGCGTGCAGTCGCGTGTCTCTGCGTCCTGTGTGCCTGGCGCCTGACGGCGCGAGCCTACGCGCGGACCGGGCTGGAGCCGGACACCGAATTGTCTCAGCTTCTCAACGGGAGTGCGGCGGTGCTTGGTCTCGCGTGGCTCACCCTGGAGGCGCACGACCTGGGCTTTCGCCTGGCATCTCCGGGGTGGGAGGGGCAGGCGGCTCAGTTTGCAATCTCCGCGCTGTGGGCCTTGTGCGGCACAGCGTGTGCGGTGCGTGGGTTGGGCCACGGCGAAGCGCCGCTGAGACTGGTCGGCCTGGCGCTGTTGCTCGGGACGGCCGGTAAGACGCTGCTGCTGGACCTTGCGTTTCTGGGCATCGGTTTCCGTGTTGTTTCCTGTGCTGCCGTGGGCGCAGCGCTGCTCGGAGTCAGCTACCTCTACCAGAAACGAAGGACTTGATCCGGCGCGGGCAGGGAAGACCACGAATGCGTATTTCCTGCTCCCGATATGTTGTCGCGTACGCGAGCCGTCAACTTGATGAACAAATGGTGAAGCCCCCCGTCCATGCTACCAATCAACCGAGCCTGCGCGGGCGAGCCGCCTCGCGCAGGCAAGAGTCGCTGATCACTGACCGGAGTGGCTGATGACGCACCATTCATGCACCCGCAGGGTCTTTCTGGCCTTCGGGGCACTTCTTCTGGGGGCGGGAGCCCCGACCTCGCTCGCCGCTCCCCGCGGCCGCGCGCCTCGCTCCGCCGCGCGGCCGACCCGCCCGCCGCACAAGGTTCCGGCCACACCGGCGCCGTTCCAGGGCGAACTCGCCTCGCTGGATGTAATGCCCGCTTCGGCGGCCATCAATGGGCCGCGCGGCGCCCAGCACCTGCTTGCGGTCGCGACCCTCAAGGATGGGACGACCCACGATGTGACCGATCGCGTGCGCTGGACCGTGAGCAATCCGAAACTCGGCCGCCTCGTCGGCGCCGTTCTGCAGCCGCTCGCCGACGGACAGGTGCACGTGACGGCCCAACTGGGAAGTCGCACTTCTCCGCCTGCCGGGATCACGATCCGCAATGCGAAGGCACCGGTCACGAGCGATTTCGTGAATGACGTCGAGCCGGTGCTCGCAAAGGCAGGCTGCAACATGACCGCCTGCCACGGCTCCCCTGCGGGCAAGGGGGGCTTGAAGCTCAGCCTCTTCGGCTACGAGCCCGAACTCGATCACAAGGCGATCGTGACCGAAGCGGACGGCCGCCGCGTGAATGTGAAGAACCCGGCCGAGAGCCTGCTGCTCAAGAAATCCACGATGGCGGTGCCGCACGCCGGTGGGCAGCGCTTCAAGGTGGGTAGCCCCGAGTACCAGTCTTTGGTGACCTGGCTGAAGGCCGGCGCGCCCGGGCTGGGCGAGTTTGAGGCCCGCGTGCAGCGCGTGGAGGTGGTTCCCGACCAGCCGTGGCTGCCCTCGCCGAATGCGAAGCAGCGCCTGATCGTCACCGCGGTCCTCTCCGACGGCTCGACCCAGGACGTGACGGACCGCGTCCTCTACAGCAGCAACGATGACGCGATCGCGGCGGTGGAGAGTGACGGGGCAGTCACGGCGAAACGCCCCGGCGAGACGGCGATCATGGTGCGCTATCTGGGGCAGGTAGGAGTGTCACGGGTCGCGGTGCTGCCGCCCTGGAAGGTGGACCGGTGGCCCCAGCTTGAGGCTTACAACTACGTGGACCGGCATGTGCAGGCGAAGCTGCAAAAGCTCCGCACGCCGCCGAGTGAGGTCTGCACCGACGCCGAGTTCATCCGGCGCGCGATGCTCGACACCTGCGGAACGATTCCCACCGCGGAAGATGTACGGAAATTTGTGGCGGACCGTTCTCGGGACAAGCGGGCGAAGCTGGTGGATCAACTGCTGGAGCGGTCGGAGTTTGCGGACTTCTGGACACTGCGCTGGTCGGACATCTTGCGCAACAATCCCCGCCTGACTCGGCGTGGCTTCGGGGCCTACCACCAGTGGATTCGGGAGCAGGTGGCGGCCAACAGGCCCTACGACGAGTTCGTCCGCGATCTGATCACAGCCAGTGGCCGAAACACTACTCGCGAAGTGAGCGAGGATGACCTGAACCCGAACATGCGCGCACAACCGCGTCTCGTCCGGCTGCTTCAGGACCTGAACAAGGCTCCCTCCAACCCCGCCGCGAACTACTTCGTCGTATCAAAGGATCCGCTGGATGTGACGGCGGCCACCAGCCAGGTCTTCCTCGGAGTGCGGGTCGAGTGCGCCCGCTGCCACAACCACCCCTTCGAGAAATGGACCCAGCACGATTTCTACGGGCTGGCCGCCTTTTTCTCCGGGCTGGCGGTTCAGGGCAACAACCAGACCGCTTCCGTTGTGCGCGTGAACCCGCGGGGCGGCGGCGTCCGCTTCCCGAAAACGAATGAAGTGGTCGAGCCCAAGCCGTTGGACGAAGCCGATGTCAAGGTGGAAGGGGGGCAGGACCGCCGTCCTGCGCTGGCCGCATGGCTGACGTCGCCGGAAAACCCTTACTTCAGCAAGGCGATCGCGAACCGGATCTGGGGGCATTACTTCGGTCGGGGGATCGTGGAGCCGGTAGACGACATTCGGGTGACCAACCCGGCAGCGAATCCGGAACTGCTGGAGGCGTTGGGGAAGGATCTGGCGCAGCACAAGTTTGACCTGAAGCATTTGCACCGCACGATTCTGAATTCGCGTACCTACCAGCAGTCGTCGAAGCCGAACCAGTACAACCGGCAGGATACGACCAACTTCGCCCGGTTCTATCCGAAACGCCTGATGGCGGAGCAACTCTACGACAGCATCAGCCAGGCCACCGGCGTTTACCTGGGGGGTCCGCTGGCCAGGCGGGGACGGCGCATGCAGGCGCTTGCGAACCTCGGCGGCGGCGGTCAGCTCCTGCGCGACATCGCCGACTCGCTGCCGGAGAACCCGATGCGGGTGACCCAACTGCCGCTCGTGGGCGGCATCAATGCCCGCGCCAACAACCCGATGTCACAATTCCTGACCACCTTCGGGCGCCCGCGGCGTGAGGTGGTTTGTGAATGCGAGCGTTCTGCCGATGGGAATATCAACCAGGCGCTGGCGCTCATCAACGGCGAGGAAGTGAACCAGAAAGTGGCGGCGCCGTTCGGGCGCGTGCAGTTCCTGGTGCGCAATCCGCGCTTCACCGATCAGCAGGTGGTCGAGGAACTCTATCTCGCCACGTTGAGCCGCACACCCGACTTGACCGAACTGAATGAAGCCGCCGCCCTGTTCCGCGCCGCGAAAGATCGCGCCGAAGGAATTGAAGATCTGGCCTGGAGCCTGCTGAACTCCCGCGAGTTCCTGTTCAACCACTAGAGCGAGAGAGAAACGCGATGAAGAACCTGATCCTGGGTCCGTCCCCGCACGGGAATTGTGAAGGCGTCCGTCGTCGGGACGTGTTGAAAGCCGGAGCGCTGACCTACTTCGGTCTGTCGCTGCCGCAGTTCCTGGCGCTGCGCTGCGCCTCGGCGGCGCCGCAGAAGGCAGACGCCGTCATCCTTCTCTGGCTGGCCGGCGGGCCGAGCCATCTGGACACCTTCGATCCGAAGCCGGACGCGCCCAGCGAGATCCGCGGGCAGTTCCAGGCCATCGAAACGAATGTCTCCGGAGTACAGATCTCCGAACACCTCCCGCTCACGGCGAAGGTGATGGACAAGGTGGCGCTGGTTCGCTCGCTCTCGTCGCAGATCGCGGCGCACGAGCAGGCGAGCCAGTACCTGCTCACCGGGTACCGGCCGCTCCCGACGCTGGAATATCCCAGCTACGGCTCCGTGATAGCGAAAGAACTGGGGAGCCGCAACAGCATGCCCCCGTATCTGGGGATCCCGGATGCAGGTCGCGCCGGACAGAGCGGCTTCATCGGCGCCGCCTACAACGCCTTCGAGGTGCCCGACCCGTCCTTGCCCAACTTCCAGGTGCAGGACGTCAATCCGCCCGGCCGGGTGGATGAGGACCGCATGGCGCGCCGGCGTGGTTTTGCGCAGCGCATGAGTGATCGCTTCGCCAGGTCGCTTCCGGATGACCGCGTGCGGGCCGTGGACGAGTTCTACACCAAAGCGTACGATCTTATCCACTCTACGGGCGCCAAGAAAGCGTTTGAGCTCTCTGCTGAGCCGCAGGAAGTGCGCGATCGTTACGGGATGACCACACTGGGCCAGGGAGCACTCCTGGCCCGGCGCTTGGTGGAAGCGGGCGCCCGTTTCATCACCGTCAACAAGGGCGGATGGGACACGCACGACAACAATTTCGCGCGCCTGTCGGGTGTGGGCGGGGGCGCGATGCGCCGCAATGCCGGTCCCGGCGGACTGCTCCCGGAACTGGACAAGGCGTACGCGGGTCTCCTGTCCGATCTGGCGGATCGCGGCATGCTGGACAAGACGCTCGTGATTCTGATGGGAGAGTTCGGCCGTACGCCGCGCGTGAATCCGCGCGGGGGGCGCGATCACTGGAGCCGCTGCCGCTTCGCCGCCTTTGCGGGCGCCGGTGTGCGCGGCGGGCAGGTGATCGGCAAGAGTGACGCAGAGGGCGGGGTGCCCGCGGAACGACCCGTCAGCGTCGAGGATGTGGCAACCACCCTCTACTCCGCGCTCGGGATTGACTACCACAAGCAGTACGTCACACCCACCGGTCGTCCGATCCATCTTGCACAGGGAGGAGCTCCCATCAAGGAGCTGTACGGGTAGCGCCGGCACAGAGCGCACCGAACGGGGGATGCATCCGATCAACCTGCCCGAATGCATCCCCCGCCCGTCACGCCAGCAACTCCCGGATCACCTGTCCTCCAAACTGGGAGAGTTGCTTGAAACGCCCTCCGTGGAAGTACGTGAGGCGCGCATCATCTAGCCCGAGCAGGTGCAGCAGCGTCACATGCAGGTCCCGGACGTGGTGGACGCATTCCACGGCGGTGGCGCCCAGTTCGTCCGTTGCGCCGACGGTGTGTCCGGCCCGGACTCCCCCTCCCGCCATCCAGATGGTCATCCCCTTCGGGTTGTGGTCGCGCCCAAAGGCCGTGCCCATCCGCACACCGTTGTCGGGGGAGCGACCGAATTCTCCGCACCAGACCACCAATGTCGTCTCCAACAGCCCGCGCTGCTTCAGGTCGGTCAGGAGGGCGGCCACGGGACAATCCACTTGCCGCACCAGGCTCCCGTGTGCCTGTTCAAGGTAGTCGTGGCTGTCCCAGGTGCCGTGGTAGACCTGAACAAAGCGCACCCCTTGCTCCACGAGCCGGCGGGCGAGGAGACACCGGCGTCCGAAAGCCTCGGTTGTCTCGTCGCCGATCCCATAGAGCGCACGCGTTCCCACGCTCTCCCCCCGGAGGTCCAGCAGGCTGGGCACCTCGCGCTGCATCCGAAAAGCCAGTTCGTAGGTGGCCATGCGAGCCCCGAGTTCATCGCGACCGGGTCGGGTGGCCGCGTGCGCGTGGTTGAGGCGCGCGAGGAGGCGCAGATTTGCCCGTTCGTGCTCCGGAGTAATCCCGTCGGGAGGCGCCAGGTCCAGAATCGGGGCACCCTTTGCCCGCAGTGGCGTGCCCTGAAACTCCGCCGGAAGAAAGCCCTGGCTCCAGTTGCCGCGCCCCCCTGCGGCTGGCTCACCTCCGGCAATACCACGAACCCGGGGAGGTTCGCATTTGCTGTGCCCAGCCCGTGGGTGACCCACGCACCAATCGCCGGATCGCTCCCCAGACGACTACCCGTGTTCATCTGGTAGAGCGCCGTCGGATGGTTCACCGAGTCCACCTGGCAACCGCGATAGAAGCAGATGTCGTCCACCACCTGCGCGAGGTGCTCCCAGTTTTCGGCCACCGCAGCACCGGATGCCCCCGCGCGCCGGAAGCGGAACGGGGAGGCGACGTAGTAGTGTGTCAGGGCGGAAGTGATAGGTGGAATCGTGCCCCCATGGGGCCTGCTCGAACCCATCAATGTCGTGTTGACGGACTACTAGCCTCGTCCCCCCTGACGAGCTCCACGGTCCTCTCGGCATTTCGCCGCCGCC
>SXGS01651680.1_pt1 | contig 11279 bp, 9 predicted proteins | sample 3174681 | NCBI WGS metagenome assembly SXGS01 (sample SAMN11356861, study PRJNA531348) | freshwater metagenome | isolation source: freshwater sample F1-80 | place: China: Fuxian Lake, Yuxi | collected 2017-12-25 | reverse complement strand
CGGGCTCGGGCTCGACGTGAGGAAAATGAGGGGATGCCTCAGGATCGCGAGACCGCGGGGTTGCGGGCGGTCGCCTTCGCCGTGGTACGGTAGGTTCGGATGATCGACTGGGATGTGGACTGGACCCACGACCTTCTCCGTCAGCTGCTCGAGACGGTTCGCGCCCGTCATCGCCTCGAACTCCTCGGGAACGCGGAGCGTGCGCTGGCGTCCGGGAACCGGGTCGCCTTCATTCGCCACGACGTGGACATGAGCCTCGCGCGCGCGCGCGATCTCGCGCTGCTCGATCGCGACTGGGGGGTGCACGCGACCTACCATGTGATGTGGAAGTCGCCGTTCTACAGTCCAACGACCCCGTCCCATCAAGCCGAGATCAGGGAGATCGCGTCCGCGGGCCACGAGGTGGGGCTCCACTTCGTGACGCCGTCGCCCGACGCCGCCCCGGCCGTGAGCGATCGCGCGATAAACGACGAGTGCGCCGAGCTCGAGCAGGTGCTGGGAACGGCCGTACGCTCCATCTCCTTCCACCTCCCGCCCCCGGCGATGATCGGCGGCCCCCTTGTCGTGTGTGGACGCGTGAACGCGTACGCCGCGACCTTCCTCGGGTGGTACCTCTCCGACTCGCGCGCTCGATGGCGGGAAGGCGACCCGCGAGAGAGCCTGAAGAACCCGCGGGGAGACGTGCTCCAGCTCCTGGTCCATCCGATCTGGTGGGGGGCGGCGTCGGAGCGGCCCGAGGACCGCCTCGGCGCGTTCGTCGCCGCGCACGCCCGGGAGGTCGCGCGCCCGTACGAGGAGATCAGTGACCTCGCGTACGCGCACATACTCTACCGCGCGAGGAAGCCGCGCTGAGCGTTCCAGGTCAGGTCAGGTACCCATGGACATTCGCCTCGAGCCCCTCGTTCCGCCCCTCTCCGACGGCGACGTCGCGTTCTGCGTGAAGGGTCTCCACGAGGTCTTCGCCAGCATCGACAGCTGGCACGAGGCGGGCAGGGTGAAGCCCTACCTCGACAAGGAGCTCGCACGAGACGACACCTGGATCTTCATCGCCGTGTCGAACGCGACGGACGAGCGGGTCGGCCTCCTGTCCGTGACGCGCTTCGCCATGCCGCGCTACCTGGGCCACGCGTACGAGGTCGAGGAGATGTGCGTGCTGCCCGCGTTCAAGGGCCGGCGCGTGGCGACCAGGATGCTCGAGCTCCTCGTCGAGATGTACCGAAAGGATCCCGACGCACGGAAGCTGCTCATCCGGACGAACGACACCAACCACGCCGCGAGGAAGGCCTATGGGCGGGTGTGCGAGACGGTGGACATGATCTCGATGCAGGTGTTCCTCAACAAGCTGCCGCACGAGGCGCCGCGCTGAGATGGACGATGTCCCGCGCGAGCTCCGTCCCATCGTAGCCATCCATCAGCCGAACTTCTTTCCGTGGCTGGGTTACTTCCACAAGATGCGCTGGTCGGACGCGTTCGTCCTGCTCGACGACGCGCAGATCCAGAAGACGGGGGGCAGCGTCACCAACCGCACGGAGCTCGTGTCGAGCGGAAGGCGCTCGTTCTTCACGGCGCCGATCGATCGCACGAGGTCGGGCACGCTGCGCATCGATCAGGTGCGGTTCGCCCCCCGGGGGGACTTCCGGGAGCGGCTGGTGGCGACGCTGAAGCAGTCCTACCAGAAGGCTCGCCACATGCAGGACCTGGGCGAGGAGATCTTCGCGCTCGTGAGGACTCCCACCGAGTCCCTGGCCGAGTACAACGCCGCGGCGATCCGCGCCCTCTCCGACCTGCTCCGGCTCCCCGCCCGCGTGACATCCTCCTCGGCTCTGGACGTCTCGACCACCTCGACGGCACGTCTGGTCGAGATCGCTCAGAAGCTCGGAGGCCGCACGTACCTGTGCGGCAGCGGTGCAAGGGACTACCAGGACGACGCCATGTTCCTGACGCGAGGCATCCACGTCTGGTATCGCGACTTCGAGCCGCCCGCCTACGCGCGTGGCTCGGCGCCCCCCGAGCGCGGGCTCTCCGTGCTCGACGCGCTGTTCCACCTCGGGCGGGACGGGACGCGTGCGCTCCTCGAGCGGCCCCTCGACCCCGCGCGCCTCGCGCGTGCGGAGGGACGCGGATGAGCGTCCGGCTCTCGTGGGTCCTCCCCGTCCACAACAACGACGGGACCATCGCAGGCAACGTCGAGCGTCTCGCCCGACACACGAGGCGCTTCGAGGACTCCGAGATCCTGCTCGTCGAGAACGGCAGCCGAGACGCGTCGTGGGTCGCCTGCGCACGGCTCGACGGTGACGTGGACGGCGTGCGCGTCCGTTCGTTCCGGGAGCCGCAGGCCGGCATCGGCTTCGCCTACGCGCGCGGTCTCGCCGAGCTGGAGGCTCTGCACGGCGCGAGCCCCGACCGCTGGGTGGTGCTCACCGGCTGCGACCTTCCGTGGGGCTTCACGGATCTCGAGTCGGCGCTGCCCGAGATGCAGAGCGGCCGCGCCCCGGTGCTCATCGGCTCGAAGGCGCACCCGCAGAGTCAGGCCTTCGCGGGGTGGAGACGCCTCGGGATGAGCCTCGCGTTCCGCGCGCTTCGCCGGCTCATCCTCGGAATGAAAACCGGTGACTCCCAGGGGAGCTTCTTCATTCGTCTGGACGTCGCCGTCCCTCTCGCGCACCGCACGAGATCGCGCGACTTCTTCTACACGACGGAGCTCGTGTACTACGCCGAGGGCCAGGGTGACGGCGTCCTCGAGGTCCCGGCGATCATCGAGCCCTCCCAGCTCGTCGCCGGCGTCAGCTCGGTGAAGCCCTTCACGCACGGCGCCGCGATGTTACGCCAGCTCGTCGCGCTCCGGAAGCGTGAGCGCTGACGGCGCCTCGACCCCCGCCGACGTCTCCACATCTTCGGTGTAGACCCAGTCACCGCCCACCTCTTCCAGGGTGAAGGCCTTCGGGGGGGCCAGCGGCAAGAGGAGAGAGTGGCGGTAAGGAAAGAAGTGCAGGTGCAGATCGAACGTGTAGCGGTAGGGCCTCTGACGTGGGACCACGAGGATCAGGCGCCGACGGCACACGCGACGCATCTCGCGCACGGCAGCCTGCAAGTCGATGACGTGCTCGAGGGTGTGGGTGGAGACGACGTTGTCGAAGCTGGCGGCCGCTGCGGGAAGGTCCTCGAAGCGCGCCTCCAGGAAGCGGACGTTCGGGTGGCGAGCGGGTAGCTCGGGGGAGACGACGATGTCGCAGGCCGTCACCTCGTGCGTCGCGGACATGAGGGAGGCGAGGTGGCCTCCACCGCAGCCGATCTCGAGCACGGAGCCTGGGACGAGCGAACGGAGGATCGACCGGAGCGAACCCTCGTTGAGGTCGGTCGCCCGATCGTGCTCGACCTCCCGCACCGCGCGGTAGGTCGCCGTGAACTCCTCGTGCGTCATCGTGGGTGCTCGATCCTTGAAATCGAGGATCGTCCTCGCCTGGGATCCGAGGATGAGCCTGGCGGGTCCGCTCATGAACCATCGCGCGTCGCGAAGCGCAGGTGGGAGGTAGTCGTCCATGATGCCCCGGAGCCACCGGGTCCCCGAGCGCTTCATCGGGGATTCAGGGGAGTCCGGCGAGCCATGGCGGGAAACGTTAGCGGAACGCGGGCCATGACTCCACGGGTCGCGCGGGACCTCATCGCGCGCCGCGCACCCAGGCCCTCGACGCCCGGAGGCGCCTCAGGAGGTGCGTGGGTCGCGTGCAGCATGCGGCGACGACGACCATGAGCCCGAGCCCGGCACCGAGCAGGTACCCGCGCGGCAAGGAGACGACGGCCTCGACGTGATGGCGTCCCGCCGGGACGCGTACCGCCGGAAAGCCTGGCGCGACGACGTCGACGGGTGCGGGGGCACCGTCGACGAGGACGCGCCACGTGGCAACGGCCGAGGCGCGGATGACGACATCGACCGGGGCAGGAGCGTCGATGTTCGCCTCGTAGGCTCCGGGTTCGCGGCGGCGTTCCTCGACGCCAGCCCCGGTGACACGGCACGCGTCCGGAGCCAGAGCGCGCGACGAGGCGAGCCCGGACGAACGCTCGAGCAGCACGAGCGCGTGGGGGTCCGCGACCGCGTCCGCGGCCGCCGGATCCGTGAGCAGCGCGGCATGAAGTGCCGCGTTCGAGCCGGAGAGGACGCTGCGACGACAACCCACACCCACGATGTCCGTCCCGCCGAGTCGCTCCGAGAGCGCCAGCGAGCGGCCCGACCGGCGAACGATCCACCCACCCCCGGTCGGATCCGGCGGGTGGGCCAGCTTGTGCACCAGGAAGCGAATGCCGAGCGCTTCGGCCCGCGCTGCGCTCCCGGGGTCGCACGAACGCAGGCGCGAGAAGGCCACGGCGTTGACACCGACGTGCGCTCCCACGCCGAAGGAGCCGGCGAGTGGAATCGGGCTCGCGAGTATCACGCCGCGTGTGCGCGCCCACCCCCCCACGTTCGATCGGTCCGCGTCGGCGTCGTCCGTCTGGAACTCGAGCCGGCCCCGGTCGAGCGGCGCCAGCCACGCGGACACCTCCGCCGCCTCGGCCTGATCGATCGGTCCCGTGGCCGCGTCGCGCAGGTGGCGCCCCGCGACCACCGTCCTCACCGCCTCGGCGCGGACGGGCAAGGCCGCCGCGGCTGCCGGGGCGAGAGGAAACCAAGGAACGAGCGCCACGAGCACGCGCCCGCCTCGCACGCGATGCTCGAGGGCCGCCGCGCCCGCGAGGAGCTCCTCCATGGCGACGACGACACACACTGCGGCCGTCAGCGGGACGATGGGCAGCGCGCGCATCGGCTGTATGAAGCCGAGGAGCCATGCGCCGGTGGCCCCGAGGTGGGTGTAGAGGCGCCCGCCGAGCGCGAGGAACAGCCCCGCGAGGGTCGCCGCCAGCGCGATCCTGCAGGCCTTCCGACGCACGAAGGCCACCAGGATCGCCGACGCGAACAGCCAGAGCACGGAGAGGACCGGCGCGCGGCCGTCATCGAGGAGGCGACCCTCCACGATCCACGTCACCAGACGCGCCGGGGGGTACCCCAGGATCTTCCACGCCTCCGCGTGCGGCCAGCCGAACGGCACGACGAGGCTCCGCACGCCGGGCACGAACTGCGCCGCCCCGACGGCGAACCCCGCGACGGCCGCGCGCGCGAATCGATCGAGGGCGCCGCGATTCCAGGACGCGAGCGCGCCGGCGCCCGCCACAGCGAACGCGCCGAGGGCGATCTGCGGGTGGGCGGCCACGAGGAGCGCACCCGCGAGCGGTGCGAACGCCCTGGAGGACGCGCGCGATGCCACCGACCAGAAGAGAACGATCGCGAGCGGCCAGGCGATCGTCTGCGCGACCTGACCGACGCGAAAGTACACCTCCCAGCTTCCCTCGTGGGCCTGATACGGAGACAGCCAGGCCACCACGAGCGCACCCGCCACCGCCGCAAGCGGCCGGGCACCCGCCGCGCGCGCGCCGAGGAGTGTGGCGAGAGGTGCGGCGAGCGTCGCGAGGGTGGCGATCGCGTTCTGGGCCGTCGCCGCGGACATGCCAGCCTTGTCGAGGGCTGCGACGGCGAGCCATCCGAGGAGCGGGTAGTGCACCGCGATGGGGAAGCCACCGTTGAACGTCTCGACCCAGCCATGAGGGACGCCGTCCCTCGCGGTGACGTGCGCCAGAACCGCGTGCGTGCTGGCATCTCCCGCAAGGACGGCGCTGCGACCGAGCAGATGGGGCAGGGCGAGGAGGAACGGGAAGCTGGCGAGCGTCACCAGGATGGAGCACGCGACCCACGCCCAGGCGGACGAGGGCGCCTGTCGCCACCGGGACCGACGGAGCAAGGCGCGCCCGTCGGCGCCGAGTCCCGCGAGCGCGAGCAGCGCCGCAAGCGCAAAGATCATCGGATACCCGGCGTCGGGCGCGCCGCGTCCCGCCCACCGGGACTCTGGCCGAGGCTCACGACGTCACGCAGACCGAGGCGCATCACCGATTCCTACACCATCGGCCAGCCAGCGGCATGAGGCGGGTCCGCCGCCCACCGCGCCGCTCATCCCCCCCTCCGCGGTCGCCCGATGCCGTACCTCTCGATCTTGTGCAGCAGCCAGCGGCGCGAGATGCCAAGGCGCTTCGCGGCCCGCGTCTGGTTCCCGCCCTCCGCGGCCAGGGCATCCTCGATGGATCGACGCTCCGTCTCCTCCACCATCGCGCGCATGGGGCCCGTCGCCGCCCCGGCCCCGCCCGATTCGGGCCGCTGGCCGCGGACGACCGCGGGCAGGTGCGCGGGCTCGAGGCGATCGTCCTCGGCGACGACGATCGCGTGCTCCATCGCGTTGCGCAGCTCGCGAACGTTCCCGGGCCACGCGTACGCCGCGAGCACGGCCGAGGCTTCGCGTGAGATCACCGGCGGCGGCGCGTCGATTCGCGCGGCGCACTCGCGCGCGAAGAGCTCGGCGAGCAGCACGATCTCGGCCGGCCGCTCGCGGAGCGGCGGCACGTGCAGCGAGAAGGGGCACAGCCTGAAGTAGAGATCTTCCCGGAAGCGGCCCGCCTTGATCTCTGCGCGGAGATCCTTGTGCGTGGCGCTCAGGAGGCGGACGTCGACCGGGATCTCCGCGGTGCCTCCGACCCGCGTCAGCGTGCGCGTCTCGAGGACCCGGAGGAGCTTGACCTGCCTGTCCTGCGAGAGCTCGCCGATCTCGTCCAGGAAGAGCGTGCCCTCGTGGGCGGCCTCGATGTGGCCGATCTTGCGGCGATCGGCGCCCGTGAAGGCGCCCTTCTCGTGCCCGAATAGCTCGCTCTCGACGAGCGACGCCGAGAGGGACGCGCAGCTCAGGCGCACGAACGGTCGGGACGCGCGCGGGCTCAGGTGGTGAATCTGACCCGCGACGATCTCCTTGCCCGCGCCCGTCTCGCCCGTGATGAGCACGGACGTGGCCGTGCGCGCGACGCGGCGCGCGAGGTGGTAGACGTCGACCATCGCGCGATCGGCGACGACGACGCCCTCCGAGAGGCCCTCGGGCGCGGGAAGGGCGGTGGGCGCCGGCGCCCCTCGCGCCGGCGCCCCCTTCGAACCCGGCGCTTCGCGCGGGGTGGGACGCCACGCGGCGGCGACGATGATCTCCACGTCGCCCAGGCGGATGACGTCGCCGGCCGCGATCCGGCGCTCCTCGTTCAGGACGGTGCCCGAGCCCACCCTCGTCCCGTTCCGGCTGCCGAGATCGCGCAGCCATAGCTCGCCGCCCGATCGCCGGATCCGCGCGTGATCGCGCGAGACGCGCGAGTCGTCGACGAGCACGACGGAGGAGAGGGAGCGGCCGATCGTGATCTCGGAGCCGTCCGGCACGTCGACCACCTCGCTCCCGCCCGACCGCCGCACGACGAGGTGGGCGAGCAGCACACCGACCCCCTGGTCGTCGGGGCCGAAGTCGTATGCGTCCACGGTCTCGTCCATGTGGCTTGATTCTACCCGCGAGACCCGGCGCGCGGGTGCGATCGTTGTAGATCCTCCCCGTGGCGTGCCCGCTGCGGCCCCACGTGTATCCTGACTCCATGCCGCGGCCCCTCCCCAGTGTGCTCCGTGCCCTCCTCGGGGGCGCGGCCCTCCTCGTGACCGCCTCCGCCGCGGGCGATGACGGGATCGCCGACGCCGGCCTTCGCAAGGCGCGCGGGCACGAGGCGTTCGACAGCCGCCGGTTCGGCGACGCCCTCGTCGAGTACCAGGCGGCGCTCGCGCTCGGCCGGGATCCGAGACTGCACTACAACATCGCCCAGGCCCTGGCCGCGCTCGAGCGGTACCCCGAGGCGCTCGCCGCGTACCAGGCCTTCCTCCTTCAGGCGCCGCCCGGCATCCTCAACGAGGCCCAGCAGTCGAAGCTCCTCGTCCTCCTCGACGAGATCAAGGGCAAGGTCGCGCGGCTCGAGATCCGCTGCGACGTCCCCGGCGCGCGCGTCCTCGTCCGCGAGCAGGCCGTCGGCACGACGCCGCTCGGACCCGTGGCGGTGAACGCCGGAGCCGCCCGCGTCGAGGTCCTCGCAGACGGCTTTCGCCCGTTCACCCTCGACCTCTCGCTCGCCGGCGGCGCGTCGCAGGTCGTCGTCGCCCGGCTCGAACGCGTCGACTTCACGGGCACGCTCGCGGTCGAGAGCTCGGTCGCCGCAGCCGAGGTGCTCGTCGACGGCAAGCCCGCCGGTCCGGCACCCCTGAAGATGCGCATCGATCGCGGATCGCACGTCGTCGCCGTCCGTGCGCGCGGACACGTCGCGGAGAGCCGCACCGTGACGGTCGAACCCGGCGTCCAGGCCGACCTCGCCTTCTCGCTCGAGCGCGCGCCGAGCTACGGGCTCGCGTACTTCGGCTTCGGCGTCGGCGGTGCGGGCGTGGCGGCGGGCACCGCCATGGGCATCCTCGCGCTGTCGACCTTCTCGAAGGCGAAGGCACAGTGCGACAACGTCGCAAAGGAGTGCGGGCCTGCGGGTCAGGGGGATCTCTCCTCCGCGCGGTCGTGGGCCACGGCCTCCACGATCGGATTCGCCGTGGGCGTGGCCGGCGTGAGCCTCGGGGTCTACGGCCTCGTCACGGCCCGCCCCGGCAAGGTGCGCAAGGCCGGGTCGACGTCGTACGCGGTGGTGCCGATCGCGCCCGCCGGGGCCGTCCTCGTGGGGACGTTTTGAGGGCGACGACGTCGTTCGGCGTCGCCGCTCTGGTCGCGTCGCGCGCGGCCGGCAACGTCCGGATGGGCGCGAGCGACTACCGCGACGTCCCGCGCTGCACGGGCCCGCTCTGCGGAGTCTGCGCCGCCGGCCACGACGCGTGTGGAGACACGTGCTGCGCGTCGAGCGAGCGCTGCGTGACTGCGGAGATCAAGCTCTGCGTCCCCCGTTGCGCGCAGAGCTTCGCGGAGTGCGGCCTCGCGTGCTGCAGCCCGGCGCAGTTCTGCGTGGGTGCGGGCTCCTCGAGGCGCTGCGGCCAGTGCGAGGATCCCACCCTCGAGTGCGGAGGACGATGCTGCGGTGCCGGCGAAGCGTGCATCGACCCCGACCGCGGCGTGTGCGCGTCGGCGTGGCGCGAGGCGCGCCTTCATCAGTCCTGCGCGGGCCTGTCCCCGTGCGCAGGGGGCAAGAGCTGCTGCGACGCGATCCCACTCGCGGGCGGCGCCTTCCCGATGGGCCGCAGCGACACCGGGACAGACCGGTGCCCCGCCGGCATGACGTGCTTCCAGGACGAGGCCCCCGAGCGTGCGCGCAGGGTCTCCCCCTTCGTGCTCGAGACCTTCGAGGTCACCGTCGGACGCTTCCGCCGGTTCGCGGACACCTGGTCGTACAGGCCGCCCTCGAGCAACGCGGGAGCGCACCCGCACATCCCTGACTCCGGCTGGCAACCCGCCTGGGATACCCTGCCGACGGGCGCGATGCATGTCCCCCGAGCAGATCCGCAGCTCCAAGCACATCGACGCGCGAAGCGACCTGTGGAGCCTCGGGATGTCGCTCTGGACGATGCTCGCGGGCCAGCCCGCGCTCGACGACCACGCTTCCCTCGCCGATCTGTTCGTCGCGATCTCCACACGTCCGATCCCGTGGCTCCAGGAGCGCGCGCCGTGGGTCGATCTCGCCCTCGCGCGGGTCGTCCACGGGCTCCTCGTCTCGATCCCCGCCGAGCGGTGCCCCTCCGCCGAGGCGCTGATCGACGCGCTCGCGCCGTTCACGGGTGGCACCGAGGACCTGGAGGTCGGCGATCTCGCGAGCCTCTCCGCGGGGGCGCGCGAGCGACGCGCCGTTCGCGGCGTCGCCGTCGCCTCCTGGTCCGACGTGGCCGCGGGGAGCGAGGCGACGATGCCGGGCGCGCCCGTGATGCCCGATCCGACCGTCTCCTCGCTCGTCGGCGTCACGCTCGGCAAGACGTACACCCTGGAGCGCCTCCTCGGCTCGGGCGGCATGGGTGCGGTGTACGAGGCCGTGTCGACGACGGGCGAGCGCTTCGCGGTGAAGGTGCTCCTCCACGATCGGAGCCGGCCCAGCGCGGACACCCTCGGCCGGTTCGTGCGCGAGGCCAAGGCCACGCGAGAGATCGCCTCGCCGCACGTCGTGCGCGTCGTCGACGCGGGCGAGGACGACGAGCGTGGACTGCCCTTCATCGTGATGGAACTCCTCGTGGGGACGGATCTCGATCACCTCGTGAAGCAGCACGGGGCCATGGAGCCCGCGCCCGTCGTGCGCATGTTTCTCCAGGCGTGCGAGGGCATCGGCGCCGCGCACGAGCGGGCCATCATCCACCGAGACATCAAGCCCGCGAACATCTTCCTGCACCAGCAGCCGGATGGCCGGGTCGAGGTGAAGATCTGCGACTTCGGCATCGCCAAGCGGATCGCGGTGACCGAGCACGACCAGACCTCGGTCGACCTGACGCGCACCGGTGGCGTCCTCGGCTCGCCCGCGTACATGTCCCCCGAGCAGGCGCGGAGCGCGAAGACGGTCGACCGCTCGACGGACGTCTGGAGCCAGGGCGTGGCGCTCTACGAGGCGCTCACCGGCCAGAAGCCGTGGGCGCGCGCGGGTACGGTCGGGGATCTCATCATCGCCATCTGCACGGAGGACGTGCCGCCGCTGCAGGACTCGGCGCCCTGGGTCGACCCTGGCCTGTCGGATGCCGTCCACCGCGCGCTGTCACGGGATCCCGCGGCGCGGTACCCGTCGATGGCGGCGTTCGCGGAGGCGCTCGCGCCGTTCGCGTCGCCCTCGCCGGAGGTCCGCATGTGGTCGCTCGCGCCCGTGTCGCTCGAGGTGCGATCGCAGCCGGCGCCGCGCGGGACGTTCGGTGGCGCCACGACGCAGCAGCCGGTGAGCACGTCACGCTCCGGCGCCGAGCCGCCGCGTCCACGCTCGCGGGCACCGTGGGTGGTCGCCGCGCTCGCTGGCGCGGGGGTGCTCGCGATCGTGGGCGTCGCGGGCATGCGCGCCCTGTCACCCGGGCCCCGTGAGGCCGCGCGTGCTCCCGCTCGAGCGGAGCCCACGCTCGCGACGTCCCCGCCTCCGAGCGCGATCGCCCCAGCGGAGCCCGCCGTGCTGGTGAAGGCGTACACGCTCATGACAGCGGGCGATCTCTCCCTCGCTCACGAGGCGCTCGCTGGCACGCCGCCGGAGAGCCCCCTCCGCGCGCACCCGCGCTTCCTCGCGGTCGAGAACGCGTGGGCCGACGACCACCTCGCGCGGGCCGAGAAGGCGGGGAGCGCGCTCGAGCGACGCGAGCTTTACACCGACGTCCTCGGCAGCGGCGCCGACGACGCGCGGCTGGCGCG
>SXGS01040637.1_pt1 | contig 11279 bp, 6 predicted proteins | sample 3174681 | NCBI WGS metagenome assembly SXGS01 (sample SAMN11356861, study PRJNA531348) | freshwater metagenome | isolation source: freshwater sample F1-80 | place: China: Fuxian Lake, Yuxi | collected 2017-12-25 | reverse complement strand
GGCCTCGAGCGCGGCGATCGACGAGGACAGCTCCTCGGCCGCACTGGCCACCGTCTGGACGTTGGTCGAAGCCTGCTCCGAGGCCGCGGCGACGGCGGTCGCCTGGCGCTGCGTCTCCTCGGCGGTCGAGGACATCGACTGGGCCGTGGTCTGCAGCTCGGTGGAGGCCGAGGCCATGGTGTTGAGGGCGCCGGAGACCGAGCTGTCGAACTTCGTAATAAAGCCTTCGACGGCGACCTGGCGCTGTTCCTTGCGGGCCTGCTCAGCCTTCTGCTCGGCGGCCAGTGACTCGGCGCGCAGCGCGTTGTCCTTGAACACCTGCAGGGCGCCGGCGATGTCGCCGATCTCGTCCTTGCGGCCGACGCAGAAGATGTCGATCTTGAGATTGCCGTCGGCCAGAGCCTTCACGCAGGAGATGGAGCTGCCGATCGGCCGGCTGATGGCCAGGGTCGACAGCAGGTAGCCGACGATGCAGCCGCCAAGCACGCCCAGCGACGCGACAACGAGCATGAGAAGCTGGGTGGCCTGGGCGCTGGTCGAGGCCTCGCTGGCCACAGACGTCGCCTTACGGTCCGAATAGCGATTGTATTCTTCCAGAGCTGTCTCGAGGCGGTTTGCCACTTCGCGGCCTGCCGCGGCTTCGGTATTCAGCCTCTGCTGCGCCTCGCTGAGCTGAATCTGGCCGGCGACCTGTTTGCCGACAGCGATAGTCTGCTCGAATTCCTTGACGTAGTTGCGGAACTCGCGCTCGACCACGGCGATCAGGCGGGTCTGCTCGGCATCTGCCCCGTCCTTGACCTTGGCCAGCTGTTTTTCGAACTCGGCCTTGCGCGGCTGGTACCGGCTTTCGACGTCGCGGATGCGCTCCAGCGTCGGCTCGGCAACGATACGGTATTCGCCGCGATTGAGCAGGGTCACGATATTGGCCGCGCGCAAGCCCGCGATGGCGTCGTTGTTGACGTCGTCAACCTCACGCGTCGCGCGGTCCAGCTTGCCGATGTTGAGGTAACCCATCGTGCCGACGATCAGCGTCACCGCCGTCAGCAGGCCGATGACGAGAAAGATCTTGTGCGCGATTTTCCAGTTTCCGAGGTTCATGACCCTGATTTCCTGTTCGTCCGGTTGAGCGCCCGCGGCGCATGAGAATGACGGTGACAGTCTCGGCGCCGGACCAGGCGCCAGCTATCATCTGAAGGTATGAGCCGGTCGGAACCGCCGGCTGCCGCTCTAAAGGATTGATCAGGCACGGCAATCGCCAGCGCCCTGAGGCCGTGGGAAACGCTCACGTAAAATGCACAGCAAAGTCCGTCGATTTCGCGCCGGCTCGCTTCTTACGTGCCGGTGCGGTCACGCCCCGCCGATGCGGCGGTTAGCTGGCGGACGATCCGGACAAGCTCATCGCTGCGGAACGGCTTGCGCAGACACAGGCCGGCGCCGCTCTGCCTGGCCAGCTCCAGTGCCAGTTCGGCCGGCACGCTGCGCGTGCCGCCGGAGATGGCGACGATCACCGTCTCGGGAAACCGCTGTTTGGCGAGACGGATGACATCGTAGCCGGCGATGCCCTCGATCACCGGATCGATCAGCAGAACGTCCGGGCCGCATCCGTCTTCCGCCGCCGCATCGAGGGCGGCTTTCGCCTCCGTGCCATCGGTGGCGCTTGTGACCGCGTAGCCCGCCCCCAGCAGGGATTCTTTCAACGCAGCACGTGTTGCTTCGGACGCATCCGCAAGAATGACTGTTTCGATCATGGGCTGGACGCAAGGCTCCGTCTAACGACGCTGTATTCCCTGTGAAAAAGTTAACGTCTGGGCTGCGTATTTCTTAATCATGCGAAAGTATGAGCCCCGGCGGGGTGGCCGCTGACGCTACAATCGGCGGTCGCGGAGACACCGGCGGACGCCGATCTCCGGAGGCAGGGGTGGGGGCATGCGGATTCTCATTGCCGACGATCACGAGCTGTTCGCCGACCTGATCAAGACCGTGATGGAAACCCAGGGCGCGGGCGCCGCCGTCGTGACCTGCCGGAATTTCGACGACGCGTTCAACCGCGTCGGCACGCGCCGGACGGGCGAAAAGCCCGGCTTCGATCTCATTCTGCTCGACATGCGCATGCCCGGCATGAACGGTATGAGCGGCCTGCGACGCATGCTCGACGTCGCTGCCGGGGTGCCGGTGGCCATCATCTCCGGCATGCTCTCGCCCGCCGAGGCACGGGCGGTGATGCGTGACGGAGCCGCCGGCTTCCTGCCCAAGAGCATGCCCCTGTCCGAGCTGGCCGAGGCGATCCGCACCCTCGTCGCCGGCCGGCGCTACGAGCCGTCGTATCTCATGGCGGCCGGGGCACCCGACTCCGTGGCGCCGCGTGTGTCGAGCACAGTGACGCTGGGCGACCTGACCGCGCGCGAGCAGCAGGTTCTCGATGAGCTGATGCAGGGCTGGTCGAACAAGCAGATCGCCGACAACCTCGGCATCTCGGAGATCACGGTCAAGACCCATCTGATGAACCTGTTCCGCAAGATCGGGGCTCGCAACCGCACCGACGCGGTGCGCATCGCCATGCGGCTGAAAGCCGGCGCTGCGACGCCGGACGGGTAGCGAGTAGGGAGCGAGCCGTGCATCTGACCATCAAGGCGAAGCTTCTGATCGTCCTGACCTGCCTGTCGGCAGCGCTGCTCGCCATGGCGGCGGCGGCCTGGATCAGCCTGAGCCTGAACAATGCTTCGTTCCGGTCGGTTCACGACGACCGGGTGGCGCCGCTCCGGCAGCTGAAGATCCTGTCGGACATGTATGCCGTGAACATCGTCGATACGGTTCACAAGGTTCGCAACCGTCAGTGGGACTGGGAAGCCGGCCTGCGTTCCGTCGAGGTCGCCAACCGCGAAATCACCCGGCAATGGCTGAACTACCTTCAGAGTGGCCTGACGACAGAGGAGCAGGGTCTGGCGACCGAAGCCCAGGATCTTATGGCCGCAGCCGATCGTTCGGTGCACCGGCTTGAAGGCTTGCTGGCCGCGCATGACCGCCCCGGGCTCGACGCCTATGTCGTCGACGAGCTCTATCCGTCGATCGATCCGCTGACCCAGAAGGTCGCCCAACTTGTCGACCTGCAGCTTCGGGTCGCCTCCGCGGATTTCGACAGCGCGCAGCGCGTGTTTGCCGCAAGCTGGTGGATCCTCGCCGCGCTCACGCTGTTCAGTCTCGTGGCTGTGGCGCTGGGCGCCTGGGTGACCGTCAGGGGTGTCTCTCAGCCACTGTCCGCGATGACAGCGGCGATGACCAGGCTGGCCCGCCGCGACATGACGGTGACCATTCCCGGTACCGGCCAGTCTGACGAGATCGGCGCCATGGCCCAGGCGGTCGAGGTGTTCCGCGAGGCCACGCTGCGCAGCGACCTCTACGAGGCGGAACTTGCCGATCAGCGGCGTTGGCTGCAGGAGCTGCTCGACAATCTTCCCGTCGGCGTAACGGTATGCGACGAGGATGAACGGGTCGTCTTCCGCAACCGGGAGATGAACCGGCTGCATCCTCATCCGGAGCCGGAGAGCCTGATCGGCCGGAAGGCCGAGGATCTCTTCCGCTCCATCGCCCGGGAGAGTCCGCCGACGGCAGGAGCCGCTATCGATCCCGACGCCTATGCAAGCGGCCTCGTCGAGCGATACCGCTCGGCCCGCGAGGGACGGTTCGAGACGCAGTTTCCCTCCGGCGTGATCGCCGGCGTTCGTTTCCGCTGGATCGACGGGCGGCGGCTCATCCTGGTGCAGACGGATATATCGGCGCTGCGTGCCGCCGAGGATACGGCCCGGCGCTTCGAGCGCCTGCTCTCCGATGCGATCAGCGAGCTGCCGGTCAGCTTCTGCCTGCTGGCCAACGACGGCGCCCTGGACCTCTACAACGCACAGTTCCTGCGCGAATTCGGCCTGAGTCCCGACCAGGTGCGGCCAGGCATGACGCTGCCGGAGTTCCTCGGCGTCTGCCTGCAAGCCGGAACCATCGCGGCCGTCGATGAAAAGGCACGGCACGATTTTCTCGGCCGCGACAGGGCGCAGACCGATGTTGAGAGACCGGCGGGGATCTTCCGCATCCAGCGCTCGGCCATGGCCACTGGCGAGCACGTCCGCGTCGCCCTGGACATAACGGATCTGAGACAGAAAGAAGCCGAAATCCGCCGGCTGGGCGAGTCGGCGCTGGCCCAGCGCACGGCCATCCTCCACGAGGTGCTCAACGCCGTACCGCAGGCTATCGGCGTGCTCGACTCGGCGCACCGCCTGATCTTCGCCAATGCCACTCTGGCGAGGGCCGTTGCCGCGTCGGAAGGCGCCGGGTCACTTGACGGTCTGCCCCTGCCCCGGCTGCTGAAGGCGGTGGGCATCGAGCCGGACGTGGCCGCACCGCTCTTCACCATCCATGCCCAGGAGCGGGAGATCGAGGTCAATTCGGCCGATTCGCGACCGCTCCGTCTCCGGACCACGCCCGTTGCCACGGGAGAGCAGCTGGTGATGGTCTCGGATCTGACCGCCCAACGTCAACAGGAAGCCGAGCGCCTCGAGCAGCAGCAACGCCTGCTGCAGGGCGAGAAGAGCCAGGCGCTGGTCACCCTTGCCGGCTCGATCGCGCATGATTTCAACAATCTGCTGGCGGTGATCGCCGGATTCTCCCGCCTCGCGTCCGAGAGCGTGCAGCAGCTCGCGCAGAATGGGGGCGATGGCAGGCTCGCGGAGATCGCCTCGTCGCTCGACAAGGTCGTCGCCAGCGCGGACCGGGGCAAGAATATCGTCACCTCGCTGAACGTGCTGATCAAGGAGCGGCCGACTCCCACGGCGCGGATCGATCTGCGCGAGACCGTGCGCAGCAGCGAACAGCTTCTGCGTGTCCTGATCCCCGCTTCCGTGCAGCTGGATCTTGAACTGTCGGACCAGCCCTGCCGCATCCTCGCCAGCCCCACGCCCATCGAGCAGATCGTGACGAATCTCGCGGTGAACGCGGTGCACGCGCTCGAGGGGCGGGCCGGTCGCGTGACCATTTCCGTCGATCGGGTGGAGATCGACGGCGGCCGGGCCGACGGCCTCCAGGTGACCGGCGCGGCGGAAAAACGCCTGGGTAACCACGTCGATCTGGGACCAGGCGGCGAGGTCTCGATATTCGTCGGCGTCCTGAGACCCGGCGGGTATGTCCGCCTCCGCGTGACGGATGATGGCTGCGGCATGAGCGAAGCCATTGCCCGAAAGATTCTCACCCCGTTCTTCACGACCACGGAGGCCGGAAAGGGAACCGGGCTGGGCCTGGTGTCCGTGCTCGAGATCGTCGACGCGCATCGCGGCGGAGTCCACATCGTGACCCGCGAGGGATCGGGAACCAGCTTCTCCGTGCTGTTCCCCGAAAGTGCCGCGGCGGCCGGCGACCTGCCTGAGGAACCTTCGGCCTCGGCACCCATCGACGCACCCGTGCCCATACGGCCGGCAGACGAGCTCCGTATGAACACCCGCATCCTTGTCGTCGACGATGAGGAGCTGCTGGTCGAACTGGCGGCGCGCGCGCTCGAGAGGTGCGGGTACGAGGTCGAGGGGTTCATTGATCCCGCGGCGGCCCTGCACCGGGTCCAGAGCGACCCCGACGGCATCGATCTCGTGGTCACCGACCAGACCATGCCGACGATCACGGGGGTCGAGCTTGTCGAGCGGATGCTGCAGATTCGCGGGGATCTGCCGGTCGTCATCTGCACCGGGGTATCGGCCGCGATGGAGAACAAGACCGGCCTGTCGCCGCGCATCAGGTCGATCGTGCAGAAACCCTATCTTCCATCCGATCTGGCGGCGGCTGTACGCCAAGCCCTGGCGGACCCGTAGCTCCCGCTATCCAGGAGCGCGACCGCCGGGCCCGTGGGCGCGCAGGCGGCGGGGCGATAGGGGGCGTCAGGCTGCGGCGAGCAGCTCGCTGACCGCGTCCAGGACCTGATCCGGCTCGAAGGGCTTGGCAAAGGTCCGGTCGGCGCCGAAATGCTGAGCCGCCGCGAGGAAGTCCATGTTGCCGATACGCCCGCCGCCCGACATGGCGATGATCGGCACGTGCGCCGCCCGTTGGCGCAGGTCCGCGATCGTCTCGATGCCTTCCTTGTCCGGCATCAGGATATCGGTGATCACCAGGTCGGGGTTGAGCTGGCTGAAAGCCTCCAGCCCGACGCGGCCGTCCCGGGCCAGGGCCACCTGGTGGCCCGCCCCCGTCAGGATCAGGCGCAGCGTATCGCGCACCCTCTCGTCGTCGTCGATAACCAGGATCCGGCTCATGATCGGAGCTCCGTGTATGTCTCAGGCGTGGGCGAAATGCGGTTGCTCGGAGGTCTCGTCCGCCCCGTCGCCGGCGACCGGCAGCAGGACGGTGAAGGTGCTTCCCTGGCCGACAATGCTGTCGACGGTGATGCGGCCGCGGTGGCTGGCGATGATCCCGTGGGCCACGGAAAGGCCGAGCCCGGTCCCCTCGCCAACCCCCGTGGTCGTGTAGAAGGGTTCGAAGATGCGCTGCATGACCCGCGACTCCATGCCGCATCCGGTGTCGGTGACCGTGAGGCGGGCGTAGAGCCCTGAAGGCATGCCCGAGCGCGTCTTGACGCTCTCGCCGATGGCCAGCGTGTCGAGCGTGATGGTCACCCGCCCGGGGCCGGCACCGATGGCGTGCGCCGCGTTGGTGCACAGGTTCATCAGCACCTGCACGAGCTGGTTCTCGTCGGCGCTGACGATGACCGGTGTCTCGGCCAGCTCCTGGCCGATGACCACGTTGGGACCCAGGGTCGCGCTCAGCAGGCGCACGGCCTTGCTCACCACGCTCTGCAGCTCGACCGGCTCCGCCCGGGGCAGCTCCTTGCGGCTGAAGGCAAGGATCTCGGCCACCAGGTCGCGGATACGGTAGGAGGCGTCGAGGATCGTCTGCATCGTCTCGCGCCCGGTGCCTTCCTGCGGCAGCGTCTTCAGGGCCAGCTTGCTCAGGGCGACGATCGGCACGAGCGTGTTGTTGACATCGTGGGCGATGCCGCCGGCCAGCGTGCCGAGGGCCTCGATCTTCTGCGAATGGCGAAGCTGGTTCTCGAGCTCGGCGCGCTGCGCCTCGGCCTCGACGCGCTTGGTCACGTCGTCCTGGACGACGATGAAGTGCGTCACCGTGCCGTCAGGACCTGCGACCGGCCCGGCGCGCAGGTCGAGGTAGAGGCGGCTTCCGTCGCGGTGACGCGCCGGGACCTGCACCTCGATCGGCTGGTGCGCCGAGAGAGCCTTGCGGATGACGTCTGCCGCCGCGGGGTCTTCGGCCACGTCGTAGATGAAGTCGACACCCTGCCCGACCGCCTCGTGCTCGCCGTAGCCGGTCATGGCGGTGAAGGCCGGATTGACGAAGATGATCGGCTCGCCGGTCATCCGGGCGTCGGCGATGACCATGGCGCTGGTGGCGCGCGACATGGCGGTGAAGAACAGGGCGTTGCGCCGGGCCAGTTCGCCGAGCTCGAACTCGCGCATCTTCTGGTCGGTGACGTCGATGTGCACGCCGACCACGCCGCCGTCCGCCATGCGGTATTCCTTGACCCGCTTCCAGCGACCGCTGGCCAGGCGGCTCTCGAACATGCCTTTCGGATTGCGGTGGGCGGCCAGGCGTTCGGCGATCAGCTCTTCCTCACGTCCCCGCGCGTTGGGTACATGGCCCTGCGCCACTGCCTGACGGACGATGTCCTCGAAGCGCGTGCCGGGCTGGTAGAGATCGGCCAGCACGCCGTGCTGGCGGCGGAAGGGGGAGTTGCACAGGACCAGCCGGTCCTCGGCATCCCAGATGGCGAAGCCTTCCTCGGTCGCCTCCAGCGCCTCGGCCAGGAGGTTGCGGGCGCGGGCGGCGTTCTCCTTGGCCGTGACCTCCTCGGTCACGTCGCGCGCCGTGCCGCGATAACCGGTGAAGCCGCCGTCGGCGGCGAAGATCGGCTTGCCGTTGGCGCTCAGCACGCGCACCTGGCCGTGCCGGTCCTCGATGTGGAAGGTGAAGTCGCGGAAAGGCCGGCGATGCCCGAGATCCTCGAGATGCCGCGCCCATTTCTCGGGCTCGCTTTCGGTGTCGGTCGCCAGATCGCGGACGCGTTTGCCGAGGCTGCTGGTGGTGGTCGTGCCGGCCGGCGTGTTGCGGTCCGACATGAAGATCAGCCGATGATCGGGATCGCTCTCCCAGAACCAGTCGTTGGAGGCCTCGGCCCAGTCGGCCATCTGCCTGCGGGCGGCGTCGGACTCGGCCTGCGTCCGCTTGAGGGCGGTGATGTCGGCGTGGATGGCGACGATGCCGCCGTCGCGCATGCGCCGCTCGGAAACGCGCAGCCAGCGGCCGCGGCTGTAGGACATCCGGTTATGGCCCGCCGGATTACGCCGGGCGAGCAGCCGTGCCTGGATCCAGGCCTCGCGGTCCTGGTCAGCGGGGACCGGGACATCGCCCAGCGCAATGGCCTGGCGGAAAATGTCCTCGAAGCGGGCTCCGGGCTGATACGACAGCGGGTTGGACGAACGCAGGTCGCGGAACCGGGAATTGCAGGTGACGAAACGGTCCTCGGCATCGTAGAGCACGAAGCCGTCGGGGATTGCCTCGATGGCGTCCTCGAGATACGCGGCGTGCGTGCGGGCCCGTTCCTCGCTTTCGCCGAGCTGGCGCACGAGCTCTTCCCAGCGATAGGTCATGAGCAGCAGGAATCCGGCAAGCCCGGCGACGGTAACGAAGGCCAGTATCGCCTGCTTGCCTGCGCCAGCAGCCGAGTCACGCCAGCCGGCGAGCAGGGAATCTTCAGGGATGGAAACCGCCAGCACGTAGGGCAGGCTCGCGGCCCTGTGCCAGCCGACGAAGCGGGCCGGGCCATAGGCGTCGGCCTCGACACGCATGATCCCCGACGGGGAGCGGGGCAGCAGATCCTGGAACAGCGGCGACCCGCTGGCGTCGCGGTCGCTCTCCTCGGCGAGACGCGGCACGCGGGCGATCACCTGGCCGTCGGTCGCATAGGCGCTCAGGGTCAAGGACTGCGGGCCGCGCAGCCGGGCGTAGAAGTCCTCGATGTATCTCGTGTCCAACCCGGCTGACAGGACACCGGCGAAGCGTCCATCCGGATGCTCGAGACGCCGGCTCAACGGCACCAGGATGTCGCCGGAAACCCGGCTCTGGATCACAGGGCTGTGGAGCGTCTCGCGGGAGGTGCCGTTTGCATGGCCGCGGAAGAATTCGCGATGGGACACGTCCTGGCTCACGCTCGACGCGGGCCGGGCCGTGGCCACCACCGCGCCATCCGCGTCGGTGACCAGAAGATTGTGCAGTTGCGGCGCGCGGCCGTGCAGCGTGCGCAGCGTCGCGATGATTGCCGGGATGTCGGCATCGCCGCCGCCGATGGCCCACTCGATCCGCTCGACACCGTTGTCGAGCACCAGCTCGACCGCCTGGAGGGTGCGCGCCAGATGCTCCTCGAGGCCGATGGCCACGGTCAGCGCCCGCCGCCTGGCGTCGGCCACGATGCCGTCGCGCTCGCCGATCACGTGGTGATAGGCGTCGATGCCGTAGCCGGCCGTGACCACCGCGGCGAAGGCGATGATTCCCAGACGCAGCCGGCGCATCGGCTGGGCCGATTGGGGAATGAGTCGCAGCAGGGAGTCGCGGAGCCGCATGCCCCTTTTCTAAAGGGTCGGGTTTAAGGAGGCGTAACCAGGACGTTAGGCCGGATGGCCTAGCCGTTAACCTTGTTCGCGGTGCCAGCGGACGATAGCGCGACTCCGACTAAAATCAGCGCGATACCCACGCCGTGATAGAGGGCCAGCCGCTCGCCCAGGGCGGCGTAGGCCAGCAGCGGCGTGAACACCGAGAGCAGGTGATAGGACACGCCGGTCACCGTGGCACCCAGCGCCGCGATGCAGCGGTTCCACAGCATGTAGGCGGCAAGCGAGATCACCAGGCCGACATAGAGAACGACTCCGGCACCCCAGGGGCTGAACGGCAGGAAGCGGCCGGCGGCGGCTTCGGCCACGGCGAAGGGCACCGAGAGGACGGCACCGGCCACCATGCCGGCGAGCAGGAAGACCATCAGGTCGAGCTCCGGCGGCTTGCGCCGGATCAGCACCGAATAGAGCGCGTAGCAGACCACGGCGGCGACGGTGAGCAGGTCGCCCTCGGTGAAGGTCAGGGAGGCGAGCATCGCCGGATCGCCACGGCCCATGATCCAGGCGACACCGGTGCAGGAGACGACCAGGCCGAGCAGCACGCGCGGGCGCACCGTCTCGCGCGCCAGGAAGAACGCCGCGACGGGGACGAGCAGCGGCAGGATCGAGTTGATGAAGGCGACGTTGGCCGCCTGGGTGGTGCGCAGCGCGATATAGGCCAGCGCCGAGTAGCCGAGCATGCCGGTGGCGCCGCTGATGGCGATCAGGAGCCAGTGCCGGCGCAGGATCGGGGCCTGCCGGCGCACGCGTTTCCAGACGAACGGGGCGAGGACGAGGCTGGCGACGATCCAGCGCACGCAGGTCAGGCTGAAGGGCGGAAAGGTCTCGGCGATGGCCCGCGACAGGGTGATATGCGTCGACCAGATCAGCGGCGGCAGGACGAGCAGCAGGACCGGCCGGTCCCAGAGGGTACGCAGGAAGGAGGGCATTGGTACTTCACCCCATCTGTCACCCTCGGACTTGATCCGAGGGTCCATCCGGAGGGATGCCCGGGTCACGCCCGGGCATGACAGTGAAAAAACAGCGGGTCAGCCCTGCAGAATTTTGAGCGCCTCGGCCAGCTTGATGCGGCCGTCGTAGATGGCGCGGCCACTGATCACGCCGACGATGCCCGAAGCTTCGTGCTTCTTCAGCGCCTGCAGGTCGGCGAGATTCGACACGCCGCCCGAGGCGATCACCGGCGTGGTGAGCTGGAAGGCGAGGTCGACCGTCTCCTCCACGTTCGGCCCGCCCAGCGTGCCGTCCCGGCCGATATCGGTGTAGACGATGGCGGCGACGCCGCTGGCCTCGAATTTGAGCGCCAGGTCGAGCGCCTTCATGGTGCTGGTCTCCGACCAGCCGGTGACCGCGACCTTGCCCTGCTTGGCGTCGATGCCCACGACGATGCGCCCGGGCCAGCGGGCGCAGGCGCGCTTCACCAGATCGGGATCGCGCAGCGCGATCGTGCCGAGGATGACGCGGTTGATGCCGCGCTCCAGCCAGGTGGCGATGCCCGCCTCGTCGCGGATGCCGCCGCCGCGCTGCACCGGGATGCCGCCTGCCGCGCCGAGGATGGCGTCGACCGCCGCGCCG